>Ga0209227_1000471_pt1 | contig 34648 bp, 23 predicted proteins | sample YNPBryantNP2012_FD_185815 | JGI IMG/M metagenome (GOLD analysis project Ga0209227, IMG submission 185815) | Anoxygenic and chlorotrophic microbial mat microbial communities from Yellowstone National Park, USA - YNP Bryant NP 2012 (SPAdes)... ...
GCAACGCATGGATATGATCATATCCGTTCGCGCGCCGCCGCGTGCAGCCCTCAAAGCCGCGAGCGATGCGGATTCGGAGCCGCGAGTGGAGCGGGCCGAAGGCCCGCGGGAACGAGCGGCCCCACGCCGGCAGCGGCCTCGGAACCACCGACGAACCGGTTGCGCTGCGTGCGTTTATCGGCGCGCAACGGAAATCGCCCGAACCGCTCACTCTGGCCGTCGTTCTGGCGAACGCCGGCCTCCGTTCGCGGCTCCGAATCCGTTTCAGCGCCCCCAGAGCCGCGAGCGATGCGGATTCGGAGCCGAGAGTGGAGCAGCGCGCAGCGCTGCGGGAGCGAGCGGCCACAAGCGGTTCGGCCGCCGACGACTGACTCCTTCCTCCCGCCTCGGATCCTTCCTGCGTTGTATCCCCTGCCGGCGTGAAATCTGCCCATGCCCGGCAAGCCCGGCCCGCTGGGCTGTTGGAGCCCGGCGGATCCGGTAATTGCCGTGCCGTTCTGGTTGCCGGTGAACGACTTTATACGCGAAAGTTTTCAGTACAGCCGCCACCGCAACATAGAAAGCCCGCCTCCCGCCGCGCGCCGCCAAGATTACACTGGTATTTCGGATCACACATGGCGCTCCCCACGCCCGGCACGGAAACCGAGAAAAAAGACCAGGAGATGCGCGAGCCGCTCTGGCACGTCGTCCTGCTCGACGACGACGATCACACCTACGACTATGTGATCGAAATGCTGTGCAAGCTCTTTTTCAAAACCGTCGAGGAGGCGCTGCGCCACGCGATCGAAGTCGACACCACCGGCCGCACCATCGTGCTCACCTGCGAGCGCAGCGCCGCCGAGTTCGCCCGCGACCAGATCCACGCCTACGGCGCCGACCCGCGCATCCCGCGCTGCAAGGGTTCCATGACTGCCATCCTCGAACCCGCGGAAGGGTGATCCCGGCTTGCCTTGCCCGGATCGATTCCTGCCGCCCGTCTGGTAGAATGCGAGCCAGGTTTCCATGCCGCTGCCGGATTTTCAATCGTTTCTTCTGCCCGCTTTGCGAGTATTCGCCGACGGGATGCCGCACGGCCTCAAGGAAGCGCGCGAACAGGTTTCGCAGCAATTGCAACTGGACCCCGACAGCCGGGCACTTCTTCTTGCTGACGGCCGCACGCCCGTCTATGTGAACCGCACCGCCTGGGCGATCACGTATCTGCACCGCGCCGGAGCGCTCTCGCGGCTGGAAAGGGGCGTCTACCAGATCACGGACCGCGGCCGGGAGCTGCTCGGGCGCAACCTGGACAAGCTCACGTCGAAACACCTGATGGAATTCCAGGAATTTCGGGAATTCGTACAAGTCGACAACGGGCCGGTTGCGCCGCCCGACCGCCACGATGAGAGCCCTGAAGAGCGCCTGGCCAACGCGTGGAAGCAATTGCGCGAGTCGCTCGCAAAGGAAATCCTCGACAAGTTGCGGCAGGTTTCTCCCGCATATTTTGAAAAAATCGTCGTCGATCTGCTCGTGGCAATGGGGTATGGCGGCTCGGTCGAGGATGCGGCCAGCGTGCTGGGCCACACCGGCGACGAGGGCATTGACGGCATGATCAAGGAAGACAAGCTGGGTCTGGATGTTGTCTATGTGAAGGCCAAGCGGTGGAGCCAGAATGTCGGGCGGCCGGAAGTGCAAGCCTTCGCCGGGTCGCTGGAGGGCGCCCGCGCCAAGAAAGGCGTTTTCATCACCACATCCGATTTCACCCCGGACGCCCGCGAATATGTGAAGCGGATCGAAAAGAAAATCGTCCTGATCGACGGCCGGCAACTGGCCGAACTCATGATCGACCACGACGTCGGCGTAACCGTCGTCCAGACGTACAAGCTGAAACGCCTCGACTCGGACTACTTCGAAGAGGAGTGAATCGGGCTTCCAAAACGCCAGCGTTTCACGCCCGCCGCGCCTGCGGCCGGGCCGCCTTCACCAGCGCCTGCCATTCCCTGGCCACCGCTTCCACCAGCGCCGGCATGGCCGCGGCCACTTCCGCCGACGGCGTGGACGCCCACTCGAAATCGGCGCCCTCCACTCCGAGCAGCACCAGCGTCTCGGGCAGGCAGTGCAGCGAGGCGCCGAGCCGCACCGCCTGCGCCAGCCCGGGGCCGCGGGCGGAAGAGCGCGTCCGCTCCGGATAAAAATCCGCCTCCCCATACGCCATGCGGTGCAGCGTGCCCGGCGCAGCTCCGGTGACCAGGGCGTCCACGACAATCACGTGCCGCGCTTCCCGCCACGCTTCCAGCAGCTCGCTGGCGCTGCCGGACAAAACCACCGCAGGGATTTTCCGCTCTTCGAGCGCCGCGGCGCACAGCGGCCCCACCGCATCGTCGCCCCAGTCCATGCGGCCGCAGCACAGGATGCGGGCGTGGTATGTGCGGCCGGCTCTGGCGCGGCTGGCTCGCATGAGTTCATGACAATCTCATCACGGGCCGGGGCGCAATTCAAGGGCGAATTGCTGCGCCGGCCAACAGGACGGTCCGCCCTTCTCGTTGCGCGCGCCAAACAGAACGGAATCACTTGCCGCGGCTGAGGCGGCGGAAATACTCGGCCACGGCCTCGGCGTAGCCAGGCGGCGGCTGCGCCGGCACGGCGGTGCGTGGCGGCGCGGTCTTGTCGCCAAGCTCGCGGCGCAGCTTCAGCTCCATCTGCTCAAGCTGCGGCAGGAGCTCGTTTTCGATGCGCGCCGCGAGCAGCGGCCCGCCGAAGCGCGCCGGGTCGAGGCGCTGCATGCGGCGCAGCAGTTGCTCGAGCTCTGCCCGGGTCTCGTCGCTCACTGCGCCTTCCTCGCGCAGGCGGCGCAGCTCCCGCAGCGCGTCCATCCATGCGCCGCGCGCGCCGGCGCCGCCGGAGCGGTTCCAGTCCGGCTGGAGCGACCCGTCGTTGAGGGCGCCGTAGTCGCCCCGCCAGAAGGACGTCTCGCCGCCGGTTTGACGCCGTTCGCCGGCGCGTCCATCCTGTGGCGAGCCCTCCCGTTGCGGCTGTCCCCGCCCCTGGCGGCCGCCGTTGCCGGCCTGTGCGTTTTCTTGCGCGCCTCTTTCGGCTGATCCCTGCTGTTGCGAGCCGCGGCCCTGTTGCCGGTCCTGGTTCTCGCCGCCGGAGCTCTCGCCGCGGTCTGCCGCACGGGCCTGACGGCGGAGCTGCTCGCGCAGGTTTTCGATCTGCTCGAGCGCCCGCTCTACCTGCTCGCGCTGCGCGCCTCCTTCGCGGCCAGCCATCTGCCGCGCTTCCTCCACCTGCCGGCTGAGCCGTTCGAGCGCCTCCGTGAGCACGCGCTCCCGCGGCGCAATATACGGCCCCAGCCCGCGCCGCATCCATTCGGCGCCGAGCTTCATGCGAAGCGACACCTCGTCCTGTTGCGCCTCGCCCAGCGCACGCCGCAGCCGCGATGCGGCATCCTTCTGCGAACCTTCGAGGGCGCGCGCGGCTTCCCGCATCTCCTGTTCGAGCCGCTGATAGTCGCGTTGCATCGCTTCCTTTTCGCGCGCGAGCCGCTCGGCATCGGCGGCCGAGCCGGCCTGCTGGCCGGGCGCGGGGCGGTCGCCTTGCGCCGGCGGGAACAGCTTCCGCAACTGCTCTTCGAAGCGGCGCTGCCGTTCGGCCAGGTCGCCGGCCCGCCGCGAGAGATTTTCCATGCGGTCACCCGCCTCGCCGCGGCGCATCTGGCCGAGCTCGTCGAGCGCCTGCTGCATGCGCTCGGCGGCGCGCCGCGCGTTTTCCTGCGCCTGCGAACCGGTGGCGCCCTGGGCGCGGCGCATGTCTTCAATGGCGCGCTCGAGCTGTTGCTGCGCGCGGCTCAGGCGCTCGCTCCGCGGGCCTCCGGCGCGGGCCGAGGCGCCAGAAGAAGACGAGGGCTGGCCGCGCTCGTCTCCGCTCTGGCTGCTTTGGCTGCCTTGCGAGCCGCGCGCCTGCTGGCCGCTCTGTCCGCGCTGGTCGCGCTGCAACTGCTCCAGCTGGCGGCGGATCTCCTCGGCTTCGCGCCGCAACATTTCCTGCGTCCAGCGCTGCTGGAAGCTCTGCTCCTGGCGGCGCTGCTGCTCGGCGGCCAGCTGCTGGCGGCGGGCCAGCTCCTCGAGTTTCTTCAGCGCCTCGTCGATCTGCCGCTCGCGGCTGGCCGCCCCGGACGCGGTTTGCACGGTCTCATACTGGTTCTTCTCGAGGTCCAGCTCGAGTTCGAACAGGCTCTCCAGGTCGCGCATCTGGCCGCCGCGCCCGCCGCCACCGCCGCCCTGCTGGCCGAAAGCGACCTGGATCTGGCGGAAGAGGCTTTCGGCGCGCAGCAGATGCTGCAAGGCGCGCTGTTCGGGGCCGAGAGCGTCCCGCCAGGCAAGCGTGCGCAGCCTGCCGGAGGCTTCCTTCATCGCACGGGAGGCCTCGGCCATCGACTCGGAGAATTTCCGGAATTCCTCGCTGGCCGAGGCCAGCTGCCGGCTGCGCATGCGCTGCGCCAGCGACTGCGCCTGCGTGGAAAGCTTTTCCTGCACGCCCGACAGAAACGCGGCGTCCTCCTGCGCCTGCGCGCGCGGCTTCGGCGAGCGAATCTGGTTCCAGGTGGCGGAGATCACCTCCTTCTGACGCTGGACGATATCGGCGTCCTCGTCCTCGCCTTCCATGCCGCCCGCGCCGCCCATCGTTTGCGACTGCTGGTATTCGCGCTCGAAGGGTTGGGCTTCCAGGAAGAAAATATCGGTCTGCGCGGCCGCGCGCGCGTCGCGCGCGGTGGCTGAAATGGCGACGATATCGCCCGGCTGGAGGCGGAAGTCCTCCAGTGAAATGACCGTGCGCCCGCGCGCCTCCTTGGCGCCCCTCGCCACCGGAAGCCGCGCGGCGCGCGGCTCGCCGCCGTTCACGCTGTACGTAATTTCCAGCGATTGCAGCCCGAAATCGTCTGTTGCTTCGGCTTCGACAACCACCTCTTCGATGGGACTCACCTTCGCGTCGCGCCCCGGGCGCGTCAGCCGAACTTCGGGCGCCCGCTCGGGCTGCGCCTCGATGAAGTAGTCCTCGCTCAGACGCACGGGCTCGCCGCCATCGAGCGCGGCGATGAAATACGCGCCATCGCGGCGCACTTCCAGCTGCGCCTTGAGCCGCCGCTCGTCGGCGGCGGCAAGACCGAGCCGCGTCCCGTCATCCAGCTGCACGACGCCCTTGCCGAGCGGCCTGTCGGTCTCGATTTCCAGCTCCGCCACGGTTCCCTCAATGGCGCGGATGTCGCCGCCGGGATCCTCGATGTTCTCCGGCAAGCCAAGCCAGGCCGGGTAGCGGTAGCGCACGCGGATTTTTTCGATTCGCGGCAGATCGACCACCGAAAGCCGGTAGACGGGAGAGCGCATCCGCCCCGCGTCCACCTGGTATTCGACGTCCTCGGTGACGCCTGCAAGCAGAAAGACATGGCCAGCGCCGGAAGGGGCAGGCTCCATGGGCAGGGATTCCCATTGCGCCGAGCCTGCGCGGCGCAGGCGAATGCGGATGGCCGGCGTGTCGAGGCCGGCGGCCGCCGCTTCAATCAGCTGGTCGCCGCCTCGGCGCACCTTGGCATCGCCCGGCTTGACGACCAGCTCGAACAGCGCCTTCTGGCCCGAGGGAGGCGCACCCGCCCACAGCAGCCGTGCGCCATAGCCGAGCGAACCAGGCGCGGCAGCGGCCAGCCAAACCAGCGCGGCGGCAGCCGCTGTGGCGGCGAGGAACGCCCCGGCAATGACGGCGTTGCCTACCAGCAGGCGCGGCGGCGCGGCTTCAGCAACGCGCAGCGCCTCTTCAGCCACCAGCTCGGCGAGGGGCGAGTCGGCAGCGGGTCCAGCCAGCGTCGCCGCGCGCTCATCGAGGCCTGCCAGTTTCTTCTCGGCGAGCCGCGCGGCGCGGCGCCGGTTGATGCGAAGCAGAGGGGCGAGAATGCCGCCAGCAAGCGCGGCGCCGGCGGCAACCACCAGCGCAAACCGTCCTGCCAGCAGGACCCATGGCTCGAAGGCAAAACGGATGCCGAGCCATGCGGCCGCCAGCGTCACCGCCAGCAGCGCCGCCGCCGTCCCCGCTGCGCCCAGAGCCAGGGCGCGCCACCGGAGCCTGCGTTCGATCGCTTCCAGCCACGCGAAGAACCGTTGCCGTGCGCTCATGCCGCCTCCTTCCCAAGGTAGTGCGCTGCCAGCGCCATCTCCACCACCGCGGCCGCCAGCGCGGCCCCCAGCAGCCACATCGCCAGCGGACGCGCCGGAGGCGGCCCGCCGCTTCCCTGCCCCGCCGCCGCTGCGGCCTTGGCCCAGAGGTCGAGGTCCTCTTTCGCGGCCGGCGCGAGGTCGGATTCGCGCCGGTCGACATTGACCGCGATCCGCCGCTCGCGGCCCGCGCCCGCCAGGACGCGCCAGAAACCGGTCTGGTCCAGTTCCACCGCAGCCCCGCGCGCGCTTTCGGCAAAGCCGAGCACGCGCCGCGAGCGCGGGTCCAGCATCTCGAAAGAGCGCGCGCCGGCGCCGGCCGCGGGCGCGAAGGTTTCACCCGCCATCATCGTGGTGGCCGATTCCTCCCAGCCCGCCAGCCGCCGCGCCGCCTGCTCGATAAAGGGGACAAACGCGGGGTGCAGCGGAAAATCGTTGGCCGCGCCGTCCAGCGGGGATGTGAGCACGAGCACAACGCCGTCGCCGAGGCTTTGCTCAAGCAGCAACGGCGTGCCGTCGTCGAGCGCGGCCAGCACGCGCGCCTCGCCGGGCTCGACCGCCACCATTTGGTAGAAGCGCACGCCCCGCCAGCCGAGCGCCTTGCCGATGAGCGGCGACGTGGGGTCGACGCGTTGCGCAGTGAACCAGCCTTCGGCCGAGCGCGCCGCGTAGCGCGTGCCGCGGGTCTTCCAGCCGGTGACGGGCACGCGGCCGCCAGCCGCATCTTCGGCTGCAAGGATCAGCAACAGCCCCATGCCGCGCCGCACGGCGGCGACGGCCTCGGCCTCCTGCGGCAAGGCGCCTGCGGCGATGAGAGCCCGCGCCTGCGGCAAGGACAGGCCGCTGACGAGCGAGAAAGCCCCGCCGGCGGCGGCTTCCAGCGCATTCCGGATGTAAGTCTCCGCCCTGCGGTCGCCCGTGAAGGCCAGCGGCAGCGGATCCGTGCGTTCGATGGCGAAGAGAAACTCGTCGTCGGCCCGGAGCTTGTCGCCCGGCTCGAGCCGCACGGAGCACTCGTTGAAGCCGTAGGAGAGATCAACGCTCTCGAACGCGGCCGTGGCGCGCCCCTCCGGCGGCACGAGCACGGACTGCCGCGCAACGTCCTTGCCCGCCACGCGAAGCACCGCCGTCAGACGCGCCTCCGGCGTGTGAAACCCCGCGACAACCGCCTGCACGCGGGCCTCGCGGGCCTGCCGCACGCGGGCCGGCGCGCGCACGCTCTCCACCGTCCAGTTCGGCTCCACGCTTTCGGCCACGGGGTGAATCCGCAGCGCGATCGATTCCGGCAGCTCCAGTCCGGCGAAACCGGCAGGCAAGGCGGAGCGCTGAAAATCGCTGACCAGATGCACCTCAACGGGGCGCTTCTGTTCCTGCTGCCAGGCCCGCAGAGCGCGGGCCAGCTCGCTGAAGGAATTGGCCGCGGGACCGGGCGCGAGCCGGGCAAGCTCGCCGCGGTCCAGCAGGCGCAGCCGCGAGTCGAACGCGGCCAGGCGCGCCTCGGGCGTCAGCAGCCCCGAGGCGATGCCCCGCGCGCGGTCCATGCGTCCGCAACAGCCCATGCTGGCCGAGACGTCCACCACCACCAGCCGCGCCGCGCCGGCGGCGGCGCTGACGGCGCGCGAGCGGATGACGGGCTGCGCAAAGGCGAAGATGATGAAGGCGAGCAGCAGCAGGCGCGCGGCCAGCAGGGCAAGATAGTCCAGACGGCGGCGGCGCAGCTCCGCCTGGCGGCCCGGCTCGAAAAACATCAACGAGCTGAAATGTTTCGAGTCCGGCCGGCTGCGGCGCAGCAGGTGGAGGTACGCGGGCAGGGCGAGCAGCCCGAGTCCGGCAAGAAACCACGGGGCCAGCAGGCTCATTCAGGGCCTCCCTTCCCGCACGGCGAGATAGCGGCGCAGCGCCGCGTCGAGCGGTTCGGAGGTCAGCGTGCGGAAGTAGTCAAGCCCCGCGCCCTGGGCGAGCGTTTCCAGCTCCTCGAGGTGCCGGCGGATTTTCTCGCGGTAGGGGCCGGCCGCATAGGCGGGGCTCACCTCCATCTCCTCGCCGGTTTCGAGGTCGATGAGCACGCGGGAGCTTTCCAGCTCGGGTTCGACCTCTTCGGGGTCGAGCACATGCAGCAACACCACATCGTTGCCATGCTGGCGCAGCGGCGCGACAGTGGCGACCACGTCGCGCGCGGCGGCGAAGAAATCCGAGAGCACCAGCACGATGCCGCGGCGCCGGAGGAATTGCTGGAAGTGCCAGAAAGGCCGCCTGTAATCGGTTCGTCCGCCCGGTTCGGCGCGGTCGATCGAGTGCAGCACCTTGAGCCACTGGCCGTGCCGCGAGCTGGGCTCGACGTAGTCGCGCACCTCCTCGTCAAAGGCGATGAGGCCCACCGCGTCGCGCTGCTGGTGGGCGAGATAGCCAAGCGAGGCGGCGAGGAAGCGGGCGTAGTCGATCTTGCGCAGGCCGCGTCCGCGGAAGCCCATCGAGGCGCTGCGGTCGAGCATCAGCGTGACGCGCGTGTTCGTCTCCCCGCGGAAGCGCTTCAGATACAGCCGCCCGGCGCGGGCGTAAACGTTCCAGTCGACGTAGCGCAGGTCGTCTCCGGGCACGTAAGGGCGGTATTCGGCGAACTCCTGGCTGAAGCCGAAGTCGGGCGAGCGGTGCAGGCCGCTGATGAATCCTTCGACCACAGTCTTCGCGGTCAGCTCGAGGTTGGCGATGCCGGCGAGGATCTGCGGGTCGAGGAAGCGCTGCTGCATTACAGTCTCCGCGGGGGGAATGCGTCCAGAATGCGCGAGAGAATGTCATCCGGCGTCAGCCGGTCGCTCTCGGCCTGGAAGTTGAGCAGGATGCGGTGGCGCAGCACGGCGGGCATCAGCGCGCGGATGTCTTCAAAAGTGACGTGGTAGCGGCCGTGCATCAGCGCGCGGGCCTTGGCCGAAAGCACCAGGTATTGCGCGCCGCGGACGCTCGCGCCGAAATTGACGTATTTTTTCACGAAGTCCGGAGCGGATCCGTCGCGAGGCCGCGTGGCCCGGACGAGCGCCACCGCATAACGGGCCGTTTCGTCGGAAATCGGCACCATGCGCACCAGCTGCTGAAAGGAGAGGATCTCCTCTGCGTTGGTCACCACGTGCACCTCCGGCACGGCCGTGGTGGTGGTGCGCTCGATCACCTGCAACTCCTCCTCCTCGCCGAGGTAGTCGAGCAGCGTGTTGAACAGGAAGCGGTCGAGCTGGGCTTCGGGCAGCGGGTAAGTGCCCTCCAGCTCGATCGGGTTCTGCGTGGCGAGCACGAAAAAGGGCCGCGGAAGCGGGTAATGGTTGCCGCGCACGGTGCAGCTGAGCTCCTGCATGGCTTCGAGCAGCGCCGCCTGCGTCTTCGGCGGCGTGCGGTTGATTTCGTCGGCCAGCAGCACGTTGCCGAAAATGGGGCCGCGCACGAACGTCCAGAAGCGGCGGCCGGTGCCTGGCTCCTCCTCCAGGATGTCCGTGCCGGTGATGTCGCTCGGCATCAGGTCGGGGGTGAACTGGATGCGCCGGAACTCGAGGCCGAGCGTCTGGGCCATGGTGCGCACGAGCAGCGTCTTGGCGGTGCCGGGCATGCCCGTGATCAGGCAGTGGCCGCCGACGAACAGCGCGATCATGAGCTGTTCGAGGACCTCGTCCTGCCCGACGATCACCTTGCGCACCTCGCGCACGAGCGCTTCGTGGACTTCCTGGAATCGCTCCACCTGGCTGCGCAGCGCCGCTGTGTCGACAGTCGCCATTTCAGTCGTTCTCCCTTTCCTTGTCCCCTCGGCTCAATTCGAGCAGAAGCTGTTGCGCGGGGCGGTAGCCCGGCGCCTCCTCGAGCGCCGCCAGCACCGCGTCGCGCGCCTCGCCGTGCCGGCCGAGGTTCCGGCAGGCCACGGCCAGCCCATACCATGCCGATGCGGGATCCACGGTGCCGGACGCAAGAACGGCGCGCCATTCCTCGGCGGCGCCCTCCCACAAGCCCAGCTTCCCGCGGAGGCCGGCGAGACGGCGGTGCAGGTCCTCGTCCTTCACCGGATAAATCCACAGCAGGCGCGCCAGCGCGGCCTCGGCTTCCGCGGTCCGGCCGTCGTCTTCGAGCAACTTCGCCAGCTTCTTGATGGACTCGGGATTGCGTCCGCCCTGTTTCATGTAGCGGACGAGCGCGTCGGCGGCGCAGCGCAGATCGCCAAGCGACGTGCAGACGTCGGCCAAGGCTTCGTAAGCGTTGCCTGCATCGACATATTCGGGAAACGCCGCGATCACGGACCCGGCAATCCGGCGCGCCTCCTCCAAGCGCCCGGCGCGCCGGGCCTCGTGCAGGAGTTTGATCTCCTTTGACCAGCGGTCGAAATTCTCGATCGGCGTCCTGTGTTTTTCCCTGAGCCAGGCGAGGAATTCCCGGTCGAATTCCGTCGTGGAAATTCCCAGAACGGCAGGAAAAACCTCGCTGGCAGGCACGGGTCTTTCGAAGGCGCGCATCAGGGCGAGCAGTTTCGGCCACCCGTATTTTTCATTGATGTAATCGCAGATTCGCCCCGCCTGGAAATAGCTCAGCGTCACCTGCCCGGGGTGGCGGGGCCTTTGGAAGCCGCGGTCGAGCTGGTCGACCGGCAGGAGCTCCCCCTTGCGGATGGCGGCGACGATGTCCGGCGTCAGACGGTCGCCCCATTCGGGGTTGGCCGCGGTCTCCTCATGCACGGAGAGCCCCTCGGTGAACCAGCGGGGCACGCGGTGGCGCGTGGCGGTGATGACATACACATGGCTCAGTTCGTGCCACAGGGTGCTGGCCCAGTGAAATGCGCCCGGAGGCCGGGCCGAGGGGCTGTCCATGGCGAGGCTCAGCCCGAACGCCACGCCGAGCGCGCCCAGCCCCGGCACGCCGAGCGTCCGCACTTCGAAGTCCGCGTGGTTGTTGTATACCTCCACGAGCACCGGCCCAGGCAGGCGGAACCCGTACTTGCGGTCGTAGGCCGCGATCGCCCGCTCCAGCTCGCGCTGAAAATAGGGCGCGAGCAGCTTTGATTCGCCGCGGTGGAAGCGGAGGATGTAGCGGGGATGGCGGATGGTGTCGAACCTTTCCAGCGTGTCGAGCAGCTTCAGGGAGTTCGCCACCGGAGCGCTGCGGTGGCCGCTCTCATAGGCGGTTTCCAGCTCGCGGCGCGCCTCGCGGTCGCGGCCGACTCGCATCAGATTGATCCCCAATTCGCCGCGCGCGGCGTGAAATTCCGGATCGATTTCGACGGCTTTCCTGTAGAATTCGATCCCTTCTTCATAGCGCCGGTTCAGCACGAGGTGCCTCGCGATGCGGGCGTAGCCGGGCGCGTGGCGGCCCATCGCGGCGAGCTCGGCCGAAGCATCGCGGTCGCGCAAAAGCGCGGCGGCGGCCAGCACTGCATGCGCGCCGGGCCGGCTGCCGAGTTTGCGCGCCTCCGCTGCGGCGCCATCGAAGTCGCCGTCTTCGAGCAGCACATTGGCCAGCAGCTCGCGCGCCTCCTCGAGCTTCGGGTCTTTCTCAAGCGCCTTGCGGCAAAGCCCGGCCGCCTTCGGATCCATCCGTTCGGCAGCCGCTCTTGCCAGGCCGAGCAGCGCCGGCGGGAAATCCTTTTCGATTTCCAGGGCCTCGTTGAACAGGTCCGCCGCCTCGCCGGGATTGAACCGTTCCAGCAGCAGCAGCCCCCACCGCACGCGGAGATGCGGGTTCTTCGGCTCGCTCTTCACCGCCGCTCGGAAAGCGGCGTTTGCATCCTCCCAGCGGCGCTGCTTCCAATAAAGTTCCGCCAGTTCGGCGGCGGACTGGGCCGTCAGCAGGGGCGCCAGGCACAAGAGGAGCAGCGCAAGCCTCATCGCTCGATCTCCTCCTGCACGTTGGCCAACGCCAGCAGCAGCGCTTGCAGGCGCTTCCTGTAGTCTTCGGGAGCCAGCGCCGCCTTCTCGCGCTTCAGCTTCTCGATTTCGATTTCGAGCTTCTCGCGCTGCGCGAGCAACACCTTCTTGGCCGGATTCTCCAGCGCTGCCTGCGCCGCGCCGAAGCGCACGATCGCGGCTCGCGCCACGCCCCCGGCGTCCTCCATCGCGGCATGTTCTGTGGCGAGCCGCTTCTGCGCCTCGTAAAAAGCCGCAGTCTTCCGGACTGCATAGCGGAAAGCCTCGACTGCGGAAACGGTCTCGTTCTTGTCCGTGTCCGCCGAAGGATCGCGCAAGGCTTCCACCCAGTAGCGAGGAAACACGACGGCGTTCTTTTCCATGCCGGACCGCGTGGCGGCGAAAACGGCGCGGCGCGGGTGGGCGAGCGGTTTCAGGGCGGCGCCGCTCGCGCTGGTGGCGAGCACCACAACCTGCTTCGCCCGGATCGGGTCGAGCCACGCGCGCAGCTCTTCCGCGCTGACGTCCGGTCCCGGGACGTTGAATTTGTAAGCCAGACCGTCCCACGTGCCGTGCCCGATCAGCACAAGCGTGAAGGTATCTTCTTCGCCCAGGTCCGACGCAAGGCGCACAATGGCGGCCCGGATGGCATTCTTTTCCGCCTGCGGCCCGGCGAGCGCCTCGCCGCCGGTGAGCTTGGCCGCCTCCCGGGCAAGGTTCTGGAAGCGCTGCTCGTAGTCGGGCTCGCCGCCGAGTCCGCCCACCACCAGCACCCGCTCGGCGCCACACGCCGACAGCCAGATCAGGAGCGCCAGCGCAAGTCTCATATCGCCCCCCAACGCCGGCGCACGAGCCACTCGGCGGCCTTGAGCCCGGCAAGCAGGAGAAACGCGGCCGGCGCGTTCCACACGGCGCGCGTTTCGCGCACCGTGATGCCTGCTTCGGATAATTCGATCTCGCGCCCCAGGCCGCGCGCGTCCTCCGGGCGCCAGTAGCGGCCGCCGGTTTGCGCCGCGAGCCGCTCGAGCAGTTCGCGGTTCTGCTCCGTCCGGAAAAACTCCGCGCTGCCGTCCGCGAGGTGGAACGTGGCCGTGTCCCGGCCAAGCTCGTCGACACCCTCGCGCGCCACGGCCTCGGCCAGCCATGCGCCGGGCCGCGCAGCGCGCCAGCGCGCCTCGTAGACGCCCGGCTCGGTGCGCGACGGCGCGAGTTCCACCGTATCCGCCACGCCGCCAGGCCCCATGAGGTGCGCGGCCACGACAGCCCCGGAGGCGGGCAGGTAGTTCCGGTCGCGCACTTCGGCCCGCAGCAGGACCTCCTCGCCCGGCTGGCAAATCCGGCACGAGGTGAGCAGCGTGACCCGCTCCTCCACGGAACCGGCCACCCAGCGCAGCAGCTGGCGCCAGAACATCTCATGACTCTGGTCGCGCGCGTCCTGCGCCATCTGCCAGCGCCATGTGCCGCCGGTGGCGAGCAGCGCCACGCGCCCCCGCCCGTAAGTCTGCGTCACCAGCAGCGGGTGCCGCCCGCGCCCGCCCGGGACAGCCTCCGCAAGCACGGTGGCGCCCGGCTTGGGCGCGCCGCTTTCCTGATAGTCGGCCAGGTGCGGCAGCGCCTTCCAGCGCGAGGCGTTCTTTTCCTGGTCTTCCTCGATGCGCGTGACGAGGCTTTCCATGCCCGCGCGGGTCAGCTCCGCCGTGGCCGGCTCGCGGTGGAACGCGCCCTTGCGGTCCGGCAACACGACGGGAAGAATTTCCGCCAGCGGCGAGCGATGCCATCCGCCGTCGCTCAAGGCGGCGCGGCCGCCGAGGAACAAAATGCCGCCGCCGCGGCGGTCGGCGAATTCGCGGATCAGCGTCTGCTGCGCGGGCGTGAAGTATCCGGCTTCGACATTGCCGATGATCAGCCCCTGGAATGCGAACAGCTCTTCAACGCTCGACGGGAAGCCGCGTTCGAGCTCCTTGGGCGAGCGGATCCCCTGGCGGTAGAACTTGTTTTCCGTCGTGCGGACGATGCTGGCCAGATCCAGTTGCGGGTCATCCTCTACCGCGCGGCGGATGAATTTCATCTCCCAGCGCGGCTCGCCCTCGAAATACAACAGGCGAGGCTTGCGGTCGCGCACATCCACCAGCCGCTCCAGCGTGTTGTTGCGCTCGTTCGATTCCCCGGGGAAAGGCGCAACGGAAATCTCAAACGATTTGACCCCGGCATCGCCCGCGTTCAGAGAAAGCGTCTCGCGCCACGTTTCGCCGTCAGAGCGAAGCCGGATGTCTTTCTGCGCCACGATGCGCCCGCCCTCCTTCACCTGAAGCCGGGCCGTCTTGTCGCGGAAACCCGCCTGCCGGAGCGTGACCATCAGCGAGAGGCGGGACTGCGGCAGGACGCGCGCGGGCAATTCCGCGTCGAGCATTTCGACATCATTCGAAATTCGTTCCGTGCCGAATCCCACGGCATGCACCGGGATGCGGGCCCGCCGCAGCGCCTGGATGGTATCCGGCCCGAGATTGCCCGCGTTGTCGGCGCCGTCGGTCAGCAGAACGACGGCCCCGACCGGCAACAGCGAGCTCTCGGCGGCAATCTGGCGCAAGGCGGCGCCGAGATCGGTGCGCCGCGCGCTCGGCCCGGCGGGGAGCGAGTCGATGCGCGAGGGCGTTTCCCCGGCCTGGTAGAGGCGGACCGGGAAGCGCTTGCCCAGCTCGCCGGCCAGGCCCTCTTCCACCAGCCGCTTCGCCTGTGCGTAGCGCTGCTCAAGCCCCATGCTTTGCGAGGTATCGACGACGACTGCGACAACGTTCTGTTGCGGCTTGAGCACGGTGACGGAAAGCGCCGGTTGCCACAGCAGCACCAACAGCAGGGCCAGCACGCCCCATTCGAGAGCGCCCATCACCAGAGCGCGCTTGCGCGGCAGACGGCGGCGCCACAACAGCGCGGCGACGGCGGCGAGGGCAACCAGAAGCGACGCGGCGAGCAACGCCGCGGGCCATCCGCTCGAAAAGACGAACGTCCCCTTGCGGTAGACGGAGAGCGGATAGTTGAACAGAAGTTCGAACATTTCGCCTTCAGTGGGTCATCGCGTAGATGATGTAGTTGATTGCCGTGCGGTAGGCTTGCGAGGCGTATTTTTCCGGGTAGTGCGGGTTGTCCGCCCACTCCCACGCGTCTCCCTGGTCCATGTTGAAGCAGATGGCGATGGCGATGCGGCCCTTGCTGTCGCGCCAGGCGCGCCACTTCGGCTCGATGCCGTCGTACTCGTAAGTCTTGTGGAAGGGGTAGTTCACGATGCCGGGCACCTGGACGCGGCCGTCGAGATCGTACAGGACGTGGAAAATCGGGTCGCCGTCGTCGATGTCCTCGATGGGGCGGTCGGCGAAGGCCTTGTTGAGGCTCGCGGTGAACAGCTCCCACTCAAAGGTGCCGTGAAAATCGTCGGTCATCAGGAAGCCGCCGCGGTCGATGAATTCGCGGAGTTTTCTCGCCTGGGACTCGGGCAGGTCCCAGTGGCCCGGCTCGACGACATAGACGAAGGGATAGTCGAAGATCTCGTCGCTGACGAGGTCGACGACGCGCTCCATCGGGTTGGCATGAATGCGGGTCAGGCGGATGAGCCCCTGGAGAAACTGGCGGTCGGCTTTCGGATAATCCACCGTCCACGAGCCGCGCATGGCCCAGATGCCGGTGGCGCGCACGTTGGGGTAGCGGAGACGCGCGAAATAAAACTCGGCCTTTTCCTGCGCCCCGGCCGGAATCATATCGTCGTCACTTTCCGGGAACAGACGGCGAATGCTTTGGTAACCGCGCTGAAAGGCCCCGAGTGTGCCCGCCAGCATCACCGCCCCCAGCAGCACGACGAGCTGCTTGCGCATACGCATTCAGATGCCCCTCGTGGGCTTCAGGATAGCAGACGCGCGCAGAAATGCAACCGTTACCGGGGTTGGCCGGCGCGGAGGCGCGCCATCGCAGCGGCCCCGGTAAAGCACGCTCGTGCACGGACTCGCGCCCGGCGGGGCGGCAACGCCGCCGGGCCGCCTTCATGCGGCCAGCAAGCCGCGCAGGTTCCATCCGCAAATGACGCTGGCTTCGAACTTGTTGCCGGCCGGGCCGGGCCAGTGGGTCTCCAGGCTCACGGCGCCGCGGTAGCCGTCGCGAAGCAAAGCGGCGATCTGGCCCTTCCAGTCGACGTGGCGCGTGCCAAGCGGCCCCCAGACGGGCTTGTGGCCTTCCATGGCGCAGTCCTTCGCGTGCACGTGCGCGATGCGGTCCTTCGGCAGAAGACCGTAGCCGTAAGGGTATGGCTCCTCGCCGGCGACGAGCGCGTTGGCCGGGTCCCAGACGAGTTTCACATGGCTGTGCGGCATGGCGGCGAGGAACTTCGCCGCCTCCGAAGCGGTGCCGATATTGCAGGCATGCTCGTTTTCGATGCCGCAGATGATGTCGTGCGCCTTGAACTGATCGGCGATCTTTTCAATGGCGCGGCAGGCGGGCTCGAAGCAGCGCTCGGGGTCGACCGTGCGCCAGAAAGAGAACACGCGCACGATGCGCGCGCCGGTCATTTCGCACAGCTGAATGGCGCGCTCGACGAGGCGCGGCTGGTCGTCCATGGTGAACGTCGCGCCGAAGATGTCCTGCTGGAAACGCGAGTCCACTTCCCCGCCCTCCGGCAGCGTGCACTTCAGGATGGGAGACGACAGGCCGAGAACGCGGATGCCCTTGGCGCCCAGAACTTCCAAAGCGCGCTTCACCTCGTCGTCGGTGAGGTTCATGATGTTTTTTCCCCACACGACGCGCAGTTCGCAGGCAGTCATGCCGATGGCCGCCATGGCGGTGGCGGCCGGGTTCAGATCGGGTGAAAACTCATCGGTAATGGCGGCGAGCTCGAGCTTCGGAATCATGATGGCGGCTGTTCCTCGATTCTGTGATAGCGGCCGGGCGCGACGCCCGCAAGGCGTTGCCGCGCCCCTCCCGGCCATTCTATTTCAACCGAGCGGATGACATTGTCCCGGCCGAGACCGAACAGAACCGCCAGATCCGAGGCCGAGCAATAGCTGGAGCCGGACTTCACCACCGCCCATTGCCTCCCTGAGGGGGTTTCGATGCGCACCACGGCCCCGATGGCCGAACGGTTGGCGCGCCTGCCGGCAAGGCGGAAGCCGACCCAGTTGTGTTCGCGGGGCCGCGCGTCGTTGCGGTAAAGGACAGCCGGGCCGCCGTTCGATGTCAGCAGGATGTCGGCATCGCCGTCCTGGTCGAAGTCCGCCCAGGCCGCGCCGCGCGCCACCAGCGGCTTCGCGAAGTCGGGGCCGAGCTTCAGGGTGACATCCTCAAACCGCCCCTTGCCAAGATTGCGGAACAGCAACGGCGGCTGCGCGTAACTGACCTTTGGCTGGACACGCCCGATTTCCTCTTCGATATGGCCGTTGGCGGCGAACAGGTCGAGCCAGCCGTCGAGGTCGAAGTCGAAGAAGAAGACGCCGAATGCCAGCCGCAGCAGCGAGGCGCGGCCCACGGCCGAGCGCGGCGCCTCGTCGACGAAAAGCCCGTTGCCTTCGTTGTGGTACAGGCCCAGCATCTGGTTGGAGAAGTTGCCGACGAGCAGATGCGGCCGTCCGCTGCGGTCGTAGTCGGCGGCGTCCACGCCCATGGCCCCGCGCGCCACGCCGTCCTCCCCGAATGCGACCCCGGCGGCGACGCCTTCCTCGGCGAAGCGGCCGTTTTTCAGGTTCCGGTAAAGCTTGTTCGGCTGGGTGTCGTTGGCGACGAACAGATCGGGCCATCCGTCGTTGTTGTAGTCGAGCACCGCCACGCCCAGCGATTTCGACGCCGGATCGTACAGGCCCGCCTGCCGGGTGGCGTCCTGAAAGCGGCCGTTGCCCGCGTTGCGGAACAACCGCGAGGAGACTCCGCGGTAGGATTCCGGCGTGCAGTAACTCTTGTTCACCCCGTCCAGCGAGCAGAACAGGTCAGCCTGCGGGGACCAGACGACGTAATTGGCCACGAAGAGGTCGAGACGGCCGTCGAGATTGTAGTCGAAGAAGGCCGCGGAAGTGCCGAAATTGCGGTTGTCGATGCCTGCAACGGCGGTGACGTCGCGGAAGCGCATCCGGCCCTCGTTTCGCAACAGGCGGTCCCCGCTGACCGCGGTGAGGTAAAGATCGGGCCGCCCGTCGTTGTCGTAGTCGCCCACGGCGGCGCCCATGGGCCAGCGCGGCAGGCGGGGAATGCCGGACGATGCGGTGACGTCGGTGAACGTGCCGTCCCGGTTGTTGCGGTAAAGGACGGGTTGCGGGTTCATCAGCAGGATGTCCGGCCAGCCGTCGCCGTCGAGGTCGGCGAAGGCGCAGCCGGCGCCCATGGTTTCCGGCAGGTATTTCCTGCCGCTTTTCTGGGCGTCATGATGGAAAACAATCCGCGCCTGTTTTGTCACGTCGGTAAACCGGCCCTGCCCGGCCAGCGCGGCCGCCAACGCCGGCGCCAGCAGGGCGCGCCACAGGCGCGCTCTCACGGGCGCCTCCCGGCAGCCGGCGCGGATTCGTGCTCGTGGATCTGCTGCCGCTCGTTGTTGTCCTCGGCGCTGAGCATGCGGATTTTCGCCGTCAGCGCCTGCGCCGATTCGTCGGCCTTGAACCGCCGGAACAGCCGCTCGTGCCGGCGCGCGTTTTCCTCGTCACCAAGCCCCCGGAAGGCCAACATCAGGTTGTAATGCGCCTGCACGTCCTCGGTGTCGATGGCGAGGACTTTCCGCAAGGCCTCGACCGCCCCGCGGAAATCGCGCTTCAAAAACAGGATCCGGCCGATCTGGTTTTGCACCACCCGGTCGCGCGGGTAGCGCTTCTCCGCTTCGCGCAGCGATGCCAGGGCGGCGTCGTAATCGCCGTCGGCCTTTTCGGCCATCGCCTTGAAAAACCATACCCGGCCGAGGGAAGAGTCCAGCTTCATGGCCTTTTCCACGTAAAGTCTGGCGCGTTCGATCTCGCCCTCCTGGATGAGCGCGCGCGCCACGTTCAGCCACCCGTCGGCGTAGTCCGGCCGGGCCTCCGTTACCCGCAGGAAGCCGAACTCGGCCGCTTTCAGATCGCCCTGCAAGAGATGGCCGATGCCCCAGTCGTTCCACCGCTCCCAATGCCGGCGGTCCGTGGAAAAACGCCATTCGGTCTTGCGGCCGGCGGGGGCCAGGGGCAGGGCCACCTTCGCCTGCGCGAGGGTGACCACGGGAATTTGCGGGACCCGGGCGCCCGGCGCGGGCGCATACTCGCGGGAGTCGTAATGCAGGCTGACCAGGCGGGAATCCAGGCCCGGTTTCGGTCGCAATGCGTAAGAAAACTCGGTGTAATATTTTGAGAATTTCCGGTAATTCAGGCGGGCCGAAAACGTCAGCGGGCCGCGCGCGTCTTTCGGGATTTTCACCCGGTAATGCACCGTGTCGGCCGCCCCCGGCGGGATCAACCGGACGTAAAGAACGCTGCGGGCCTGCCAGGCGTTGCGCTTGTTGATCGGGTTGCCGTCGCCGTCCAGCATGAAGGAACGGTAGAAGTGGGCGCCGGGATCGATGCTGCCGTCTTCCCCGATGCGGCCGGAGTGGAAGAACGCCCGGCCGGCGGCGTCCCGGCCTTCCAGCTCGAGCCAGACATCGAACGCATCCACGGTGCCGCCCGGGAAGAAGTGTCCGATCTTGCGCGTCCGCACGACGACGTCCAGCCGCACTTCGCTGCCCGGCTCGAGTTCGGGCTGTACGGCATCCAGCGGCGCGGCGATCCTGGAGATCTCACGCAGGAGGAACGAGCCGCCGCCGCGCTCGGCCTCTTCGCCCACGGCGAACGTGGTCATCAGCTGCGGCTCGGCCGAGCCGCGCCGCACCATTTGGGCGCCATGGCTCCTGTCCGCCGGGCTGGCGGCGAAGATGTCCACGCTGATGAAGCCGGACTGGAGGAAGCCGCGCACGGCGGCAAGCTGCGTCTCGTCGCCGTTCACGGCGGCAACAGCGGTGTTGGCTGCGGCAAAGCGGTGGTCATGCACCTTGCCCTCGCGCGCGGCCGGGTCGCGCGAAGGCACCAGCGGCATATGGCAATCGGCGCAGCCCATGGGCTTTTCCGGGTAGTAGAAACTGCGTGCGCCCTGCCCGCTGACGCCGGAGGCCTGCCAGTTGTCATATTCGTTGAAGCCGCGCAGCCAGCGGTAATTGTTCACAGGCGCATCCAGATGCACCTTGTGGCAGGCGGAGCAGAATTCCGGGGTCCGCATGAACGGCTTCATGAAAGTCCGCGAGTGCGGGGAAGGCTCGACCTTGATGAACAGGTCGTGGGCGGTGCGGAGAACCGGGTTCGGGCTGACCGCGATGTTGTGAAGCCGGGGATACTCGATGGTGAAGTCGCCGTTGCCGGCAGTGGAATCCACGTGAACGATGGAGTGGCAGGAGACGCACCCGAGGCCGGCATGGGCTTCCGGCGCGTTCATCTGTTCCGCCACCGGCCGTTCAAACATTCCGGAGAACAACATGGCATGATCGTGGCATCCGGCGCACCACTTCGACCCCTGTGTGCCGCTGATCTCCTGCATATGCTCGATGGAGCGCGCGTAAAACCGGTTGTTAAAGCTCGAAAACCGGTGCATGGAGGACTGCCACTGGCGGTAAATCTCCTCGTGACATTCGCCGCAGCGCTTCGAGTCCATGAAATACGAAGAGGGAATCAGACCGCCGGTGGCGGTCCTGGCCGCCGAAGGCCAGAAGGGGCTTCGCGGCCCGGCCCCTTCTTCTTCCATCGAAAGCGGCACCATGGACGGGTTGCGGATTTCCTTCTCCCCCCGCGGCCACGCCAGCCGCAGAGAGAGCGGGAACAGAACGACGGCGCCGATCAGTGCGGCTGTCCAGCGGACCCAGCCGCGGGAAAACTGTCTTCTCATCTTGCCCAGTTACGCGATTTGCCCGGCCCTGCCCTCTGACATGGCGTTACCGGAGCGCCCGCATGATGCGCAGCGCCGGACGCGTGTTGTACTTCTCCATCCACTCCCTGTGGGCGGGCGACGAGGGAAACGCCTCGCCTTTGCCGTACGGGTAGCCGCTCATGCCGTGGAACGGCAGCGGCTCCACCGACTGCGAAAATGCGGTGTTGGCGTCACGGTCCTTCGCCCAGCCGTCAACCTTCAGCAGCCAGTCGCGCTTCCACCCGGCGGGCAGCGGCGGCAGGCTGCGCGCGTCGAATTCCAGAGCCAGCTCGTCGCCGGACCCCATGATCACCATGCGGTCGTCGATCTGCGCGACCAGCGCAAGCACGTCCCCGAAACGCGTGTATTTGCCGGTGGTGGGATTCCACGGGGCGCGCAGCGAGACCGGCTCGTAGAAAAACTGCTCGGGCTGCCGGCGCAGCGGGTGCACGATGTTTTTGGAAAACCCGCGGAAATGCAGATCCGCGGCGAGGGCACGCGCCGCGGCCAGCCGCGCCGGCGGCGGCGCGGAGTCCTCGATCAGGAAGGCCTCGTCCCAGTAGAGCGCCAGGTTGGTGACGATGCGCAATTCGCGGCGTTTTCCGGGGAATTTCCCGGTCAAATCCACGGCGATCGTCTTCGGTTTTCCTGCCGGCATTCCCATGTCTTCGAGGATCGTCACCCACTCGCCGCGGTCGTTCTTCGCCTGCAAAACCGGCGGCAGCAGCCCTTCCGGCGTGGACTGGGCCTGCTGCAAAAAAGTGGATCCGTCAGCCCAGTCGACCCAGCCGTTCATGACGAGCACGGCGCGGTTGGCGGGCGCCGCCGCGCCGAAATCCAGTTCGATCGAGTGCTTTTGCGCAACGCCGCGGAAATCGCGGGCGAAGTTGTCAACATAGCGGCGGTCGCGGCGCAGCAGGCGCCCGGTCACGTCCTGGCGGCCGTCGAGCAGCGCGCGCTTCGGATAAATGCGGCGCGAAGCCCCGAAAAGGCGGAATTCCGGATAAGGCGGCGATTTCCACTTGTCATTGGTGAAAATCTCGATCGCGGCGGGGTGGTCCACGGCGAGCAGTTCGATCTGGTCGAGATAGCTCACCTCGGCCAGCTCCTCGGTGATTCGCACCGGGAGCTTGCCGTCGCGCGGCTGGAGCTGCCGGCCGTCGATCCAGACGTATTCGTCGTGATCGACGGGAAAATACTTGCCATCGCCCGCCGAGGCGCCCAGCGGCGCCACGCCGAGCACGTCGGTGACGAATTCAAAGCCCTCCCCGTTCCACGTCCAGATCATCGGGCAGGAGCCGGACAGCCGCTGCGCCTCCTGGAATTTCAGCGTGGCGCCTGCCTTCTGTTTCACCTCGTTCTGGATGAGCCCGTTCGGCCACGTGATACGCACGGTGTCGATCGTGTCGAAATCGCGGAGCCCGAAAAGCACCGGCACGCCGCGGTAAAGCAGCTTCTGGTAGAAGGGGCCGGACTTGATTTCGACCTCGGAATTGTAGGCGAGTTTCAGGTTTTTGACGCCCGTAATATGCACGCGCGCCCAGCGGTGGGCGGTTTTCGTCTCGTTGCGCAGGCGCACCGCGCGGCCGTCCTTGAGCACGGCGGCCAGGTCCGTGCGCCCGTCGCCGTCGAAGTCCGCCGCCGCCAGGGCCGAGGCGTCGGCGGGCACGCCCGGCGCCTCCCGCGGGTCCTCAAACCGCCCGTTGCCCCCGTTGCGCCGCTGGCTGCCCTCGGCCACGATGTCCAGCACGCCGCGGTTTTCGATATCGGCCAGCGCCACGGGGCCTCGCGGGGCAAGCCCGCTGCGTTCGAAGCGCCCGTTGCGGTTCAGGGCCGCGCCGCCGTCCCAGACAAGATCGAACGCGGAATCGTTGTCCAGATCCGCCGTCTGGATGTCGCGGGCCCCGGCCGGCACGGCAGGCACTTCCGCCGCCTCAAAGAAGCCGCCCAGGCGGTCGCGGTACAGCATCGCGGGGCGGTTCTCGTAAGTCACGACGATGTCATGCGACTTGGTGTCCGGAATCAGCCGGGTGACCACGGCGGAAACGGCTTTCCCGGCGATGAACGGAATGTCCGCCGTGCGGTCTGCGAAGCCGGATGGCAGCTGATTGCGAAGCAGCAGCGTCTTTTCCCCGAGGAGGATCAGGTCCTGGTCGTAATCGTGGTCGTAATCCACCCAAAGGGCATGCTCGAAACGGCCCTGAGGAAGGGCGAACTGCGCCCGCACGAAGCCCTTCGGCGTGTTCTGAAGCACCACCGGGGCCTGTTCGGTGAGAACGCAGAGATCGGGCCGGCCGTCGTTGTCGAAATCGCCGGCAAAAGCGCCGAGAACCCCTTCCAGCGGCGGGAAAAACGACGCGGGCGCGGGTTCGGCGCCCTTCCGGTAGAGTTGCAGCCCGGCGGCGGATGCCACCAGGAGATCGGCCTGGCCGGCGCCATCGAAATCGAGCACGAGCAGCGAGGCGCGGCCTCCCGCCTTGCCGGGCAGCGTCTCGGCGGCGAAGCGGATTTCCGCAGGCGGCGCCGCGGGCGGGACGGGCCGGACCACTTCGTAAATCTCCGAATAAAGACTCCATTCGACGTCTTCATTGCCGGTGCCGGCCTCTTCATGCCGCCTCTTCAGATCCTGGAATTTCGCCAGTTTCTCCCGGGCTTTTTCCTGCTCGCCTCGCTGGCGGTAGTAATTGAAAAGCTGGAAATGCGGCGCGGCGAAATTGGGATCGAGCTTCGCCGCCAGCTCGAATTTCGCGTTGGCCTCCTCGATGCGCCCTTCGGCCTTGTAGAGCACGCCAAGGTTGTAATGCGTGATCGGTTCGTCCGGAACGAGCCGCGCCATCTGCTCCAGCTGCCGGATCGCCTTCTCCGCTTCGCCCAGGCGCTTGTATTCAATGCCGAGATTGAACCAGGTGTGGGGAATGGAGGGATCCTTCTTCTGGACCTCCTCCAGCTCGCGGATGCCTTCCTTCACCTTGCCCGCGCGCAGCAGGGCCAGTCCGTAATTGAGCCGGTCGACCAACGAATCCGGATTCATTTGCACCACGAGGCGGAACTGTTCCACCGCCTCATTTTGCGTGGTCGGGTTTTCATAATACGCCTTGCCCAGCGTGCGCAGCCGCTGAAGCCGCTCCTCGCGCGCCTCGTTGCCCGGCTGGGCGAAACCGGCGATGACCAGCGCCAGAAGAGCGCACAGGAGAACGCCAACTGCCAGACCCCGGATTCTCATCTTGACCATTGCGTCACAAATCTCCGGCGTCAGTCAATAATAGAAAGCCATTACCCGCGCGGCCGCGCCTTGCCGCCCGATGCCGGGCGTCGGAAAATGGGAATACAGGCGTTGGAGTTCGCCTCAACCGCCCACTGGCCGGGCAGATGACTCCTGTCTCTCTGCGGACGCCGGCTGGCGCCCAGGGCTCAAGGCCAGACCCTGCAACGGGAGGGAGTCATCCTGGAGAACGCAGTCCGGTTCAATGAATCGCAGCAGCGGCGCATTCTGGCCAACGCCGAATACGTCGACAAGCTCCTGGCCGACATCGAGGCCATTCTGGACGGGGCGGAATCGACGCGCGTGTTCCGCAAGCATGAACCCGACGTGACGCCGCAGCAGGCGCGCCTCATCCGCTCCTCGGTCGCGCTGTTCCGCCGCCATCTGGGCCGGTTCCTTCAGGCGGCGAAGCTGGACGGCGAAATCCGCAAGCCGCGGTTCGGCGCCCTGCACTCGATCCTGGTGACTCTGGCCTTCGTGAGGGTGGCCTTGCAGGAGCTGGCGCCGGAACACTTGCGCGGCTACGGCGCAATGGCGCCGGAGAGCGAATCGGCGCTGCGGGGCGTCTGCAACCAGCTCGAGGGACTGGTCTCGACTCTCGAAACCGAGCTGCGCCGCGGCGGCGCGGCCGATCTGGAGGCGCGCCTGGAGCGCATGGCGGACACGGATCTGGCCGCACTGCTGCGCCTGCTGGACCGAATCATCACGGAGGAGCAACTGGCCGAGTTCCGTCCGGCGCTGGTGCGCCTGGTGGAGAAGCTCGAATCGCCCGCCTTCGAGGTGGCCGCCTTCGGCCGCGTCAGCAGCGGCAAGTCCTCGCTGCTGAACCGCCTGCTCGGCGCCGGCGTGCTGCCCGTGGGAGTCACGCCGGTCACCGCGGTGCCTGTCCGGCTCGTCTATGGCGAACGGCCCTCCCTCACGGTGCATTTTGCCGGCGGACGCACGGAACAGCGCCCGCTGGAAGACCTGCCGCTGTTCGCCGCCGAGGAACACAACCCGGCCAACCAGCGCGAAGTGCTGCGGCTCATCGTGCGGATGCCAAGCCCTCTGCTGCGGGACGGAGTCGTCTTCGTGGATACGCCGGGCCTCGGTTCTTTGGCTGTGGCCGGTGCGGCAGAGACGCTGTCCTACCTGCCGCGCTGCGACCTCGGGCTGGTTCTGGTCAGCGCGGTCACGCCGCTCAATGAGGAAGACCTGGCCACGGTGGACCTGCTGTTGCGCTCCGGCACGCCGCCAATGATTCTTCTCAGCAAGGCGGACCTGCTGGCGCCTGGCGAGCTGGAAAAGGCCGCGCGCTACACGGAGGCCGCCATCGAGCGGGAGCTGGGAGCCAGGCTCCGGGCAATCCCTGTCAGCGTCGCCGCGACTCACTCCGGGTTGTTGGAATCCTGGATGCGCGAGAGCCTGCAACCCGTGCTGGCCCGGCACAAGGAGCTTGCCGCGGCGTCGCTGGAAAGGAAAGCGGCCGCGCTTGGCGAGGCGGTGGCGCAGACGCTGCGCGGCCGCTACGCCGGCGTTTCGCCGATCCCGCGCGCCGCGGTCGAACAGGCCGAAGACGCGCTGCGGCGCGCATCCTCCGCGCTGGAGACCGGCAGGCGGGAGGCGTTGCGGGATTGCGACAGGCTGCGGGGCGAGACGCGCACCGTGCTGGCGGAAGCGGCCGAGCGGGCCTTTCGGCAAGGCGCCGGGCGCGACCCCGAAGCCTGGGGCCGGGCGTTGCGCGAAGCCGCGCTGCGGGCCTGCGATGCAGCTGCCGGCGAGCTCAAACGCCGCGCCGAACAGTTGTGCGCGTTGCTGTCGTCCGCGCTCGAAACGGCCCGCAATGCGATGCGGCCGGGCGCCGAGCCGGCCGGGCCCGGCCTTGAGTGCTCGCAGATCGGCGCGCTGCCGGTGCCCGTGCTGGAAGCGATTCCGGCCGCCGTGCCCGCCGGCCTGGCGGCGGTTCTGGGGCCGCCGGGGCGGAGCCTCGCTGCGAGGATATTGGAAAAGCGGGCGGGGACGGCCGTGCAGAGGACGCTCGAAGCCTATGCAAGGAGCCTCGAGTCGTGGCTGCAGCGCGAGTTCGACAACCTGCAAACGCGCTTCGACGCCGAGGCCGGCGTGTTCCTGGCGGAAATCGCGCGCATCACCTCGGCGGATGCCGCCGGGGCGGAACGCCGTCCGCAAGTCGAAAAATCGCTCCAGGAGCTGGAACTCCTGCTGGCGAAAGCGCGCGGGACCGCGGGCGGCGCCGCGCGGCTCACGCCAACTGCGTGAGCACGTCGATCCACAAGGGCGCAAACAGGAGCCGGCCGCCGTGCCAGTACTGCGGCTGCGCCGCCATGCGGCACAAGGTGACGATGCGGCCCGGGTTGCCTTCCGAAGCGGCGAGCGCCTTGCGGCGGAAATCATCCAGCGGGCCGAGGCTGGCCAGGCCGAAGGCCCGGATCGCTTCTTCCAGAAGCCGGGCCGAGGCGGCGCGGGAAAGAGGGCCGAGCGTCAATTCCTCGCGAGGATCCCAGAGCAGGCGGGAGAGATAGCCAAGCTGCGCGCGGCTGGCGGCGGCGGCCGCAATGCAGCAGCCGTCGATCCACGAAACCCGCTCCAGGAAGCGGTAGCAGCGGGCGTCGCAGAAGTCCGGCTCGTCCAGCACCAGCCACGCCGGCCGCGCGTGAAGAGCTTCCAGGGCGCGCGCCTGCAATGTCTGGCTCGGCAGACGGCGCAATTGCATAGCGGAGCCCGCGCCCGCCGCGATCTGCGGCAGGAGCTGCTCGAGCAGCGGATGCAGCGTGTGGGCGCCGCGAACCGGCACGGGCTGCATCGGCCACTGCCGGGCGGCCTCTTCGAGGAGCCGGGTCTTGCCGATGCCGCGGGGGCCTAAAAGGAGCGCGCGGCCCCGTTGCAGCATGGCGCGCAGCGCGCGCAGTTCCGCCTCGCGCCCGATCAGCGGGAGACCGTGCGCCACGCCACGAACGCCTTCATCGCGGCCCGGGCCCGCCTGCATGGGGTTGCTTCTGAACGCGGATCACTTCCACCGTGGAGACGGCCAGCAGTCCCGTGTCGATCATCGGCTCGATCTCCGGGATGAGACGGTCGATCGCCTCGGCCGTATCGATGACGGTGATCAGGATCGGCTCGTCGGCGCGGGCCAGATGGTGCTTGTGGATTTCGGCGCTCTCGCCGTAGCCTTCCAGCCCGCGAAACACGGTGGCGCCGGCGATCTTCAGCTCGCGGCATTTCAGGATGATCGCCTCGTAAAGCGGCTTGCCCGCAAAGCGGTCGCTCGCCGCGATATGAATGCGGAGCAGTTTAGCGGGTTGCGTCTCCGGCATGGCTTCCCTCCGCGCCTTCGCCTCCGCGAAGGAGCCGGACGATTTCGACGTCCGAGATGACAATCAGGCCGTCATCCAGCATTTGTTCGATGGCTTCCGCCGCTTCCTCGATCTTGCGCGGCTCGTCGATGATGGAAATCATCACCGGCAGATCGCGGGCAGGGTGGAAGAAGCTGCGGCGGTGCTCGTGGCCCTTCGCGCCGTAGCCGAGAATGCCCCGGTAAACGGTGGCGCCAGCGATTTCGAGCATCCTCAACTTCTTCACGATGGCGTCGTAGAGCGGCTCGCCGTGCCACCGGTCGGCCTCGCCGAGGAACACGCGCAGCAGCTTCGCCTGTCCCTGCTTCTTCCGGTGGGGCGCCTTCGGCTCCGGCTTCGGCGTCCTGCGCACGGCTTTCACCACGAACGTGTCCTGCACCTCGATCAGCCCGTCGGTGACCATTTCGTGCAGCGTCGGCAGAACCTCTTCGACTTTCTCCGGCGTTTCAACGAACTCGATCCGCAGCGGCAGGTGTTGGGCGAGCACCTCGATTTTCGGCGTGTGCAGCAGATGCGAGGCGCCGAAGCCGGCATAGGCCCGCGTGGACGTGGTGCCGGCCACCCCCTTGTTCAACAGGTAGGTCATGATGGCGTCGTGCAGCGCCGTGGCATGGTGTTGCGTGTCTTCGTTGATGTAGATGGTGACCTTCTTCGCTGGTCCGCGTTTCAGCATGCAGCCTCCTTCCTCATCCCGTTGCCCTCAGACTTCCAGTTCGCCTTCCGGCTCCCCGAAAGCGGATTCGCGCAGCCGGCGCTCCTCCTCCGGCAACAGGTGCACGGGCAGGTAGCGCGCGTTCGCAATCGCCGTCGGAATCACCGCGCTGCCGATGACGGCAGCCACAAGATGCGAGTACTGCCCCTGGTCGATCACGCCGTGGTTCAGCCCGAACAGCGCCGAGATGGTGCCGAAGGTCAACCCCGTGGACATCATCAGGGAATAATACATCCCTTCCTTGCGCTCGTACCCGAACGCCCGCACCACAGGCAGAAGACCGGCGAGTTTGGAGATCATTTTCGCCCCGAACAATGCGAAAAACACGCCCGGCGCGGCCGCCAGCGCGGGAACCGATACGAAGCTGCCGGCCCGGATGAAGTAAAACGGCGTCAGCAGGCCGAAAGTCAGCGTGCGCAGCCGCCGGATCAGGAAGTGGTCGCGCCCCACCGTGCCGGCCAGCATCATGCCGATCAGATAGGCCGGCAACACGGCCTCGCTGCCGGCCCAGGCCGCCGCGCCGCCCATGCCGAACAGGAGAAACAGCAGATACTTGGTCTCCATCTCCGACACGCGCCCGCCGTAGCGGTCGAAAAACCAGCGCGTGAGGAACGGCAGCGCGAAAAGCACGACGGCGCACAGCGCGGCAAACACGAGCGTCTTCCAGGTGAACGGCGCGAAGATGAAGCCAAGCGCCAGCACGGTGCCGAGATCGTTGACAAAACACGCCGCCAGAATCGCCTTGCCGTATTCGGTGCGGTTGAAGCCCAGCTCGAGCATCACCGCATAGACCACGGCCACCGACGTGGTCGACAGCGCCACGCCGGCCAGCCACGCCGCCATCCAGCCCCAGCCGAGCAGGAAGCGCGCAATCAGGGCCGCGCCGAGAAACGGCGCGAAAAACCCGGCCAGTCCGACGCCGAGCGCTTCCCGCCATTTCATGCGGAATACGTCCGGGTCCAGCTCCGCGCCGGCCAGAAAGGTCAGCACCACGGCCCCCGTGCCGGCGAGAAACGTCACCCAGCCGGCCTTGGCGCCCAGCGCTTCCCGTCCCAGCACCATGCCAATGACCAGCTGGGCCACCGTGCCCACCACGATTTCCGACAGCGCTGTGGAAATGCCCGTCCAGTGCGCCGCCAGCACGGCGAGGAGCGCCAGAAAAAGCCACAGCGCGGCAACAAACCACACTTGCTCCATGCAGTAACTCCCAGTGCCTGTCTGTTCGGGATGCGCGCCGGGGCGGCCAATGCCCCCGCAACACACCCGTTGCAGGAGTCATTGGCCGTTGTTGGCAACGGCGGGAAGCGGACTCCACCGCTTTCAGCAATGGAAACCTTGATGATACGAACTGCGCCGCTGCCTGTCAACCTCCGGGCCGGATCGCCTTCGTCTTCTCGACCAGGCGCAGCACGGACTCGTCGGCGCCGAGCAGCGGAATCTCCTCCAGCCGCACCCAGCGCACGTCGCGCGACTCCGGGCTCGCCACCGGCTCCTGCGAAAGCGGCGCTTCCGCCAGGAAGCGGATGTCGTAGTGGACATGGGCGGGCTCGGCGCCGCGCGCCGGGATGTCGTGCGCGTCCACGTCAAAGATGGCCGGGCTGAGGAGCCGGGCGTCCACGCCGGTCTCCTCCCACACCTCGCGCAAGGCGGTCCCGGCCACGTCCGGGCTCCCGTCGCAGTGGCCGCCGGGTTGCAGCCAGCGGTCCAGGCGGCGGTGATGCACCAGCAGGGCATGGGTCCTTTCCGGGTTCACCACCCACGCCGAGCCGGTCACATGGCCGGCCAGCAGCGTGCGCTCGAAGCACGCTTCATGCTCTTCGACGAAAGCGAGAACGCGGGCCAGCATCGCCGCCTCGCGGCGGTCCCACGGCCTGTGCGCGCGCAGGGCGCGGATGAGATCCTCGCGCCGCCTCACCGGTAAAGCCTCACATTGTCGATTTCGAGAAACGCCTTCTCGCCAGCCGGACGGGCGATGACAAATTCGAGCGAGATTGTTTCTTTCAGATCCGCGCCCCGGAACGAGGCGAACGGCACCCGCACGCGCTTCCACTCCGCGCCGGCCTCGAACGGCGCCTCCGCCTCGCCCCCGCGCCAGCGCAACAGCAGCCGATATGCGCCATCGCCCCGCGCCTCGAATTCGGCTCCTTGCCAGGGGCTCACGTCCACAGGCAGCACGGCGCCCCGGGACAGCGGCAGCACCATCGCCGCCAGCGGGCGGTCCTTGTCGCTCATCCGGGCCAGCACGGCGAGGCAGTGGTCGCCAGCCGCGCGCGGGACGCGGTGGTAACTCATCCGGGAAAAATCGAGGCCCGCATCGGTGCGGTTCACCCACAGCGTGCCGAGCCGCGAGCGCAGGCCCGGCGATTCGAAATCATCCAGCAGCTCCGGCGCAGTCCCTCCCGTGACGGGCAAAGGGGAAGGCCCGGGCCGGCTCGCGCGGGCCAGCAGCGCGGCCGGTTCGAATTCCTTGCCTCCGAGCCAGACCCGGCGGATGTTGCGGATCTCCGCGATCCGCTCGTGCGGCTTGCCCTCGACAAGCACAAGGTCGGCGAGCTTGCCTGGCTCGATGGCGCCGCGGTCCTCGAGCCCGAGCAGGCGGGCGCTGACGCTGGTGGCCGCGGCAATCGCCCCCAGCGGCGAGTAGCCGCAATTCACCATCAGCTCCAGTTCGCGCAGCGTGGACTCGCCGTGCGGCGTGCCGGGCATGCCGGCGTCCGTGCCGACGCCCGCGGCAACGCCCGTCTGGCGGGCCAGCGCACAGTTGGCCATCAGATGCGCCCAGCGCCGTTGCCGCGCCGGGTGCACTTTCGCCCCCTTCGGCTCGTAGACGGCCAGCGTCTGCCCGTAGCCGGTCTTCGAGGAGAGCATCAGCCCCAGCGTTTCCGGATCGATGACCGCGTCGCCGATGCCGTGGTCGATGACGTCCACGCCCGCCCGCGCCGCCTCGCGCGCCTTCTTCGCCGTTACGGTATGCGTCATCACCCTCAGGCCGTGCTTGTGGGCTTCGTCGACCAGCGCCCGCAGCGTGTCCTCGTCCATCGAGGTCATGTCCGGGTCGACGCCGTAGCGCCAGCCGTCGGTGAACACCTTGAGCAGGTCCGGTTTTTCCGCGGCGATGCGGCGCACCGCGTTGCGCGCCTCCCGCGGCGTCAGCACGATCTGCGTGTGGAAATCCCCGCGGCCTCCTTCCATGCCATGCCCGAGCGGCGTGGTGAAGCGCGCCGCCATCAGCACGCGCGGCGCTTCCAGCCCGGCGGCGAGCAGGCGCCGCATCGGCTCGAACTGCTCCGTGTACGTGCTGAGGTCGACGACGGTGGTCACCCCGTGGGCCAGGTAGAGCTTGAGAATCTTCGCCCAATCGAGGTCCTTTACGCCTCCGGAGGCCAGCAGGTGCGTGTGGATGTCGAAAAGCCCCGGAATCAGGGTGCGGCCCGCTGCGTCGATGACCGGCGTGCCCGGCGGCGGCGCGACGTTTTCTCCGACGGCGGCGATCCGCCCGTCTTCCACGAGCACCGTGGCCCGGCGCGGCTCGTTGCCGCGCCCGTCGACCACCCACGCTCCCGTGACCGCAAACCGCTGCGCCTCGAGCGACGCAGCCAGAACGAGCAATGCGAGGAATAGCCTTCGCGCCATTCCTCTATTTTCAGCCCGTTCAGAGCAGCCGTGTGATGCCGGGCGTGAACACCGGGTACGTTCCGTCGGCCTGCGGCCAGGCAGGCGGCTCGCTATTGTCGTGAATCTCTTCGGCGCGCGGCGGGAAATAGAAGTTCGAATTTCTGACCCGCTCCCAGGTGAGTTCCTGCCCCGTGTAGCAGGCCAGCTGCCCCATCACGGCGATCAGCGTCGAGCGCGCCATGTAGTCGCCGTTGTTGACGGGCTTGCCGGAGCGGATGGCCTCGAACAGCGCCACGTGCTCGAGGTCGTAGGCGTTGTTCTTCGACGGCGGCTGCGCGCTGGTCCAGTTTGTTTCGCCGGTGATGCGCAGGTTGAGCAGGTCGCAGCGGCCCTTCGCGCCGAGAATCAGCGAGGAATTTTCGTTATAGCAGTTGTCGATCGTCCGGCAATAGGCGTAAACGCGGACGCCTTTCGGGAATTCGTACACCACGGCGTGATGGTCGAACACCGAGCCGAATTCCTCGCCCTTCAGCGTGGAGCGCCCTCCCATGCCCCAGCAGCGCAGCGGCGCGGCGTTGCCGAGCGCCCAGGAGGAGCGGTCGAGGTTGTGAATCAGCGTCTGCGGCACGTCGTCGCCGGACAGCCAGTGGAAATGATATTGATTGGACGCCTGGAATTCGAGCTCCTTCTGTTTCGGGCGCCGCTGGCGGACGACATACGGCGGGCGGAGCCAGGTCTCCTGGATCGCCACGATGTCGCCGATGATGCCGGCGTGGACTTTTTCCATCGTCTCGATGTAGCCGGGGTGATAGCGCGACTGCAACCCGCTCACCACGCAGAGCCCCTTCTTGCGCGCCAGCCCGCAGGCCTCCTCCACCATCTTCACGCCGGCCGGGTCGATGGCGTGCGGCTTTTCGACGAACACATGGCGGCCCGCCTCGATGGCGGCCTTCAGATGCAGCGGATGGAACTTGGCGGCGTTGGCGATGATCACCACGTCGCTGGCCTCGATGACGTGTTTGTAGGCCTGGAAGCCGGTGAAAATGCGGTCGTCGGGCACGTCCACCTGGTCGGGGAATTTCAGCCGCAGCGACGTCCGTTTCTCTTCGCAGCGGTCGCGGAGGATATCGGCCAGGGCGACGATGCGGACGTCCTTGCCCGCGCGCATCGCGTTCATGGCGGCGGCCTCCCCGCGCCCGCCGCAGCCGATGACGCCGACGCGGAAAACCCCGGCGCCGGCGACATGAACGCTCAGCCCGGCCGGAAGCCACGCGGCCGACGAGGCCAGAAATGATCTTCGCGTAGCGCCTTCTGTTGTGTTTCCGGACATGAATGCCTCCCTTGCGGCTGCATTCTATCCGATGGCGTGCCGGAAGTCTGCGGGGAAGATCGGCCAGGAGTGTCCGCAGTGCAGGGCTCAGATGGTCCGCGCGGCTGCCGCCTCCGTCTCCTCTTGTCCGCATTTGCGGCACGGCCGGCGAAGGCGGGCAAGCATATCCGCGTCATCGCTAACAGCGGGGCAAAGCGCGTGCCCCTCGCTTCGCGCCGTGCGGTGGTTCACTCCATCCTGCGGCCGCGGGGCTTCCCTTGGTCTGATCCCCGGCGCGTACGGGGATCAAGCGGGCTTGCGCCGCAAGCGCAGCAGCACAACTGCTCCAAGCCCCGCAAGCGCCATGCCGAAGGCGCCCGGCTCGGGGATCTCGGAGAGAACTGGCGACCCGGCGCCGAAATTGTCCACTCTCGTGGCGCCGTAAAAGGCGAGCCCGATCCCGCTGCCGCTCACTGCGGCGCTGTACGTGTGGCTGTATTGCTGGTCTGCAACCCCGTCGAAGTCGGAGTCGATGTAAAGCCACGCCGTCATCCCCGAGTAGGTAGCCCAGATCCTGCCGGAGCTGAAGGGGGTGTTCAGGCCGGAAAAGCTCCCTCCGCCACCGCCTGAGCCGTTGTTGCCGAAATAGAAGGCATAATGGCCGAAGCTGTTTCCCCCGCTCTGGTTCTGAACTTTGATGAAGTAGTTGTCGTTGATCCCCGAGTAACCCAGAACCAAAGCCGCGTACTGCAACCCCGTGCCCGTGTTGTAGACATCCACATAGGCGCCAGAGGCGCTGACACCGTTGTAGACCACGAGCGACCAATCCGACAGACCTGCGGCCTGATTGCTGATGATCTGGGCGCCCCCGCTGACGACTGTCCAGCTTGGCCCCAGGGTGTTTGCGTCCGGACGGTTGAAGTCGTCGAGGATCGCGCCTGCGCAGAAAGACACACCAGCCACTGCCAAAAGGAACAAACGGAACATTGTGATTTTTCTCCTCCTGCGGAAAGTATACGTGGGTCCTCCCCGAATTTCAAGGGGAAAAGACCCGTTGCTCTGCTATTTGCCCATCGGGTGCAGCGGGGAGGCGGGCCACGAAGCGAGGCCCGCCTCCGGACCTTCGCGGAGTTCTGCGCACCCGGGGCGCCGCGGTTGCCGCAGGACGCCCCGCGCCGCCTGAAATGCTTCAAGCGCTCAGAACGTGATCCGCAGCCGCAGCCGGACCGTGCGCCGGCTGTCGACCCCTTCCTGCGGGTAGCTGGCGATCAGCCGGCCGAAATCCGGGTTGCGCTGGTAGTCCTGGATTTCCGGCTGAAGCGTAGCCGGGTTCACCTTCAACGTGAAGGTGCCCAGCGCGCCGATGTCGTAGTTGTCCGGCGCTTTCAGCGGGTGGTTCAGCACGTTGTTGAAATCCGCGCCCAGTTCCGCGCGCACT
>Ga0209227_1000472_pt1 | contig 34644 bp, 34 predicted proteins | sample YNPBryantNP2012_FD_185815 | JGI IMG/M metagenome (GOLD analysis project Ga0209227, IMG submission 185815) | Anoxygenic and chlorotrophic microbial mat microbial communities from Yellowstone National Park, USA - YNP Bryant NP 2012 (SPAdes)... ...
CTTAAACATGGATAGGCAATCTCCTGTCGATTGTTTTTTGCCAAATATTCTATCGACGCGATTGCCTATCTCCTTTTATGTTTTCTCGTTCTCACCCTCAAAAAAGTCAGTCAACTTGAGTTCTGGAGTGCTCCATTCAGTTGTTCTTCTGTCATGATGCCCATCTCAATGAGGAGCTGACCGAGCCTTGGCCGGCGGTTGCGCTGCTCTTCAAGCAGTACCTGAACCTGCTCTTGAGTGAGATATCCGAGAGCGACCGCAATTTCCCCAAACCGTAGATTAGTTTCTGCACCGTGGTTGAGGATATCAAAAAGTTGGTTCATCGTAATCATACGAAACTCGATTGCAAGCTTTCCCTGTGGTGTCTGCAGCTCTTTTTGGCGGTCAAGAGCTCTAACGATTTGATCTGGCCGGGCATAATGGTGCTGCACTAGGTACTTCCCCAAATGGTTCATGCAGAGCCTCCTTTGCTTGTTTGTGGTATGCGTGCACAGATAGCTTTTTTATGGCTTCAATCGCTCTTCTCTTTTTCGGTATACGGCTGGCACAACATACTGAAACATCTGCTGCTCCCTGCCCAGTGATTCAGAATGACCAATAAAGAAATATCCACCCGGAACAAGGCAGTCATAAAATTTCTGCGACAATTCAGCACGGGTTGGCTGGTCAAAATAAATCATGACATTGCGACAGAAAATGACGTGAAACGGTCGCCGGAACGGAAATGTCGGCGTCATCAAATTAAAACGGCGAAAGGTTATTTCCCGCTTAAGTTCATCTCTGACGCGGTAGCGGTCAGGACCAGCTTTGATAAAATACCTGCGTGCAGCAGCAGGGAGATTCGCGACGTTGTCTTCCGAATATTCCCCCTGCAGTGCCTTCTGAAGAGCCTGCGTTGAAATATCCGTTGCTAACAGCCCGACATCCCATTGGCGGTATTCATTTCCATAAAATTCCATGAGTTCGATCATCAGCGTATAGGCTTCTTCTCCCGACGAGCATCCTGCACACCAGATCCGAACATCACGGCTGTTTGCTTGGTTGAGACAGTTGGTAATTTCGGGTAAAACCCGGCTGCGAAAAAAATCAAAATGGCTGCTCTCACGGTAAAAAAAGGTGTGGTTTGTTGAAATGCGGTTAATCAGTGTGGTGATCGCTTGACCGGTTGTGTCCGCTATAAGGTAATCATAATACTGTTTAAAGCTTTTCATTCCCAGCGAACGAATTGTTTTTTGGAGTCTGCCGACCACCAAGGATTTTTTTGCTTCGGTCAAATTGATCCCGAACCGTTCGTACACCAGTGTCCGAATGAGGTTGAATTCAGTATCTGAAATGCGCATGAGCGGATCAAGCGGTATGCTCGGTGTCATATCGGGAGCTGGTGAGGATACTGTTTCTGTACGCATCGTGTCGTTCTCTATGCACTAATTCCTTTTTCACGGATAAAATCCGCAATCAATTTTGGCGTGGTTGTTTCCTCGCGGGACACCAGTTTTTCAGCGTCGAGCAAAATTTTTACGGCATCTCCTACCTTGCCCAGACCTTTGATATATTGCTGGGCGGTGCCGGCAACCTCGGGCGGCAATTCAATCTGAGTCGGTGGGATAGAGAGTACTTCTTTAACGGTATCAACCACAAGGCCGACTGCACCACTGCTTACGTTCACAACGATAATGCAGGTCCGGTCGTCATACTGTCGTTCCGGCATTTTAAAACGACTCCGGACATCCATGACAGGAATCACCTTGCCCCGCAGATTGATAACTCCCTTAATGAAGGTAGGCATATCGGGCACGTCGGTGATTTTTTGAATGCCGATGATCTCGGTTACGAAGTAGATTTCGATACCGTACTCTTCCTCGCCGACGGTAAAGGTAAGGTACTTATCTTTTTGGGTATCCTCGTCATCTTCGTCAATGAGGTCGTCAATTTCCTGAACTATTTTTTTTGTATCCGACATCCCTTGGTCCTCCTCTACCCGTTACGATTGTTATCTCACTGGGGTTAAGCCGCTGCAATGGTTTGCAGTGACTGAGCGGTTTTATGTTTTGCTTTTCTGATGAGTGAACCGACATCAAGGATGAGACATACCTCGCCGTCACCCATAATGCTGCATCCTGACAAGCCCTGCACATCACCGATATAGTTTGGCAAGGCTTTGATAACCGTTTGCATCTGACCGATGACTTCATCCACAAACAGGCAGAGCTGTTCGTGTTGATTTTCTACAATGACCAAAATGCCTTCATGGAGTTGCTCGGTGTCGGGCAGGATGTTGTAGAGTTTATGGAGCCGTGCTATCTGCAGTAAGTTCTGGCGCACCTTCACCATTTCAGTACCATCAGGTAAGACTGTAATATGCTGTACGGCAGGTCGGAACGATTCAACGATTGACAAGAGCGGGATGATAAATTTTGAGGTTCCTGTTCTGACCAGCATGCCTTCAATGATTGCTAGGGTCAGCGGTATGCGGAGCATGAATGTTGTGCCTGCGCCGGGTGTGCTTGAAATGTCCACCCTGCCTTTAATTTTTTCAAGGTTTCTGCGCACGACATCCATGCCGACACCGCGGCCTGAAACATCAGTGACAACTTCAGCAGTGGAAAATCCCGGCTCAAAAATCAACTTAAACACCTCTTCATCGCTCATGCCTTCGCCGTTGCCCATCACCAGACCACGCTCGATGCCCTTGCGCAGAATTTTATCCCGGCGCAACCCTGCACCGTCATCGGTGATACGGATGACCACCTCTCCTCCATCATGGAGCGCTTCCAAAACAATGGCACCGGTTTCATCTTTACCTGCAGCGTTGCGCGCTTCAGGCGTTTCAATCCCGTGATCAATAGCATTTCTGATAATATGAACCAGCGGATCAGATATATGCTCAATAACGGTTTTATCAACTTCTGTCTCCTCGCCTTTAAGCTCCAGCTTAACCTTTTTTGAGAATTTAAGTGCAAGATCGTGCACCAGCCGGATCATCTTGCGAAAGGTTGCTGACAGGGGCACCATGCGGATTGAGAGTGCCACATCCTGCAGCTCAGCACTGATGCGCTGCATATGGTGAGCAGCCTTTTCAAAATTTTCAAGCTCGTGGCCCTTAAGATCTGGATTGTGGATGACCATCATCTGTGCAATCACCATTTCGCCTACCAGATCCATGAGCAGATCCAGCTTCTCAAGATCAACACGAATATCCCGGCGTACGATTTTCTTACCAGCCTGTTTTTCTTGCTCGCTCAGTGCGGTTTCCACTGCTTCTTTTGTGGTAGCGCCCATTTCCACGAGCATCTCACCCAGCGGTTTGTCCTGCAGTGAGAGCGCCTTGTTCACAGCTTCAGGAGCTACTGAACCGCGGGAGATGAGGATTTCGCCGATTTTTTCGCTTGACGGTGGCAGTGGTTCTTGTTTCGGCACAACGCTGTCAAGCAGTTCAACCATCAGATCACACCCTTGAATTGTGCCTGAACCGGACTGCGACAGCTCGGCAACCGCATTTTTCAGTGCATCGAGACTGCGCATGAGAAGACTGATGGTCTGTTCACGCACGGCAAGGCTCCCTTTTCGCAGACAGTCAAGCACATTTTCGATACTGTGGCTGAGCTGTTCAAGGTCTCGGAAGCCCATAAAACCACAGTTGCCTTTAAAACTGTGGATGCTGCGAAAAGCGGTTTGCAGCAGTTCGGTAGGGTCGGGAGTTTTTTCAATGGTAAGCAGTGACTGTTCGACACTCTCTAAAAGCTCATCTGCTTCTTGGATGAAGCTTTGCACCATGTCAGCGGTAATGGTTATCTCAACAGCTGCTTCCGGCGGAGCTTCAGGAGGAGTCTCTGCAGCAGCACACGATAACTCGTGCACAAACTTTTTGGCTGTGTCTTCAAACCCCTCATCCGATCCGGTTTCTTCTATGGCTCCAAGAAGTGTGCGCATAAAATCACACGCGCGGCAAAGAAGGCTTGTGCGCTCAGGGGTGAGCACGATTTTGCTCTCTCGCAATAGGTTGAGCAGGGTTTCAGCTTCGTGGGTGACACTGGTTACATTGTGAAGGTTAAAAAATCCCGCAGCTCCTTTGAGGGAATGAAACAATCGAAACACAGCGTTGAGCTTTTCAATATCCGTACTTCCACCGTGCGTGCATGATTTTTGCAACTCAATAAGGTTTGGCTCAAGCTCATCCAAGAGCTCATATCCATCAGCGACAAACCCGAGGATCATTTCACGGTCTTCGTTGGGAGCTGCCATAGACACCTCACCGCTATTAGAAAGTTAATGTGTCACCATATTTTTAGAATAACATTTTTTGTCGTGTAAAAAAAAGAGCTTCTGCTGCAGTATGGAAACGATGTGTTTACTATAACGTGTATTTACCTGAATCCTTCATATACTATCATTTCACCGTTTTCAAGCACTCATCGCTGCCACGTGTGTTCCTGCCCTCGTCACGGTCATGCAGAGACAGTGCTGAGCAGCCTGTTGAGCGCCATTTCTTTATAGAAATGGTAGCGCTGTTTTGCAATACGGTCCGGCGCAGGGTTTTGTTTTATCTTTTTATTAAAATACCAAGCGAACTCAAGCAGCACAAATGCCTGATAAAATTCTTTACACCGTACAAACTCTTTGTACCGAGTGTGCGGGGTGTTTTCAAAATAGCAGCGGGAAAACTCCTGCTGGGCATGTGCATCGTCCTGGCAGAGAAAAAATAGCAACCGGAAATACTCAATGGGGAACGGCAGGTACTTCAGTGCCTCGGTATCAATGATGACCACGCGGTTGTCGTGGGTCACCAGAATGTTGCGGGTATTGACATCACCATGACAGAGGCTAAACTCGGAAACAGCTTTTATCGCGCCACAATTGCTTTCAAACCAGTGCACGATCGTGCGAGGATCGCATCCCGGAAACTGGGTGCCAGAGGCGGTTAAGCTGTGGACCCGTTCGCGGATTTTTCGCATCAGGTATGTCCTGAACCCAAAGCACTGGGGAGACCTTAAACTCCCCCAGCGAGAGCTTCGGAGACTGTGCAGTCGGGCAAAAAAGGCTGCAATCGCAGTGCGCATAGAGCTGTCGCACCTTGTTGCTTCTACCGGCGTGCCGTCAATTTTTTCTTCACAACTTACATACCAGCCCAGTCGTGCCCGTGTTTTTTCAGAGGCGTCTGCAAATAAAATTCGTGGTGCTGCAATACCGTAGCGTGCAAGAAATCGGTTTGCGATCAGACTGTTGTGCAGCCGGGTTTTGCTTGCAAAACCTTTCAATACTAACTGATGATCGGTGCCGACGGTCAGGAAAAAAATTCGGTTTCGGTTACCAAGCGTTGTCGGTTCAAGGTGCAGAGAACTTCCTGCTCTGCCAAGACGCGGGAGCACCGTCTTGTGGATATAGTGTTCAAGTGTGTGTAGCTCGTGCTGTGTCACGATGAGTCCTTTGGGTATGAGTGTACGATTGACGCTTGTTTTTGTTGACGTCATAGTGGGTTTAGTATAATCTGTAAGCTGTTTTTTTTCATTCATTTTTTACCACACTCACAGCCCGATTGCTATGAACGCAGACAGTAGTTCTCTTGATTTGGATCGTTTCCCGGTGCAGGTTCGCGACCACCTAGTGCCAACGTACACCGGCGATGTCGTGTACGAATGCATTGGCTGCGGTATGAACGCACCCCTTGACCGTTTTTTATATACGTGTCCGGCGTGCAAGAGTCTTTTACGCTTGCGTGACCGAACCTTTGATGGATTAAGAAAAATTCCGGGGCACCTGTGGCGCGATATTTTTGATTTTCGCCAGATGCTTCGCCTCGAGCAGCTCAAGGGTATTTTTCTTTTCAAAGAGATTCTTTTCCCTACCATTCCGCTGAGGGATATTGTGTACCTTGGTGAGGGGCATACACCGCTGGTTCGGGCAAATCAAGAGCTGAGCCGCACGGTTGGCATAGAGTTTTTTGTGAAAAACGATGGGTTGAATCCTTCGGCAAGTTTTAAAGACCGCGGCATGGCAAGTGCAATCAGTTTCATCAACTATTCTATTCGCACCCGCGGTATAACGGAACTCCTCGGCATCTGTGCTTCAACCGGTGACACCTCGGCTGCTGCAGCCTTGTATTTAAGTTATCTTGATAAGCATATCGTAAAATCGGTTGTTTTGCTCCCCCAGGGCAAGGTGACCCCCCAGCAGCTTTCCCAGCCGCTGGGAAGCGGGGCAACGGTTATCGAAATACCCGGTGTGTTTGACGACTGTATGCGCATTGTTGAAGAACTTGCCGAGCGCTATCAGGTGTGTCTGCTGAACTCAAAAAACCCCATCAGAATCATGGGGCAAAAATCCTATGCCTATGAAATAGCACAGCAGCTTGGCTACGATACCCGAAACCTTGTAGTGGTGGTTCCTGTCGGCAATGCAGGCAATGTGACCGCAATCATGGAGGGATTTCTTGACCTGTACCAGCTTGACATTATTCCGAAACTCCCCCTCATCGTTGCAGTTCAGAGCAGACATGCAAATCCCGTGGCTCTGTGGCGCGTCAGTGGTGCATACACGCCACTGAAGGTCAGACCCAGTGTTGCACAGGCAGCGATGATCGGCGACCCGGTTTCCTTCCCCAAGGTGCAAAAACTTGTTGAGGAACATTTTCGCGACGGTTTTTTTGCGGTTGACGTGGATGAACAAGACATTATTGAAGGAATGCTTACGGCGAACCGTTACGGTCACGTGGTCTGTACCCAAGGGGGTGAATCAATTGCCGGGCTCAGAAAAGCAGTTAGGCTTGGTATTGTCTCCCCGCAGCAGACCGTAGTTGTTGACTCGACGTCACATCAGCTTAAGTTCTCAAACTTTCAGGATATGTATTTCAGAAACGCATTCCCTCCTGACTACGAAATCACGCCTCGCGATGAACTGATCAATAAACCGATTACCCTTCCTGCTTCGGCAGATGCCATCGCATCTTTCTTGCGTTTAAAGGAAAAGTAACCCTCGCGGCGTGTTTCGTGGCTCATGACTTGTGTGTGGTGCGGCCGTCACGATACACGAGCCCCGAGTCACGATGCGAGAAGCCACACCACTGGCAACACCAGCACGAGAAAAAGTCCGGTATTGACCACAAACAGACTTGCTGCAAGCTCTGCATCCAAATTGAATAAAACCGCTGTGACCACCGAATAGACTGCAGCAGGCATACATGACTGCAGGAGGATAACGGATTTTATTTCATGCTCCACCGGGAAAAGATGCACAAACGCAATGGCGCCAAGTGGAACTGCAATGAATTTTATGGCAGCAAGACTCAGGTGAAGCCACATCATTCCACGCAAACGCGCTGTGCGATAGTTCATGCCAACAGTCAGGTAGTAGAGCGCAATAGACAGGGCAAGCAGCTCGTTGATCGGAAAAAACACTGTAGGGCGTCTGAGGTTGCACATATTCAGCACTGCGGCAGCAGCAAGTGCCAGAAGCGGCATGTTTCGCCCGTCAAGTAGATAGTCGCGAAGTTTTGGCTGGTGCTCTGTATGCAGGAGGGCTTTTGCAGATGGGAATATAAATCCGTAGAGATACGGAATGAAGTAGAGCACCATAATGACCGCAAGCCCAAGTCCCTGTTCTCCCAGCAACAGATAGCAGAGGAACCCGCCCATAGTGAATCCGTGATTTGACAGCGTGGTGCTCAAGAGGAAGGTCAAACTTTGGTGCTTCTTCAAGCCAAGCCACAGCACTGCAAGCATCCCGGCAGCAAGACCGCATATGGCAAGCCACAGTCCTGCAAGCGGGAGCACGACAACATTTACGGGAAACTTCAGTTCCCAGACACACCAGAGGACAATCAGTGGTTCAATCAGGGTTATATTTATCCGCAGGAGACGTTGCGTGAAACGCTCTGGGTCGCTCATACGGCTGCGGAAAACTGTTCCCGTGAAGAAGGGTATAATGATAACAGTCTGGAAAACAACAAAAGCAAAACCGGGTGATACAGAAGACATAATACCCCACGCTCCAGAACTTTTGTACCGGACACTGTATCATATCAGCAGGGTGTGGTAATATAAAATAACAAGACGTGCACCGCAAGGGTTTGGGGATTGAAAGTGAGAAGTGCTCAGTGCTGCATTAAAACAAACTTGAAGCCTTGTACTCAGTACTTTTTACTCATTTTTAAGGAATACGACCATGAAAATTATTACTCTTGGCAACACGGGGATACAGACTGCAGAGCTTGGGTTTGGCGCCATGTATTTGCCGCGGGTATCTTTTAAAAAGGCGGAACATATTATCAAAAGGGCACTTGAGCTGGGTATCACCTATTTTGACACTGCGGCTGCCTATCAAGACAGCGAAGAAAAGCTTGGCAGCGCTCTTGCTTCAGCACCTGTTTCGGTGGTCATCGCTTCACGTTCAATGGCGTATAAAATGGGCGTTGACGCGTTTCGGCAGGAATTTGAACAGAGTCTTAGACGTTTGCGGCGCGAGCGGATTGACTTTTATGGATTTCATGCCGTAAATCAGCCGCCTGATCTTGCCAAAGTGCTTGCAGGACCGCTTGATTTTTTGCGCGAGCAGCAGGAACAGGGCAAGGTTCGCCATATTGCCATCACCGGGCACAATCCCGTGACTCTGCGTGAGGCGCTCCAGCGTGGGGCATTTGCTATGGCTATGTTTCCCTTCAATGTTATTGAACAGGAACCTTTGCACGGGCTTTTTGATACGGCACGAGAAAAAGGTGTTGCGACCTCGATTATGAAACCGCTTGCGGGCGGTGTGCTTGAACATAAAGCCCTTGCTCTCAGGTTCTTTTTTTCATTCTGTGCAGGGGTTATCACACCCGGTATGGCGTTAGTTGAGGAAGTAGAAAAGAATGTTCATATTTTTGAAGAGCGCCGACAGCTCACAGCAAGCGAACAGCAGCAGCTTGAGGAAGAAGCAGCTGCCTTAGGGAAGGAATTTTGCCGCAGATGCTCTTACTGCATGCCCTGCGAGCAGGGCATTATGATCCCCTTTGTCCATATGATCCATATGAAATGCTGGGGCAAGCCAATGGACGACGAGGTTGCCTACACACTTCAGCTTGGCAAACGCATGCTGCCGGCGCTTGAACAGTGCACTGCCTGCGGTAAATGCGTTGAGAAATGCCCCTACAACATCCCGACGCCACAGCGTGTCCGAGAACTTGTGGGACTTTTAAAATCAGCCTCGGATTCTCCTCATTTTCCCTGAATCTCTTCTTCGGTGCGGGCAAACGATCGTGGCAGTTTCCAGCGATTGTGCAGCCATCCAAACCACAGCTCAGGGTGTTGCCGAACCAACGCTTCAAGAAAATCATTGTACTGCTGGGTATTGGCAAGTACATCGTGATCTTTATTGCCTGAGCTCAGGAGCGGAAATGGTTTCCCAATCACCAGTCGGTGACGTCGGAAGCCTGTATCAGGAATCATGTAAGCAGGAAGTACAGGACAACCAGTTTTTAGTGCAAAAACCGCTGGCGCAGCATAGGTTGAAGCTGTGATGCCGAAAAAGGTTGCTGGTACCCCAGCTCTGCCCGCATTTTGGTCAAACAGAATCCCCACAGCGCGTCCTTTTTTAAGGTTGCCGATGACGCGGCGGAGAGCCTGTTTACTGGGAATAAGCTCAAGCCCACTCTTTTGGCGTGCTGTAATAAGAGCGCGATCAACATAGGGATTTTTTAGCGGCTTGTAGATAACCGACGCCTCATGCAGGCAGGCGCCAAACGTGAAACTGGCAAGCTCCCACATCCCAAAATGGGGCACTAAAAAAATAACACCGCTGCCTGAGGCTATTGCATGCTCAAGATGTTCTCTGCCATCAATCGTTATGTTGCGCGCAACATCTTCGGGCTTAAAAATCACTGACTCTATAAATGCCTGACCGAGCAGTTGCAAAAGGTTGTCAATAATGGCTGTGCGTTGCGCTGTTGTCAGTGAGTCGCCAAATGCGCGTCTTAAGTTTTTATGTGCAAGCTGAATACGATCGGGCAGGAACAGGCGCATAAGTGACCCAGCTTTTTTGCCGATCGCCAAACTCCAGAGGGGTGGCAGCCCTTGCAGTGCTGCACAGAGGCATTGCAGCCCTGCAAATTCAAACCGGTATCTGATATCCGATCGAAGGGGCATGGAAAAAAGTTCAAGGTTTTAGGTTCAAAGTTCAAGGGTGAACAGTGCGCCGTGAGCCTTGAACCTGAGGTTTTTTACCGCCGTGAGCCGCGTGTTCCCATCGGATAGCCTTTGAATATCCATAGCCCACGCACTCGTTCCATGTTCTTAAGCATGCGGAGACGTTCATCGTCAATTGTTGTCGGGCTGACTTTGCGCCAGCATTTATACACGCCTGAAATGTCAATATTTTTAAGAAAACCGTGCAAAAATTTGGGCACGTTTTCAAGAAACAGACTCGACTGAAAGTCAAGAATCGCCGGCTTGCTGTCGTCAGTGACTAAAATGTTGCGCATGTAGCGGATGTCAAGGTGAACGATGTTGCGCTCATGCATGGATTGAACAATTGATTCAAGGGTAAGAAAAAAATCCGGTCCGATGGTTTGGCGTTTGCGGGCGAACTTGAGATTGGTGCCCGGAATAAAGCGGTAGCAAAACGCAAAACGGTCAAGCATGAATGGCTGCTGTGGGATACCCGGTATGCCCTGCAGCCGCTCAAGCACTCTGCATTCACGTGCTGCCATCCATTGTCCCCAGGTATATTTGACCACCGCTGGACATGCGGAAAAATCCTTAATCATCCACACATCGCCGTGATGCTCAAAACGAACGATATCAGCATTGCCCCAACGGCCTCTGCTGAGCACCTGCGCAACACCTGAAGAAACATCGGTTCGCGTAAAAGGTTGTGCCATGGGATAGAATCTGAGGCTGTTTTTTATTGCAGAGGTTCTACCAGGCGAGCCTGCCAAAGATAAACAGTATGCCCGTGATGATAACAAAAGCAGCTCCGGCAATACCAAGGGCAACTGCTATCAAGAGCACAGTGCCAATGGTGTCAAGGAGCATTTTTTCTTGATATTCTGTAAAAGCTGTATTGAACATGTTTTTTATGGTGTTCAAGATAGTATGCGATTGCCGAGGAAACGGCGTTGTACTAATGCCTCTGATAATGAACCATACTGCAAGATAGATAATCCAGACAACGGGAAACCCGATAATAAAACCGAGCACCCAGTACTGAAGGTGATGTTCATGAGTGGTAGCGCTCAGGAGAAATCCGAAGGCAACGCCAATAATGACCGATGTTCCTGTGGTGATTCGTCGCAGCAATGCTCCGCGCTTCATGGATCCTCCCTGATGAGTATTCATGGACTATGATAGTAAACCATTTCGCAGAAATACACAAGATTTTTCACTTGACAGTCGTCATCATGACAATATAAATTTGTTTAAAATTTAAATTTAATAACAATTTTGGAAAAAGGAAGGAGAAGTTATGGGAAAACACGGAATAAATCAGGCCCCCTTTTGCTTTAAAAGATTTCACCTTTTTTGTCTCCTGATTGCCGTATTTGCTTTTGGAGGTTTACCATCAGCACAGGCAGCGGATGCGGTCAGGCTCTATCTTGAGCTTTCGAGCACCACGGCAACCATTTGGCCGGGTGGCGGTACTGAGTATATCCGCGGCAGGGTGATGCTGCTTGACGCAAACAACGAGCTTGCCACAACCTTTGCCGGACGGCCGATCACTGACTGCCAGCTTCTGTTCCAGTCGCAGCGGTTCGGGTCTCAAGCTCAGTTTTCCTTTCAGCCGGCAACCGACCTTGATTTGAGCGGAACCGATTGGGAATCCGGAGCTGAATCGGTCTCAAAACGTCCTGAGCGGGCATGGCAGGAATTTGCCATAAGTTATGACAATGTGAGCGAAATAGATAATGATACGCTTATCATTACGCTGAAAACCGGCTCCTCAACCCTTGCAACCCAGCGCGAAATAAAGGTGCAGGGACCGCCTGCAAACTGCTACGTGGTGCGGACCGGCGGCGGACCAACAAATACCCTTGATCTTCTTGACATTATCCCACCCCAAAATAATGACGATGGTGCGGTGAAGCCTTCAGGTGCTTCGGTCAACGTAAAAGTGTATGCAGCGTATTATTCTTCAAAAAACGGAAACTATTACTATACCAACAACATTCCAGATGAATACAAGACCGTAAGTGTTGGGGGCACCACTATAACACTGGACAATGGTTTTGGTTCAGGCACAGTATCACAAACTGTAACCGGAACAGCATCTGATGTTTCTGAATTCAACCATGAATACATGTATGGCACGGAAAAAAGTTTTAGCGCTTCGCCGACTGCAAGCGACACCGCTCGCTGGATCGGCATACAGGTCGATGACGTGACCCGGACAAGCAGCGGCAATGAATATGTGTATGTGACCGGCCAGACACAATTGGCGGAAGGCAGCAGCAGCGACACAAAGGACACGGCAAAATACAAACCGACCTCAGTCGCGACAAAAATAACCATCGTCGGCTTGCCGGTGAACGAGGTTGATGAAAACGGCAACCACAAGGAATCAGGAACTGGCCTTATTGCTCAAAATCCGGGCAAAGCAGAGATCAAACCAAACGATGCATTCATCCTGCTTGGCAATGACAAAACAAAAAAGCCAACGGTTTTTAAGACAGCGGGCAAAAAAAGCCCCCAAACATATATTTATGGAGCTATTGTCGGTTATGACAACGACAACAATCCGGCATCTTTTGCTCAGGGCTTGACCGCGACGTTTTATTTGAAACAGAAAGGCGGCACCGCAGTCAATGCGAGTGGCTCAGTTCTGCGCGCAGTGACGCTTACGTCAGACAACCAACCAGTATATTATTCAGGTCCTGCAGCAGGCACGACATCTTCTGACGGCACCGCAATCACTGCTAAATATGCCTATCAATGCTTCCTGCCGTTCCAGATAACCGCTACCGCTGCTGACGGCACAGCATCGCTTGAAAAGCTCTATATTGACAAAATTAAGCTGTCTGATGGTTCTGAACTGTCGCGATCAATTTATGAGAACGTTGACAGTGAAAATGAGGGTGTCACCTTCATCGCCCAGGATAAAATCGGCGCGATAACCCTTACCGATATTTCAAATCTTGATGGCGCGAACGCGGGCGATGATGCTGAGGTGAAAATAAAAGGCATTAATGGTGAAAAAGATTTTGACCTGCGCGTCATCAATGGCAGCAGCGATTTGCAAATCGGCGATAAAGGATCGTCTTCTTCGGGCACCAGTGTTACGCTGTCTGCCGATAGTGACGGAGTGGCAAAAAAAGACGTTGCGTTTTTTACCGCGCTGGTTGCTTCAATTACTGCCGGCTCAACTCAGGTAACGGCACCGATCTTCGCATTCAAAGGGCTTAATGATGGCACTAATGTTGTGCAGGGTTATCCGCGCCAGCCAGGCGATTCAATAGCAATGGAGCCTGCCCGACCGGGCAAATTTGACATCTCATCGCTCAGCGCCGGTTTTGCAACTATTAAAAGTTACCTTGACCCACAATACAACCATGACACGCTTTTTATAGAAGGTGGGGCAAGCGCCTCTGATGCTTTTAGCAATTCTTATGATGATCTCAAAGACGCTGATGTTTCTGCTGGGGTTTATCTACCTGCTTCTGACGGCTCGGCATCCACAACACCGTTCTCCGGGGCCTCTGCAAGAATAGATGGCAAAAACATAGTGGTGAAATTCAATCCGGATAATATCACACCAGAGCAAGACACCGCTGTAGTGAAATTCACCTCGCGCGACGGGAAAACTGCATCAACGACGATCAAACTAAGGGCAGCGCAGAAAGTAAAGCTCTCATCGCTTTTCGTGCCGGTTCCGGGTGTTACCGACACGCCGGTTGCGGTGTCGCTTGCGGATCAGAACGATACCATGATTGAACCGATCACCGTCACTGCGGCAAACGACACCACCGATAAAGGCAAATACGGGAACAAAATCACCATAGAGCTTGAGGCGGACAACGGCACGATCAACGGCTTGTCCGAAACATCGGTTACCGTCAAAACAACTGCGCCGACTGCCGTCATCACCGCCAAAACCGACACCGGCAAAGACAGCATGCTGATCACCGGCAAAGCCGATGATTTCAGCACCGGGACTCTGTTGCTTTCCTTTGTTCCGGATTTTGAAAAACCTGTTATCGCCGATATCATTGAAGGCAACTGCCGGATTGATATAGAACTCACTGATAATCAGGCACTTGACCTTGAAGGAAGTGAAATAACGGTATTCAATGCATCAGGCGAAGATATTACCAGAACGCTGAGCATTAGCTCCTCTTATGGTGCAGATACAACAAGCGGCACCATCACGGTAAGCGGATTCCCAGTTTCGGATCAGGAGCTGAACTACACGGTAACGGTCAATGCCCGCGACCAGTGGAATAATGAGCGCGAAGTGATGCGCATCGTTGCTGTCGCCTGTATCGAGCTGCCGACTTCATGCCTTGAGGTTGATCCTGCCTATGGCATTAAGGGAGAAACAAAAACAGTTACGATAAAGGCTGAAAACACCAATTTTATGCAGGGAACAACACAGGTCAGTTTCAGTTGCGACAATGCAACAGTCACTGGTACAGAGGTTAAATCACCCACTGAGGTTGTTGTGACTGTACAGATCGGCGGTACGGCTCCGCCGGTTTCCTCTGATGTAGCAGTGGTTTTGCCAAGCCTTGCACAGGAAACATCGGGCACAACCACGACAACCACAACGCCGTCAACACCGGGAAGTGAAATTTGCAGCATTACCGTAACCACAGGCTCTGAGGTTCTGACCTGCAGCGATGCTTTTGAAATACTCTCAGAGCCGAAAAACCCGCAATGCCTTGGCGTTTCACCGTCGTCGGTCACTTCAGGACAGACAGCGGATATTGTTATCACTGGCACCGATACCTCTTTTGCCGATACAACTGCGGTTTCATTGAGCTGTTCTGAAATTACGGTTACCGGCAAAAAAGCTGACAGTGCGACTCAGATGACGGTCTCCATTTCTTCGACACCGGTTGAAACTACCACCACGTGCGCGGTTACGGTCGGCGACCTCTCATGCGGCGAGCTGACGCTGCTTCCTTCGACAGGTCCCGGCACTTGCAAGCTTTCTTCAATCAGCCGAAACAGCGTGCGTGCCGGACGATTCTTGCCACGGGTGTTTTTAGTAACAATCAGGGGAACAAGTAATTGTTCGTTTGCAAACCGTCCAACAGTGAGCTTTGGTACTTCTTCTATTACCGCACTGCCACTTGTGGCAATCAGAAACACAGTTGTTTGTCTGGTAACGGTCAGACCGGGAACACCGTCAGGAAACTATGAAGTTACTGTTGACGGCATCGGCGGTGTTACGTTTACCGTTCAATAAGCAGGGATGAAATGGTCAGAAAATAATTTACTTGACAAAGGGATGTGCATTTGATTGGATTTGGTTGCGAGAGTTTTTAATTACTACATATTTTAACTTAACAGAAAGGGGGAAGGGATGGAAGCTATGAAAAAACTATTTTTTGTTGCTTTTGTTGTTGTCTGTTTATTGTCTTTTGGCACAACGGTACAGGCAGCCGGCACTACGACGAGTGTTGTAGCGATTAGCTCACAGGCGCTTGAGACAACTCCGACCGACGGTGGCGGCGAGGAAGGTGGTGGACCATGTGCGGCTGCTGCAGCACTTGGTGCTGACCAGGGGCAGCTTGAAGCACTGCGTGCACTGCGTGACAACGTTCTTGCAAAAAGCCCGGTGGGAAGACAGATCGTTAAAATCTACTATGCGCAAAGCCCTGCTGTGATAGCGGCATTTGAAAAGAATCCTGCATTGAAAAATGCAGCCAAAGCTGCTCTTGATGCGATTATCCCGATTGCAGAACTGATTGCCGCAAAATAATAATTTAAGCCATACGGTTTAAAAAGGCAGCGCTTTTAAAAGCGCTGCCTTTTTTATTGGTTTGATTTTTTGTAGCGAGGGTGCACGGGTTAAATACTCCAAGGGTACTCAATCCACAAGCAAGACCGCCTCCACATATCCGTCTGTTGGTTGCACCATTTTTATCCGTACCTCTTCCCCAACATAAGAACAGGGGGCTGAGAGCTGAACGGGGATGTAGTTTCGGGTTACTGCCTTAAACTTCCCTGTCTGATTGTCGTGCCGGTTTTCAATCAGTGCCAGATGGTCGTGCAAGCACTGGGCTTTCCAGAAATCCTGCCTTTTTTGGAAACCGAGCGCTCGCAAGATGCGCACTCTTTCTTTTTTCAGTGAGTCAGGTACTTGACCGGGGAGCGATGCTGCCGGGGTCCCCCTGCGCCGGGAAAAGGGGAACACATGCAAGTAGCCAACAGCGTGCCTGGTGATCAGCGATAAGGTGTTTTCAAACTGCCGGTCAGTTTCTCCTGGTAACCCTGCGATGACGTCTAAACCGATGTTGACGTTTGGAATAGCACTCAACACCCGCTCCAGCAGCGCTTCAAATGCGTCTGCAGTATATGTCCGGTGCATAGCTTTCAGAAGTGCATTGTCGCCGCTTTGCAGCGGAATGTGTAGATGAGGGCAGAGGGTATGTGATTCAGCGATGATGCCGATCAGCTCGTCTGTGCATTCAGGTGGTTCAAGGGAACTCAGTCGAATACGTACCGGTGCGGGGGAGTATGTCGCCTCTATTTTTTTAAGAAGCAGGCTGAGACTAACGCGTGGATGAAGGTCGCGGCCGTATGCCCCAAGATGAATGCCGGTCAGAACGATTTCTTTATAGCCAGCGTTCACGAGTTCAGAGAGACGTTCCAGCACCAATGGCAGAGGCAAACTGCGGCTTGGTCCGCGCACTGAGGGGACAATACAGTAGGAACAGGTGCTGTTGCAGCCATCCTGAATTTTCAGGAGTGCCCGCGTCCGGTTTCGGAATGAAGGGCAGGCTGGTGTGGTAAAAAAATGGTGCACGGCAATATCTGAAACGTGGAGGCAAAGGGAAGAAGATTTTGGGGTTTGCTTGAGAAAGGCAGGGAGCTCATCTTTTTGTATATTACCAAGCACCTCAATTCTTTCTGACAGCGCTGCAACTGCTTCAGGAGAGGTCTGCGCATAACAGCCCGTCACTATTATGCGACATCGTGGGTTTTCCTTCAGCAGGTGCCTGATGAGTTGCCGTGACTGGGCTTCGGTGCTGTGTGTTACTGCGCAGGTGTTGATAATACAGACATCTGCCTCACGCGCAGCCGCAGCAATGCGATAGCCGTGCTGTTCAAGCTGCCATGCTATTGCAGCTGACTCGTATTGATTAGTTTTACATCCAAGCGTCAGAATGGCGTACCGAGGGTCTTCTAACATTACTGATCACTCGCCGATACGTTGAGAGGAAGTTTTTAAGCGAGCACCAGTTTAGCATAAAAATGGGTTTCGTGAAGCGTGTTTTGTGGCTCGTGTATGTGGTTCGTTTGTAAAAGTTTTCGCTCAACGCTCCTCAAAACACGTACCACGAATCACCTTTTCTGTTCCCATAAACCTATCTCATAAAAGTGAACAAAGAGCAGTGAAGAGTGAACGGCAAAAAAGTGCTAAGCGGTTAGTTTTTTAACTCAGCACTAGGCACTCAGTACTTTTCACATCTCACTGCCCACGTTTCCCATATGGGCGATTCCTGTTTTGCCCCGTACCCCAGTTTTCTCATAATTGCGACTCAGGCTCATCAGGAGGGGTATAAATACGATGTATAACCATAGTGGGGAAGGTTTATTTAGGAGTGCTCACAGCACACGGCTATGAATTTATTTGCCGGTTTGCTGCGGTGTTTTGTTAAGGGTATCTTTATCGCGACCGGCTTCAAGTTGTTCTTTGCGGATTTTTTTGAGTATCCGTTTTATTTCTTCTGCCCGCTCTGGTGTTAGTGCTTGCTGGTATTTATTAAGGAGCGCTGATCGCCGTGATGGGGTAAGAGAATTCCATGTGCCCAGTAATTCCTGCTTCTGCTCTGCAGTCAAACGCCGCCATGTTTCATAGTTTTCATAAAATTGAGCCTGTTCCTGAGGGTGCATGGTCATGAGCATCTCAAACCGTTTCCGCAGCAGCTCCTGCTGCTCTGGGCTCATGGCACGCCACTTTTTGTATCGCTCGATGACAACCTTTCGCTGTGCCGGATCAAGGCGCTTAAACTGTTTATAGTTATTGAGAATCCGGTTTTGCTCATCGCGCGATAACGATTTAAATTTTTTATAGTTCTCAAGTATCTGGTGCTGCTCTTCGGACGGCAAATCCTTCCACAGACGGTAGGTTTGACGGAGTCGCTCTTTTTCTTCAGGAGCAAGTGCCTGCCACTTGGCATTATTTTCTTGCGGGGAGACATCTGCTGCGCGCGCAACTCCGGCAGTGATTCCGGCAAGTGCTATGCTTACTGCTATTAGTGTGATACGAAAAAGCGGTTTCATAGATATAGAGTCCTATGAGTTAGACAAAAAAATATCGAGATTTTGAATCATATCCAAGTCGTCCTGTAAGAACAGCTCAAGGTGTTGCAACAGCTCAAGGTTTTGAATAATTTCACGATCTTCATCAGAAAAAGTTTCCTGCACAGAAACCTGCTCGGGTTTTTGTGTTATTTCTTCAGCCTGCACGGAATGGGCTGCGAAGCTCCACCAAAAGGCTGCTACACACCATGCTACTGCACCATATGCTGTGAAGATATATTTCACCGGTCAGCATCCTCGGCAAAGCTATCTAAATCCTTGATAATCTCAAAATGCTCAAGCGCATCACTTTGTGCAATGACCTCGTAGTGTGCAAAGAGGTCTAGATGTTCTGCAATCGCACGCTCATCTGCAGCCAGTTCTTTTTGATGTCGCAGGGCAACAAAACTTGCAATACACAGGCACAGTGCAATGCCCACACTTGCTGTGATCGCGCGGTGCTGGGCAAACAAAAACCGTAGCGGCGAAGCCAAGTCCCACAGCTTCTTTTTTTGCTCGTGTTGCATTGCCCTGATTTTATTCCAGAAAACTCGGTCGTAGTCAGACGATGGCTGAATGACCGGTATGTCAGCGATAGCAGTGAGCGCTTTCTGAAGCGACTCAAATTCCTGTGCGCAGGCACTACATGTTTCAAGGTGCTGTGCTAAGGCTCGCATTTTGTGTTCAGGGAGCTCCTGATCATAATAGGCAACAAGATTGCTGCGATACTGTCTGCACGTTATTTTCATCATGGCTTTTCCTTTTTTAATACTATATCCCGCAGCGCCAATTTTGACCGGTGGATGATAGATTTTACCGCTGATTCAGAACATCCAATCCGTTTGCCAATTTCTTTATAGGATAATTGTTCATAGACGCTGGAAATAAGTGCAATTCGATGCCGTGGCGGCAGTGCTCCGAGTGCGTTTTGGAGACGGTTCAGACGTTCTTCAGTTGCCATTTTTTCTTCAGCGCTTACTTTGCTTATATGGTCAACCGCTTCAATAAGCTTTTCGCTCTGATGCGGGTCAATACTTTTCATTTCACATTCATAGCGATATTTGCTGGTTCTGAGCTCATTGAGGCAGATGTTTATCGCTATTCGGTAAATCCAAGTCGAAAACATCGCATCAGGACGATATGAGCTTGCTTTTTTATAAACCCGTATAAAAACCTCCTGTGAAAGTTCCTCGGCTACTTGTTTGTTCTGACAATAGCGAAAGATGAAATTCAGCAAAGGGATTTTATATTTTTCGTATAACAGCCTGAACGCTCCTTCATCACCTTCCTGAAATTTGAGCATTAACTGAACGTCAGGGTCTTGAACCATATATTTTTTCTCTTTATTAAACACGTTTTTTCGTCAAAAGTTACACGCGCTGGGCAATTATAGACAAAACAATATTGGGCAGATATTTTATTAAATAAAAATATATAAAATAGATTTAAATTATTTAATTGCTAAATAAATAATTTATTCCAAAAATAATTTCATTTGCAACCCGTTCTCTGCTTTCTGTAAGCCGTTTGAAATAGCTACCGGGTGTTAGAACGTTTATTTCAGAAAAAAGATGAATGTTTTTTGTGATCATATAATATCCGGTAATATCGCTTTCCCATCCATAGGTTCGACCTTCTCCTTGGCTGTGGCGATGGGTGAGCAGATGAGCAAGGACGTATTTTATAAACACCGTATCACGGATTCTGAAATTAAAGAAAATTCCGGGTGCAATTACACCAGCTGGCTGAGCGCCCCCTAATCCGACATTGTCAGAGGAAAATTGGCTGTCAATGCCACCGTTAAAATAGATATTGGTTTTATCAATATAGGGATCAATGGCTAAAAAAGACTTTAAAACGCCCTGCTGCGGATTGCTGTCGCCGCTTGCAAGGTAGAAAAAAAGCCCGAGAGAACATACCGGGTGTACACTGTACTCGCCGGTAATGTCAAGGGCATACCCCCGGATAGTGATGGTTTGTGTGCTTTCGCCTTTTTTCCTGAGTCTGGCTCTCCCCTGCTCAATCACCGCAGTCGTTTTAACCAGAGCGTTTCCGATAAAGGTGTTGAGGGAAAGACCTGTCCAGTGAACCTTGCTCCGACTGGTAAAGCGTCGCTGCTGGTCAAGATAATTAAAAATTCGGGCAACGCTGTTTTCATAATCACGAAAATAACCATACCATAGCCGAATTGAGTGGAGCAGCGAATAACAATATTTCAGCTCAACATTCCAATACGGACTCCGGTCCTCTATTTCAGTGACAAGCGCATCAATTTTTACTGGAAAAGAAAAACCTCGTTCAAAATCAACGTTGAGTCGTGCACACGGTGATTCGTCGTCGTACACAAGTCCATCCATGGTACTGAGCGACTGTTGGCCAAGGCTCAGATTGACCCACGGAAGTGCTGGTAGTGCTGCCTGAATATAGGCATTGCGCAGATCAATGTCACTGTCATCGTCATCTTTTGTGAAATCAAAGGTAAACTGTCCCTCGGCTTCTAAAAATAGACGCAGGTGTGGTGCCGGTGACAGACTGAGTGCCGGATTGAGGTACAGGACATGCAGGGTTCGGTCATAGGAAAAATTTTGTTCACTGCTGTCATAGAAGCAGTTTAAAACATGCACGCGGTCGTTAACAAACAAAGAAAATTCGATATCCTGAACGGTAATGCCGGCAATTGCTGAAGCTGGCATGCTGCTGCAGGCAGCGGCTGCCGTCGTGAAGCAGCACCAGAAAAAAAGACGTATTACCGCACGCAATAAGAAACAATGTCTGTCCGCTGTAAAAGAGCGACTTGTGTCAACCATCCGAAGGCTGTTGTAGACTATATGGAACTGGGTTGTGTGAATAGATGCTCGTGGTACAGCACTGCATTCAGGGTGTATCACAAATTATCCGCAATCGCTATAGTTTTTATTTTACCTTGACTTTGTTTTAGCAGAACAGGTATGTATGGACTGCTTGGTGAGAAATTGCTGGTGTGAAGAACTATGCCCATAGAAAACCGCATTCCGAATAGAGAGGAATGTTTTGCCCTTATTGCCCAGTACCACATGCTTCCCCATATCAGGGAGCACAGCAGGGCAGTGTGCACACTTGCGCTCTGTCTTGCACGTGAGCTCAATGCTCAGGGTTATCATTTTGACCTTGCGGAAGTCGAGGCTGCTGCACTTTTGCACGACATAACAAAGACACGCAGCCTGGAAACCGGTGAGGATCATGCCCGTACCGGTGCAGAGCTTCTGGAGCAGCTTGGATTTCACCGGATCGCACACATCGTGCGGCAGCACATAAACCCTGACGACTGTGCTGATAGCATCAGTATTGAGGAATTGATTAGCTATGCTGATAAACGAGTCCTGCACGATAAGCCGGTTACGCTCCGTGAGCGGTTTGATTACTTGGTGCAACGCTATGGAACCACCGAACAGGCGCTCAGGCGTATTGAGCAGGCATATCAGCGGACCTGTGCTATAGAACAAAAAATTATGCATGCCCTGCACGATAACAACCCTGAGCGTATGATGTTTTCTAAAAAGGTAGAATCACAATCACCGTCATAAAAAATTATGCACCACCACACCATTACTGCACAAACAACGTTGTGCTGCCTTCTGGGGAACCCCATTGAACATTCGCTTTCACCCGCGCTCCACAATGCTTGCTTTCGACATTGCGGTTTGGATTGGGTGTACGTGGCGTTTTGTGTTCAAGACATTGGGGCAGCAATCGCAGGGATCAGGGCGCTTGGCATTCGCGGCGCAAGTGTGACGATTCCTCATAAAATAAGCGCAGTGCGGTATCTGGACTCTCTTGACGCTGCGGCGCAGGTTGTTGGAAGCATTAATACCATTGTTAATGATACGGGAGTTCTCCGCGGCTTTAATAGTGACGGGCTTGGTGCGCTGCAGGCACTGCGGGAACACGGGCATGATCCCACGGGGAAGCGAGTTACCGTCCTTGGCTCAGGCGGTGCTGCTCGTGCCATTGCTATTACGCTTGCGCTCACTGCTCGACCGGAACGGCTGGTTATTGGAGGCATTGTCACCGAGGAAATGGACCGGCTCAAGCAAGATATTGGTGCAGCATCGGATTGCATGGTGCAGACGGTTACCCTGACGGATGAGGTGCTGCGTGAAATTCTGCCAGAGACCGATATCCTCATTAATGCGACACCGGTCGGGATGTATCCGAATGTCCAGAAAACCCCGATTCCACGAAATCTGCTTGAAAAGCACCATGTTGTTTTTGACGTTGTCTATAATCCCCGTGTCACACGCTTGCTTGCTGATGCTCGGCGTGCAGGTGCCCGTATTGTTTCAGGGCTTGAGATGTTTCTCAATCAAGCGGCAGTTCAATTTGAGCTCTGGACAGGCAGACCTGCACCGCGCGCTGTTATGCGCAGGGTGGTTCTGAATCATTTGCGGCTCCATCAGCCGCGCGGGAAAAATCCATGAACCTTGTGCTCATCGGATATCGCGGTACCGGGAAAACCGCTGTTGCAAAGATATTAACCCAGCGGCTCGGCATGAGCAGGTTCAGCACTGATGCGGTTATTGTTCAGCGAGAACGCCGCTCTATTCCTGAGATCGTTAAGCAGGATGGCTGGGATTATTTTCGTGCGGTTGAGACCGCAGTTATTGCTGAACTGGCTGACCGTGACAACATCATTCTTGATACCGGTGGCGGCGCTGTGGTGCGGCAGGAAAACCGCAGTGCACTAAAAAAAAATGGGCTGGTTTTTTGGCTGAAGGCAGCGCCCGAAACGATTGCGTCACGAATCAAGGGCGATACCAACCGACCTGCATTGACTCCCGGCAAGACGTTTCTTGAGGAGATTTCTGAGGTTCTTGCGCAGCGTCAGGATGCCTACCGTGCGGCTGCGGATATTGAAATTGAAACTGATGGGAAAACTCCAGAAGATATTGCTACCGAAATTATTGCTCATATGCACAGCCGCTTTACGCGTTCATGAAAAGAACAAGAATGGCTGATTCAAAATAAAAAGGACTGCTTCTTCGGCAGTCCTTTTATTTGCACCTTTACTGAGGGTGCTTTACTTCGTTATATCGTGTTTTGAAATCAAAGGGCTTATATGTAGGGCTTTTTTCATTATGGCAGGTGGTGCACGTTTTTTCGTCAGGCTTAATAATAAGCCCAGCAGCGACCGCAAGTTTGCGTTGTGCATCAGGATCTGCGTTCCATTTATTTTTATTCATGATGGCAACGTTTGAATAATTTTTGCCAGCCCCATGGCATGCTTCACACTGGACGCCCTGAAACATGCTGTTGTTGCCTGTCGTATGACACTGGACACAGGTGAGATCGGTTGAGTAGTCTTTATTTGGATCAAGCCCAGCCTTCTTTTTTGCTTCGGCACATGCTCCCGGACGCAACGCCTCAAACGCGGTCGCATGTTTTGTTTCATTCCATGATTTAAATATCTTAATATGACACACCTTGCATTTGTTTGCGCCGATGTATTCTTCTGAGGTATAGGCAATAAAGGGAAGGCCAAAGAGGGCGAGACAGAGCATGCCATAAAGAACAATTTTTTTCACCTGAATCTCTCCAATTGAGTATGTGTGGTTTCTGCTTTCTTTATCGGTCACCGGTGTGCTTGTCTTAACAAAAAACGTGAGAAACTGTCAATAAGTTTTGCGCAGCGGCACCTGCAGCATAGAGCATGTTTTTGTTGCAGCAGAGTATAAGTTTTGATAGCTTTACAAACTCTTGTACCGATTGTCTTAAACAAAAAAGGCTTTATCTGAGCGGGATAATGAGCACTCTGGCACGTAAGGTTTGGAAATTTTTTATTTCGCTGCGCTTGGCAATTTTCCTCCTGATTCTTTTATCAGGGGTATGCATTGTGGGTACGATTATTCCCCAAGGAGAACCCGACCATATCTATCTGCGCAACTATTCACCGACAACCTATGAGTTTTTGAAAACGACGGGTGTTACCGACCTGTATCATAGCTGGTGGTTTGTTGGTCTGCTTGGGGCGTTTACCCTCAATCTCCTTGCCTGCTCACTGCACCGCATACCGCGGGTGGTACGTCAGACAGCCCGTACCGACCCTGTCCTGACCGATGAACAGAGTGCAAGGCTTTCGCAGGTGAAAAAATTCAGACTCAACCATTGCTCACCGGATACTATTTCCCTCATTGCTGAGACGCTTGGCAGGCACCTGGCAAAGCCCCTGACCGTCCAACAGGGAGCAACATGGTATTTTTTTTCCGAAACAGGTCGGTGGGCGCCGTTTTCCTTCTTTCTTACCCATGTCGGTATTATTATCATCATTTCTGGCGTCCTTGTTGGAAGTTTTGGTTTTCAAGGTTTTATGAAGCTTGCGGAGGGTGAAAGCTCATCAGTTGTTGTCGAAAAAAAATCACTTGCTGAATACCCGCTTGATTTTGCCGTACGCTGCGATAAGTTTGAAGTGAGTTATTATGAAAAAACAGGCACGCCCCGGGATTATATCAGCACCTTAACCGTCATTGAAAACGGCCGCGAAGTTGTCACAAAAACCATAGAAGTCAATGATCCGTTGATTTACCAAGGCATCTATTTTTACCAGTCAAGTTACGGTATTGTGCCGGGTGGGGGTGGTGAAGCGATTCTGCATTTTATTCCCCGTGGCGATTCTGAGGGGAAGGAATATCGTGCAGCGGTGAATCAACGTTTCCGTATCGAAGGAACACAGGATGAGGCTGAAATTGAAACCATAATTCCTGATTTTGCTATGGACAGCAATGGCAAATTTTTTTCCCGTTCCGAGGAACCCCGTAATCCAGCAGCGCGGATTGTCATTTATTCACCCAACAAAGAACCATATGCCTTATGGACGTTCGCGCAGTTCCCTGATTTTCACCAAAAGTCTGATGCGCCCTATACCGTTCATTTCATCCAGTATTATCCCAGATTTTATACCGGATTACAGGTGACCCGGGATCCGGGAGTTTGGATTGTGTGGGTGGGCTGTGCAGGTCTCATTGCTGGTATCTGTCTTGCTTTTTTTACCTCACATCGCCGAATTTGGCTGAAAATTGAACCGCAGGGGTCCTCCTTTGCTGCAACACTGGCAGGCTCGAGCACAAAAAACAGGCAGGCATTTGCTGAAGTGATGAACCGTTTGTATGCTGAACTCAAAAACGTGAGGGTAGTAAAATGATAAGCTCAAAACTTTTGGGAATAACAACACTTCTCTATCTTCTCTGCATGATAGCCCATTTCTGCTATCTTTTTTTTCGTACAAAGTTGTTTAAAAGAATAGCATTCGGTCTTGTAACTTTTGCATGGTGTTTCCACACTGCAGGGTTAGGGTTTCGCTGGTATGAGTCCTACCAGCTTGGATACGGTCATATTCCTGTTTCAAATTTTTATGAAGCACTGATTTCGCTGTCATGGACAACCGTGGTCATTTATGCAAGCATTGCACTGCGCTATAGAACGCACGCTCTTGGAGCATGTGTCTTTCCGATTGTCTCGGTAGCAATGGCGTATGCATCGCTGTCGCCAAACGTACAGGATGAAATAACACCGCTTATTCCAGCGCTGCAAAGCAACTGGCTCACCTATCATGTGCTCACCTGTTTTTTTGGGTACTCCGCTTTTGCCACCTCCTGTGTGGTCAGCATTATTTATTTAATCAAGACACGAAAAACGACTGACACCGTGCCCGGTCATGCGCCTGCTGAACCGCTTCTGCCTTCCCTTGCTCATATGGATGAAATTATGTACAAGACCATTGCGATTGGTTTTTTACTGCTGACCGTAGGAATTATTACGGGGTCAGTATGGGCAAACTACGCATGGGGAAGCTACTGGAGCTGGGACCCCAAAGAAACGTGGTCACTGATCACATGGTTTATCTATGCCGCATTTTTACATGCACGGCTTACGCGTGGCTGGCACGGCAGACGGCTTGCTCTCATTTCAATTATTGGTTTTTGTTGTGTGCTGTTTACGTTTCTGGGCGTGAACTACCTCTTGTCAGGACTACATAGCTATGCTCGCTGACTGCGAGCACTGTCTGCCATCATAGGTTGCGTGCTACAAAAAACCCGGCTGCGTTCAAGGAAACAGTCGGGTTTTTAATGGTATCGGTGCTTTTAGAAAAACAAGGGAGCAGAAGGCTACATTTTGCCAGCAGCTTTTCGCTTCGAGGCTTTAAGCGCGTTGATGATTTTTTCTTGTTTGGTTTCTCGCTGCACATGTGTGGCAAAATTACAGGGACCATGTTTCCATTTTAGCTCTGGCTGTGGATATGATGAGCAGTAAGAGCCTGACGGCAATACCTGAATCTTTTCACATCCTGTGCACTGCTGGACAACTTGATAACAGGTGCCGCCATTATAGGTGCAGCCCGTTTTACTCATGAAGAAGCAATCAATGCCTTTTTTGGTTGTCTGACAGATCATGGTACTACATCTCCTTTCACGATATCATGCCGGTCTTTCGCTGATTAGGTAAGCGTAAAAAACGGATTGCAGCAAGCCATACAAGCCGCAATCCGCTTTTGGCAGGTTCATTATAAACAAGTATTAAAAAGTGTCAAGCATTTCGTGTACCCAGCGCTCCGGGTGAGCAGGCGCACGGGTGTTGAGCTTTTTGAAAAAAGCTCCTGAGCGGATATCATCCATCAAGCGGTCAATTTCTGCTGCAAGTGACGGTTCTGCGTATTTGCGAAGCCTTCCCAGAACCCCCAGCATCGTTTTTGTTTGCTCATGGGTAAACTCACCGGGGTTGCCTGCAAGCATCTGCTCAACAGTAGGGAGCAGTACCAGCACTGCATGAGCAATGTCAGTGCGGAGCTGAACGTCATCTGCCATACAGGAAAGTATTTCAGGAGCAAAACCGTAGTACCTGCTGACAGCGTCTGCATATCCGGTCATTGGCAGCACCCTGTCTCTGAACAGCCGTATGCGGTCAAGGACAGTTGTGTTGCTGCCGAGTGCGGTTTCAACCGGGCAGGTGCCTGACGTGCCGCTGCCTTGCGGCAAAAGCAGAAAGTTTACCTCAGCCGTCCCGCCAGCCATGACACTGACCGAAAGTGATGCCGGTGCATGAGCCTGATCCACTGCAGTTATGGTTATGACGCCTGCAGGGCTCAAGAGTACATAGTATCCGTTTTGGGTTTTTGTTGAGCCCCCAATGGTTGTTGAAACGAGAGCTTGCTCAACAGGTGCACCGGTTTGCGCATCAGTCACGGTGCCAAGGATAATACCGGTTCCCGCGGTTGATGTCGTTACATTGTATTGCACATTGGATGCTCCTTGACTGAGCACACGGTAACGCCATACCCCTGCCTGAGCATTGGTAATACGGATTTTTTGGGCAACCTGCTGGAGTGGTCGTTCATAATCAGGGGTCGCGCTTGTGTTTGAAGGGCTGAATACCTGTAACACCGGTATGGATGATTGTGCCAGAAGTTTAACCTGATGTGCACGTGATTGGTTTTCGTTCCCCTCAAGTTGGTATTGAATGGTAAAGGCATTACCGCACTGGGTAGCGTTGCACTGGGCTGTCGGCTCATAGAAAAGCTCATAGGTGTTATCGCCTGAGCCTGAAATTTCGTTGAATATCTCAAGTGGAATAATGGCTTGCGTTACTCTGCCGTCTGTATCCGTCGCAGTTACCATGAGAGGTGCAAGCTGGATTGACACAGAAGAAGGGACGACCGCGCTGCATGAGTAGATGCTGTCACTGGGAGCGCTATCGCCTCCGGTGCCATCATCATGCAGGGGCTGTTGTGCATTCCCGTTGAGAGGAGAAAGATCAATGGTCACTGATGCGATATGGCTTTGACCGAGTGCATGCGTTATTTTTGCAGTGAAGAGCACCGGGGAAGAGGTATTGTTTTGAATTTTTGCCGGTGTTGCCTGAGCATTTTCAATCACTGCGCCTGAAAGTGCTGCTGAAAAATCCACACCGCTCAGGTCTGCAAAACCAAGTCGTACGGTACGTGCTGGAGGAGTGAATTGTACCCCCTGCCTGACGGGGGTGATAATATACGAACCAGGGTATAAGTCCTGAAAGGCAAATGCCCCGGTAGTTGAAATTTTTGTTTCGTAGGACTCAAGGGTCTCATCAAGAGCTTTAGCAAAGACCTTGATGCCTTCTATAATGTCGCCCGTGATAGTTCCGGTCACGTTCAGAACCTGCTGCTTCGGACTCAGCGCATACAGGGTGCCATCTGAAAAAGGGAGCAGCAATGTTCTGCGCAATCCGAACACGGGCGATGATTCGGCAGCACTGCTTTGATTCCGTTCATGCTCAATAAATTTTAAAAGTCCAAAAACCTCACCGGTTTTGCCTGAAAACGATGCGATATAATTGCCTGAGCGCACATATACCCTGCCCTTTCTGTCAATGATGGGGGCTGCTAAAATGGGGACAGGCATGGGGTCCATGAGTGTCATGCCTTTGATCAGAACTGGTGACCAGCGTTCAGCGCCCGTACGATCAAGGCTGTAGACATCGCCAAGAATTCCACCGATATAAAGATTCCCCTCTGCATCCACGGCTGGTGAGGCTGCAAATCCTGAATCAGTCAATTCGTCAAAAACAACGATGCGGGGAATAAACGGATCTCGCTTGAGCATGCCGCTGAAATCAAGCGCGCGGAGCGATAACGGCGTGGTGATATAAATAGTCTCATCAGTGCCCACAACCGGCGATGCAGTAATACCTTCAGGTGCGTCATAGCTCCACAGCAGATCACCATCTGGATCAAAGGCATATACTGTACCAGCAGGTGATGCGATGACAACGGTGCCGTATTGATCTATGGCAGGGGAAATATAGCCGGTAGCGCCTGTTGGGTATTCCCAAAGCAGCTCGCCCTCACTGCTTACACAATACAGAAAACCGTTTGTCTTGGTTTGGTCGTTGCCTGATCCAAAGAAGAGTCTTTTGTCAGGACCAATAACCGGCGAGGAAAGCAGTGGCTGGTCAACGTGGAGTGTCCAGTGGTGCGTGCCGTCGCGTCCAACAGCATGCAGAGACCCTGCAACGGTCGGGATATAGAGAATTCCTTCGGATGAAAGCACTGGCGTAGCTTCAACCGGTCCATCAATACCATCGAAGATGCACTGAGCAGATCCATCTGCCCCAAGCGCATAGAGGCAGCTATTCTCTCCACAGATATAGATGGTGCCATCAGCATCAACAACAGGCGCTCCAATGCCGGTCACCCCAAGGCTTTTTGCAAACTTTTGCTGAGATTTTTGTATCTGAAGACCATACGAACTGCTCTGCCCAGTGTGATAAATATCGTGCTGGAACATTGGCCAAGGTGTTTGCGCGGTAGTACACCACGCAGGAACGGTCCCCGTGACTACTAGGGAAAGACAGCACCATAGGATTGTTAGTCTTTTTTTCATTTTTTCCTCCCCCTGTCTTTGCTGGGCTTACAAAATCACCGGCTCTTTTGTATTGTAGCAGAAATTCAGGACAAAAGTCATATTTCTTTTTTAATAGACCTTATTCTGGTGGTTTTCTGTGACAGGAATTTGAACCGCGGGCTGAATAAAGGATTGGCAGGTCTAAAGGACCATAAGTAGTGATTAAAAGGGGAGGGTACTGAGGGAAGAGCAAAGCATGGAAGGATTAAAAGTGCTCTCGGGCAATCGTCATTATTTTTTGGGCAAACAGCGCTGATGTTTCAGACCTCCTCAGGTACTGTGGTCCACTATTGTAAGCGCGGAGTCCGCCAATCAGCCCATAACGGCTTGTGTACCATTTGAGGATTGCTGCCCCTGCTTCAATGTTTTTATACGGGTCAAGCAACTCTTCAGGGGAGTACTCCTCCCATATGGTGGGCACGACCTGCGTCAAACCGAGAGCACCTCTGCTACTTACGGCTTTGTGGTCAGCATTTGATTCAACCACGATAAGTGCGGTCAAGATGTCAAAAGGCGCATACTCATCGCTGCACTGGTATATTTTGGCAGCCAATGAAAGTGCAGTGGGGTGATCCAGCTCAGGATTATATTTGCTCAGAAGGTTTGCAGACTTTTTTATATGCGGCAGAATTTCTTCACGGAATTTTATTTCAAGCTCAACAGCACGTTTCAGCTCCTTGATGTCGCTGCTCATGCTCTGCAGTGCGCGTCTATCTTGAAGAGACCACACGGTAAGAAAACAAATCATAATGGTGTTGATGACTATGATAATAAACGCTAGTGTCTTTGTTTGCATAGATGTACCTTTATTTTTTTATCATAATTTATGAATAGCAAAGGATAAAAGAAATGCAGCGGTAGACGAACGCTTGATAGATACGAAGGTTTTTTAGGCTGGAATAAATGTAACAGATGGAAAGAAAAATTTCAAGAAAAAATATTTATAAAATAATTATCATTTGTTATTTTAAATAAAAATTTATTAATTTATGAACAATATGATTTTAATTTATGTTATAAAATAAAAAATTTTCAATGCATTCGAATTTCATCAGATCGAGAAGAATCTTGATTGCTATAGGTTTCACTTGGTTCAGTTATCATCTGACATCTTCCTTCAAAAATAACCCCTTCTGAAATGATAAGGCTTCCTGTTTTTATATCGCCTTTCAGTTTGCCACTTGTTGTAATTTCAAGCTTTGTTTTTGCAACGATATTGCCATTCACTTCCCCTCCTATCAACACCGTATCAGCAAAAATATCAGCATCAACCCTGCCTTTTTCTCCTACAATCACATTACCCTCGCAAACAATTTTGCCCCGCACAATGCCTTCAACACAGATACTTTCCTTGGAGGTCAGATTACCTTCAAAGATAGTACCATTGCCGACAAGCGTATCAAGCCTGCTCATATCAGAATCTTTTTTGAAGAGCCCCATAACCCATCTCCTGCAAACAAGGTTGATGCATCAGAGAAGATTCAGCAAATACCAGTATGCCTGTAACGTTGCACTGTATTCTTAAGGTTGCCTTTGCATGTTGCTGTTCTTCTTAGGAAGATCGAGCCCTAACATTTTCTTGACAACAGCTTCCTCGCGCTCAATATCTTGAACGGTCCGTGCAATTGCCTCCATTTTGTTTTTTTCTGCTTCAAGTAATTTACAACGATTTTTCAAATGGATATTTTCCTGATATTTAAACATGCCAATAATCCCAATTGCAAGGAGCATGAGAGACACGATAACAAGGACATAGAGGATGCTCGTATGCAACGAAAATTGTCGCTTTTTGCCTGTGTTTGGCATGACAAAAAGAAAGGTAAGCCTACCTTTCATAGCGGTCACATGACACATAAAAAGTTATTTTTCCTGCCATGACCAGTTTATTAAACTCATAAAACAAAAATGTTGTCAAGAAGAATGTCCGTGCATGTAGAGAGCTTATAATTAATCTGTCCGATTTAGACTAACCGCAGGAGATGACGGAGCTTAAGTATTTACTACTTCTCCCCATTTACCCCGAATTATCTTCACTCCTAATAGAGCATTGCTATTTGCTTTTAACAGATGTTTTTTTTATACTTAGCATTTTGGGGTTACAAAAAATATTCTCTGAAAGGATGCTATGGAGCTCAATGTCTCACCGCTGGTTGGTTTTGTTGCTGGTGTTTGCACGACCGGATCGCTGCTGCCGCAGGTGTATAAAACCCTGAAGACAAGAAACACCCGCGATATTTCACTGCTTACCTACATCCTCCTCACCGTAGGAATTTTTTTGTGGTTTATTTATGGGTTGCTGCTCGGTGAAGTGCCGATTGTGCTGGCAAACGGCATTTCATTTATTCTTGCCCTGAGTGTTTTAGTGCTTAAACTCAAACACGGATAATCGTTTGCTTGCACAAATATCCGGCATCTGGTAGAGTGGTCATATTTAATGCTATGAACGCTACTGTCGAGGTAGCAGCTTTGTAAGGAGCACGATATGCCAGCACACGATCAACGACTTCTTGGAAACATCAGCATTGACAAGAACAACCTCTACCGGGAAGAATCATTTACCGATTTGCAGGCAGGTACCATTAAGCAGTTTGTGCCGATCAAAGCTGATGGCACGCCTGATTCAACCCGAAGCCTTGTGTTCATGGGACAGACGCAGATCATGTCTAACGCAGGGCCATTGCCCATACAATTCATGCTTGAGGCAAAGAACCTTGATGAGGCTATTGCAGCGTTTCCGAACGCAGCAAAAAAGGCTGTTGATGAGCTGATTGAAGAAGCACGGCGGATTCAGATCGAAGCAGCCTCACGTATTGTGGTGCCGGGGCAGGATGTAAAAAGCAAATTGATTATTTAGCTGTGGCGCCTTGCTGTTGGGCAAGAATATAGGCGACCGCTTCAGTAATATCGGTGCAGATTGCTTCAGGCTGGACCTCAAGGGTTTGATACGTACCTGACAGTACGGACTCACCATACCCGGTTCTTACCAGAATCCCCCTGCAGCCCGCGTTTTGCGCAAAAGCAATATCACTTGCTTTGTCACCGACGACAAAAGAGTTTTGAAGATCAATATCAGGAAACTCTTGTTTGGCTCGGTAGATCATGCCGGGTTCAGGTTTGCGGCAGTCGCAGGGGTGCGCATACTCGGCTACGGTGCCGTTTTCATAATGCGGGCAGAAATACACAGCGTCAAGCCAAGCACCTGCTTCTTTCCTGAGCAGCTCCATAACGCGGTTGTTCAAGGCATGAATATGCTCAAGGGAGTAATAGCCCCGTGCAGCCCCTGTCTGGTTGCTGGTCAGAATACACAGAAATCCAGCGTCATTCAGGCTGCGCACCGCATGAGCAGCACCCGGAATTAACTCTACCTCTGCGACATCTCTGATGTAGCCCTTCTCAACATTGAGCGTTCCATCGCGATCAAAAAAAACAGCAATTTTCATAGTCAACTTTCATACCACAGATTGCTTCTTGTAACCACCTCTTTGTGCCTGTTTTCATCTTGAGTGATGTCTGATAAGTAAATTCGCTTATGGTTCTTCGGTATCAGCGGAAAGCGAAAAATAAAAGCTCTAATTAACGAATGGCATTAAAGCTCAGGGAAGATCTGGGCGGAGCTGATGAGGTGTTTTTATGCATTTCCCTTCCAGTCTTTGCAAAGGACTTCCGCTTGTTCCAAAACAAGTTCCGTGGCGCGCGCCTGCTTGTCCGGCGGGTAGCCGTATTTGCGTAAAATGCGTTTGATGATAACCCGCATCTGGGCGCGGACATTCTCCCGAACAGTCCAATCTATGGTAATGCTGTTGCGCACCGCCTTGAGCAATTCCTGGGCGATCAAGAAGTCTCCATCAATACCTTGCCAAAAAGTATACTCAAGTAATCATAATCCTGCCCTCGTTCCTGAAACAAAATATGCTTATCGGCAAATTTCGCCCGATCCCATTTGCCGTCGTCGTAGTAGTCATGAAGCTCGTTATAAGGCGTTGCGGAGATGATGAACGCATCCAATGTAATGTCTTGGCGATCGCTACGTTGAGCAATTTCCCGCGCCAGGGCTGGAAGGCGCTCGTGCAAGCGCGCTTTGTCATCGCGGCTGTAGGCTTTTGCATGCAGCATGCCATGGGGTTCGATGAAGACAATCCGCTGACCACTTTGGTCCACCACCCACAGGATGAAATCAGGATAAAAGCCGCGTTCTTCAAAGAAACCAATGCCATAGCCGCGGCTCTGATTGCGAAGTAAGAACACTTCTTTGCCTGCCAGGGCGTTATCCTTTTCGGCGTTCCAGTAGTCGCGCAGGTCGCGCACGAAGCGGGCTTCGCTTTCCTGCAATCCGGGCGGGATGATCTGGGCATTCTCCGGCATTGCTACCAGAAGCGGTTGATACAAATGGCGGTCGAAGTAAATGCGCGGCAGGCCGGCATTCTCCTGCTGATAAAGCCGTTCTTGTTCGGCGAGTAATTTCTGCACTGCCTCGATCAAGTGTTGTTCCGAACGCGGCACTCGGACCACATAGGCAGCTTTTGCTTCGCTTACGCCTTGCGGCCGGAAGTTCAGATTGGGGTCCTCTTTGCTCAACGGACGGTAGATGACTGTCTTTTCGTCCCATTGCTCGCGACGCGTTTGATAAAACTTGTCCAGGTAACGGCACAGGAGCCGGGTTGCCGCTTCCTGGAGGCGGGTGCGGTCAGCCCAGGTCTGCGGACAGAGGACAGCATCCTCGGCGATAAGCGTGCAAGGCACTTGAGCGATAATCTGGCGCGGCGTTTCAGGCAGGATGAGCAGATTTTTCAGTCCCTTGCGAT
>Ga0209227_1000473_pt1 | contig 34592 bp, 28 predicted proteins | sample YNPBryantNP2012_FD_185815 | JGI IMG/M metagenome (GOLD analysis project Ga0209227, IMG submission 185815) | Anoxygenic and chlorotrophic microbial mat microbial communities from Yellowstone National Park, USA - YNP Bryant NP 2012 (SPAdes)... ...
CAGATGCGCTCAAAAGGGTGTGCAAGTGGTGGGCAAAATCCCCTTTGATGAGGCCATGCCCAAGGGCCTTGTGGCAGGCCTGCCCGTGGTTGAGTATGATGCCCAAAGCCCTGCAGCAAGGGCCATTTATGCACTTCTTGCCCAGGGAACCTCGATCTGCCTTTGATTGTCAGCCTAAGTTCATGTGGAATCTTTTTTACTCAGTTGATCATACCCTTACATTTTATTTTCCTGTCTGGCAATAGTATTAGTACATCTATAATCTCATTTTTGGGAATGGATTTTTCTATTGTGATTTTAGCCCCGCTCCTACTTAGATCGGATAGCCATCCATCCATCCACAAGACCAAGACCTGCTTTAGGGCTGAAAAGTCTTACCGCTATAATATGAGAGTTTGGCAGTATCTTTCTCACTGCATTTAAACTAAGACGTGTATGTCTGCGTTTATCTGAACCGCCTGACATCATATTACCGTCGTCTATCTCAAGTGAAGGTATATCATCCCAAGTTATATTTTTATCAGACATGACTTTTGTGAGATATTATGTTATTCTAAAAATAGATTTATCAGCATCAGTATTGGGTTCAATAAGTAACAACATGAGCAGACATCAGCATGGTAGTTTTTCTCCGTGGGAGGGTTGTCCTTCTTAGTATTTATACCACATAGCCGTCTAATTATGTCCCCATCTCCCACGAGGACAGATACTTCTCCTGCTCCGCAGTGAGTGTGTCGATTTGAATGCCCATGCTCTCCAGCTTGAGCCTGGCTATCTCTCTGTCTATGTGGGCTGGCACTGAATAGACCCGTTTTTCCAATGTCTTGGCATGGTTAAGTATATATTCCGCTGACAGGGCCTGGTTGGCAAAGCTCATATCCATGACACTGGATGGATGGCCTTCCGCTGCCGCTAAATTGACCAGCCTGCCTTCGCCCAGGACATAAATGCGTCTTTCATTGATGAGGAGGTATTCCTCCACGAAGTCGCGAATGAGGCGCCTGGATTTGGTAACCTCGGCCAGGGACTGGAGGTCGAGCTCCACATTGAAATGCCCTGAATTGGCCACAATGGCCCCGTCCTTCATGGCCAAAAAGTGTTCCTTACGAATGACGGCCATATTGCCTGTAACTGTACAGAAGAAGTCACCTATGGGCGCTGCATTGCGCATGGGCATGACCTCGTAGCCATCCATGACGGCCTCAAGGGCCTTGAGAGGGTCTATCTCCGTCACCACAACACGGGCGCCCATGCCCCGGGCACGCATGGCGAGCCCCTTGCCGCACCAGCCATAGCCTGCAACCACGAAGATGCCTCCGGCCATGAGCCTGTTGGTGGCCCTGATGATGCCGTCCAGTGTGGACTGGCCCGTTCCGTAACGATTGTCGAACATGTGTTTGGTGTTGGCGTCGTTGACTGCAATGATGGGATATGCCAACACACCGTCAGCGGCCATGGCCTTGAGTCTTATGACGCCGGTGGTGGTCTCCTCTGTGCCGCCTATTATGCCCTGTATCAATTCACGACGTTCCGTGTGCAGGGTCGAAACCAGGTCCGCGCCGTCATCCATGGTGATATGGGGTTTGGCATTTAGGACTGCCCTGAGGTGGTTGTAGTATGTCTCGTTGTCCTCGCCCTTGATGGCAAAGACAGGTATGCCGTCAAACTCCACCAGGGCCGCCGCTACATCGTCTTGAGTGCTAAGTGGGTTTGATGCACACAGAAACACCTCTGCCCCGCCTGCCTTCAGGGTCTGGGCCAGGGCTGCTGTCTCGGTGGTGACATGCAGGCAGGCACCGAGGCGTATGCCCTTTAATGGCCTTTCCTTCTCAAACCTTGCCTGTATCTGATTGAGTACAGGCATGCCCTTTCTGGCCCACTCTATGCGAAGCCTGCCTGTCTGTGCCAATCCCTTGTCTTTTATGTGATAATCCATGGTATTCTCCTAAAATCCTGCCTGATCTTTAAGTGTTTCCACCATATCCAGTTGTTCCCATGTAAACTCCGGTTCCATTCTGCCGAAATGCCCATAGACTGCGGTCTTTTTGAATATGGGGCGTCTGAGGTTCAGACGTTCGATTATATCCTTGGGCTTGAAGCTGAAGTTTTTTTCAATGAGTTCCACTATGCGCTCCTGCGGAATCTTTTCGGTGCCATAGGTGCGCACATTGATGGCCAGGGGACGGGTCACGCCTATGGCATAGGCCACCTGCACCTCGCACTCATCGGCCAGCCCTGCTGCCACTATATTCTTGGCCACATAACGGGCCATGTAGGAGGGAGAGCGGTCCACCTTCGTGGGGTCCTTTCCCGAAAATGCGCCTCCACCGTGGTGGCCTCTGCCGCCGTATGTGTCCACAATGATCTTGCGGCCTGTCACGCCGCAGTCTGCAAGGGGTCCGCCCACCACGAATCTTCCTGTGCTGTTGATGAAGAATTCGGTGTCTGCGGTGAGGTGTTCTGGGGCCATGATTTTTTTGATGACCTCTTCGATGATGGCTTCTCTTACCTCTTTTTCATGCACATATGGCTCGTGCTGTGCAGCCACCACTATGGAATGGGCTGCCACAGGACGTCTGTCTTCATAGCGGATGGTGACCTGGGTCTTGCCGTCAGGCCTTAAAAAGGGCAGTGTGCCGTTTTTTCTGACCTCTGCTAAGCGTTTGGCAAGCTTATGTGCATACCAGATGGGCATGGGCATGTAGTCCGGAGTTTCGTTGGAGGCGTAGCCGAACATGAGCCCCTGGTCGCCTGCCCCGATGTCTCCGTCCCTGTCCACACCCATGGCGATGTCCGAGGACTGCTTGTCGATGCTGGTGAGTACAGCGCAGGTCTGCCAGTCAAATCCCATGCTGGAATCCGTGTATCCGATCTCCTTGATGGTGCCTCTGACCACCTGAGGCATGTCAACCCAGCAAGAGGTAGTTATCTCGCCGGCGATAAGGGCAAGGCCGGTGGTGACCATGGTCTCGCAGGCTACCCTTGCATAGGGGTCTTCCTTGAGGATGGCGTCTAAGATGGCGTCGGATATCTGGTCTGCTACCTTGTCGGGATGGCCTTCTGTAACAGACTCGGATGTAAAAAGAAAATTAGGCATCATGGCATGTTTCTCCTGGTATGAATTATGACATAACTCGGTCTATGACCGGTTGATTGGCGAATGGACGCCTGGTTTGAAAGCCAAAAAATAAGATAATATGTTGTATATGTCAATCAAAATTCCATGTAACCCTGGCCCATTTTTAGGTTTTTTTGGCGTTTTTGGTGTCATGATACGGATAGACAGCCTCTATCCTTGCATCGAAGATCCGTAATACCTCCTGGACAAGTGGTATCTTTTTCAATTCCTCAGATGATGTCTGTTTGAAGGAGGATTGATTTGAATTACCTTCTCCTAAGCCGTCAAGGATTTTTAGCTGAATCTGTTGAGGTGCGCCATAGAACATCTCAAAGAGTTTTTCCAGGGCCTTTAGATTAGTCTCACTTTTTATAATCTCATAGTAGATAGGTGAAGAAAAGGTGAGAACCACCTCGTTATCTCGGTGGGCAATGGTACAATCCTTCATCATCACTGCGAGATCCGCCCGTTTTTGTGTAATAAAGTCCATGAGATTCGTAGGCTGCGAGTGGTCTTCTGTCTCAGTGCCTCTGTCCCATTTCTGGAGATTTCTTTGGTCTGTTGGTGGAGCTGAGTCATCAGGTCTGTCCGCCAACAATTCTTTGGAATGTGGTTTCCCTTCCTTGCTCGTAGTTGCCTTGGTCTCGACCATAAGGCTATCTATCTTTGCGATGAGGTCATTTATATGAATAGACTCCTGCAGCAAACCGATGCGTGCAAGGAGTATCTCCAGGGCTATGAACGGTGATTGGCTGAACTGCAGGGTGGAGAGGCCTTTTACCAGCAGATCCAGTATCTGTATTGCCAGGGTGATGGGCATGGCCTGGACTCGTGGCCAGAGCCTTTCCGCCTCATCTGGCCCCAATTTCACGATTCTTTTGCCAGCCTCAAGGCCTGTTATGCACAGTATCAGCAGGTCTCGCATGTACTCCACGAGCTGCATGGCAAAGGCCCTTGGCTCCACTCCTCTGAGATGTAGCTCGTGCACCAGGTCAAAGACCGTGGCCAGGTCCTTTTGCAAAAGCGCCATGCAGATCCTTTCCAATATCTGGCTGTTTAGAAGCCCAAATGCCTCACACAGCTCCTCTGCTGTCTTGACTCCGTAGGCAGCGGCCTGGTCCAACAGGCTCAAACTGTCTCGCACACTGCCGTCCGCCTCCCTGGCTATGAGCAGGGTGCAGGCCTTGTCCATGCCAAGCCCTTCCTTCTCAACGATTTGATTTAAGTAGTCTGCAAGGCGTTGAATGGGAATGCGGCGGAATTCATAGTGTTGGCATCTGGAATGAATGGTGGCAGGGATCTTGTGGGGTTCGGTGGTGGCCATGAGAAAGAAGACATGTTCAGGTGGCTCCTCCAGTGTCTTCAAAAGGGCATTAAAGGCCTCTTTGGTGAGCATGTGCACTTCATCTATGATATAGACGCGAAAACGGCCTGCCACTGGCCGAAAACGGCAGTTCTCCCGCAGGCTGCGAATCTCATCTATGCCTCGATTGGATGCACCGTCTATCTCCAGCACGTCAGCAAAGTTGCCTTGCGTAATGGCCGTACAGCCTTCACACTCATTGCAGGGAGTGGGAGTTGGCCCTTTTTTGCAATTGACTGCCTTGGCCAGGATGCGGGCCACGGAGGTCTTGCCCACACCCCGTGGGCCGCTGAAGATCAGGGCATGGGCCAGCCTGTTTTGCTGAATTGCATTTTGCAAGGTCTGAGTTACATGACGCTGCCCTATCACCTCTTCAAAGGTCTGGGGACGGAGTTTTCGTGCAAGGACCAGATACAACCTCAAATGCCTCCACATGAATTTTTCAAGGGCCATTTTACTCGTCTATTGCATTGAAACAAGTAGGTGTTTCGAATATTACGAGTATATAATGTACTGAGGGAACCCTTGAGTTATGATGCCTGATTTGTTAGATTTTTAAAATGGGAATCTCAACATGTATTCATACATCTGTTGAGCCCTGAAACTGTCCGCCCTTCCGATGGTGTGGGGTGAGTATGGCTGCATCACACCTGAAATCGGCCGCAGGGCGTTTATCTCCACCTCCCCTTCTAAATTCACATAAAAAAGCTCCAGATCCAAGATGGGCCGCATCACTGATATCCTGCCGTCTTTTGCCACTCCCAGGGGCACAGGGGCCCATCTACGCTGCAAAAAGGCCTCAAACCAGATACCTGATGCGCATTCATGAGTAAACTTGTTCTTCATACAGGGTTCATTCCCGCAAAGGGCCTTGCCCGATGCCATGGAATTTGCCAGCTCCCAGCCAGGCTCAAAGGCCTGCCAAAACCCCTGGCGCAGGAGTTGATAGCCCACCACCTCCTCCACCTCGCTGCTGCCCTGCACCATGAGATATGACCACTCCTCAAGGTCAGGGCGCTCCTGAAGCGTCAGTGACCTCCGCATATCCTGCACACTCCACACAGCATGGCAGGCAGCACAGGCAACTCGCTTTCTGTCCTGCTCCCTGTGACCTAACCGATGGGGCTCCATTTCAGGTCCCTTAAAGGCTTGGAGTTTGGCCTGAATCAACCGCCTCTTTTTTGAGGAAATCTCACCAAATTCCTTTAAAACCCCCTCATTCTCGGCCGCTGTGTGGCAATCCACACACTCCAGCCTCCTTTTGACCTGCCCTTTTTCTTCACATGGCCCAAGGACATGGCAATCAGTACAGCCCATGCCGGCCGTTTTGTGCACATCAGGTGTCATCTCGTGCCACTCCACGCCATAAGGCCTTTGAGAAAACCGGCCCTGTTCCAAAGGGGCGCGATAGTCTTCTTCATAGTCCTTTTCAAAACGGCCGTAGTAATCCCAGCCCACAAAATTGGCATAATGGCAGGAGAGACAGCGCTCGTCCGGCACCCGCTGCATACCCCCTGAATCATGCATCCGGTGACATGCCGCACAGCCGGTACTGCGATGAGTCATGGCGTAATCATCGCCATCGGTATATGGATGGCAACGCAGACAACGCCTGACCAGCAGGTCAGCCACCAGTCTGCGATGAGTCATGGGTTCCTTTGTCGAGGCGGCAAGCCCCTGCAATTGAGTCAAATCCATGACCTCCTCAGGGAAAAAGGCCTGCCAGGTCTTTTGTATCTCGTGAATTAGAGTAAAATGAATAGATTGAGTGGCGCTTCTTGCCTCTTGTGTGTGGCAGCTCCCGCAGGTGTCTCGCATATACTGCGGAGAGGCGGGATTTGCAGCGATTCCGGCATGGGCCGCCTGTTTCGTAAACATGTTTGCATTGCCGCCATGACAGACTTCACAGGAAAGGCCATGACTGAATGCCACTGAATGACAAGATTCACAGCCGGTCTTTTGAAACACAGGACGCTCCGGCATGGAGCAACCATAACCAAACAACACCCAAAAAAACACTATGAACAACGAATTCACCGAATATCTCAAGGCATTCATCTCTCTGATCTTTATCGTAAACCCCCTGGGCGCCATACCAGTCTTCCTGAGCCTTGCCCAGCACCAGGCAGAGGCCATGAACCGGCACATGATACGCATCTCAGCAATCACTGTGACCACCGTGCTGGTAACGGCCAGTGTCCTCGGCGATGAAATACTCAAATTTTTCGGCATCAGCATTCCATCCTTTCGCGTGGGAGGCGGCATTTTGCTCCTGCTCATGGCCATCTCCATGATGCATGCCAAGGCTGAGGGCAGCCGGCACACAGAAGAGGAGATGGCTGAGGCAGTGGAGAGAGAGGGCATCTCCGTTGTGCCACTGGCCGTACCGGTGCTGGCAGGGCCAGGGGCCATCAGCACCATGATAATATATTCCAACCGTTTCACACAGTGGAAGGGCCTGCTTTTTCTGATTCTGAGCAGCCTGCTGGTGGGCATCATCACCTGGGTCACCCTCTCCATGGCCATGCCCCTCAGCAGGCTCATGGGGAAAACAGGCATAAATGTGGTGACACGCATCATGGGCCTGCTTTTGGCCTCCATTGCCATTGAATTCATAGCAGGCGGGCTTCTGATACTGTTTCCCGGCCTTGCCGCACATAATCCATGACAAAACACATGCCAAATAGCATGACACCAGTCAATCCAGAGGGGCTGCGCGGCATTGGATGGACAGAATACGATGTCCTTCTGGTGACAGGGGATGCCTACATCGACCACTCAAGCTTCGGCGTCGCCATCATAGCACGGCTGCTGGAATCCTTGGGTCTGCGCGTAGCGATTCTGGCGCAACCCTGGCATCAAGACGCTCAAGCCTTTAAGGCCATGGGCAGGCCTAAGCTCTTTTGCGGCATCACCTCCGGCAATATGGACTCCATCGTGGCCAACTACTCTGGAAACGCCCGTGTAAGGGACAAAGACGCCTATTCTCCGGCAGGAAACCCGTATTTTGGCCAAGAAAAGGCACGCGGGCTGCGCAGAAGGCCTGACCGGGCGGTCATCCGCTATGCACAACTGGCCAGAGAGGCATTTGGAGACCTGCCCATCATCTTGGGCGGCCTCGAGGCATCCCTGCGCCGCTTTGCTCACTACGACTATCAACAGGAACGCATTCGCTCCTCGGTGCTCACAGACGCCAAGGCCGATCTCCTGGTCTATGGCATGGGTGAACGGGCGGTGACAGAGATAGCCCAACGCCTTTCACAACAAAAGGACCTCTCCAACATTGCCGGCACATGCGAACCCCTGACAGACCAAGAGGCCGGCAGGCTCATCAGCACTGGTGCGGCCTCGGTGCTGCCCGGCCTCGCGGAGATTCAACAGGACCCTGTTCGCTTTTTGACCGCCGAACTCCTTGTGGACAAACACGCCCGTTCAGGGGACAGAACCATTTTACTTCAGCGCCAGCAGGCCCTGTGGGTCAAGCAGAATGAGCCCGCCGCTCCGCTTTCCCCTCAGGAGCTGAATGCCATCTACGACCTGCCCTTTACTGGGCTACCCTCTTTGGCAGCCAGGGGCACACCTGCCTTTTCCATGATTCGCAACTCCGTCACCATAGTGCGCGGCTGCCCAGGCAATTGTTCCTTCTGCGCCATAGCCCGACACCAAGGGCCTGTGGTGGTCTCCCGCAGCATAGACTCGGTGATGCGGGAGCTGAAACGCCTCACACGCACTCCAGGCTTTGACGGCGTCATTTCAGACTTAGGAGGGCCCACGGCCAATCTCTACGCCGCTCAGTGCAAAAGGTCCCATGTCTGTTCTCGCAAAGACTGCCTGTATCCAAGGCCGTGCCCCAATCTCTCCCTGAACGAAACCGCTCATCTCAACCTGCTGAGAGAGGCCGCAAAGCTCCCTGGGATTCGCCGGGTATTCGTATCCTCTGGGCTACGCATGGAACTGCTCCTTAAAACACCTAAACTCATGGAGGCCATTTTACTACATCACACTCCAGGCAGCCTCAAGATAGCGCCCGAACACACAGAAGAGGAGGTGCTGCGCCTGATGCACAAGCCTGCTGCCGCCTGTCTTGCGGACTTTCTAAAGGAGGCCCAGGCCATGGCACGCCTGCAAAAAAGGCCAATAAGATTTAATCCCTACTTTATCTCCAGCCATCCAGGGTGTACACTTGCCCACATGCATGCCTTGGCCAAAAGATTAAAGGAACTGCGCCTGACCGTACGCCAGTTTCAGGACTTCACTCCCACGCCTGGCACCCTTTCCACGGCCATGTATGTCTCAGAACGAGACATGAATACACCACAGAGGTCTATATATGTGGCCAAGCGGCGCTCTGAGCGCATGGCGCAGCGCAGTGTATTGGAAGGAACATGAACCCTCTAAATAAACCCGTAGCCAGTGTTTCCACGCGTCTTTTGTTGGCAGCCCTGTTCTGGGACACGGCCGCCGCCATACTTGCAGCCAAAGGGATAAGCGCCCTTCTGGACCCTCCATTGAGTTCAACAACCCTTTTTCTTGCCCTTCTATCCGGCATTCTGGGGCTCATAAAGGCCCGTTTCGTGCTGAACCGCACAGCACAGAAGGCGGCGTTTCGCATTCAGACAAAAAAAGACGGCTGTGCCTTTGGATTCTTTTCCCTCAAGAGCTGGGGTTTGATACTGGCCATGATGGCCATGGGCAGGCTGCTTCGCATGTTGCATATGCCTATGAAGGTCATAGGCGTCATATATCTCACCATAGCAGTAGCCCTGGCGGTCGCAAGCCGCGTCTTTTGGCAAAAATATATGGATTCTTGGGGCTAACAAATACCTTGACAAAAATGGACTTTTCCTTTATGAATTGAACTTCTTTCGTAGAATCGTCAAGAATTCAGTCTAAAATGGAGAATACTTTCATGAAAACGCCGCTTCCAAAGGTGAACGAGATAGAACGGAAATGGTATGTGGTGGATGCCAAGGGCGAAACCCTGGGAAGGCTGGCCACCCAAATCGCCATTCGTTTGCGGGGGAAACACAAACCCATCTTCACTCCGCATTTAGATACAGGGGATTTTATTATTGTTATCAATGCCGATCAGATTCGTTTGACAGGCAAAAAGGCCAAGGAAAAACCCTACAAGACCTACACAGGTTTCCCTGGAGGTCTTAAGATCAAAAAGGCCTCAGAAATGCTGACCAAACGGCCTGAAGATGTGATTAAACTTGCCGTAAAACGCATGCTGCCCAAAAATACACTGGGGCGTCTTATATTTAAAAAGTTAAAGGTATATAGAGGCCCGGAGCATCCACATGCCTCCCAGCTTCCTGAAAAGTTACAGTTTACTCACTGAAATTTAATATAAAAGAAGGGATGGTTATATGGCCAAGGATACCTATTATGCTACTGGAAAAAGGAAAACAGCCGTAGCCCGTGTCTGGCTTCTGCCTGGCTCAGGCTCTATACAGATTAATAACAAGGGGTGTCAGGAATATTTTTCTTCAGAACTGGCTGAAGGCGCCATTGTCAAGCCATTGATGATCACCAACACACAAGGCAAATTCGATATAAAGGCCACAGTACGCGGTGGTGGGGTGTCTGCCCAGGCAGAGGCCATTCGACATGGCATAGCCAGGGCCCTCCTGCTTGTGAATGCGGAATATAGGCTGCCTTTGAAAAAGGCAGGGTTCCTCACAAGGGATCCCAGGGTCAAGGAGCGTAAGAAATACGGTCTTGCTGCAGCCAGAAAGCGCTTCCAGTACTCCAAGCGTTAATTTTATTCTGCGAGTGAAATGGCGGTTTCTTTGCCCCTTTTGGGAAAGGAGACCGCTTTTATTTGAGTGAGAATATGCTAAGGGTAGCTATCATAGGAGGGTCGGGATATACTGGTCTGGAACTCTTGCGAATCCTGCGTGGTCATGCGCAGGTGGAGGTGGTGGCTGTAACCTCCCGCAAGGAGGCAGGTATGTTAGTTGAAAACCTCTTTCCATCCCTGGCGGGTTTCTTTCCGGGGCTAACCTTTGAGACGCCTGAGATAGCTTTCTTAGCAAAACGGGTGGACATGGTCTTCACAGCCGTTCCACATGAGGCTGCCATGGCAGTTGTGCCTGACCTCTTGCAAGCAGGCTTAAAGGTAATCGATCTTTCCGCTGATTTTCGCATACATGACCAATCCGTATATGAAGCCTGGTATGCCCAGCATAAGGCCCCTCAATACTTAGCATCCGCTGTATATGGCCTACCTGAACTATATGCTGAGGCCATCAAGGCCGCAAGGCTTGTGGCCAATCCTGGTTGTTATCCCACGAGTACCATTTTGCCCCTTGTGCCCCTTTTAAGACAGAAGCTCATCTCCCATCAAGGCATTATAGTGGATTCCAAGTCAGGGACCAGTGGTGCAGGCCGTAGCCCCTCTATGACCACCTTGTTTTGCGAGGTAAATGAGGGCTTTTGCGCATATAAGGTGGGGCAACATCGTCATACCCCTGAAATAGAACAGGAGCTTTCCCTTGCCGCAGGTGCCCAGGTCACTATCAACTTTACACCTCACCTGTTACCTATCTCACGGGGCATACTCACCACCATTTATGCAGACCTCATGGACTCCAAGACCTCTACAGAGGACATCCTGGCTGTTTTGCAGGACTTTTATAGAAAGAGCCCCTTTGTTCGTATCTTGCCTCAAGGCACATTTCCCAATGTGCTGCGCACACGAGGCAGTAACTACTGTGACATCGGCTGCAAGGTGGATATGCGCACTGGCAAGCTGATCTTGCTCTCCGCCATAGATAACCTGGTCAAGGGCGCATCTGGCCAGGCGGTGCAGAACATGAATCTCATGGCAGGCCTTGCAGAAACCGAGGGCCTTTTGCAGGTCCCCCTGTATCCTTAACCCTGCAACCCTGCCTCTTCTTGCTAACTTTCATGCGCTCTTAACCACATGCGCAACATAAAACTCCTGCTGTCATATGATGGTTCCTGCTGTCATGGATGGCAGCGCCAAAGACCTCCGTCAGTCACTCTGCAAGGCGTCCTGGAAGAGGCACTTAAGGTCCTGCTGAGGGAAGAGGTGCATGTCATAGCCTCTGGCAGGACCGATGCAGGAGTGCATGCCCTGGGTCAAGTGGCCAATTTTCACACTCACAATACGAAAATCCCCCTCTCAGGCATCAAAAACGGCCTAAATGCCCTATTGCCCAACTATATGGCCGTACTACAGGCAGAGGAGGTGCCTTTGGATTTCCATGCGCGAAAACATGCCCTTTGTAAGGTCTATGTCTATTGCCTCATCTCTGCTCAAACGCCCCTACCCCTTTGGAGAAGGCATGCCTGGGTGTTGAAGACACCTAATGCTCAACCCCTGAATTTAAAAGCCATGCAGCAGGGCGCCACCTTTTTTCTGGGCACCCATGACTTCAAGACCTTTCAGGCCAGCGGCAGTTCGGTTACCACTACCATTCGCACTGTGCATAACCTTTTCATAGAGGAAGGGGTTTCTGGGCTGATCCCCTGTAATTTTCCGTTGCCCAACATGTATTTTTACACATTTACCGTTGCCGCAAACGGTTTTCTTCGTTATATGGTTAGGAATATGGTGGGGTTGCTGGTATCTATTGGTATGGGAAAGACACCTCCAGGATATGTAAAGACAGCGTTGTTGGCCAGGGACAGGTCGGTCTCTGCTCCAACAGCCCCAGCCCAAGGCCTGTTTTTGAAACAGGTCATCTATACACAAGAGGAGTTGGAAGGCCTTAACACTGCCATAACACCTGTTTCTGCTGTCAGAAACATGGATTCTCATTGAAAGGAAAGGGATTAGACACCATGCAACAGGATTGGACACCGCTGCTTTCAGAACGTGTAAGAAATCTGAAGCCCTCGCCTACCTTGGCCATAGACGCCAAGGCCAAGGCCCTCAAGGCACAAGGTGCTGATATCATCAATTTGTCTGTGGGAGAGCCGGATTTTGACACTCCGGACCACATCAAGGAGGCCGCTATTCAGGCCATCAGGGATGGTTTCACCAAATATACGGCGGTAGGCGGCATACCTGAGCTAAAAAAGGCTATTATTCAAAAGATGGAACGGGATTACGGGCTTAGCTATTCTCCAGACGCCATCATGGTCTCCACAGGCGGCAAATTGGCCCTTTACAACTGTATGCAGGCCATTATAGACCCTGGCGATGAGGTAATTTTGCCCGTACCCTATTGGGTATCATACCCGCCCATGGTGGAGTTGGCAGGGGGAGTGGTGAGATATCTGCAGACAGAGGCCTCCAATGGCTTTGCCATAGAGCCTGCGGCCATTGCCGAGCTTTTGACCAGCCGCACCAAGGCCATCATTCTCAACAGCCCCTCCAATCCCACTGGCTCTATCTATTCCTCAGAAAACCTGAAGGAGATCGCTGAATTGGCCGTAAGACACGGCTTTTATATCATATCAGACGACATCTATGATGCCATACGCTTTGATGGCAAGGGCTGTGAAAACGCCGCATCTCTATTCCCTGAGGCCAAGGACCATACACTGGTCATAAACGGTGTCTCCAAGACCTATGCCATGACAGGATGGCGCATTGGCTATCTGGCAGGGCCTGAGGCAGTGGTCAAGGCTGCCACCAAGATTCAAAGCCAAAACACCTCGAATCCCACCTCCATAGCCCAAAAGGCGGCCTTGGCGGCCATTTCAGGCCCTCAGGATTGTGTAAGAGAGATGGTAAAGGCCTTTGGAACACGCCGAGACTATCTGATGCAGGAATTACCCCAGATTCCAGGCCTTTCTTGCGTGGAACCCATGGGCGCCTTCTATGTATTCCCTGATTTCTCTGCCTATTATGGCAAAAGGGCTTCAAATGGCAAGGAGATCGATGGTTCTTTGGCCATGGCAGATTACCTCTTGGATGAGGCCCGCATAGCAGCCGTGCCAGGCATTGCCTTTGGCGATGATAGATTTATACGCTTTTCCTATGCCGCTGGCCTGGATACCCTAAAAGAGGGCATGAAAAGGCTTAAACATGCCCTCTCTGCCCTGACCTAATTTTAGCGAACTGAACACAGGGAGTTGGCTTGAGAAAATCAACTAATCATTGGAGGGAGAAGTGAAACTGCTGCGGAAAAAACCCGTAAGGGAGCATGGCACATCCCAACTGAAGCGCTGTTTAAGTGCCATGGACCTCACCTTGATGGGCATTGGTGCCATCATTGGTGCGGGCATATTTGTGTTGACAGGTGTTGCTGCTGCCACAAAGGCCGGACCTGCTATCATGCTTTCTTTTGTGCTTTCGGGGTGTGCCTGTGCATTTACCGCCCTTTCCTATGCTGAATTGGCTGCGGCCATAGGCGGATGTGGAAGTGCCTATGGCTATGCCTATGCAGGTCTTGGAGAGATCATCGCCTGGATCATAGGTTGGGACCTGATCTTGGAATATGGTGTCGCCACGCCTACTGTGGCCATTGGTTGGTCGGGTTATGTCAATAACGCCTTGACGGCCTTGGGTTTTGGGCTTCCCCAGGCATTGACTCTGTCACCTGCGGAGGGAGGTCTGGTCAATCTTCCGGCAGTCCTCATCATCCTCTTTCTTGCCCTGTTGCTTTCCATTGGTGTACAGATGAGCGTGCGTTTCAATGCCCTTATGGTATTGGTCAAGCTTCTGGTCATATTGCTCTTTATTGTGGTGGCAGCAGGCAGTGTCAAGGTGGAGAACTGGACTCCCTTTATGCCCTTTGGCTGGCAGGGTGTGGCAGCCGGCGCTGCCATCATCTTCTTTGCCTATATCGGTTTTGACGCTGTCTCCACTGCTGCTGAGGAGGCCGTAAATCCCCAAAGGGACCTGCCCATTGGTATCATTGCCTCATTGGCCATCTGCACCGTCATATACATTCTGGTTTCAGGGATCTTGACGGGTATAGTGCCCTACGCCACCTTAAATGTCCCCTCTCCTGTGGCGGATGCCATGCTGCGCATAGGGCACCGTTGGGCCTCGGCAGTCATAGCTGCTGGTGCCATAGCTGGAATTACCACAGTACTGTTGGTGTTGTATTATGCCTTGACCCGTATCTTTCTGGCAATGGCGCGCGATGGGCTACTTCCTCCCGTATTTGCCCAGGTCAATGAGACCACTCGCACCCCTGTGCGTATCATTCTCACCAGCGGCTTTATCATGGCTGCCATAGCAGGCTTTACACCCATTTCGCATGTGACGGAATTGGTCAATATCGGCACCCTGGCTGCCTTTGTGCTGGTCTGTGCTGGTGTCATTGTATTGCGCTACAAACAGCCCGAGCTCCATCGACCTTTCAAGACGCCATTTAGCCCTATTATTCCCATTTTAGGCATGGCCTTTTGTCTCTATTTGATGTTCAGCCTGCCTCTCATCACCTGGATTAGGTTTGGAGTCTGGCTGGCAATTGGTTTGATAGTGTATTTCACCTATTCTCGACACCACAGCCTCCTGGCCGTCCAGGATAAATAAATGCCCTGTCCTACTATGCTTGGGGCGGCAAGGCCCTATTTACCGAGTATAAAAAGGTAACCGATGAATTTTGTAGATGAAGTAGAAATACATGTAATAGCAGGAGACGGTGGCAGGGGGTGTGTCAGCTTTCGCCACGAAAAGTTTGTGCCCAAGGGTGGGCCCGACGGCGGCGACGGTGGGGATGGTGGCGATATAGTCCTGCGTGTGGATTCAGGGCTTAACACCCTCTCTTCCTTTCGTAGAAAACGCATCTATCGGGCTGGCAATGGTGCCCCTGGCATGGGTGCCAATAGACATGGCAAAAACGGCAAGGACCTGGTGATATGCGTGCCGCCAGGTACTATTGTAAAGGATAAGGACACAGGGGCTGTGTTGGCAGACCTCACACAACCTGGTGAGGAATGGATAGCTGCCAGAGGTGGCAAGGGTGGGCTTGGCAATACACATTTCGTGAGCCCTACTCGTCAGGCGCCTCGTTATGCCCAGCCAGGCCTGCCTGGAGAGGAACGGCATTTGATACTGGAGTTGAAGCTGCTTGCGGATGTAGGTCTGGTGGGCATGCCCAATGCAGGAAAATCTACCCTGCTCTCAGTGCTCACATCCGCCAGGCCCAAGATCGCCAACTATCCCTTTACTACCCTGGTCCCTCAGTTGGGGGTGGTGGACCTTGAAGACGACCAGTCCCTTATCATCGCCGACATTCCAGGCCTGATTGAAGGCGCGCATCTGGGCACGGGCATGGGTGTGGAGTTTTTACGGCATATCGAACGCACTCGGGTACTTTTGTTTGTGGTGGATATCTCTGACACCGACCCCTGTGCATCCTTTCTCACGGTTTGGAAGGAGCTAAGTGCATTTGACCGATGTGAGCCTCCATTGACTCAAAAACCGTTCTTGGTGGCCTTAAACAAGATGGACCTCCTTCCTCAAGAGACGATACAGGCCAGGCTAAAGGCCATAAAGGAACTCCCTGAGATCGCATCGAGGAGTGCAAGTGCCATCTGTATCTCTGCAGCCACTCGTCAAAACATTCCAGAATTATTAAAGACCTTACAGGGATTATACAAAAATGCATCGACTAATGCTTGCGATATATACACAAATGGATAAGCTAAAATGTCAAACAATACTCATTTAGAGACAAATGAATTCGTCGATATAACCAAACGGAATCTTGCTCATATTAAAAAACTCGTAGTGAAGGTGGGCAGTGCAGTTCTCACAGATAAAAACGGTCTGGATATACTTCGGCTTAACCACTTAGTGACACAACTTGCCCAACTGCGCAACCAAGGCCTGGAGATCACTCTGGTCTCATCAGGTGCTGTGGCTGCCGGCAGGGGTAGGCTTCCCTCCAAGGCCAAGCTCAAGACAGTGCGTGCCAAACAGGCCCTTGCAGCAGTGGGCCAAGGCATCTTGATGCAGGCATATGCTGCAGCCTTTGTTGGCTATGAGATGCCGGTTGCGCAGGTCTTGTTGACAAGGGATGGCCTCATAGAAAGGGAACGCTACAACAATGTAAAAAACACCCTGCAGACCCTTTTGGAGTGGAGTGTCTTGCCCATTATCAACGAAAATGACACAGTGGCCACTGAGGAGCTTCAGTTTACGGATAATGACCAGCTCTCTGTGTTGGTTTTGAACTTAGTGGAGGCAGAGCTGCTGGTATGCCTAAGCGACATTGACGGCCTGTATGATTGCGACCCACGAATTCACTCACATGCCCGTCTTATTCATGAGGTTCAGCAGATCAATGATACCATCTTACAAATGGCAGGGGACAGCCCTGGTCGAGCAGGCCGTGGGGGTATGAAGTCCAAGTTACAGGCAGCCCGCATGGTGACGGCCTGTGGCATTCCCATGATCGTAGCCAGTGGCAGGGAGCCCAATGTGTTGCTGCGTATCATGGCAGGTGAGGTATTGGGTACCTTTTTTCATGCAGCAAGGCGCAGAATACACGGCAAAAGGCCCTGGATTGCCTTCACACTGCCCCGCAAGGGCAGGTTGCTTTTGGATAAAGGCGCGGTACATGCGGTTACAAAGGCTGGAAAGAGCCTACTCGCAGTGGGCATAAAGGCAGTGGAGGGCAGATTTCAGGCAGGGGATTGCGTGTCCTGTGTAAGTGAGGATGGCAAAGAGGTGGCCATAGGGATTAGCAACTATGGTTCTGGCGATATTCAGAAGGTGCTGGGTTGTAGAAGTGAAAAGGTCTGTAGTATTTTAAGCAATGCCAAGGATGAGGTAATACACAGGGACAATCTTGTGGTGTGGGAGGATTAGACCACTGTACTTTCTGTTTGAAAGCGGAGCAATGCCTCAATCACGCCACAGGCCCTACAACATATGTTTTAAGGACCCTATTGGAGGAATATATGAGCGATTTTGAACAATTAACCAGACAGATAGGCCAAAAGGCCAAAAAGGCGGCTCAAATCACGGCAAATCTGTCCACAGAGGTCAAAAATCAGATACTTTTGAATACGGCTGAGGCCATCTTGAGTTCCAAGGGCCTTTTGCAGGCAGAAAACCTCAAGGACCTGGAGGCGGCCCATAAAAAGGGCATGTCCAGTGCATTTATAGACCGCTTGACCCTTTCAGATAAGGTAATAAACAGCATGGTAAAGGGCCTAAAAGAGGTGGCCCAACTGCCTGATCCCGTGGGCGAGGTGACCCACATGTGGCGCAGACCAAATGACCTGCAGGTAGGGAGAATTCGCATTCCATTGGGGGTCATTCTCATGATCTATGAATCTCGGCCCAATGTCACCATAGATGCAGCAGCCCTGTGTCTAAAGGCAGGCAACGCAGTGATTCTGCGGGGCGGATCCGATGCCCTGCACTCAAACTTGGCCTTGGCAGGCATTCTGCATGCCTCTTTAGAAAAATTTGGAGTGACCCCTCATGCAGTCCAGGTGGTACCCACTACTCAGCGAGAGGCCCTGACTCACCTCTTAAAATTAAATGAACTCATAGACCTGGTGATTCCAAGGGGTGGTGAGGGGTTGATTCGCTTTGTGGCTGAGAACTCTCGCATACCAGTGCTCAAGCACTACAAAGGCGTTTGCCATGTGTTTGTGGATGCCTCGGCGGACCTGGAGATGGCGGAACGCATCTGTTTTAATGCCAAGGTACAGAGGCCTGGGGTCTGTAATGCCATGGAGGGGCTTCTGGTGCATGAGGCCATTGCACCAGCCTTTTTGCCTCGCATGGCCCAGGCCTTTAAGGAGGCTGGCGTGACCATGTTGGGCTGTGAAAAGTCCTGTGCCATCTCATCAGAGATTCAGCCTGCAGCGGACACGGACTGGGGCACGGAGTTTTTGAGCCTGAAGCTGGTCATAAGAGTGGTGAAGGACATGGAGGAGGCCATGGCTTACATTGCCCGTTATGGCTCCAATCATACCGAGGCCATTGTCACTCAAAACTATGCCAATGCCCAGCGCTTTTTACGAGAGGTGGATGCCTCCTTGGTATTGGTCAATGCCTCAACCCGTTTCAATGACGGAGGTGAGTTGGGATTGGGCGCTGAGATCGGTATCAGCACCTCCAAGCTCCATGCCTACGGGCCCATGGGATTAGAGGAGCTCACCACCACCAAGTTCATTGCCTACGGAAACGGTCAGATTCGTCAGTAAACCATGCTTGCCTTTGCCCGCACAGCGGTGGTCATCGGTATTCAGGCCTTTCCCGTCACTGTGGAGATAGATGTCTCCCCAGGGCTTCCAGCCTTTAATATCGTGGGATTACCCGAGGCGGCAGTGCGGGAGAGCCGTGAGCGGGTAAAGGCAGCCATCAAGAACTGCGGCTATCCATTTCCAACCCAGCGTATCACCCTGAATCTGGCCCCAGCCGACCTGAAAAAGGAGGGAGCAGGTCTGGACCTGCCCATAGCAGCGGCGATCTTGTGTGCTGTGGGGGTGTTGCCACAAGAGGAGGTCGAGCGCCTTTTGCTCATAGGTGAACTCTCCTTGGATGGCAGCGTCAAGCCCACGCGAGGGGCCTTGCCCATTACATTGGCCGCCAGGCAATGGGACATAGACGGCCTTTTGACTCCCACTGAAAATGCAGCGGAGGCAGGGGTGGTGAAGGGCCTGAAGGTCTATCCTATAAAACACCTCTCGGAATTGGTGGAGTTTTTGCACAAAAGATTGACCATAGCCCCAGTGGCAGTGGAGTGGCAAGAGCTCTTTACAAGGCAGGAGGTGACCGAGGACTTTGAGGATGTGGTGGGCCAGGAACAGGCCAAACGTGCCTTGGAGATCACGGCAGCCGGCGGCCACAATGTACTCATGACAGGGCCGCCTGGATCAGGAAAGACCATGTTGGCCAGGAGGTTACCATCCATTCTGCCGCCGCTTACCTTTGAAGAGACACTGGAAACCACCTGCATCTATAGTGTGGCCGGATTGTTGCCTCAAAATCAGTCCTTGATCCTTCAACGGCCCTTTTGTGCACCCCATCACACCATCTCAGAGGCAGGGCTCATCGGCGGAGGGAGCATTCCCAGGCCAGGCCAGGTGAGTTTAGCTCACAATGGCGTGCTCTTTCTGGATGAGCTGCCAGAATTCAAAAAAGACACCCTGGAGGCCCTGCGCCAGCCCTTAGAGGACGGCCAGGTAACGGTCTCCCGTGCCACAGTGAGCATCACCTTTCCTGCCCGGGTGATGCTGGTGTGTGCCCAAAACCCCTGCCCATGTGGACACTTAGGCGACACAAGACATGCCTGCACCTGCCAACCCCAGCAGATCAGCCGCTATAGAAGCCGCCTATCAGGGCCACTCTTGGATCGCATAGACATTCACATCGAGGTGCCTGCTGTGCCCTATCAGGAGCTCTCCCAGTCCAGACGAGGGGAACCTTCGGCCCAGATTCGAGACCGGGTCACAGAGGCACGCAGGCTTCAGGCACAGCGGCTTGCAGGTACACACCTGCACTGTAATGCCCAGATGTCTGCAAGGGAGATTCGTAAATACTGCACATTAGACAAGACTAGCCAGGCCTTTTTGGAGAATGCCGCCTCTAAATTGGGCTTAAGTGCCAGGGCCTACCACAAGATATTGAAGATCGCTCGCACCATCGCAGACCTGGAGGCAAGTGAACGGATTCAGACAAAACACATAGCAGAGGCAGTGCAATATAGAAGCTGGGATCGCAGACTTTAGGCCCGCCCTTTAGTTGCCACTGCATACACCACAGCGTTTGCAGTTGGGCATACATGACGGGCTATTTTGTGCGGCCTTTGCCCTTTCCCACTCCTGAAGCAGAAATGCCTTTTTGATGCCGTGCCCTATGCGCTCCCATGGAAGGTCTTCATTCATGTCCCTCTCGCGCAAGAACTCCTCGGGCCTTGGCACCTGTCTGCCTTGGTTTTGAAAGGCCTTCTGCCATGGTGTGTGGTTTATGGCCACCTCCTGAAGAACTGAAGCCAATCTGCGGTCTCCCCTGCTCAAAATGGCCTGCACATATGCTGCACGCCAGGAATCCAAGTGAAGCCGTATATTGGGCAAAGAGGCCAGGCCCTTTATGAGGATTTGGCTGTGTGTCCTGTGATGCCTTTCAGTGACAAAGCCCGCCCATTGAAAGGGTGTCCAGGCCTTGGGCACAAATGTGCTCACTGAGACGGTGATGGTGCCCAGATGTCTGCGTCTTTGGCCGATGGGTGTGATGACCTCTTTTATTCTTCTAACCAGATTTACCAAGGCCTCCATGTCTTCAACTGTTTCAAAGGGTAGTCCTTGCATGAAATATAGCTTGAAATTGGGAATGCCTGCTGCTGCCAGTCGTTCTATGCCCGAAAGTATGGCCTCTTCTGTGAGGTTTTTGTTGATGATGGCACGCATGCGTTCAGAACCAGCCTCAGGGGCAAGGGTGGCAGTGGTGATGTGGGACCTGGTCAGGACCTCGATAAAGGCATCCGTTAGATTATCTATGCGCAGAGAGGAAAAAGCAAGGTGCATGCCCTTTTCCAGCAGTTGCTCACAGAGTCCATTGAGGTCCTCCATAGTTAAAAACTCCAGGCCCACAAGCCCGATGCGATGAGTCCCTTCTATGAGCTGAAGGGTATTTTCCAAGGCCTCCTTTGGCCAAGGTCTGGCAGGCCGATAGATGAAGCCTGCAGCACAAAACCTGCAGCCTCGTCCGCACCCCCTGGCCACTTCCATCAAAAACATACGGGAAAAGGCCGCATCTTTGGAGAGGATTTGGGTATGGGGCACCAGCTCCGTGGCCTGCAACTGCCGGGCAGGTATTGGGTTTAAGGGCACTTGGCCTGGAATATAGGCACATTGACAGTGCTGAGCTAAGACCTCAAGCCGTCTTTTTCTTGGAGTCTGTGTCTGGGCCAATTCCTCAACAATGGACAGAAAATGAGGGGCAATGGCCTCAAATTCCCCCAACAAAAAGGCATCGATGAAATCTGCAATGGGTTCTGGGTTGAGAAAGGTCGCCACGCCTCCTGCCATTACCAAAGGGCCTGTTTCGTGTTCCCTTTGACAGGCCAGTAGGGAAAGGCCACAGGCCGAAATGGCCCGCAGTACATTGGGATAGTCTGCCTCAAAACTGATGGAAAACAAAAGGAGTTGAAATTCCTTTAATGACCTGCCACTTTCCTCTGACCTTAAAACCCCCCCATTTTCATCACAAAAGAATCTCTCAGCCAGGACCTTATCTTGTGCATTTAAGAGCCTGTAAAGGGTTTGAAACCCCAGATTGGACATGCCTACTTTATAGGTGTTGGGAAAAATGAGGGCGATGGAGGTATGTATTCCGCTCCATTTTTTGTGAATCGCCCCCCATTCCTCGTGGCATAAGCGGGCATATTTGGTCTGTAATGGCGCATGCCCACGCGGCCTTAATTTTTTAGTTGGCAGTGTCTTCCTCCTGCTCCATCTTGGCCAGGTCTTCAAAGCGAATATCTATGCCCAATATGCCTATGATTTCATCTGATTCATTTCGAATGGGCGCTGAGACCGTAATACACAAGGCACCTGTTACCTTTGAGGTATAGAATGGAGAGACATGGCCCTTGCCATCCTGCATTGGGCCTATGAACCAAGGACGGTCAGAAAAGTCCTCCTCCAGAAGGTGCGTGGCATACTGGGCCTTGTATTTGAGGTGAGTGATATTTCGAGTAATCTTTTTGCCTTCAGTATTAACCACATACAAGAATTGAATAAAGGGATTTTCTTCCAGGGCCTTGGTGAGCACAGGTTCGATTTGCACAGGGTCCATGGAGCGAATGGCTGGTTGCTCCACCAGCTCCTCTGCCAGGTGCAGCGCCAGTTCCCTTGCCCTGGCCTCCAGCTTGGCAAACCCAGAGGGAAAGAATTCGGGAAGGTATTTTCTCGCCAATAGCTCCATTTCATCATCTGACATGGAGGTGACGCGACCGTTTTCATATTCTTGCATGACCTTTTTGTAGATCTTGACAATGCCAGGGTGTTTTTTGTCAATGGCCTTTTCTCCCTTGAGCCGCAATCTGGTGTTGACCCAGTGGGCGATGCCGGCTGTGCCAGATTTATCTGAAATGATGACAGAGATGGGACGACCTAATATGCGTTCTGTATCGAAGATGTTGTAGATCTCTTCGTTTTTAAGCAGGCCATCTGCATGAATACCAGCGGAGGTGGCAGTGGAGTCGGCCCCCACAATGGGGTAGTTGCGCGGGATGTGAACATGTAACTCCTTTTCAAAGTATTCTGCCATTTCAGTGATGGCCAGTGTGTCAATGCCGTCCTGAGTTCCCCGCAGGGATATGCGCTCAATGAGCAGGGCCTCTATGGGGGTATTGCCAGTGCGTTCACCAAATCCCAAGACCGTTCCGTTTACAGCCCCACAGCCATAGAGCCAGGCAGTGGAGGCATTGATCAAGGCCTTGTGAAAGTCATTGTGGCCATGCCATTCCAAGAGACTGCCAGGCACTCCGGCATCGTCTATCATGGCTCGCACGATTCTGCCTACGCTGCGAGGTAGGGCTGCCCCTGGATATGGGACGCCATATCCCAGGGTGTCACAGAGTCGAATCTTGATGTCAATGCCGCTTTCTTCTCTCAGTTTCATGAGTTCTATGGCAAAGGGTACGCAAAAGCCATAAATATCGCTGCGAGTGATGTCCTCAAAGTGACAGCGTGGCACAATACCCTGCTCCAGACATGCCTTTACAATGGAGAGATAGTCCTCCAAGGCCTGTTTTCTGGTCTTTTTCAGCTTTAAGAAGATGTGATAATCTGAGATGGAGGTGAGTATGCCTGTTTCCTTGAGCCCCATCTCCTTGACCAATTGCAGATCAGCCTTGTTGGCACGAATCCAGCCGGTGATCTCAGGGAACGCATAGCCCTTTTCTTGGCATGTCCAGACCGCATTCTTGTCCTTTTGGGTGTAGAGAAAGAATTCCGCCTGGCGAATGACTCCCTTGGGCCCGCTCATTCGGTGTAGGAAGTCAAAGATGGTACTGATCTGTTGCACTGTATAAGGAGGCCTGGCCTGTTGGCCATCGCGAAAGGTGGTGTCTGTGATGAGCATCTCTTCACAGGGGTCAGGCAGAATGTAAATGTGGTCAAAGGGGGTCTTACAGACCTCTGTGTATGGAAAGATGTCCCGCAACAGTTCAGGTTCCTGGGAGTCATGTAGAGTGTAGAGACGACGATTGGACGTGGCATCCAAGAGTTTTTTATGAGGGTTCCAATGGACCATGTCTTTCTCCTTTTTTGAGAATGAGGCAACTGAAGCAGAGTGGACTTTTATATCCAGCCTGGTTTGATGTAGAGTTCGGCTAATTGTGTATGGCTTACAGGAGACGGGGCATTGGTGAGCAGGCACTGCGCCTTTTGTGTCTTGGGAAATGCAATGACATCCCGAATGGTGCTGGCGCCTGCCATGAGCATCACCAACCTATCCAGACCAAATGCTATGCCGCCGTGAGGAGGTGCGCCAAACTCCAGGGCCTCTATGAGAAATCCGAACTTCTCCTGGGCCTCCTCCTGGGAAATGCCCAAGAGCTCAAACATCTGCCTTTGTAAAGCTGGTAAGTGAATACGAATACTGCCTCCTCCCACCTCTATGCCGTTTAAAACCAGGTCATATGCCCTTGCCCTGACGCGAGAGGGGTCTGTCTTCAAAAGCGGAATGTCTTCCTCTTTTGGAGATGTGAAGGGGTGATGTACAGCCACATATCTGCCGGCCTCACTATCGAACTCCAGAAGGGGAAAGTCAGTCACCCACAGCAGGTTCAGAGTGTCCTTGCTAAAGAGCTGCCTGCGCTTAGCCAGCTCTAATCGTAACTCTCCCAGGACCTTGTGCACAAAGGCGGATTGATCCGCTCCAAAGAACAAGATGTCGTTGGGTTGTGCACTTAACCGCCTGTTGATTTTATCTATCTCATCTGGTGTGAAGAACTTGGCTATGGGCGACTGCCAGGAGCCGTCTTCCTTAAGCTTTACCCAGGCCAGCCCCTTTGCACCCAATGACACTGCAAATTCTGTAAGTTCATCTATCTCCTTGCGGCTCAGATCCGCCATGTTTTTGGCATTTATGGCCTTTACTATACCGCCTGAGGCGGCTGCTGTCTTAAAGACACTGAAGTTACAACTCGTGGCAATGTCTGTGAGGTCGCACAGCTCCAGCCCAAAACGCATGTCAGGTCTGTCGGTGCCGAAACGGTCCATGGCCTCTTGATATGTAAGCCTGGGAAATGGTGTGGTAATGGTTTTATTCAAGGCCTTTTGAAAGATATGTTGAATCAGGCCCTCAATGAGCTCCATGACATCCTCTTCTTCCACAAAGGACATCTCCATATCCAGTTGTGTGAACTCTGGTTGTCTGTCGGCCCTGAGGTCCTCGTCTCGAAAACATCTGACGATCTGATAATAACGTTCCATGCCAGAGACCATGAGTATCTGCTTGTAGAGCTGAGGGGACTGGGGCAGGGCATAGAAGCAACCTGGGTTTACACGGCTGGGGACTAAGTAGTCCCTGGCCCCTTCGGGCGTACTGCGAGTGAGCATGGGGGTTTCGATCTCTAAAAAACCCCTGGCATTGAGGTATTCCCGCATGGCCTGAGAGACTTGATGCCGTAGGGTAAGGTTGGCCACCATCTGTGGCCTTCTCAGGTCCAGATAGCGGTAACGCAAACGATGGGTCTCAGCCACCTCGATCTCTTCATCCAAGGGAAAGATGGGTGTGCGGGAGGTGTTTAAAATGCGCAATGCCGTGCACACGACCTCGATCATGCCTGTTTTGAGCTTGGGGTTTTCCATGCCTTCAGGCCTTCTACGCACCACCCCTTCCACAGCTATAACATATTCACTCCTCAAGTCATGGGCCTTTTCATGCACATCAGACGCTGTTTCTGGTTCAAAGACCAATTGAGTGATGCCGTACCTGTCCCGTAGGTCTATGAAGACAAGCCCTCCATGATCCCGTCTTCTCAAGACCCATCCCATGAGCACTACCTTTTGGCCTATGGCATCTAATGTAAGGCTTGCGCAATTATGTGTTCTTTTCAGTCCTTTTATGATTTCCATGGGTTATTCTGCGTCCTTTTTAGGATTTTTCTATGAATCTGTTCAAGATCTCTTTTACAAGGCCTTCAAATGCAAGCTCCGTCTGCGTATGGTTGTGCAGGTCTTTGAGCACGGCCTTGCGCGCCTCTATCTCGCTTTCGCCAAGAATCAGGGCAAATGCTGCATTATGCCTGTCCGCGGCCTTCATCAAGGCCTTTAACCCCTTGGATTCATAGGGTATGATGACCCTTATACCAGCCTTTCTCAGTTCATTTACCCAGGGCAAGGCTGTTTCTATGGCCTTATGACCCATGGCCGCCACAAAGAGATCCGTGGAAGGAACAGGTCTTTGTTGCATCCACTGTTCGGCCAGGAGCAGCAGCCGTTCACAGCCGATGGCCATGCCCACACCAGGCAGGGACGGCCCTGACATCTGTTCCGAAAGCCCGTCATACCTGCCTCCTGCTGCCACAGTGCCCTGTGCCCCTAATTCGTCTGAGATGAGCTCAAAGGTGGTGCGGTTGTAGTAGTCCAATCCCCTTACCAGCCTTGGGTTAATCACAAATGGGATATGGACTGCGTTTAAGGCCTCTTGTACCAATCTCATGTGTTCAACGCAGTGAGGACAGATGTAATTGTGCAACAGCGGTGCGCCCTTTAAGGCAACTTTACACTGTTCCTGCTTGCAGTCAAAGACCCGTAGGGGGTTCGTAAGGCTTCGGCGTTGACAATCAGGACAGAGTTGCTCCCTTTTGCCCTCCAGAAAGAGGAGCAGGTCTTCCCTGTGTTTGGGTTTGCACGAAGGACAGCCTAACGTATTGATCTCTAAGCGAAGGGCGGGGCTTGAGTGCGTCTGGCCGAGCCGTTGATGAAGACCAGTGACAATGTACCACGCCATCCAGATTACCTCAAAATCCGCAAGGGCTGAGGCTGAACCCAATATCTCCACATCCATTTGATGAAACTGGCGAAGGCGGCCCTTTTGTGGCCTTTCATGCCGAAACATGGGCCCAATGGTGAAAAGTCGAAGCTGCCCTGCTTCTTTATACAGGCTGTGTTCCAAAACTGCCCTTAAGATGCCTGCTGTGGCCTCAGGCCTTAGGCTCAAGGAGTCGCCGCTTCGATCTGTAAAGGTGTACATCTCTTTTTCCACGATGTCCGTGTGTTCTCCTATGCCGCGTGTGAAGACCTCTGTCCTTTCCAATATGGGGGTTCGAATCTCCTGAAGCCCAAAGACACAGAAGATCTCACGGGCAAATGCCTCTATCTCAGCCCACAAAAGGCTATCTTGAGGTAATATGTCCTTAAAACCACGGATTGTAGTTAACAATGTTCTTCTCCTGACCTATGAACATGAAAAAAGGGTCGATCTTACGAACAGACCCTTATCACTCAAAAATAAACTCGCAATTCGATGAATAAAAGATTAAAACAAGAGGGCCGAACTCCTCCTGGCCGTGGTGATTTTTAATATATCAATCACAGGAGAGGTGTTCGTCCACCACACGACCGTTTTCAAAGGTCTTGACCAGGACACAGCGATTGCCGCTTCGGCTGTATTGTGGTTGTGGCTGGGCCTCTATGCGCTGCCAGCCCCCGCCTTCCATCTGTCTTTCATAATAAACAGGACGATTGGAACTTCTGGCCTCATAAACAGCGCGCTTAGAGACCTCGGCAAGGGAGCCACCGGCCACTGCCCCCAAGGCACCTCCCACTACGGCCCCGCGCCAGGGATTTCTTTTGTCCAGCAAGGCACCAGCTACCGCCCCTACGCCTGCACCAATAGCAGCCCCTTCATAGTTGGATTGTGTGGGTTGGGCACATGCCCACAAAGAGGATGTGATTGTGCAAATTATAAAAAATGATATGAATTTATTGAATATTTTGGAATTCATTTTAATTTACCTCCAAATTATAGTATTTCGAAATTATTAAACCCGGAATGCGATAAAGTCAAGGAAGATTTGCTTTATATTAGCGGTACATGATTTGTGCGGTTTTAAGATGGGCATTCAAGGGAGGCACCAGGAGACGGGCAGAGATGTTAGGAGATTATGTAACGGCCAGACCAAGGCTTTTGTCACCGTGCTAATAATAAACCACAAAATAATCCTTGCTTTTCTATAAAAGCATGTTTTAATAAAGACGTTTGTTGAAGGTGATGGTTACCTGTCTGAAGATTATTCGATTTTCCGGCTACCCTCCCCAGAGACTTACAGAAAAAAGGCCAAAGGCCAAAGGTAAAAGGAGTAGTAAAGATGTCTGAAGGTACAGTAAAATGGTTCAACGATGCAAAGGGGTTTGGGTTTATTCAGCAGGACAATGGCAAGGATGTATTCGTTCATCATTCTGCCATAAAGGCCGACGGGTTTAAAACCCTTACAGAGGGCGCCTGCGTGAGTTTTGATGTAGTGGAAGGCCCTAAGGGTCTGGCCGCGCAAAATGTGGTGCAGTTATAATTTTTTTATTGTAACACACATTAGTATTGTTCAAAAATTTCTTGAGATGCCCTGCTTTGCAGGGCATTTTTAATGTATTATGACTTTTTGACAGATTTCATTACGGCCTTTGGGAGTTATTTTTCTTAAGAAGTTTAATAAAATCCTCTTCCTTGAGGATGTTAATGCCCATTTCCTTTGCCTTTTGAAGTTTGGAGCCTGGTTTGTCTCCCACGACCAGATAGTCTACCTGGTGACTAATCTGATTGACCACTATTCCGCCCTGTTGCTCCACCAATCTTTTTGCATCTTTTCTGGTCATACTGCTAAGGGTGCCTGTGAACAAAAGACGTTTCCCTTGAATCAAGTTGGGCTCCGCTGACTCCTGTTCTGTTTTTAGGGCTGATTGCAGGGTGATGCCATGGTCTAAAAGCCTTTTTATGAGTCGCAGGTTTTCTGGATCATTAAACCATTTGTATACCGACTCTGCCACCTCAGGCCCTATACCCTTAATCTCTACCAATCTCTCCACATCAGCCCCTTTCAGTGCCTCTATGTCAGGGAAATGGCGTGTCAAGAGCTGTGCCATGCCTTCCCCCACATGCCTGATGCCAAGACCGTATAGAAATCGGCTCCAGGTGGTTCTTTTGCTATTTTCTATGGCATCCAACAGGTTTTGTGCGGATCTTTCTGCAAATCCCTCCAATGAGAGCAAGTCTTCTTTTTTCAGGTCATAGAGGTCTGCTATGGCCTTGACCAGTCCTGACTCCACCAGTTGGGTTACTATGCGTGGACCAAGCCCATCTATGTCCATGGCGGCCTTGGATGCAAAATGGGTGATGGAGCGAATGAGCCTCGGTTGGCAATCGGTGTTAGGGCAGCGCCATACGGCATCTCCAGGTCTTTTGATAAGCCTGCTATGACAGATGGGACAGGTTTCAGGCATAGAAAAGGCCTTTTCTGCTCCAGTGCGCCTCTCTGCAATGGGTTCTATGACCTCTGGAATAACATCTCCGGCCCTACGCACATACACCCAATCGCCTATGCGAATATCCTTGCGCCGAATCTCATCCTCATTGTGCAAGGTAGCCCTGTTTACTACAACTCCGCCTACCCTCACAGGTTCCATGATGGCCACAGGCGTTACTGCACCGGTCCTGCCCACACTTAATTGTATGTCCAATATGCGAGTGATCGCCTGTTCTGCAGCAAATTTATATGCAATGGCCCAACGGGGGCTGCGCGCCTTTGTGCCCAGCAATTCCTGAAGCCTTAGGCTATTTACCTTGATGACCACGCCGTCTATTTCATAGGGGAGGTCCCTTCGTTTTTGGGCCAACTCGTTGTGGTATTTTATGGCATCTTCAATGGTCTGGACCCTCTGCGTTAGGGGATTGATCTTAAGCCCCAAAGACTTGAGATATTGCAGCATCTCCCATTGAGTCTGAACCGCTGGAAAGGGCTGTATAAGGCCTATGCCATAAAAAAAGATGTCCAGGGGCCTTTGAGCTGTGATGCGAGGGTCTAATTGTCTGAGGCTGCCAGCGGCCGCGTTTCGAGGATTGGCAAAGGCAGGTTCATTGTTTCGCATTCGCTCTGCATTGTATTCAAGAAAGGCCCTTTTGTGCATAAAGACCTCACCCCTTGCCTCCAGCCTTTGGGGGGGCATCATGTTTTCAGGGATATTCAGTCTCAAGGGCACGGCCTTTATTGTCCTTATGTTGGCAGTCACATCCTCACCTGTATAGCCGTCTCCACGGGTGGATGCCTGAGTCATTATGCCGTTTTCATATACAATTTCAACGGCCAGCCCATCCATCTTGGGTTCTGCTGTGAAGTCTATGGCATGAGCCTGACGGCCCACCACCTTTTGAATACGGTTTGCAAACTCCCTCACCTCGGCAGGACTGAAGGCATCATCCAGACTGAGCATGGGGATTGAATGGCTGACCTGTGCAAAGCGATCCGATGGTTTGGCGCCTATGCGTTGAGTGGGTGAATCAGGCGTGATGTATTCTGGATATTGCTCCTCTAAGCGTAAGAGTTCGTGCATGAGGGCGTCGTAGGCCTCATCCGTAATCTCAGGTGCGTCTAACACATAATAGAGGTAGTTGTGACGTTCTATTTCCCGTCTCAACCAGTCGATGCGTTTTTTTATCTCAATTTTATCTAATAGATTCATAACGACCCTTGAGATGGCTATGTTCTTACGTTATCAATTTTTTAAAAACACAAGAAAACATCAGACTCAATCCACTTACAATCAAAAACAGATGGAGATAGCGCACATACAATACATCGGACAGCCGCTTTCGCAACCGTCTGCCTATATAAAGGCCAATCCATATAGCTGGCAGGGATTGTAAAAACATTCTAAGCACCTCTCGGCTCCAAAGACCACTAATACCATGCCAAGAGAGTACAAGAAGCCCTGTTATCAAAAAATAACACTGTATAGTGGCTATAAAATTCAGGACAGACCAGCGCCTCATAAGCCCATAGATCAACACAGGAGGGCCATTGGTGTTGTATGCACCCCCCAACACCCCTGAGATCAGACCAAAGAGCCAGGCCAGGCCATCATCTTTCAGCCTGGGCATCTCAGGTCTGAAAAGGCCGTAAATGGAGTTTGCAGCTATCACAAACCCTAAAATAAAACGAAGCAGGTCTTCTCTTAACCCCTGCAGTAGCCAGATGCCCAGGGGAATCCCCAAACAGGAACCCAGCAGCAGATAAATTGCAGGCCGCCAATAGACCTGCTGCCAGTAACGCACAGTCAATATGAGGTTGATGACACTGCACATAAGGGCCACAAAGGGCGTGGCAAAGGCAAGACCTGATGAGACAGCCAAAATCGGCATGGCCACCAGGGCGCTTCCAAACCCAAACACCGCATGTACAAGGGTAGAGATGACCACAACTACCAACACCAACGGTTCATTCATAGACCAACTACTGACCATATTCACTCAAAAAGCCTCATTTTTTACTCCATTTCCAATGTGGTCATGCTTTCCAAATGATAACTCTGAGGAAACATATCAAACAATCTTATCTCTTTGATTTTATAACCCTTTTTACAAAGCTCCAGCAGGTCGCGGGCTAATGCAGGCGGGTCGCAAGAGATATAGATGAGGCGTGAGGAGAGCTGTTGTAAAAGGTTTGGCAATTCAGGACAACCGCCACGAGCTGGGTCCAGGAGCACTAAGTCAAACCTCTGTCGGCATTTTATCAAATATTCCGCCTGTTTTTTAGCGGTCCGACAGACAAATTCTGCTGCTATCCCCAGATTGACGGCGTTCTTTTGGGCATCTGCTATGGCATTACAGGCCACATCAGAGCCCAAATGTCTTAACCCAGAGCCACCACACAGGAGAAAATTGCCCATACCACAGTGCAGATCCAAAATAGACCGACAATTCCATTCCCCTATCTTCCTGGCAATCAGGTCCCGAATGCTCAAATTTACAGACCAATTGTTTTGCACAAAGACATTGGGAGATGCCTGAAGATATGGGCTTGTTTGGCTACCATCAGCCAAAGGGAAACGCCTAAGGATATCACAATCCCCTTTTAACCACACGGTTTTTAGGTCTTTTGTGCCAAACTCCTGCACAAGACATGCCTTGATGGACTCAACATGTTGAACCACCTCATAGAAGAGGGCCAATGGAAAACCAAGCCCCTTTTTTACGGAAAAAACCACTACCACCTGCCCTTCTGCAGGAGAAAGGCCAATGGAGACCTCCTGAAGAATAAAGGCCAGAGACCGCCAGGCTGAAGAGCGTTGCAAGGACATCATGGTCTGAAGCACAGTAGAATGGGCTATGCGGCAATGTGAAGTTGGTACAATCTCATTGGAAGCACGCCTGGCAAGGCCCAAAAAGGCCTGACCATCCGTGGCACAGTGAAAACGCATCAAGTGCCTATATCCCAGTGGATTAGGGGCAGGTAGCACATCAGATACCAGGCTCAGCACATCCCTTTCAATGCCTTTTTGCCTGGTCAACACCTCGAAAAACATGGCCTTTTTGGCCTTAAGCTGGTCTTCATAACCCATATGTTGCAGATGACAGCCACCGCAGTCGCTAAAGTGTACACACACAGGCGTTGACCTCTGGGGGCTTGGCTCCAGGACCTGAACCAGACGAAAGAAACCCATATGGCGCTTAACCCTAACCGCCTCCACCTCCACCACTTCATTGGGCAAGCCCCCCTCTACTAAGGCCACCAGACCGGTTGACAGCCTGCCAAGGCCGTAACCGCCATATACCAACTTTTCTATTCGCAAGGTTTCCTTATGGCTCATGAAATGCCTTGAGAGGGGACAAGAAGATTTTCATAACGATGTGGAATGGGCAAAAAACTGTGGCGGTCCCAAGGGGGTTCGAACCCCTGTTTCCGGCGTGAGAGGCCAGCGTCCTAGGCCGCTAGACGATGGGACCACAGATAAAAGGACAGAAAAGACAAGACGATGCGTTGTTGGAGAGGCAAAATAGCATATAGCATATCATTTTGCAAGCCCTTTGTTACCCCTGTTACGGGCACATAATCTCTTTGCGCAGAAAAACTCAAATTCGCCACATGGAAGCACAGGGCCGTGCCATTGTGCATCGTCTGTCTACCGGTTCACCGCCACATTCTGCGGAATCTTGAAGAGATGACGCTTGATCTTGCGCGTAGATGTCTTGGGCAGCTCCTCCTCCACCAGTATGAACCCCTTGATTTTCTTGTAACCGGCCAATCTCTGATTGACCTTTCTCACCTCACGGGAGATGAGTTCCTGCACGGCCTGTTCCGTCATCTTGGAGACAGCCAGATGTCTGCCAATCTCCTCATAATTGGGCACCACCACAGCCCGCACCTCCTCTTCATTCTGCTCCGTTCTCTGCCCATAAACCATGGACTCCAGAATGAAGGGGCTCATGTTGAGCTCGGCCTCGATCTCCTCAGGATATACATTCTTGCCTGCCGCTGTTACGATGAGGTTTTTGGCCCTGCCGCTCACATACAAAAGCCCATTTTTATCCTGAAAGCCCAGGTCGCCGGTGCGAAGCCAGATGCCGCCGTTTTCATCCCTCATCAGCACCTCGGCGGTGGCCTCAGGGTTGTTGTAGTAACCCTTCATCACCATGGGGCCGCTGAAGACCAGCTCTCCAACGCCGTTGGCGTCCGGCTCCAGTATGCGCACCTTCACTCCTGGCAAGGGCCTTCCAATACTTTCAGGCACGGCATTCCTGCCTCGATTGAAGGTGAGGACAGGACTGGCCTCTGTGAGCCCGTAGCCCTGAAGCATGGTAAAACCGAGACGCCTGAACTCCACAGGCACATGGGGCATAAGCGGCGCCCCTCCCACCACCATCAGACGCAGATGACCCAGTCCGGCCTTTTCCCGCAGGGACTTAAAGAGTTTGGCTCCCAAATCATACTTGCCTAGCCTTTCGGCGGCCTTGACCGCCTTCATCACGGCCTTGAAGGCCTGACGCTGCACAAAGGGCTTCCGCTCTATGGCCTTATAAATGCCCTCCAGCATCTTTTGAAACAAAAGCGGCACCCCCAACATGACAGTAGCCCTACTGGCCCGCAGGTCTTCCAGTATCTGATTGGACTTGAGACTTCTGGCAAAGGTGATGGAAGAACCAGAATAAAGCGGCAAAAGAAGGCCGGCGGTGCATTCAAAGGTGTGATGCATGGGAAGCACTGACAGAAACCGTTCCTGACCTATCTGAACGGCGCTGTAACAGGCAGCCACATCTGAAACGATGTTACAGTGAGTGAGCATGACTCCCTTGGGCCTGCCGGTAGTGCCAGATGTGTAGAGGATGGCCGCTATATCCTCCAATCCTGGCTCAGGCAACTGTCTTTTGTATGCCTTTCCTTTCTCTGCCAGGGCCTGCATGGACAGGACACCCGGCGGCATTCTTTCAGGGTTTGCCGACAACAACACCACATGTTTAGGCCCAGGGAAGTCCTTGTGAGTATTGCAGACACAATCCAGGAATTTGGGCGCCACAAAGGCCACCTTGACCTGGGCATTGGACAGGAGATGCCGAAGCTCGTTTTCTGTCAGCATGGAATCCAGGGGAATACAGATGGCCCCGCAGGAGCTGATTGCAAGATATGCCATGGCCCACTCAGGGGAATTAGGCCCCAGGATGGCGCATTTATCCTGAAAACTCACTCCAAGACTCGCCAATCCCTTGGCAAGCCCCTGAACACGCTCCAGAAGCTCGCTATAGGTAATCATGCGATCCGGCTGAGTATCCCGGGCAATCAGGCATGGCTGCGGCCCGTATTCCTGGGCCGATTGTCTAATCAGCTCAGGAATGGGCATCACGCCTTTATGTCTTGCGTCTGTTCTTTCGATCATAATTTTTCGAGGCTCCCCACGGTCAATATTTGTATGACACGCTGAGGTTGAAAATGCTGGCCGTGGCCTCATATGTGCCGTGGAGCGCAGGTGTAACAGGAGATGTCTTGGCGTCCTCCATGTAAAGATATGAATATGCGCCGTCTATTGTCCAGTTTTTATAGGTGTAACCCACACCGACGCCGAAGAGATGGGAGTCATTGGTGGGCAGCAGTGACTGACTTCTCCAAGGTGGCATCGGCCCTGGCTATCTGGGCCCCTACTCCCAAAGACAGCCAATCCGTGAGCTTGTAGGAGACAGCCGGCGTAAAAAAGATACAGCGCAGGTCTGTATAAACC
>Ga0209227_1000474_pt1 | contig 34583 bp, 25 predicted proteins | sample YNPBryantNP2012_FD_185815 | JGI IMG/M metagenome (GOLD analysis project Ga0209227, IMG submission 185815) | Anoxygenic and chlorotrophic microbial mat microbial communities from Yellowstone National Park, USA - YNP Bryant NP 2012 (SPAdes)... ...
TTGAAATCGGCGTCAAAACAATCGGGCTGCATCTTTTGTGCCAAAGTCAAGGCGCGACGGAGCAGTGATCGCAAAAATCTGGTGGTGCAACGCGGCGAACGCGCGTTTGTGATGATGAATCTCTATCCGTACACCAGCGGTCATCTGATGGTCGCGCCCTACGAGCACACCGGCGCGTTAGAGGCACTCGACGGCGAAACGTTAAAAGAGATGATGTTGTTGGTCGGCACAAGCATTCGCGCGCTGCGTGCTACGATGAATCCACAGGGATTTAACATTGGCATCAATCTGGGACGCGTGGCGGGTGCCGGCGTGGAAGACCATGTGCACATCCACATTGTGCCGCGCTGGAATGGGGACACCAACTTTATGCCTGTCTTCGCCGAAGTGCGAATGATTCCGGAACTTTTGCCGCAAACGTACGACAAATTGCGTGAGGCATTTCAAGCCCTCACCAATCCATCCGACCCAATGCGCAAGCACAAGTCATAATCACTCTCAATCTCTAAACCTCAGGAGGAGCAGTGACGACACAACGACGTGAAGTCTTGATCGTGAGTGGTGCAAGAACCGCCATCGGAAAATTTCAAGGGACGCTCGCGCCTGTTCCCGCACCCGAACTGGGCGCGGTGGTCGTGCGTGAAGCTGTTCGCCGCGCCAACATCGCGCCAGAACAAGTTGAGGAAGTGATTGTGGGAAATGTTGTGGGTGCAGGCTTGGGGCAAGCGCCCGCGCGACAGGTCGCCCTCAAAGCCGGCTTGAAGGACACCATCAACGCCACGCAAATCGGCAAGGTGTGCGGTTCGGGCTTGAAAGCGGCGATGCTTGCCAGCGCGATGATTCGCGCCGGCGATGCAGATGTGCTCGTTGCAGCAGGGATGGAAAATATGAACCGCGCGCCCTACCTGTTACCGAACGCGCGTTTCGGTTATCGAATGGGCAATGCCGAGATGCTCGACGCGGTGATCTTTGATGGTCTGTGGTGTTCCTTCGAGAACTGGCATATGGGGCGTGCTGCAGAGTTTATCGCGCGCGAGTGTGGCATCACGCGTGAGATGCAAGACGAGTTTGCCCTCAACAGTCATCGCAAAGCGCTCGCCGCGATGCAAGCCGGCAAATTCAAAAACGAAATCGTGCCGATCGAGGTGCCAGCGAAAAAAGGTACGACCTTGTTCGATACCGATGAGACACCGCGCGCCGACACATCGCTGGAAGCGCTGGCAAAACTCAAACCCGCGTTCGAAGCGAATGGCACGGTCACTGCAGGTAACGCGCCGCCTCTGAGCGATGGTGCTGCCGCCGTTGTGCTGGTAGGAGAAGAGGTGGTTGTGCGCGAAAATCTGAAACCACTTGCGCGCGTGGTGGCATACGCCCAATCCGGCGTTGAACCCAAACGAATCTTCTGGGCGCCCATCTACGCCATTCGTCGTGTGCTCGAAAAATCGGGATGGACATTGAACGACGTGGACCTCTTTGAAATCAACGAGGCGTTTTCTGCGCAAGTGCTTGCCGATGGCAGAGAACTGGGACTCGATTTTGCGCGCGTGAATGTGAACGGTGGCGCCGTCGCGCTGGGGCATCCCATTGGTGCGAGTGGCACACGCATTCTGGTAACGCTATTGTATGCTCTCAAAGATCGCGGGCTGAAACGCGGACTCGCCGCGCTGTGTCTGGGTGGCGGCGAAGCCGTGGCGATGACAGTGGAGATGGTGTGACAGCATAGGACAAATTTTAAATTTGTCCTGAAGTTGCTCATAGGCGTCATCGTTCGCCACGACGGATGAAAATTTGCCGATTGAAATCGGCGCTGGCGAGCTTTGCCGCTGCGCGTCCGCCCAGGCGGACGCGCACTCGCCTGCGGAGGCAGGCGATCTTCAGCAGGGGCGCAATTAATTGCGCTCCTGCTGCACGGGCTCGTACGCAGCGATTTCAATCGCGGATATTTTCGAAGGAGGGAAAAAATGGATTTCCAACTCACCGAAGAGCAACGCGCCATTCGTGACCTGGCGCGCGAGTTTGCACAAAAAGAAATCGCGCCGATTGCGGCGCAGATTGACGAGACCGGCGAGTTCCCCTATGAGACGGTCAAGAAAATGGGCGAACTGGGTTTGATGGGCATTGAGATTCCCGAAGAGTACGGTGGCGCGGGCTTGGATTGCGTCAGTTATGTTCTCGCCGTCGAGGAAATTTCCAAAGTGTGTGCCTCGCACGGTGTCATTATGAGTGTGAACAATTCGCTGGTGTGCTATGGCTTGAACAAGTTTGGCACTGAAGAGCAAAAGCGCAAGTTTCTTGTCCCTCTGGCTTCGGGCAAGAAACTGGGAGCGTTCTCGCTCACCGAACCACAATCCGGTAGCGACGCTGGCAATATGAAGGTGCGCGCGGTGCTGGAGGGCGATCACTATGTCATCAATGGGCGTAAATCGTGGATCACCAACGGTCCCGCCGCTGACTATATGATTCTCTTTGCGGCAACTCAGCCCGAATTGAAACATCGCGGTACGGCAGCATTCATTGTGGACACCAAATTGCCGGGGTTTACCCTGGGGAAGAAAGAACCCAAACTGGGCATCCGCGCGAGCGCGACCTGCGAAGCCACGTACGACAACTATCGCCTTCCGGTTTCGCATCGTCTGGGCAATGAGGGTGATGGTTTCAAAATCGCAATGAGCATTCTCGATGCGGGACGCATCGGCATTGCCGCGCAAGCCCTGGGAATCGCCGAAGCCGCGTACGAGGCAAGCGTCGCGTACTCGAAAGAACGCTCTGCCTTCGGGCAAAAGATTTGCGAGTTTCAGGCAATTCAATGGATGCTGGCAGATATGGCAACACGCATCGAAGCCGCACGCCTGTTGACTTACAATGCCGCGCTGAAAAAAGATAGCGGCGCGCGTTTTACGCGTGAAGCCGCGATGGCAAAATTGTTCGCAAGCGAAACGGCGATGTGGGTCACCACCAAAGCCATTCAAATTCACGGTGGCATCGGCTATAGCAAAGAGTTGCCTCTGGAACGCTATTTTCGCGATGCCAAGATCACCGAAATTTACGAGGGCACGAGCGAGATTCAGCGCATTGTGATTGCGCGTGCCGCATTAGAGCAGTGATACCTGCCAGAGGGGAGAACTCCAATGTCCCTTGACCCTAAAATCCTTGAACTCCGCCAACGTCGTGAACAAGCCCAGTTGGGTGGTGGACAAAAGCGGATTGACCAGCAACACGCCAAAGGTAAATTGACCGCGCGTGAGCGTATTGATTTGTTGTTGGATGAAGGATCGTTCCAGGAGTTGGGTGTCTTTGTTACGCCGCGCACGCCAGGCGTCACCGGCAAACAATCGCTGTATGGCGATGGTGTTATCACGGGTTATGGCACCATCAATGGACGATTGGTGTATGTTTTCTCGCAAGACTTTACCGTGTTCGGCGGCTCGCTGGGAGAAGCGCACGCGGAGAAAATTTGTCGGCTGATGGATCACGCCTTGAAGAATGGCGCGCCGCTCATCGGCTTGAACGATTCCGGTGGCGCGCGCATTCAGGAAGGCGTCGTCTCGCTTGGTGGTTACGCGGACATTTTTCTACGCAATGTGATGGCGAGTGGTGTCATTCCGCAAATCAGCGCGGTGATGGGGCCCTGCGCGGGGGGCGCGGTCTATTCTCCCGCGATGACCGATTTTATCTTGATGGTCAAAAACACCAGTTATATGTTCGTCACCGGCCCCGATGTGGTCAAGACGGTAACGCACGAAAACGTGACGTTCGAGGAACTGGGCGGCGCGATGGTGCATAACGAAAAAAGTGGCGTCGCACATTTTGTTGCTGAAAATGAAGAACACTGCCTCGCGTTGATTCGCAAGTTGTTGAGTTATCTGCCCCAGAACAATCTGGAAGAGCCGCCTCTGGTGCGCTCAACAGACGATCCGCTGCGCGCTGATGAAGCCTTAGACACGATCGTGCCCGATTCGCCCACCAAACCCTACGATATGAAAGAGGTGATTCTGCGCGTGGTGGACGATGGCGAGTTTCTCGAAGTGCACGAGCATTACGCGCAAAACATCATCGTTGGATTCGCGCGCTTGAACGGACGCGTGGTGGGAATTGTCGCGCAGCAACCGATGGTGCTGGCGGGGTGTCTGGACATCAACGCTTCTGTTAAAGGTGCGCGCTTTGTACGCTTTTGCGATTGTTTTAACATTCCGCTCATCACGTTCGAAGATGTGCCGGGCTTTTTGCCCGGCGTGGGGCAGGAACATGGCGGTATCATTCGACACGGCGCCAAGTTGTTGTACGCTTACTGCGAAGCGACCGTCCCGAAGCTCACTGTTATCACGCGCAAGGCGTACGGCGGTGCGTACGACGTGATGAGTAGCAAACACATTCGCGGCGACTTGAATTTTGCCTGGCCCACCGCAGAAATTGCCGTGATGGGTCCCGAAGGTGCGGTCAACATCCTGTATCGTGAGGAGCTGGCACAAGCGGCTGACCCTGAGGCGTTGCGCCAGAAACTCGTCGCCGAGTATCGCGATCACTTTGCCAATCCCTACATTGCGGCGGGACGTGGCTACATTGACGATGTCATCGAACCGCGTCAGACGCGCGCCAAGTTGATTGCTGGATTGGAGATGTTGCAAAACAAGCGCGATCAAAATCCGCCGAAGAAACACGGCAACATTCCGTTGTGATTGGCGTTTTTCCTTAACGGTGCTATAATCTCAAACTCGTGAAAACACAAATCGTTCTCCCGACCTACAACGAAGCCCAGAACATCGAGCCGATGACGCAACACCTTTTGGCGCTGCCGCTGGACGATGTGCACATCTTGATTATTGACGATGCATCGCAAGATGGCACGGGGCAAATTGCAGATCGTTTGCAACAACAGCAACCCGAACGCATCGCCGTGATTCATCGCCCGGGGAAATTCGGATTGGGCACTGCCTATGTGACCGGTTTTCGCTGGGCGCTGGAACATGGCGCGGATTACATCGTCCAGATGGATTGCGATTTCTCCCACTCGCCCGACTATATTCCACATTTTGTTTCCAGGATGAACGAGTACGATGTGGTGGTTGGTTCGCGCTATGTGCCCGGCGGTAAACTCGATCCGCGCTGGAGTGGGTGGCGCTACTTGTTGAGCAAGTGGGCAAACAGTGTTTGGGTGCGTTTCATTCTGGGGACGCAAGTGCGTGACGCCACCGCCGGCTTTAAATGCTGGAATCGTCACGCGCTCGAGAGGCTTCCCCTGAACGGTGTGCGTTCCAACGGCTATGTCTTTCAAGTGGAGATGGCGTACCTGTGTGAAAAGTTGGGGATGCGTATCCTGGAATGGCCCATCTACTTTGAAGATCGTCGCATCGGCAAATCGAAAATGACAGTGCCGATCAAGCTAGAAGCGGCGTGGCGCGTCATTCAGATTCGTCTGCGCTACGGCGCGCTCAAACACAACGCGCAGGTGGACTATCAACGTGTTTAAGCGCGATCTGCTGGTGGCAGCGTTGTTGCTCGCGCTTGCCGCGCTCTTTTTTGCGCCGGTGATTTTGGGCGGCGCGACGCTTGTCCCTTTCGATAACCTCTTTCGTTTTCCTCCCTGGCGCGCCTTTGCTGCCGAGTTCGGTGTCACAACGCCATACAACGAACTGGCGAGCGATCTGCTCCTCGAAAATTACGCGTGGAAGAAATTCATTGTCGAGTCGTTGCGCGCCAGAGAGATTCCCCTGTGGAATCCATACCTCTTTGCGGGCGTGCCGTTCCTCGCGGCGGGGCAACATTCCGCGCTCTATCCGTTCTCGATTCTGTTCTATCTTTTGCCGTTGCCGCGCGCGTTCGGTATCTTTGTTGCGCTGCAACTCGCGCTAGCGGGGTTGACGATGTACGCGTTCGCGCGCGTGCTGGGACTGCGCCGCTTGGCCGCGACGCTCAGCGCGCTCACCTACGCCTTTAGCGCGTTCTTCTTTGTCAGCGTCACTTTTCCGATGGTCATCGCGGCGGCGGCGTGGTTGCCGGCAATCCTCGCTTGCGCCGAACTCGTCCTCCGCGCCAAAGATTCCGCGCGACAAATTTTCTTCGCGCTGCTCGGCGCGATGTTTATCGGCATCCAATTCCTCGCCGGACACATCGAGATTTCGATGTACATCCTCATCGTCACCGCGTTTTACGCCGCGAGGCGCCTCGCGGCAATGTGGCGGTGTGCGGTCGGCGGTCTGCGGTCGTTGATCGGTGTGTTCTTCGCGTTAGGCGCGATGGTCGTCATCGGCATCGCGCTGGGCGCGGTGCAGCTGGTGCCGCTGTACGAACTGGTGCAAAATAATTTCCGCAGCGGTTCGGCATCCTATCACGATGTGATTGGTTGGGCGTACCCGCTCAAGCAAATCATCACGTTCCTCATTCCCGATTTCTTCGGCAATCCCACGCATCACGCGTACGTGGACGTTTTCGATTTCACCACGCGCGCCGCGCCGAACGGTACGATTTTCTGGGGTGTCAAGAATTACGTCGAAGCTGGCGCGTACGTCGGCGTTCTGCCTTTGTTGCTTGCGCTGATTGCGCTGGTTTCAAGTTTCAAGTTTCAAGTTGCAGGTTGGAATAACCCAACACTTGACTGTAAGCCTGTAACGTGGCTCTTTGCGACGCTTGCGCTTGTCTCGCTCCTCTTCACCTTCGGCACGCCGCTGTACGCCATTCTCTTTTTTGGCGTTCCCGGTTTCAATCAACTGCACACGCCGTTCCGCTGGGTTTTTCCGTACACGTTGAGTGTGGCGGTGTTGGCGGGAATGGGCGCGCAGGTTGTGGAGATGAGAGAGTGGAGATTGAAGATTGGGAAATGGAATCTCCAATCTCTCATCTCTGTATTCTCGATACTCGCGGGTGGGCTGATTCTCGCCGCGCTTGCCGCGTCCTGGTTCTTCCGCGAACAAACGCTCGCGCTGGTGGATCGAATTTTGCGCGCGTCCGAGATGGCGCAACTTGCGTTCGATAGCGCGCGAATGTTCTACTCGTACGAATTCCGCCACCTCGCGCTCTTTGCAATTTCACTGATTGGTTCTGGCATCGCGTTGGGCATTGCTGGATTCAAGGTTCGAGGTTCAAGGCGTGAGATTCAAGTGATTGGCAGGCAACAGGATGAAGACAGGCAGAAGGACTGCCAACTGCCTCCTGTCTCCAGCCAACCGACATTCACGTCTCACGTTTCACGTCTTACCTCTCACGCTCCGCCTCTCTGGCAACTCGTCGCGCTTGTCGTTCTCATTGCCGATCTGTTTATCATCGGCACGCCGTTCTATCCGCGCGCGGATTCGCGTCTTGGCGAGTTTGTTCCACCAGCGGTCAAGTTCCTGCAACAGGACACATCGCTCTATCGCATCACCAGTTACGATGCGCCGAACGAAAAAGTGTTCAACCCGAACGTCGGAATGTTCTTTAACATTGCTGATATTCGCGGTTACGATTCGATCATTCCCAGGCAGTACGCCGAGTTGATGGGCGCGCTCGCGCCGCAGGGCGAACTCCTCTACAACCGCATTGCGCCGTTCTACGATCCCGCGCCCTTCGATTCGCCCATCATTCGCTTGCTCAACGTCAAGTACGTGCTGACGACGCGTCCGCTGCCGAATGCGGGATACACGCTGGTCTACGACGACGAAATCAAAATCTATCGCAACGAGCGCGTGCTACCGCGCGCGTTTCTAGTGCCACACGCGCGCGTGATTCCCGACCGCGCCGCGCTCCTCGCGCAGATGCAGGAATTCGACCCGACGCGCGAGGTGTTGCTGGAGCAAGACCCTGGCCTTGCTAACGCTGCGACGTGCGCGTACGCGCCAGTCGCCATCGCCAGGTACAGCGGCAACGAAGTCATCGTCAAGAGTGAACAAGCATGCGCGGGCTGGCTGGTGCTCACCGATTCGTATTTTCCCGGTTGGCTGGCGTTCATTGACGAGAAGGAGACCGCGCTCTATCGTGCCGATTACAATTTCCGCGCCGTCTATGTTCCTGCGGGCGTGCACACGATTCGCTTCAAGTACAGTCCGGTATCGTTTCGCGCAGGCGCGATTGGTTCGTTCTTGGGCGTGATGATGCTCTTGCTGGGATTTGCGTATCTGGCGTGGCGACGTTTTTATCGCGCCGAGATCGAGACGCCGGTGATTCGTGTCGCCAAGAATTCAGTTTTGCCGATGGCAACGTCGTTGTTGATGAAGTTGCTCGACCTTGCCTTTGCACTCCTTTCATTGCGCGTCCTCGGTCCCACCGGCACGGGACGCTATGGCTGGGCGATTACGGTGTGGCTCCTAGCGAACACGATTACGGATTTTGGTCTGGGGATTTTGGTCACGCGTGAGGTTTCGCGCGACCGCGCGCGCGCGAATCAGTTTCTGACGAATACGATTATCCTGCGCGTGTTGTTGTGGGCGGCGTCGCTGGCACCCGTCGCTCTGCTGACCGTCATCTATCTTGCGTTTTTCGATCTCACACCGGACACAGCGATCGCGCTCGCGTTGCTGATGCTGGGAATGTTGCCCAGTTCACTCGCCGCGTCGCTCGCGTTTCTGTTTAACGCGTACGAAAAGTTCGAGTATCGCATCGCCGTAGATTTCACGACGCGTCTGGTGGCTATTGCGCTGGGGGTCATTGCATTGTTAGCGGGGTACGGTTATGTGGGGCTGGCAGTCGTTTCCATCATCACCAATCTTTTCACATTGACAGCGTTTTACCTGCTCGTTCGACGGACATTGTTTGTCCCGCGCTGGGAATCCGATCGCGCGCTTGTGCGCTGGATGTTCTTTGAATCGTTCCCGTTGATGATTAACAATTTGCTGTCGTCGCTCTTCTTCCGCATTGACATTTTGATTTTGAAACCGTTCAAGGGCGATGCGGTGGTGGGTTACTATCAGACGGCGTACAAGTTCATTGACGCGCTCAACTTTATCCCCTCGAATTTCACGCTGGCGATTTTCCCGGTGCTCTCGCGAATGGCAGCGGATTCTAAAGACGCGATGCTGCGCGCGTACATCCTGTCGCTGAAAATTTTGTTGTGGCTCGCACTGCCGATTACCGCTGGGACGATTTTCGTCGCGCGCGAATTGATTATGATTTTCGGCGGTGAGGCGTACCTGCCCGATTCTGCCATCGCGCTGCAGGTGTTGATTTGGTTCCTGCCGTTCAGTTTCATCAACAGTGTGACGCATTACGTTTTGATTGCGCTGGGGCAACAGCGTTTTCTGACCCGAGCGTTCCTCATCGGCGTTGCGTTCAACGTTCTGGCGAACCTCATTGTGATTCCGCCGCTCAGTTACGTGGGTGCCGGGTTAACGACCATTTTCTCCGAAATCGTTTTGCTCATTCCATTCTACTATGGCGTACGCAAGCATCTCGCTTCGGTGCCGTTCGTCTCTATCGCCTGGCGTCCCATCGTGGCGTCGAGCGTGATGGGAGTGGTGTTGTGGTGGCTCATCGCGCGCATCGGCGTACTCTTCGCCGTGCCGCTCGCGGGAATCATTTACGTCATCGTTCTGCTGGCTATCGGCGTGCTGGGAGAAGACGAGCGCGCGCTACTGCGGCGGATGGTGCCGCGGCGATAGGGCGATAAAAAAAAGACGAAGGACGAAAGACCAACGAACCTCCTTCGTCTTCCGTCCTTTGTCCCCAAAAACAAAGCATCTGCCGTACTGCCCAGCAAATGCTTTGTTCTTACCGAGCTACCATTTAACCTTCCTCTTGCATCTGGCGCAGGCGCATCAAGCGCGCGCGGCGCCGCCCTTTACGTTCTTCCATTCGACGTTGTTCGCCTTTGGGAATGAACCAGCGGCGGCGGCGCAAGTCTTTCATAATTCCCCCCTCCATCACTTCTTTGTTAAAGCGACGGAGCAGGCTGTCGAAAGACTCGCCTTCGCGCAATCTGACGGTCACATCCAATCACCCCTATCTAGTTCAGTATTTTTTGTTCTTTTGAAACAATCGCATATTATCATCTGAACCCAGAATTGTCAAATGCGACAGGCGAATAAACAGGGCGAGTGCAAAGTTGGGCACAGGCGGTTGAAACCGCTGCAACAACTACCCGAAGCCGCGCCCTGCGGCGGCTAGAATTCAGCCTGCGGAGGCAGGCGCGTCGGGGCGAATCATTATTCGCCCGTACTTGTTGCTGCGACTTGATTCGCCCGATGATCGCTTCTATCTCACCGCCACCGCAACCAGATCCGCCGATTGTTCCACATCGAACGGCGCGCCTTGCAAATTGCCATAGAACGTAATCTCGCCAAAGCCGACACTTTGCAATAACGCTTGAATCTCACTTTGCCGATACGGACGTTGTAACGTACTCTGCACATCCACCGACCACGCGCCATTTTCATTTTTCGTGAAGAGCGCGATGTTGAATGTGATGCGCGATGCGTGACTCGTGGGCATCTGCGTCTTGCCCTCTGTTCCTTGTTCCTCGCCGTAATCAGCGAATCGCCAAACGAGCGTCTCGCGATTCTCCAACCTCCCGGCGTTGACCGCGAACCAGCGCGGTTTTTCTTTCCAGCGTTTGTCGTAGTTCAGGTTGTGCAGAATCAGCACACCGCCCGCGCGCAAACACGCGTGCATACTTTGCACACTTGCCAGCGCGGCATCATCACTCAAGACGTGTGGCAGCGAGTTGCCCAGACACAACACCGCATCGAATTGCGCGCGGAACCGCGCGGACAAATCCTCAAAACGCGCGATGTGGAACGGAATTGTTACGCCGGCGCGCGCCGCGTTAGCCTGGGCGCGCGCAATCATCTGCGCGCTGATGTCGCTCCCCGTGACACGATAACCGCGCTGTGCCAGCGCGATCGCGTGCCCGCCCGTACCGCACGCGCAATCCAGGACCGACTGCACCTGGTGCCGCGCAAATATCGTCTCCAGAAACGGCAATTCCATTGCCAGACGACTCTGCCAATCGGTCATCACGTCGAAAAATTCTGCCAGACGATCATAGAATTCGGTTTCGTTTAGCATAGTTCAAGGTTCGAGGTTCGAAGTTCACGCCTCCTGTCTCCAGCCAGCTGCCTCCTTGCCTCCCGCCGCCTGCGTTCACTCCACCCGCGTCACAATCACCCGTCGCGCCCCCGCCTCCAGCAACGCGCGCTCTACCGCGTCGCGTGTCTCCTCGTCCACGAGTGCGATGATGTTGCCACCGCGCCCCGCGCCCGAAAGTTTGGCGCCGCGCGCGCCCGCGCGCAACGCCGCTGCGATGAGCGTTTCGATTTCCGGTGACGAAACGCCAATGGTGCGCAACAAGACCTGATTCGCGTTCATCAGTTCACCGAGCGCGTCCACCTCCCCACGTTCGAGCGCGGCGCGTGCTGCACGCGCAATCGCGCCAATTTCGTCGAAAAGTGATTCATAGCGCGCGCGATCGTTTTCCCACGCGCGACGCACATCGCCGACCGCAATTTTTGTCGGCGCGGCGATGCCCGTATCCGCGATGGCGAGGGTAAACGCGCGCGCCACGTGCAACGCCTCGATGGGTTGCCCCCTGACAAAGTAGATGGGTTGCTCAAAGGCAATCACCGTGTTGTCAATACCGCTCGGCGTGCCGTGATGCAGTTTTTCCGTTTCGTAGGCGAGCGCGGCAATTTCTTCATGCGACAATTCGCACGCGAAATACCGCGCCAGCGCGCGTACAATCGCGACAGAGACCGCCGCGCCGCTACCCAAGCCACTCGCCAGCGGAATCGTCGAACGAATCGTCACGGAGAAATGACGCGGCGCAACGTTCAGGCGCGCGCAGGTCAAGCGAACGATGTGTGCGAGCGGATCGTCATCAGACGCCGTCTCCAAATCGTACGCGCGCGCTAGATCGCGCGCATCAATCATCACGCGCGGAGCGTCGTGTGGCGCGATCGTCGCCTCGGCGCGTACCTGAAACACCGGCACAGCAATCGCCGGACGCGCATACACGACGGCGTGTTCGCCAAAGAGAATCGTTTTACCAGGGGCTGTAGCAGTTACAGGTTTCAAGTTTCAGGTTTCACGACAGGAGGCGGGAGGTGGAAGGCAGTAGGCAGTGTTCGGTATTCAGTGAGCAGTGGGCAGTGGTCAGACACGCCTCACGCCTCACGTTTCAGTCATTCTCCAGAGTTGTGCTATAATTATTGCAAGGAGTTTTTTCTATGGATGCAGAACTAGTGCCGCTACTTGTCCAACTGGGTGCGGTTGCCTTGCTGTTGTTCACCAACGGTTTTTTTGTTTCGGTCGAGTTTGCCTACATCACGGCGTCGCGTCCGCGACTGGCACAACTCGCGGCGGAGGGCGATCCGAACGCAACTCTTGCCAGTCGTTTGATGCTCGATACGGATCGTTTGCTGGCGGTCTCGCAAATCGGTATCACGATGGCGAGTCTCGGTATCGGCTGGGTGGGCGAAAGCGCGGCGGAGCAGGTGATTCATCGCGCGCTTGCGTTCATTCCCGGCGTGTGGAGCAACGCGCTGGCGCAAGGCATCGGTCTGGTGCTTGCGTTCGCGTCCATCACCGCGTTGCACATTGTGCTGGGCGAACAAGCCCCCAAGATTGTCGCCATTCAAACGGCGGAACGCTTTGCGATGCTTTCGGCGCGCGTGGTCGCGCTGTGCGATGCGTTGCTCCGTCCCTTTGTCGTCGCGCTCGATGCGGCGACCAGCGCGGTCGTGCAACTGGTGGGAATGCAACCGCTGGGCGCGCACCAGACCATCTACACGGTGGACGAACTCAAACAACTGGTCAGCGAGACGCAAGCGCACGGCGAGTTAGAGCCACGTGAAAAACAAATGCTGCACAACGTCTTTGAGTTCGACGACAAGTTAGCGCGCGAGGTGATGATTCCGCGCCCCGAGATGATTACGGTCGAAGAGCATACCACGATTGCCGAGTTTTTGCAAACCTTTTGTGAATTCAGCCATTCGCGCTTTCCCATCTACGCGGGGAACATTGACAACATCACCGGCTTTATCGCCATCAAAGATGTTTTGCGCGCCATCGCGACTCAAGGCGCGCGCACGCTGGAACAACCGGTGAGCGCGTTTGCGCGCACCGCCTACTTTGTCCCCGAAACGAAACGTATCGGCGCGCTGTTTGCAGAAATGCAAGCCCAGAAAATTCAACTGGTTATCGTGATTGACGAATTTGGTGGTACCGCAGGGATGATCACGCTGGAAGAACTCATCGAGGAAATTGTTGGCAGTGTGCAAGATGAATTTGCGCACGAGCCACCGCTGGTGCAAACGATTGATGCGTCCACCACGCAGGTGGATGCGCAAATGCGCGTCGAAGAAGCAAACGAACAACTCAACCTGGGTTTGCCCGAGAGTGACGAGTACACAACGCTGGCGGGTTACATTCTGCATACCCTGCGCCGCATCCCCAGAGAAGGTGAACAACTGGCGCTCGGCAACTGGCTTTTGACCGTGACCCAGATGAACGGACCAAAAATCGAGCAGATTCGTCTGACGCGGGTAGAGGACGGAGCAAGACGTCATGCCAATTGAACCACCGATCAAATCTAAAATCCTGACGCTGTTTCTGGAGCTGAGTCAATACCCCATCCTCGCACCGACCATTCGCGCGCGAATGCGCGAAGAACTGTTTGCGCGCGGCATCATCACGCGCGAAAATTTCGAGAACGAAGCGCGCGCCAAAGCGCAACGCTCGCAGGAACTGGAGGGCTTGACCGATCCGCTGACTCAAGAACCCGCCGAAGTCTGGGAACGACGCTTGCAACAGATGCGCGACACGCTGACCGATTTTTACTTTGCCTACAACTTGCCCCACGACTTGTTCAAAGACATTGTCCAGTCAGTCATCGCGCAGCGCAATCCCAATCAAAAAGTGATCCTGACCTTTCACCCCGAACTGGCGCCGATTGATATGGTCATTGCACAAGGAGAACAGTACGAGAAGTTGCCCGAAGCCGAACGGCGCGAGGTCGAGCATCACTATCGCGAGATGCTCGTGGTGTTGCTCAAAGCCATCGTCAGCGATCAGTTAGCCTTTGTGCGCGTGGCGAAGGAATACTTTACCATCAAAGACATCGTGGAGATTCGCAAACGTCGCATCGGCGAAGGAAAAATCGGTGGCAAGGCGGCGGGGATGTTGCTCGCATGGAAAATTCTGCAGGCGCACGCGCTCGAAGATGGCATTGACCCGCAGGACATTGTCATTCCCGAATCGTATTACATCGGCGCGAATGGTTTGTATGATTTTAATGTCCAGAATGGTTTGCTCTTTTCAGTGGATCAGAAATACAAACCGCGCGAAGCCATCGAAGCCGAGTACCCCGGCATCTTGCAAGCGTATCTGGATGCCCAGATTCCCGATGAGATAAAAAATCGGCTGTACCTTTTGCTTGCCGAAATTGGTAATTGCCCTCTCATCGTGCGTTCCTCCAGTCTGCTGGAAGACTCGTTTGGCACATCCTTCGCAGGCAAGTACGAGAGTTTCTTTTTACCGAATCAGCGCAGCGTCGAAGAAAATCTGGAGGATTTAACAACAGCGATTAAACACATCTACGCCAGCGTCCTCAGTCCCGATGCCCTCATCTATCGGCAACGGATGGGCTTGGTGGATTACGATGAACGAATGGCGATTCTGATTCAACTGGTGCAGGGAACGCAACATGGCACCTATTTTTATCCGACCCTTGCCGGCGTTGGTTACAGTCGCAATCCGTTTCGCTGGAATCCCAAGATTCGTCGCGAGGATGGCTTTTTGCGACTCGTGTGGGGACTGGGGACGCGCGCGGTAGAGCATCTGGACAATGATTTCCCGCGCCTCGTCGCGCTCAGTCATCCCCACTTGCGTCCCGAAACCACCGCGCACGATATTCGACGTCACTCGCAGCGTTTTGTGGATGTGATTGACCTGGAAGAAAACCAATTTGTCACACAGCCTGTCACTTCGATAATGTCCTACGATGATCCTGCCTTGCCCTACCTCGTTTCGGAGGACAAGGAGGATTTTCTCCAACCGCTCTTTACCGATCCACGCCTGGTGCCAAAGGACAAACTGGTGTTAACGATGGACGGTGTGCTGGCACGAACATCGTTCGCCACGATAATGAAAAGAATTTTGCAACGTCTGGAGCGCACGTACGCTTTTCCAGTGGATATTGAATTTACCGCCGATATTCTACCGCGCGAGGCATTGTCGCCGCGCGTCGTCGTTCATCTCTTGCAATGTCGTCCGCATATGCAATACGAATCGAATCAAGCGATTGCGATTCCCCGGGATGTTCGCCCCGCCGACAAGATTTTCTTTGTGCGCGGTCTGGTGCAGCCCGGTGTGGTCTCCGACATCGAGTACGTGGTGTACATCAGTCCAGAGCACTACAGCCAGATTGCCCATCCGACCACCAAACTGGAACTCGCGCGTCTTGTTGGACGACTGAACAAACGTCTGGACGGCAAAACGTTTATCCTGATGGGACCGGGTCGGTGGGGGAGTGTCAATCCAGAGTTGGGGTTAGCAGTCACCTATGCGGACATCAACAATACGCGCGCGCTCGTTGAAATCGCTATGCCGCACAGCGAAAGTGCTTCAGCCGTTTCGTATGGCACGCACTTTTTCCAGGACCTTGTCGAAGCGCGTATCTATCCCGTGCCCTTATTCCCCAACGATCGTGACACGCTGTTCAATCGCGCGTTTTTTGAGAATGCTCCCAACGCGCTGGCAACGCTCTTGCCGAACGATGCCGAGCACGCCGAGTATGTCAAAGTGATTGACGTGCCCGCGTTCACGCACGGACGTTTTTTGCACCTTGTGATGAACGATGAAACGGGTGAAGCGCTGGCGTACTTGAAATAAGTCACCCTCACCGGCGTGTCTCCTCGATGTGCACACGCGATAACCCGATGGGATTCCCCAGATTTTCAAGACCATCCTCACGCAGCCCGTACATCCCCGCGACAATCTGATACTCGCCGGGCGGAACGTCGCGCAGCGCAATCACACGCCGATCCGTAACGATTTCGCCGGGCAACCAGCGCGTCGTTGGAGTGAGACCCTGGTCAGGCGCGCCATCACTCTGCGCGATGAGAGGATGATTCGTATCGAGCAGGTGCACGTAACTGTGATAATCGCGATCCATCTCGCTTAGCGCGAGCCAGTGCAGGGTCACGTACAACGATTCGCCCGCGCGCTCGGTTGCGTACCCGATGAGTTGCACGCGCGCGTCGAGCGGCGCGTGCACTGCCACTGGTGCTGGCGCGCGCGGCGCGTGCGCGCGCCACGCGAACAGCACGGCAAATGCAACCAGAATGCCAGCGAGTACGACAAACGCGCGACGTTGTGTGAGGAATATCATCCCCAGCGCACCCACGAGCGTCATCAGCGACAGCGCATTCATCAGTCGACGCAAGAGCGTATCCTCAAAACGAAACTCGACGCGATGTTCCCCTGACGGCACGTGTACCGTCACAATCCCCAATGAGCCGCGCGGGTACGTGCGCGCGGGCGCATCGTCAATGTACGCCTGCCAGCCCGGAAAGAAAAATACCTTCAACGACAATTCAAAGGGTTCGAGCGTGGACACGCGCAACACGCGCGCGTACAAACCCTCGCGTTCGATTTGCACGACTGGATGAGCGCGCCCGGGGGACGGCGGTAGCGCGGGTTTGACCAGCGGCGCGTAAATGTTTTCAGACTCGTGCACCGTCGCGGGCACAAATTCGCGCGTCCAGAGCCAGCCCATCTGCTCAACGACGTACGCGCTATCGTCCGCGCGCGTCAAATCCACCTGTGCATCGTCGAGGGCAAACGCGCGCAGGGGCAAATTCGCTATCCCCAGCACGATGAGCGCAAGCGCAAACATCGGCGTAACGAGTTGCCGCGCGCGCCATCGCGCGAGGATGTCACTCAACCACTGCGTCCACACTCCCATCAGGAACGCGATACCAATCGCTGCAAGAATTTGAAAACGCCAGGGGAATTGCATAAAACGCAACGGCGGAATTGCGTACCACAGTGGCGCGGACGGCGTGAGCGTCATAAAAATCGCAAGGGCGACGAGAAGTGAGAAGGATAAAACGCAAAGCGTCAAACGTGAAACGTGAAACCTGAAACGTACTACCTGAAACAGTGCCACCACACCCGCGAGCAAAGCGAGCATCGTCTGCGGAAAGCCAAAAGCGCGTTTGAGCGCGTCGCTTTGCGGAAGGTAGGTGTAGGCAAGCGCAGGCGCGAAAAAATCGGCAGGATGGATGAGGCGATTCACCAAAAAACGCGCGAGCGAAGCGGATTCGACGTACACCAGATTCAACTCAGCGAGCGCAGGCACCCAGTAGAACGCGGTGAGCGCGAGCGCGATGGTGATGGCGGCAAGCCTGATGACGGCTGACTGCCGACTAGCGACGACCGTCTGCTGACTGTTTCTCCAATCACTCACCTCCAGCGCAAACAAAAACACACCATACCCTACCAGCAGCGCGACAAATTGCAGCGCAGTCAAGTGATGCGCAAGGATGATGGCGGAGAAAGAAAGGACGAAGGACAAAGGACGAAGGGCGAAGGTTGCCAGTGCTAACGGCAACAAACTCATCGCGAGCATCTCGGGAAAATTGCCGCGCACGTACGCATCGGAAAGCAGATACGGTGAGTAAGCGTACGCCACTGCTGCGACGAATGCCGCGCGCTCACTCAACCACGCGCGCGCCAAGAGGTACATCGAACACGCGGCGAGCACAAAATTCGTTGCGATGGTCAGTTTGATTGCCGCGATGTAGCCAGCCCCCAAGAGGTGAAACACTTCGGCAAGGTAGTAGAGCAAGGGCGGGTAATAGTTCAGCACCGGCAATCCATAGCCGTACGCCGAAAGAGGAAACCAGCGCGGAAAAAATACGCCCTCTCCGATGGCGCGGTCAAGTTCAAACAAGCGATAGAGATGAATCATTCCATCGGAGGAGGCAAAGTATCCTTGAGGAAACAGAAAGAGCCAGGCAGGGACAAGCGCAATGACCAGCCACCCTGCGTGTGAGAGGGTTCGACGATTCAACGCAGCCCACGTTGTCGCAAAAGATCATCCAGCCAGCGCGCCTCTGCCTCCGAAAGGTTCGGTGGCGGTGGCGGTTGGCGATAGTCAATGAGCGACGCATAGCCTCCACGTTCGTACACCGCCGCGACCGCCGCACCCAAATCCAACGCGACATCTGGATCAGGTTCGAGGAGCGGCACCGGCAACACCGGCAAGCGATCGCGCAATTGCAGGGGCCAAACGGAGACGCGCGGGCGACGCTCGGCATGACTCAGCATCAACACGTATGCCGATGGTCCGACCGGTTTTTCGAGCGGCATTCGTTCGCCGCCGCGCAACAAATCCAGTTCGATCAAGTGCGCGGGGGAGCGTAACAAATCGCGCCGCTTGCGTTGATAGTCGGTATAGGCTTCGTGCCCGGGCCGCTTGTTGATCGGCGAAAGAATCTCGATGGCAGTCACCAGTTGCATCGTCCCGACCAGATGAACCGCCACAGACGCCAGGCGTACCGGAATATCTACCGCCACGATGCTTTCGACTGGTGCCGGTGTGATGACCGCTGTAGTCTCAATGACACCCTCTCGTGCAGGGACGTGCCAGATGCCCACATCGGGGCGAATGCCACGCACATCGGAAATTTCAATCGTCTCGTACGTGACGTACGGCACGAGGCGCGCGACGTAACGTGGCTGAATCACGCGATTGAGTTGCCCCTGAATCTCTGCCGCAAGATTATTGTGAAAGTCGGGCCAGATTTTAGGATCCTCGATGTACGGATCCATTCCAGGAAAAGGCGAAGGCATCGTTTCACCTCCTTGCCTCCAATTATACGCCTGTTCGCCAAAATCGTCTATTTGACTTTCACCGTCGTTAACACGATGCGGTCTGTGCCATTGTCTATCCGCACGCGTGTATTTGTCTCTGGCAAGTACATTCCAATCTCGATGCTGTACTCGCCTGGCGCAAGATTGTTCGGAATTTTCAGAGGATGACGATCGCGCAGCACTTCGCCTGCTTGCCAGCGATTCGTGGGAAACAAACCACTGAACGGCGGACTATCGGCATCGGCGACGACGCGCCCATCAGCATCAAGCAGGTGCACAAACACCGTGTACGCTTCGTTCACCGTACCATCGGCGCGCCAGATTAAATCGAGTGGAAGAGTTTGTCCGCGCGCAATCTCGCGCGCACCATTCCAGCCCAAAAATGTGATGGCGTTGCTCAGCCGCGCGTTGTGCGGATGTTCGATTTGCGCCACGCCAAACTCGCCGATGCGAATCGTACCGAGCGCGAGGTGAAACTCGCGCGTGTAATCCGAGGTGTGCGTTTCGAGGTCGTACACGTACCAGTACAAATCGAGGTGATACAAACCGACCGGTAGATCGGCAGGTAACGGAATCGTCCACGCGCTGCGATACATTTCCCCGGCTTGCCAGCGATACGTTGGAAAATAGTACGAGCCGGGAAAGCCCGCGTAATCGCCGATGAGTGTGCCGCTTGCGTCATGCAGGCTGAGCATCGCCGAATACATCGGATACATTCGCGCGAGGGTGCGATAGTACACCAGCACGCGCATCGGCTTGCCCGGTTGTGGCAGTTCGGGGTGAACGTCAAAGCCCAGCACCTGGGTCTCGGGCACAATGCGCGCGTCGTGCAGGGGATAGCGCGGCTGCGGCTCATCGAAAAGTGGTAACGGCACGGCTTGCACCGAACGTGGACCCGGCGCCGTCCGCGCTTCGGGGAAAAACTCGACGTTGTAGAACGGACGCTTTAACTCGCGCGCGCGCGTCATCATTCGCTCGAATTGAGGCCAGATGGGGGAGACGTTGGTGATGAGCAAATCGGGCCGCCGATTTTCGACGAACTGGAAATAACGCAGGGGTTGCGAAATTTCCCAGGGCGCAATCACAATCGCGTTTGGCGCGAGATCGTCCTCCAGAACGATTTGAGCATAGTCGCGCGCGGCATAATTTTGACTCTCGTCCAGACGCGCAAAGTTGGAGACGAGGGCATAGCCCGGAAACACACAGAGTGCAAGCAACATCAGCGCAGCTAGCGCGCGTCGCGCGCGCGTCGCGCGCCACAGAACATCCGCGCCCACTGCAAACCACACGGCAAGCGCGAGGTAGAACAGCGAAAAATAGTAAATCGTCGAGTGTGCCGCGCGCAGGTACACCGAAATAAATCCCACGCCGAGCGCAAGCGCGGCAAACAGCGCGAACATCGAGCGATCACGTCGAAACGCTACGACCGCGCCGAGAATCACCAGCGCGAGTCCGGCGCCAAATTGTTGCCACAACAATCGAAGCGCGTTGTTGATGCGATTGGATTCCTCGACCGGCGATTCAAAGCCAAACTTGTAACTGTATCCCAGTCCCGTGACAAGTTCAAAAAATCCGCGCACCGTGTTGTTGTAGTAGGCAGTCACAGTACCCTTGAGCATCGCATCGGCGCGCGGGTAAAATTCCCAGTTTTGTGGGTCTTGTTGCGCAATCCAATAGTTGGCGCGAATCGGAATGTAAGCATACAGCAACAGCGGGATGAGCAACAACGCCACCGCACGCGCCACCCGCGCGCGCGTGAGATGCGTACGGTTGAACCAGACGATGAGCGCGAACGCGGGCGCGCTGAAAGCAATGACCAGATGATTCGTCAACCCCAGACCAAAGACGAATGCCGCCGCGTACACATCGCGCGCGTGATGGTCTTGATACCAGCGGAGCATCAGAAAAATCGCGAGCACTCCCAGGAACAGGTGCAAGCCGTACACTTTGGTTTCCAGCGCGCCGCCCCAGATGGAAGGCATCACCGCAAAGAAACTGGTGGTGAGGAATGCCGGCGCGCGCGCCACATGCACGCGGCGCAACAACGCATACACCAGCGGGATGGCAAGCGCGGTGGTGACCACCGACAGGAGATTGACTCGAAACGCCACATCGCCGATGGGTAAAAAGGTAAAGAGTTTACCCAGCAGGATGTAAAGCGGATACCCCGACGCGTGCGGCACACCGAGAATGTACGCCATGTATTGAAACTCGCCGCTATCGCCGTCGAGAACGGTTGGGGGCATTGTGCGCAGATACAGCGCGAACGCGCCCAGTCCTGCCAGCGTTGCCAGCCAGCGATCTACTTTGTCGGAAAGAGGATGATTCATCGTCAAGCGAAAATGTAGCACAGGATTCGTCCTGTGCTACATGTGGAACTCAGGATTCCAGCACTCCCAGCATAATCAAGATCATCGCGCCAAGCATATACAGCGACGCGAATTTGTACAGCACAAAGTTTAAGCGGGGTGATTGCCGTACCACACTCAATAATGCTGCGCCCAACAACGCGCCTCCCAGCCACAACGCAATGTGAAAATAATTCCAGGGGATACGGATGTGCCACGCCGCAAGGAGCATCGCCACGACCGCCAGAGCCGTGGACAAGCCCAGCAGCATGCGCGTGATCCATTCGCCGTAGGTGTTAGGAAGAATCGGTACGCCCGCCGCGCGATACTGTTCGGCGTACTTGATGCCAAACGTCAGAATGTGCGTGGGAATCCAGAAGAGAATCGCCAGCGCGAGCAGCATTCCAATCGCGTCAATCGTTCCGGTCCCGAGCGCGCGCCCTGCCAGAATCGGCATGGCACCGGCAATGCCTCCCCAGAGAATTGACCAGGGTGTACGGCGTTTGAGCCACATCGTGTACACCACCACATCGAAAAACCAACCCGCGAAGATGAAAGCGCTGTAGAGGGGTTGCACAAGCCACGCGCCACCGATACCGAGAACGGACATTGTGATTCCAAGTGCAGCGGCTTCGGTGACGTTTATTCGACCGGCAGGCAGTGGGCGCCAACAGGTACGCGCCATTTTCGCATCAATATCGCGATCCCAGACCATATTCAAGACTGTGCTGCCGGCAATCGCCAGGAACATTGTCACGCCAAGCAAGGCGACCAGTTCGTTACTATGCCAGGGGCAGCGCGCGCTGAAATAGCCCGCCAAGCCTGTGACCAGCAACAAGCCTGTCTGCAAACTCTTGGTCAGTGACCAGTACATTCGCAGGCGTGTGAGTATTTTATTCATTGGTTTGTCTCCTCTTGGTATGGCGTGTTGCGTATGGCATATAGCCGTTAGCCAAAGCGCTCTTCCTTCCACGGATCGCCGCGCATATGATAGCCGTAACTTTCCCAGAAACCCGCGCGATCCTCCGCCATAAACTCGATGCCGCGCAACCATTTGGCGGATTTCCAAAAGTACAGGTGGGGTACCAGCAAACGCAACGGATACCCGTGTTCGGGGGTCAATGGCTGGTCGGCGTACTTGTAGGCAAGCAGGACGTTTTCATCTTTTAACATTTCTTTGAGCGGTACGTTCGCCGTAAAGCCGTACTCGCAGTGCGCCATAATGAATCTGGCTTCGGGTTTGGGGCGCGCGTTTTCCATCACCCACGACCAGGGGACACCTTCCCACACGGTATCCAGTTTACTCCAGCGCGTCACGCAATGAATGTCGGTGACGATGCGCTTGGTGGGCAGGCGCAGAAATTCCTCCCAGGTCAAACGAATGGGATTTTCGACCAGGCCAAAGATTTTGAAATCCCATGTTTGAGGGTCGAAGGGAGGGATGCTGCCATAGTGCAACACGGGAAATTTCTCGGTGAGATATTGTCCCGGTGGCACGCGTCCGGCTCTGGAATCGAAAGGTCGTTGGGGTTGCGCGCGTTTCAAACGCGATACGCGAGCAAAGGGATTATCCATACGAATTACTCCTTAGCGCAGCGCGCTTTGTACTCCCCTTCGAGTACACACGGCGGCGCAGTGTCTTCAGGTTTGAGTTCGCTCAGTGGCATTAGAAATTGATAGTCCGCGTTACTTGTGTTCGTCACCTGAACAAAGTACAAGGGCTGTAACAGAAGATGATCGGACGCGCGCACGCTATAACTTCCTTTGACCCCATCGAAACGTAATTTCTCCAGTGCGCTCACCAGTACATCCGCGCGCGTGTCACCATTCGTTGCGTATAGCGCGGTGACAATCATTTGCGCGGTGGTAAAACCCGTTTCGGTGAGCAGATCGGGAGGTGTGTTGAATTTTGCTTTATGTCGTTCAACCAGCCAGGTGTTTACCGAGTTTTTGGGAAGCGTGTAATGATAGTTCGTGATGCCAACAACACCCTGGGCAGACACGAAGCCCGATTGGATGGCTTGATGATCGGGAATGAGCGATGCCACTGTCGCGACCTGGAACACGCCGGCTTGACGCATCTGTTCGTACACATTGACAAATCCCGCTCCTGCCCACGAGACGATGACCACATCGGCTTTGTAGTCTGGTGAAGGTGGCTGAACGATAATTTGAAAGTAGGGCGCAAAATCGCGCGCTTGAACAGGAATGAACGACGCGCCTGATTTGTCTGGCGTATCGTTGATGATAAAGCGTCCGCCGCGCGCTTTGATCGCGTTGTAAAACGCTGCGGCTGCACTCTGCCCTGCCGGATTATCGGACGCGATCTGGATGAAACTTTTTCCGCGTTGAGTCAATACCAGCGCCATTGCCAATACATCCTGCGTCGTTGTGCGGGAAGCGCGAAACGCGTAGGGGTGAAAATATTTGCTGGTTATCTCGGGATTGGCAGTGGTATGAATCACCACTTTTTTCGCCTGTCGCGCTAGCTCGGATACGGCACGCGCGACATTCGCGCTCGGCGGCGCAATCAGAATGTCCACCTGATCTTTTTCGAGTAACTCGCGCGCGGCTTGAAGTCCTACCTCCTCTTTGCCCGCGCTATCTTTGACGATGAGTTGAAGCGCACGCCCGGCAATGCTACTCTTGCCTTCCATCGTGTATTCCAAGCCAAAGCTAAAACCATTCTCCAGCATCATTGCATAATCGTGCAGCGCAGACGATTGATCGCTGAGCATTCCAATTTTGATTGGCTTGACTTCGGTTGGGGTAGGTGTGAAGGTGAGCGTTGCTGTTGCCTCAGGCGTCCGCGTGGCTTCGGGTGTGACGGTCATTTGTAGCGTGCGCGTCTCTGCAGGCGTTCGTACAACAGTCGGTGTAGCCGCGCATGCAACGGCGTGAAACAAAACCATTGTGCTGACGATGAGAATGTAGAATTGGTTCATCTGCTCCTCGTGAACGATCAGTGACAACTACAGTATATCTACTTTGTTTGCACAAGGCAAGCCCACAGGGGCTGCTTGACTTTTCAGGGCGTGAATGATAGACTAGCATCGAGTCTCAGCCTTGCTTTCATACCCGCGCCCATGCTGGCGTATAGCGTTCGGCAGGCATACCTTCCAGGAGGAACCTATGAGGAACAAATTGACACTCATCACAACACTCGTTTTGCTGGGCGGTCTCGTTATCGTCTTGAGTTGGACCAACGCGTTTGCACAGGGTCCCATCAACACGCATCCCAAAGCAGCGCTGTATGTTGACAATCAGTGGCATGTTATTCCTCCCGCCACGACCCTGTGGTACATTTTCGATTTGAACAATGAACGCTTGCCTGTCGAAATCATCCTCTACGATGGACAAGCCAAACGACTGCTTTTCAACATTTACACTCCCGACCAGATTGGCACCGCCAGTATTGGTGATCCGATTGGACGGGGAAGCGCGCCCAGAGATTCCAGCGATTTGGTCTGGCGCGGCACCTTTTTTGGCGGCGGCACGTTTTTTATCGAGGTAGGCAATCCCACCGAAACGGCGCAACCGTTCCTCTTGCGCGTTAGTGGCGCTGGCGTCATCCCGCGTCCTCCGCCCTCCGCACCCACTCCCTTGCCGACTCGCCTCGGGCCCTCTCCTACGCTGGATGTGTTGCAAGTCCTTTTGTTCCCGGCGATTGCTACCCTGCGCGCGCCGCTCACTCCTTTCCCGACGGCGACGCCGAGCGTAACGCTCACGCCAACAGTGACTCCCACACCGCATTCGATTATCGTGGTGATTGTGCCTGCCACCGCGACGCCGCTGCCGACTCCGGTGGTGACCCCTTCGCCGACGCCTGTTCCCGTTGTCAACGACTGGTGGACTAGCGCGATCTACGTCGTGAACAATCGCACGTACACGATTCCCGGCAATTCCGAACGCTGGTTCGCCTTTGATTACGCGGGAGATCGTTCCAAAATCGAGATTCGCATTCCTGAGGGCAATGCCATCAAACTACAGTTTCGACTCTACACCTTCGATCAGGTGTTGCGCTACACCGCCGATGGCACACCGATTGGTGTGGGCACTGCCCCGCGCGATTCGAATGATCTCGTCTGGGCAGGCGATTTTCTGGGTAGAGGCACTTTTTTCATTCAGGTCACCAATTTTGAACCCACGACCAAAACTTATCAGATTAACATTACGGGTGGTGGTGTGACGCTGGGACGATAACGCCAGAAACCAGGTTTCCGCAAGAAGCCTGGTTTCTTTCATTTTCCGGCATCTGCAATGATAGCATTCTTTACCTCATCGCGGCAATTGCACGCCTCGCGTCGTTCCGCGCCGCGCGTCATCGTGCCATCATACGCTTGCTCTGCCGGGAGAATCGTCCAGTCCGAAAGAACGAACGGCAACATCTCTGCCCCCATCCATTGACCGTTGTACAAACGCGCGAAATGCAAGTGACTGGCGTTGGCTTCGCCTCCTTCGCAGGAGGGATGCCCAATGCGATCGCCACTGTTCACACTCGAACCGACCGCCACACGTCCCGTCGGCGCAATGTGCAAGTACAACAACACCCAGCCGTGACCCTGAAAATCGTTGTGGCTTAACGAAAGCATCACGCGTCCATTTTCCGCGCGAATCACTTTGCCCGCTGCGGCGGCAACTGCCCAGCGACGCGAGACCAGACAGCTCCCCGTTCCCGCGATGTCGTTCGGCGTGAAGTCCACCGCCGACCACGCGGCGAGATCACCCCAACCACTGTGTGGTCCGCCCGTGTAGTACCACAGTTCGCCATCACTCCACGGCAAACGCAGAGGTGGCTGCTGCAAATCGGGTGGCACCAGCGGCTCGATGGCAAACTGATTCGGGTCGCCAAACAGGCGGCGATACGTTGCCAGAAAACCATCGTTGCCGATGTGTTGCTGCCACGCGTCCCAGCCGTACAATTGCGCGAGCACATTTTGAATCGCAATCGTACCAGGATTAGCGTTTGCTGCCAGACGGACGCGCGTTCGATCCTTCAAACGAAACGCGCCGAGTCGCCCGGTGATTTTGCCATAGTACCCTTCATTCAAACGATTCGCTGCCCAACTCAAGTGGAAAAACAATCCCTGCCGATCAGTGATGCCCAGCGGATAGGTTATCTGTTCCGACGTGAGCGTCGTCTGCGTCACCCAGCCGCTTTGATGCTCCAGCAGTGCGAGCAACACGCGCGGACCGACGCTGTAGCGTTCGGCGACCAGTTGAACGATTTGCGCGCCGCTCAGCGTCCCGCCATTCACTCGTTCACGATACGATGCCAGATAGCCGTTGAATGGATTGACCACTGCATTCACGTCGAACGTGGCATAGGCGGGACTGTAAACGACTTCGGAATCGGGCAAAAGTTTTTCGCCGGGCGCGCCGCGCGTCACGACAATCGGCACTTTGAGTACCTGTCCGATGTACAAGTTGTTCGGATTGCCAAGTCCGTTCAGGCGCATCAACTCGTCAACTGGGACATCATAGCGCGCGGCGATCGCGCCGAGTGTATCTCCCGCGCGCACCGTGTAGCGTTCCAGAATCGTGGCAGCGGGTGATGTGGGTGTCCACGATGGCGTTGCAGTGACCACCACAGCGATTTTGGTGAGTGGAGGTGGAGAGGGATTGTGCGCTGCTGGTGTTGGCGCACCGCAGGCAACCGCGAGAAGAATGCCGAACAATGCTATCACGCTCCACCTGCTCAATCGTGCTGAAAACAAAAGTGCATCTCCCTTCTGGCAAGATGCACTTATTCTACGAATTTATTGCAAGTTAGCAAACGTGTCGCCCTTCGGCTCAGGGCGTGTGCAAAGTTAGGTGCGGGCGGTTGAAACCGCTGCAACAACTACCCCGAAGCCGCCCTTCGGCGGCTAGCCTTCAGCCTGCGGAGGCAGGCGTGTCGGGGCGAATCATTATTCGCCCGTACTTGTTGCTGCGACTTGAGTCGCTCGACGGCTTGTCAAGTGACTTTGCACATGCCCTGCCTCCGTCTTTCGTCCTTACGGCGCCAGCCGATGCAGATCGCGCGGGAAGAGCGTCGCTTGACGCACATTCGCCAGACCACACAGTTGCATTACTAGACGCTCCAAACCGATGGCGAAACCGCCGTGCGGGGGCATCCCGTACTTCATCGCCTCGAGGTAATACGCGAACGGTTCCAGCGGATAGCGCGCGCGAGTGAGCGCGGCGAGGTAATCGTCGTAGCGATGCAAGCGTTGTCCCCCGGTGACCAGTTCAACGCCGCGAAACAACAGGTCGAACGAGTACGAGTAGCGGGGATCGTCGGGATCGGGATGGGTGTAAAACGGTCGCTTTGCCATCGGATAACCCACGACGAAGACAAAATCCGAATCGAAAGTTTCGCGCGCCCATTGCCCCAACCAGCGTTCGTGTTGCGGCGTCAAATCAGGTTCGCCGCGACAATCTTCGCCGTGCGTTTCAAAGACGAGTTGTTGCGCGTCGCGAAAATGAATGCGGGGAAAAGTTTCGGGTGCTCTGGGCATTTGCACACCGAGTAACTCTAACTCGGCGGCATTGTGTTCCGCCAGCCATTGCAGGATGTAACGCAGCAAGCGCGTGAGCAACGCCATCACCGTAAAATGATTTTCGATAAAACCCATCTCGACATCGAGACTGATGTACTCGTTGAGATGGCGCGTCGTATCGTGCGGTTCGGCGCGAAACACGGGACCCACTTCGTACACGCGCTCGAACACGCCGACCATAATTTGCTTGTAAAATTGCGGCGATTGGGCGAGGAAGGCGCGCTTGCCAAAATAATCCACTGCAAACACATTCGCACCACTCTCCGTTGCCGAGGCAACGAGTTTGGGGGATTGAATTTCAGTAAATCCTTCCCGATTGAGAAAATCGCGAAACGCTGCCATCATCGCGGCAGAGAGTCGCAAGAGCGCGCGCTGACGTGGATGACGCCAGCCGACCGTCGCGTGATCGAGAAACACATCGAGCGATGTTTTCACGTGAGGCTTGTGAAGGGGAAACGGCAACGTCTCGGTGACGGGGCTGATGACGCGCAACGAAATGTCATGCAACTCAAAACCACCCGGCGCTTGCGCTTCCGCCACGACCACCCCAGTTACTTCGATGACGCTTTCATCGCGCGCGCCGCGCAGTGTTGTCAGTACTTCTTCGTCTTGCGCGACCGCCTGCGCAACGCCATAGCCATCGCGCACCAGGATGAAATTGATTTTGCCCAGAGCGCGCACATTGTGCAACCAGCCCCGGAGAACGATGCGCTGTCCAACATGTTCACCCAGTTGCGTCGTACGAATGCGTTCCATCACCACTCCTCGTCAATTGTTTGCTGAATAACAACATCCCCCCTGCGTCCAGTGAAAGGACGAGGGGGGACTCGTGGTGCCACCTTTCTTCGCGACAAAAATTTGTCGCCTCGTGGGCTTGCTAACGGAAGCCAGCCGCGCCGTGAATCAGCGGGAGGTGTTTTTCGCGCCGGCGTGGATACCGACTTTTCAGCATCTACGGCTCTCTGTCATCCCGTGTCGGCGTTACTCGTCTCCCTCACGGCGTTGCGATGTTTATAGCACAACTCGGCGAATTGGTCAAACGACGAAGGTGATTTGACTCGTTCAACGACTCTCGGTATAATTCGTTCGAGAACGGCAAGCAGGTTTTACTCGGTGGAGGAGACCAAATGAACAAGATGCTGGGACTGATGCTTGTCCTCGTTGCCACAAGTTGCACCACGCCCACACCAACATCCACCCCGACGACGATTCCGCCGACTCAAACCCCCTGGATTATCACCGCCACACCTGCCCCCGTACGACCGACCGCTGCGTCTCCCACTCTCTCGCTGGGTGCGGATGCAATTTCGTGGAACGATGCCAGTCGTTTTATCGGGCAAACCAAAACGGTCTGTGGCAATGTGGTGCGAACTACTTTTGCGGAAAGCACGAACGGTCAACCTACTTATCTCGATGTGGGTCGCGCTTATCCCGATCCTTCCCGTTTTAGCGTGGTCATCTGGGGCAATCAGCGCGCCAACTTTCCCTCTCCGCCCGAGACAATGTATCGCGGTAAAACGATTTGCGTGAACGGTGTCATCAAGACGTATCAAGGGGTCGCGCAAATCGAAGTGCGTACGCCGGCGCAGATTGAAATCAAATAAAACAGAAACCAGGTTTTCAAAACCTGGTTTCTATTGTCAGGACGCGCGTTTGTAACGCAACACCGGTTCGCGTGCGGCTTTGACATCGTCCAGCCGCGTGACCGGCGCGGTGTGCGGCGCGTTCTTCAACAACTCGGGCTGCGTGCGCGCTTCTTCGGCGATTTGCAGCAACGCATCCGCAAACTCGTCCAGACTCTCCTTGGATTGTGTCTCCGTCGGTTCAATCATCAAACATTCGGGCACGGTGAGCGGAAAGTAAATCGTGGGTGGATAGAAACCATAGTCCTGAATCCGCTTGGCAATGTCGAGTGTGCGCACGCCGTACTTGTCCACAAACGGTGTGCCGCTCAACACAAACTCGTGTTTGCAGACGCGCTCGCCAAACGGCGCTTTGTACGTGCCCTTCAAGCGCGCGAGCAAATAGTTGGCATTGATGACCGCATCTTCGGCGACGCGCGCGAGATGCTCTTTGCCGATGGAACGCAGGTACACGTACGCGCGCACCAGCGCGAGAAAATTACCGTAGAACGATTTGACGCGCCCGATAGACTTGCGCGGTATGGCGAACTCGTACCGCTTGCCTTTCTTGACCACGATGGGACCGGGCAAAAATTGCGCCAGGTCTCGACGCACCATCACGGCGCCGGCGCCGGGTCCACCACCGCCGTGCGGTACGGAAAAGGTCTTGTGCAGGTTGCTGTGCAAAATGTCAATCCCCAGATCGCCGGGACGTACGATGCCCACCAGCGCGTTCAGATTCGCCCCATCGCCGTACACCAGACCGCCAGCGTCGTGCACCACCTGACACACCTCGCGAATGTGTTCCTCGAACAAGCCGAGCGTGTTGGGATTCGTAATCATCAAGCCGACGGTCTGCGGTCCCACAAGTCGGCGCAACTCGTCTAAATCTACATTGCCGCGCGCGTCCGATTTGACCTGAACGACTTGATAGCCGCTCATCGAAGAGGTCGCGGGATTGGTGCCGTGCGCGGAATCGGGGATGAGAACCTGCGTGCGCTGCGTATCGCCATGCGCGGCGTGATAGGCGTGAATGATGAGAATGCCGGTGAGTTCGCCCTGTGCGCCTGCTGCGGGTTGCAAGGTTACACCGGGCAAGCCGCAAATCTCGCCGAGCATCTCTTGCAACTCGTACATCAATTGCAGCGCGCCCTGCACATCGTTCACGTCCTGATACGGATGCAGCGCGGCAAAACCCGGCAGTTTCACCGCTTCTTCGTTGATCTTGGGATTGTACTTCATCGTGCATGAGCCGAGGGGATAGATGCCCAGGTCCACGCAGTAATTTTTTTGCGACAGGCGCGTGAAATGTCGGACGACATCTACCTCGGACACTTCGGGTAAATCGAGTTCTTGGCGCAAGAGGTGTTGCGGCAATGGTGTCTCTGGTACATCACATTCGGGCAGTGTTGCCCCCGCGCGTCCCGATGCGCTCAGTTCGTAGATAATCGGTTCGAGTTTATTGGCTACGATTGTCATAGTACTCCTTCAACACGTGGGGCAAATTTGCCCTACGTCCTCCTTTTCGTCTTGCGTTTCGCGCTCTGCTCCAGCGCTCGCACCAACGCGTCAATCTGCTCGCGCGTGTTCATCTCGGTCACCGCGACGAGCATCGCATTGCCCAGATGCGGATAATCGCGCGAGAGATCGTATCCGCCGATGATACCCTGCTCGCGCAGTGCCGCGTTGATTTCGGCGACGGGACGCGGGCATTCGACGACGAACTCGTTGAAAAACTCTTGGCGAAGATCAACACGATAGCCGGGCAGGCGATTGATTTTGCGCGCGGCATAGTGCGCCTTGTGATAGCACAACTCGGCGATGCGCCGCAGCCCTGTCTTGCCAAGAGTCGCCAGGTACACACACGCCGCCAGCGCGCACAACGCCTGATTGGTGCAGATGTTGGACGTGGCTTTTTCGCGCCGAATGTGTTGCTCGCGCGCCTGAAGCGTCAGCACAAAACCGCGTCGTCCTTTCGTATCCGTTGTCTGTCCAACCAATCGCCCCGCCATTCGGCGAATGTACTTTTCCTTCGTCGCAAAGATGCCCAGATAGGGACCGCCGAACGCGATGGGATTACCCAGCGGTTGCCCTTCGCCGACCACCACATCCGCGCCATAGTGTCCCGGCGGTTGATACAAGCCGAGCGCGATGGGGTACGCGCTCACCACAAAGAGCGCACCGGCAGCATGAGTACGCTCGGCATACGGCTTGAGATCGCGCACGCGTCCCAGAAAATCGGGATTGGCGACGATGACACACGCGGTCTTGTCGTCCAGGTGTTTTTCCATCACCTGCTCCAGAGTCGCGCTGAGGTCTTCATCACCCACAATGTCCACGTCGTGTCCGGCAAGGTAGGTGCGAATCGTCGCGCGATATTCGGGGTGCAAGGTGGGAGACACCACAATCTTGTTGCGCTCGGGCAACTGGTTGAGTGCGAGGATCGCGGCTTCGGCGGCGGCAGTCGCGCCGTCGTAATGCGATGCATTCGCCGCATCCATCCCGGTCAACGCGCAAATCATTGATTGATACTCGAAAATCGTTTGCAGCGTGCCCTGACTGATTTCAGCCTGATAGGGTGTGTAAGCGGTGTAGAACTCGGTACGAAAAACCAGGTGAGGCACAATCGCCGGGATAAAATGATGATACGCGCCTGCCCCAAGGAAACACGCGTGCTCGTTGAGATGTGCATTGCGCGCCGCCATCGCTTGCAGTTCACGCATCAAGTCGAGTTCGGACATCGCGGGCGGCAATTTGAGATCGGGATAGAGCGCGTCCTGTGGAACATCCGCAAACAACTCTTTCACCGAGGCGACGCCAATCGCCTGCAACATCGCCGCGCGATCCGCATCGGTGTTGGGAAGATAAGGGTGAGTCATAGCCACTCCCGAAATGACAAATGCAGAATGACAAATGACAAACCACTCATTTGCTCATTTATCATTTGCTCATTTGTTCATTTGTCATTTGTTCATTTGTCATTTGTCATTGCTAATGCAGTTCGCCTGTCTCAATCTTTTTCTGATACGTCGCTGCGTCAAGCAGCTTGTCGAGTTCGGCGGGGTTGCTCGGTTTGATTTTGATGAACCAGCCACTGCCAAACGCATCCTTATTGACGAGGTCGGGTTGATTCGCCAACGCCTCGTTGATGGCGACGACAGTACCGCTCACGGGGGCGTACACATCGCTCGCTGCCTTGACCGACTCGACGACGCCAAAGGCTTTGCCGGCGCTGACCTCTTTGCCCACAGATGGCAATTCGACGAAGACGACATCGCCCAGTTGATGTTGCGCGTAATCGGTCACACCCACCACGACGATATCGCCTTCCTGTTTTGCCCATTCGTGCGTCTCGGTGTACTTGCAATCCGATTTGTAGGTGATAGGTCGTTCAGACATTTTTTTCCTCCTTGCCCATACGCTCGGCGACTGATGATCGCCGAGCGTCGAGATTTAGATTTTTTGTCGTGCTCGATTTTCGTAAAACGGTGTTTTGACCACGCGCGCGCGCAGTGCGTTGCCGCGAATCACCACCTCGAATTCGCTGCCGATGGCGCTGAGCGCCGGGGGCACAAATCCCAGACCGATATTTTTTTGCAACGTTGGTGAAAACATCCCCGTCGTGACCACGCCGACGGTCTGTCCGTCTTTAACGATGGAGTAACCGTTGCGCGGCACGCCGCGATCAATCATCTCAAAGCCCACCAGTTTTTTCCGGACTCCTTCGAGTTTTTGTTTCAACAACGCATCACGCCCGATGAACATTTTGTTCAACTCACACGCCCAGCTCAGTCCGGCTTCGAGTGGCGTAGTGTGCGCGTCCAGCTCGTGACCATAGAGCGGCATTTTGGCTTCAAAGCGCAACGAGTCGCGCGCGCCGAGACCAATTGGTTTCACGCCCACGTCTCTGCCGATTTCCAGAATCGCGTCCCACACTTGTTTGCCATACTGAATCGGGATGAACAACTCAAAGCCGTCTTCGCCGGTGTAACCCGTGCGTGCGAACAAGCCGCGCGCGCGCTGGATGCGAAACTCGCGTGCGTAGTGATACTTGAGCTGGCGCGGGTCGAACCATTCCAGTTTTTGCAAGACCTCCTCGGCGCGCGGTCCCTGGAGCGCGAGCAAGTAAAACGTGTCCGACACATCCTCCAGTTCGACGCGAAAACCGCCCCGATGCGCGTTCAACCACGTCCAGTCTTTCGCGCGATTCGATGCGTTGACGACGATGAGATACTTGACTGTTCCCCTAGTTTTGCCGGGCAGTTTGTAAACGAACGTGTCATCCACAACACCACCATCGGCATAGCACAGAATCGCATAGCCAGCCTGGTAAAGGTCTAGTCGAGCAATGTCAGCAGTGAAGAGATGTTGCAAGAACGGCAAAGCGTCCTTGCCTGTGACCTCGAACTGCCCCATATGGTCAATATCGAACAAGCCAGCCGCGTGACGTACCGTGTGGTGTTCATCGAGAATGCCGCTGTACTGCACCGGCATCTCCCAACCGCCAAATTCGACCATTCGCGCGCCCAGCGCGAGATGGGTGTCGTACAGCGGGGTGCGTTTGAGTGTGTTCATTCGATTGAATCCTCCGCATCAATGTTCAATTCGCCGGCTTCTTTGGTGTTGACCTTGATTTGAACACGATGCACACCGGGCGATAACGGTTGATCTTCTACCCGAAACGTTACGGTTGAGTTGAGAGGAAAGACGCGCGGCGCGTCGAAGGAAATCTCGCTGGCGCGCGTCGGTGTGCCATCATCTACCGTGATGAAAATGCGGTCGTGTGGAATCACTCGGTCATCAATCTGGACACTGCCAACCCCCGTGAGTGTCCCTGAGGCGAGGGTGTTGCGTAAGGCGAGTTGAAAACCAGTGGGGGTGTTTTTGAAACTGCCGCGCACGTACAGTTTTTTGAGTAAGAATGTCGGAATCATCGTGGGCATTGTTTTCCCTCCCCTGGACAGGACAAATTTCCGATGGTGTCCTCCGAAAAAACAAACAGAAGGCACGCGACGCGAATGCCGCGTACCCTCTGTTCGAGTGCCTGAGAGATTCATCGCTTGAGCGATTTGCCCCGTCGGCGTGGAACGATACGTTCCACTCTCCAGAGAGACCATCTTGGGGTCCTTTGACCTGAGAGATTCGTCGAGCGACTCGCCAGCCGCAGGACTTGCCCCTTCGGTGTCCAGAGCAACCGCGCCCCGGAACTCTTCCCCATTTCACTATTCGATTCGTCTCATATTATAGAGTATCCCCTGCTGAATGTCAATTTTTTCCGCGCCCTGGGTGCA
>Ga0209227_1000475_pt1 | contig 34569 bp, 24 predicted proteins | sample YNPBryantNP2012_FD_185815 | JGI IMG/M metagenome (GOLD analysis project Ga0209227, IMG submission 185815) | Anoxygenic and chlorotrophic microbial mat microbial communities from Yellowstone National Park, USA - YNP Bryant NP 2012 (SPAdes)... ...
CGGCGGTAGGTCTGCCCAGAATTGGCGTTTGTTCGCTGAACATCGATCGCTTCTCCGTTCGATGGGTGGAGGTGGTGAAGCAGATGGTGCGATGCTGGCTGGCAGGTGTTATTCTACTGCAAAAATATGGTTGGCAAGCCGGTTATCAAGGGAACACGTTTGACCGTGGAATATGTTCTTCGTTTGCTGGCTCATGGCGCGACAGTTGCAGAGATTCTTGAAGAATACCAGGATCTGACGCCTGAAGATATTCAAGCGTGCCTGCTGTTTGCCTCAACGTCTCTGGCGAACACCGTGTTTCTGCCGTTGAAGGCAGGTTCGTTTTGCGCGTCCAGATGAGTGAGCGCCTGCCTGACAGGCGCTTCGCACAGCGATTAAAGCGCCTGTCGGTATGCCTCAACAGTGATCATCTGCGATTCATGGTCTTTGAGTAAATAGTCCGCTACAGCCCGCGCAGGCGGGCTTTGCCCTGGCTAGCCGAGGGCTTATGGTCTTTGAATAAATAATCCGGTATAGCCCGCGCAGGCGGGCTTCGCCTTCCATAGCCGAGGGCTTCAGCCCCACGGCAAGGACGTATACCGGATTTAATTCTCAATCTCCATCAGCCCCACGGCTAGCGCAGTATAGCGGAATAAATTCTCAATCTCCATCTATCGCAGATAGTTACCGGATCACCAGCGGCAGCGTCACCGAATACGTCGGCAATGTCGCCTGCACCCGCGCCATCGCCGGTCCATACCGGTTGACGCGCCCGGTGGTTTCGACCTCCTCTAGCCAATACGTATACGCAGCGCCTGGTTGTGCTGTCGTGTCGCGCCATTCATACGCTGCACCGCTGCCAGGTCCACCGCGTGCGCGGATGAGCGTCGGCGTGACGATGATCGCGTCGTCGATCCGCCCCGTAGCGCTGCGCAGCAGGCGGAATCCGGCGGTATCGAGTTCCATTGCCGTTGCCCAGCGGATCATCACCGCGTCGCCTTCCCAACCGGCAGTGAAGGATGTGAGCGCAATCGCGGTTGGAACACCCTCGAAGAAGCCAAAGTCGTAGGTGTGATTGTTCGTCCCGGCTGCGGCGTGGTTATTGTAGGGAATGACAAAGACCGCGTTGTTGCCGACCGTGACGCCATCCGAGTCGCGGCTATCGCCATTGGGACTGCTATCATTGTCGTTGACAGTCAGGGTCAGGTTGGTCAGCGCCGGTTGGCGGTTCGGACCGGTGATGTTGGGAATGCGAACCTCATACTCCGACGCGCCTCCCGGCGTTCCGGTGCGGGGGCGGATGCCGATGCCGCCATCGTGGATGATATTGTCCTCCAGATTGTCGTCCGTGCTGTTCGTTCCGCTGCGGAAGTAGTACGTTCCTGCGGCATCGGTCACGGCAACGCCAATGCGCACGTCGTTGCGCCACAGTTCAACCGTGACCCCAGGGATCGGCGGTTCGTCCGGGTCCTGCACGCCGTTCCGGTTTCTGTCGAGCCAGACACGGTTGCCAATTTCGAGCGGCGCCTGATTGCAAAACGTCTCGAGATCGCCAAGCCCGGCTGATTTCCCGAAAGTCGCACGTCGCACCTGTGTTCCCGGCGGCGAGCCAATCGGTTGATCCCGCCCAAAGATGACGTAGGCATCGGTCAGCGCGCCGTTGGCGGCGTTGAACCAGCGCAAACCGCCAGAGCGAACCGGACCGTTCTGATCTGCTGGCAGCGCGTCGTAGGCTGTGACAATAATTTGCCGTTGACCATAGTACAACGCCATGCCGCCAATCGTCACTTCATCGTGGGCTGAGCCATACTCGTCGCGACTGTAGAACTCGCCGTTGCCCGGTCCCTGCCGGTTGCCGGTCGAACCGCCGACGAGTCCGCCAGGACACGCGCCAGCGTTTTCAAGGCTGTAACCGGTGGGGGTCGCCGGATTAACACAGACGCGCAACAGATCGCCGGCGGCAACGCCAGCATACTCGTTTGTATCAGCGTCGATGGGGCTGTAGTTGCGATTGCCCAACTGCATGCCCGCACGGTCGTTGAGCGCCACGATGATCGCGCCGTCAACGTCGAAATCGATCGACGTGAGCATCGGTTGCGGGTACATCGTCTGCCCGAATGGACCGCCATTGGGCAACGGCATTGGCGGACCGATGTCGCTCCACTCATTGATCCAGGGCAACCACGCGGCTGATGGCCGATTGCTGCCATCATTCGAGACGCGACCACGCGGGTAATTGAGCAGGAACGAAAAGACCTCGGTGAAATTGCCGACCGCGCCGGTCGGATCGTGGCGATAGATATACGCCGTCAGATCGCTCGAATCGACATTTTTTTCCGCATAGGGTCGTTCGCCTGAACAGACGCCGCCGACATAGACCTGCCCGGCATACGTTTTCACTGCCCAGGGACGGAACTCCCCGTTGCGGCAGTCAGGCGTTGGCAGCGGATGGACAGTGATGTCCGCCGCAGCTGGCGTAACCGGTGGAACGCCGATGCGGATCTCCAGCAGAGTGCGCGCGGTCAGATTGACGACCCAGAGAGTTTCTTCGTCCTCTGAGAGCGAAATGCCGCCGATGCCGATTTTGCCGACCGCGTCAAACACTGCCGGGTCGCGGTTGGGATCACCTTCGTTGATGCTCAGATCGCCGGGAGCGCGTGGACTGGCGCCAACCGCAACACCAGGCGGGTATCCTGCGGCATTCAGATCGATCAACACGCTGGGGGCGGTGACGCGATCGCGATCAATGCGATAGATCGCGCCGATCCCGCCAGCGCCGAAGCCGGTGTGACGTTTCACAACCGCCGATGCCAGCAACGTCCGACTGGAACGCTGGTAGGCAAGCCCCCACGTAGCGCCAACCTGCTGACCGGTTGCCAGATACACGTTCTCATCCGGACCGGTGGTTGCTGGCGTGAAGGGCACCTGCACGATTGCCGATCGCGTAGCGGTGGAGCCGCCACCCTGCGGGTCGCCGTTGGTGTAGCAACTGGTGACCAGATCCGGGTCTTGCTGGCAGTACTCTGCCGGATTGTGGAGCGCGAAGTCGATATTCGACGAGTTGCCGTCCGGCACGAACTGCACGCTCGTGTTGTTGCCGCTGCCTTGCACTGCTGGGCGCATATGCGAGGGCCACCCGCTAAACTCGATGCGGTATGGTCCCACACCGGCGGCATTGAGGGTATAACTGCCGATCGCAGGCACATTGAGCGCCGTACATTCCGGAATCGGATTCCGGGGACCGAGACACAGCGTGGCGAAACTGACGGCTACGCCTGCACTTGCGCCGGATGGGTCATAGGCGGTGACCGTGATGCCACCGACCCCAGGCTCATTTGCGTCACGCACGCCATCGCCGTCGAAATCGCGGAAGACGGCGCCACTGATGACGCCAGCTGCCTGAACGCTTGCGGGCAGGGGAAGCGTTGCGATAACCAGCGCCGTGATGAGCGCTCCGACGGTCAACGCCAGCGAGTGCTGTTTGAGAGTAAGAAAGAGTTTCATGGGTGTGTTCCTTTTGAACATGGTTACCTGCCTGGGTCTGCAACGGACAGACGGGGTCCATTGAATGGGTCGGCAAATGCTGGCGATTGCAATGCGTCGGCGTCGGTCAGCGATTCGAGGAATGCGATCAGGTCGCGGCGTTCGTCGTCGCTCAGCACAAAACCGGCAACGAGCGGATGGCGCGCAGCACGGCGCTCCGGCTCAGAACCTGCGTCCAGTTGTCCCCCCGATTCGTAGAAGCGGATGACCGCATCGAGGGTTGGCAGGCTGCCGTCGTGCATATAGGGCGCCGTTACTGCCACGTTGCGCAGCGGCGGCACGCGGAACCGGTATGCGTCGGTTGCAGCGCCGGTATGCTCTGCCAGCCCGCGATCGGCGCTACGCCCGGCGCCTGTCGCCACATACGCCAGGTCGGACCAGCGTGGCGGCGCGGCGCGATCGGGTGGAGCCAGATCGACGTGGCAGTGACCGCATGCCAGCCCCGGCGAAAAGAAGAGCGCCATGCCACGACGAGCGCTTTCGGTGAGGGCTGTGGTTTCCCCGTGGTACACATACCGGTCATACGGGGTGTTCCGCCCGTGCAGCGAACGGGTAAAGGCTGCCAGCGCTTCGATCACACGATCCCAGGTGAATGGATCGTCATCTGCGGGGAATGCAGCAGCGAATCGCTGGCGATAATCCGGGTCTGCACGAAGCCTGTCAAGCACACGTTTCTCATTGCCTGCTACCCCCATTTCGGGCGGATCGGCGGCAAAGAGCGCGCGCGCTATCTGGTGTTCCAGGGTGCGAACATGTGGATTCGCCCAGGTGAGCGCCGTCAATTCACCGCTATTCAACAATCCCGGCGTGTTTCGGCGCAGCGGTGCGCCCGTAGCGCCAATCGACACGACACGCCCGTCGCTGAACCCCAGTTCCTGGCGGTGACACGTGGCACAGGCGATGCGTTCATTTGCCGAGAGGCGCCGGTCATAAAAGAGCCAGCGACCAAGTTCGATCATCGCGCGAGGCGAACCGGCGGATGCTGGCGTTGCGGCGCCCGGCGTCAACCGTTGTATTCCGCCGACAAACGCCACAATCAGCAGCGCTGCACCACCCAGGGCAATTGCAAGCGGCAGACGAACAGCGTGCACCTTTGGACGTAGCATCATGACAAAGCAAAACTGCATGCGGAGTATGGCGTGCGCCAGTACTCCCCATCCAGGGCAATGCCAGCAGGTCAGAACGTGTCGGTATTGATGAATGCTGGTCGTACTATCCTAACACGCAAAACGGCGCGAATCAATCATCAAATTCGTCAGAAGAGGTTAGATATTGGATAAAAATTGTCATTATTGCAATGTCTGGCGTATACTTGTTACAATCTGGTTGTGCCACGAAAGGCTGCCGATGCGACTCGAACGCATTGCTTTGAATGTTGCCGATCCAGACGCCATGGCGCACTGGTATACGTCTCATCTGGGGATGCAGATCGTGCGTCATATTCCGACCCCCAACGCCACCTATTTCCTGGCAGACTCGGCGCGCATGAGCGTGATCGAGATCTATCGCAATCCTGCCGCGCCTGTGCCCGACTACGCCGCCTTCTCGCCGCTGGCGCTGCACCTGGCATTCAGCACCAGCGATATGGAAGCCGATATTGCCCGTCTGGTCGCCGCAGGCGCGACGCACGTCGCACCCATTGATGTAACGCCTGCTGGCGACCGCCTGACGTTTCTGCGTGATCCGTGGCAGATTGCGATCCAGCTTGCGCAACGGAAGACGCCGCTCTTGCAACCAGCGTCCTGACAGTCACATCCCGATCTGGCTATTGAGCACTTATCGCAGTTCTCACAAAGGTTGAACGTGATGGACAAGGTTGAACACTCTCGGGAATGGCGCGCCCCACGCGGCGACCGAAATGAATTTCGGTCTACACTCCGCCGGAAACGGGCGCCGCGCGCGACACGGTAGATCCAGACAAGGGTCGCGGCGACCGAAATGATGGAGATTTTAATCCGCTATACCGCACTGGTCGTCGGGCTCATGGAGATTGAGAAATAAATCCGGTATGCGCCTCTTGCCGTCGGGCTCATGGAGATTGAAAATTATAGCAGTTCTCAGAGACGTTGAACCCTTGACTGGATTTCTGGAGCGTTCCATCTTCGCCTCCGGCGGGCTGAAGCCCTGGCTGAGGTCGGGCAAGCCCTACGGGCTGGATCAATCCAGGTCCCTCCGGCATATGGCAAGGATAACCGACACGCCAGCCCCGCAGGGGCTTCCATGCGCTCAGGGAGGGCTTTAGCCCGCTGTGTTGCCGCCAGACGCCCTTGATCGCGTGGTGTGCATTGCGCCAGACACGCCGCGTGAGGACGTGGCGGAAGCATTGACGCGCAGCGGGGTGGTTGCGTGTCTGGTGACGCCGGACGGTTTGCCTGACTCAGCGCCGCCTGGCATCATTACTCACGCGGCTTTGCTCTATCGGATGCAGGAATAACCTCAGGGAAGGGAACCCATGTGTCACGTTCGGCGTCATAGCCATACCGCAGCGTAACCTGCTGTTGTTCGGAGACGGCGCGCAGGTTGAAGGCGAACGGCACGACGAAGAGGGTCATGTTCGTCTGATCGAAACTGATCCGGCGCACACGCGGGTCGGCAAAGTTGATCACCTGCTCGTCGAGGGTCAGATCGATGCGAAACTCGCCAACCGCGTGACCGCCGGCGTCGAGCGCGACCGAACCAACCTCAGCGCTGCGCGCCAGCCCGATATAGAGCCGCTTTTCGGATCGCCCCTGAAAGACGGCCAGCCCGATGGCATCGATTCCAGTCACCTCGTCGCTTACCTCTCTGCTCGCCAGATCGACACGCACGATCCGTCCCTGTTCCGCCTGACGGGTCGAACCGGCGACAGTGCTGACATACAGCGCGTGGGTGTCGCAGTCGTATGTCATTCCCAGTATCCCGAACGGATTGTCGCTCGAACCGGCTGGCGCCCCCGGCAGGGTGATGAACGGCTGCAATTCGGCTGTGTCGCTATCGATCCGATAAATCACATTCAGGCTTCCCGGCGGATTGTCGCTCACGGCGGTGCGCGGCACGGCAGCGGTGTAGATATGTCCGTCGCGGTCGATAACAAATGCACCGAGCGTTCCGGCATCGTCCCATGACGGCTCCTGATGGATGTCGCGCAGAGCGGGATCGGCAGTGACCGGCACGCGCCCATCGAAGATCACCAGACCGCGGTACAGGCGTTCGCTGGTGCTGATGCCGAGGCGGTCGGCATACCCCAATCGTGTGGCGAAACGCGGAATACCGCGACAACCGGTGACACCGCCAATGACCCCGGCAGATTGCGCTGGCGCCTGCGATGCCTGTTCCGCGTGGCGCGTCATCCACCACCCTGCGCCTGCTACTGCCAGCAGCACAATGACCCCCACCGCCAGCGACAGGAACCCGCGAGCGGCATTCGGCGGCGCCGACACTGTCGCGCGGCGTCTGCGCGATGTCGCCGTCTGACGCCGTTTTCCCATCAGTCGCCTCCGATTGGTACAAACAACGGACCGGCGGCGCAGGGCCAGACACGGGGCACAAAAACGCCATCTTGCAGGATCGAGTCGGCCCAACAGTATTCGGCGCCAGGGGTATCCGAGTTTTTCAACTGCGGGACGTACCAGATGACCAGCGGCGCATACTCCAGCGACTCCGGCGGGCTCAGGAAACGCTCCGGTCCCTGACGTTCATCCGTATTGCAACAATCGCCAAGCGTCGGCAGATCGCTCTCCCCCTCGTCACGCTCAACGTCGCCGCGCACTGCATAGAGATAGGCGTTGTCGCCGCGTCCGCCATCGTTGAACTGACCACGCCCCGGCGCGATATACCATCCATGTCGGCTTGCGTTCGTCACCCGATACTGATACCCTTCCGGCGTATATGCGGTCGTATCACGCTGCACCTGCCATCCCTCGGTTGTCCAGTCACGCCAGCCAGCGCCGGTCCATTCGGCGAAGGTATACTGGTCTTCCGACAGTGCAATTCGCATAACTGGACGATACATGCCATCATTGCCGCAACCGCGTCCTTCGCTCACGAATACGATGCGAAAACTGCCATCCTGGTAGAACTCATAGCGTTGACGGTACGCATAGTTGCACGGCGTGGGCCAGAACTCGCTGCGGAAGCGTTGCACCAGGGCAAACCCGTCCACCCCGTTTGCCGCACGGATCGGCTCGATCTGAGGTCCATCCCATGCCACCACCGCAGCCGCCGAAAATGCCGGACATCCGAGCGCATCGCTGTAGCCAAACCCCTCCTGTTGTGAGTAACTGATGTGCACATCGACCAGTTTGGCGCTGCGGAGCACCGGACGATCATTGAAGCGCACATCTTCGATGCGCAACCCGTCGGTGCTGGTCAGCAGATAGCGGAGCGACCACCCATCGCGGCGCACATCGGTCACCCGATCACAGTACTGCGCCGTCACCACATCGTCCTGCAACCGCTGCTCGGTGACCGGACGACGACTCGATGCGCCCAGGTCAGTCCAGCGCAGACCGACAATCGTGTAATCGACCAGATCGACAATCACCCACAGCGCCCGTTCACCCCAGACAAAGATCGGCGCCGTGCACAGGTGACGGGATCGTTCGCAGACGGTCGCCTGGAACTGCACTTTCATCTGCGGTTGCTGGATCATAGACGGATCGGGAGGCAACCCCAGTTCTGCGCGCACCTCAGGCGCCGCCAGCGCAATCTGCGCCGCCAGATCCAGCAGGTGACGCGGCACAATCGTCGGTTGCGTATCGTCGAGCGATGTGACGCGGTGGACGCGCCTCGCCTGCGGATCGACAACCACAAGCACGGTGCGATCGCGCGCATAGTCGTACAGTTCGACCCGGTAGCACGTCTGGTTGGAACAGACATCCCCCGCCAGCGCATCATCCGCCGGACCGAGCGGGTAGATGCCAAAGACTTCGGAGCGCACCAGGCGTCCATCCGCCGTCGCCAGCGCCTGGCGCACGCGCTCATCGGCGACGGCTATCCGCCAGGCTGCCTGCTGTGCCGCGTCGAGTCCATCGAGCAGCATCAGCGGTTCGGCGCGCGCCAGCGCCTGCTCAACCTGCGCGCGATGTTCCGCCAGCAATGGCGCCGCCGACGGCGGCGGCGTGGCGCGGAGCGCAAGACGCCCCGGATCGGCGGGCGGCGTCACGGGGCGGACAACCGGTGTACGTTGGGGTGCAGATGTGGGCGAGGGCAACGCTGCGGGTTGACCACAGGCAACCAGAAAGAGCAGAAAGATGCTCGTCAATACACGCTTCATTGGCATCCTGTGCGTATGCAGGAACAGACGGTCTCATCGGGTTCATAGTACCACGAGTCGTCCGGCGCTGGCGAACGTGACCGGCGAAGTAAGTGTTCACATTTCTCCTGGGAGCGAGGGCATCTTGCCTTCGCAGACGCGATGCACATTGCTCCTGGGAGCGAGGGCATCTTGCCCTCGTAGACGCGACGCAGGCGGGACGCCCTCGTTCCCGGGCGCGTGCATCGCCCCAGGTGCGAACAGGTACCCGGCGGCATGCGTCGGGGAGCAGGAAGCAACCTGTATGCGCTCTCTTGATAGTGCCGCTAACGTCCTTATAAAGAGGGTTGATAACCGCATTTATACATTTGAAATGAATTGTTTGTCATTTCCGAAAGATTTGACAACAGTCTTCCCGGCGAAGGCCATGCTGGTGAAGAATAAAGCAATGAAGCAGAGACAAGGGTGTTCATCGTTTATGTTTGAAAGCCTGATTCAGTGGCCTGTCCCTCCAGATTTCTGTGCATATGTGCATATAATATGCCTCCTGTATATCTTCCGGGAGCACAGCATCATTAAATTTGATGATAAAAATGTCATAATGGCGGTCATCGTTGGTTGGCGGTTGTTCATCTTCGATTGCTAGAGTGGGTCGTGAAAAAAGCAACGACCTTCCCCCTTTCCACCAGTCACTGCACCCCCATCAGGCACAAACAGCATAGCGCATCTTCAGATGATTGGTTGTCACAGACGATCCTCGTGATCGCGTTTTCGTCATACCGGCTTATGAAGCCGGTTCTGTGACGGTGAGCGTGTTTATGCGTGCAGACACCGCATCCGTTTGTGGTTGGTGTAGTGGTTTGGAGGAACGTGGCAATGGATACGCGAGCATTCCGGCGGTTGATACGGCGGCGATGGCGTTCAATCCTGGCAGGAATGGTCATTGTCGGGGTGCTGACACTGATCGTCGATCTGCTTCAACCTCCGGTTTACCAGGCATCGGCGACCCTTCTCGTCAATCAGAATCGGGGCTTGACAGCGCCGAGTTACGAATCGGTGCTGATGAGTCAACAGTTGACGCGCACCTATGCGGAACTTTTGAAGAAGCGACCGCTGTACGAGGGGGTGATCGCCAGCCTGAGCCTTACCACGACGCCTGAGCAGTTGATGCGCAACGTCCGGGTGTCTACCATTCGCGATACGCAGTTGATTGTTGTGTCGGTGCGCGACCGCTCCCCTCAACGTGCTGCAGATATTGCGAACGAACTGGTGCGTCTGCTGCGTGAGCAGGATCGTCAACTACTCGCGGGCGCGTTTGCGGGTGGTGAGAGAGGACTGAGCGTGGTCGAACCGGCGTGGCCCGATCCGGCTCCGTTCAGTCCAAAGATCGCGCGTGATGTATTGCTGGGTGCGATCTTCGGTCTGCTGGGCATGTTCGGCATTGCCGTGGTGCGCGAGTATATCGATGAGACGGTCAAGACCAGCGATGACGTCGCGCGGTTGACCCATGCGCCTGTTCTTGGCGTCATCCGGGGCGCTTCCAGCGCCGTACAACGGTCATTCGCTATCGACGATAACGTGCCGGAAGCCTACCGTATGCTTGCGGTGCGTCTGCGCACCACGCTGCACGATCAGCGCGCGTCTACGCTGATCGTTACCAGCGCGGAACCGTTGGAAGATGCCCGCACAGTGGCTGCATATCTGGCAGCGGTCTCTGCCCGGATTGGTCAACGGGTCATTCTGGTGGATGGCGATCTGCGGCAACCGATGCTTCACTCCTTTTTTGACCTGGCGGGTGTTCCTGGATTGAAAGAAGCGCTGGAGTGCGCTCAGTCGCTGCCGGTCTACCGCTACCTGCGCCCGACGTCGTTTGCCCACCTGATGCTGTTACCCGGCGGCGAGCCGACGGCGAATCCGATGATTCTGCTTGACTCACTGCGGTTGCATGACCTTGTTGCGGAACTGCACCAGCACGCTGAACTGGTGATCATGGTCGGTCCGGCGTTGCTTACCGTTGCCGATCCGTTGCTCCTCGCAAAGGCGGCAGACGCTGCTCTGCTCGTCGTGCGCGCCGAATTGACCGGCGGCGCCGCCGCTATCGCTGCTCGTGCGATACTCGATCAGACCTCGATCCGATTGGCGGGCGTCGTCCTGACCGGTGCGGTCGATGAACCGCTTGCTTCCTGGAGCGGTGATCCGATGGATGTTGGATCCTCTGGGTTCCGCCAGCGCCTGTGGTGGGGAACGAGGGGAAGACACGCGCTGCGTGGCGTGGCGCCGCCGACATCCTCAGCTTCATCACGCACGTCGGACGCATAGGCTCCCCTGGTTTCCGACAGTTCCAATCCCTATATCGAGACAAAGTCCCAAAGTGGATATGGTCGCTAACAGGTACACGGGAGGTGTACGATGGCTCTTCCCATACCCAGAGTCACCCTTGGCATGCTGCCAGTCGTTCTGCTGATCGGCGCAGTGCTGATGACATCCGGTCAAACAGGCGTTTTGCCTGTCACGCAGTCAGCGCCTGACTCTGCGCCCCCGCCGCCGGTTGTTGCGCCTGGGACGCAGCCAATCGTGGCGAACGGTATTGTGGCGCCAGCAACACACGTCGATCTGCGCTTCGAGACCGGCGGGATCGTGCGGGATGTGCTGGTGCGCGAAGGAGATGTCGTTCAGGCTGGCGATCCGATCCTGCGTCTCGACACAGGCGACCTGGAACTGCGCTGTGCTCAGGCGCGCGCGCAACTATCGGCGGCACAGGCGCAGTATGAACTGCTGGCTGGTCCCGCGACACCGGCCGATATTCAACGCGCCCAGGCGGTGCTGGCACGTGCCCGGGCGCATCTGCGCGAGGTGAGCGACGCCGTCACCCCGGCTGCCCGACGGGCGGCGCAGGCGCGACTCGAAGCCGCACGCGCGACGCTGGCGCGTCTCGAAGAAGGTCCGAATCCGGCGGATGTACGCGCCCTGCGCGCCGAACTGCACCAGGCGGAAGCAGAATTGCGGGCGACGCGCGATCGCCTGTCGCTCGAAAAAACAACGCTACGTCTGCACATGGAACAGGCAGCCAATGTTCTGCGCGATCGTCAGACGGAGTATGCGCGCATCCGTGACGAGAACCAGGCGCGAACCGAGCCGCTGACGGCCGATCAGCGGGTGCGGGAAGCCAGTGCGCGACTGGCAATGGAAAACGCCGAGAAGTCGCTCGAACAGGCGCGTGTGGCGTATGAGGCTGCGCTTCAGGCGGAACGAACCGGCATTGCCGCCGCAGAGGCGCGTGTCGAAGCCGTAAAAGCGCGGTTGGATCGCGTTCTGGCGGGCGCCGATGCGGATCAGATCGCTGCAGCGCGCGCGGCAGTCGCGCAGGCGGAGGACGATCTGGCGCGCCTCCAGGACGAACGCCGTGCGGCGATGGTCGAGGCCGCCCGGATGGAAGTAGCAATTGCCGAAGCTGAACTGGAACGCTTGCTGGCCGGAGCGCAGCCGGCAGAGGCGACAATTGCGCGCGCACGTGTCGAGGAAGCGCGCGCAGCGCTCCAGCAGGCAGAACTCGCGCTGGAACGCGCCACACTCCGCGCTCCGATAACCGGAGTAGTCGCAGCACTCAATATCCGCCCCGGTGAAGTTGCAGACCCCCATCTTGTTGCCGCGCGGCTGGCGGATGTGCGCGGATGGCGCATCGAAACCACCAATCTGAGCGAACTGAGCGTCACGCGCCTGCGCGAGGGCGATCCGGCGATCATCCGTCTGAATGCAATCCCCGACCTCGAAATCCCCGGCAGAGTGACCAGTATCAAACCACTGGGCGCCGGTCAGGAAGGTGATGTGACACTCTACACCGTGATTATCACTCCTGATCGGCTGGATGAGCGATTGCGCTGGAATATGACCGCGATGGTGCAGATTACACCGGGTCGTTGAGTTCTGGCGGGTGAGTGAGAGAGAAGGTATGCACGCCCTATTTCCAAAAACCGTGGCGAGATGCGCTGTTCTCCTGGCACTGGCGCTCTCGATGCTCTCCTTTTGCGGGTCAGGCAGCCCTGTTTCTGTCGAGTCAATGACGGGGTCGGGGAATGCTCCGCGCGCAACGGTGGAAGGCGATGCGCCTGTTCCAACTGCCGTTCCTGTCGTGTCTGTAGAGCATAGCGTGACGCCTGAAACGGGCACAACCGAAGAGGTGACGCTGCGCACCCGTGATGGGTTGACCTTCGTTTTCGACCGGCAGAGTGGCAGGTTTATGCGCATGGATGTGCAAACGAGGACATTCACACTGGCGACTGGTCGTGATCTGGGGGTGTACCTCTTCGATGCGCGGGGAAATTCCCTGCTCGACGTGCGCTCTATCCCTGCTGCGCGGGTGGAGCGCGTGGGCGATGACCTGATCATTTCTCGTGAACAGCGCGCGACACATGTACAGACGGTTGAAAAATGGACGGCGCATGCCAACCGGATCGATCTTGAAACCACAATTGTCAATACCGACCCTTCGACGCCATCTCGTGCTATTGAGGCGTGTTTACAACTTCCGCTCGATCTGATCGGATCATACTGGTATCACCATTTTGAGGATCGAGAAATCATTGCGAAACGCAGTGAACCGTATAAAACAGTTCTTCAGCGACTGATAGACATTGGAACATTCAGTGATGGGAGTTTCCACCTGAAAACCGACCTGGACATCAATCTGAATGGTCTCAACCTGATCGGTAACGGTGAGTTCGGGCTGGCAATCTCAATCAACCCTGAACAACCGGCGGCGTACTATGTTCGTTATGACCCGCAACATCTCTCATACGACGCTTGCTTCCATCTAGGCATCTACAACGAGCATATTCGCTTTGGTGATCGTGTTTCCTTTGCACTTTCGCTTTTCGTGCCGGATGAGCCAGAGTGGGGGTTACGTTCGGCGTATGCAAAATACATCGCGATCTATCCACAATCACACAAAGGCAGATTGCCGCGCAAAACAACCATGGTCACGCTGGAAGAGTACAGTTACGACGCATTTCCCAACCCCCTCGAATACCGGATCGGCGCCGTATGGGGGCGCTACAAGGCGCAGAACCGGCGCTTTGGCATCGACGACCTGGTGTACATCTGGCCCCACGGCTACTATGATCGAGGGATGCGCCTGAAAGTTCAGCCGTCATCGGCAGGGGGCGTTCAAACGTGGGAAGCGGACATTGCCGCATGTTTTGCGCTGTACGAAGACATTGATCAGGGCAGAGAACCATTCGCGGAAACATGCACCGGTTCATACCCGTTTGCAACCTGCACCACGCACAAAGAACGCGGAAAGACCTACGGACCGGTTCTTGAGCGTGAGGCAAGTAGCGAATGGCGGCGCGTCGAAGCATATCAGATGACGGTCAGCAACGGACCGAACTTCCTGATCGGGCAATTCCGCCTGCCTGCGCCGTTTGTCGCATCACTCTTGCAGGATGCCGATGGACGCTGGCTGAATGCGATGAGTTTTGCTTCGATGATCGCCGAAGTTCCCTGGGATCCAGGTGTTCGCCGCTGTATTTTCGATGGTATCAATCCCGATCCGGGAGTGAATGTGGCGCTGTCGAATGAACCGCGTTCTGCACCTGCGCCCACAATCGTGAGCAATTTTGGTGAGTTGAATCTGGAAGTGGTCAAACGCGCGCATGGGTTGTACGGACCTTCCTACCTGGACACCCATCCTGAAGAGGGAATAAACCTGTACCACGGGGTCGCCGTCGATACGGTCGGGGTGTATTTGCGTCCCGACTTCAACCCGCGCGCGCTGCGGGTGGCTTCGCTGCCGCTCAGTTATGACCGTGCCACCGGGCGTGTGGTCGCGCTGGAACATCTGACGACGCTGGCATTTTTGCGCGCATTGCGGGCATCGATCCCGTCGGATGCTCCAATTGCATCGAGCGGCGCTCCGATCGGCGGGATTCTGTTCCAGGAAGCGGATTATATCCTCGAGGAGTTCGTCAAGATCGAGCGCAACGGTCGATTGATCGACGAATTGTACGACGAAACGCAGCCAGACAAACTGCGCCTGATCAACCGGATCCGTATGGGCGCCAATCAGCGCCCAATCACGTTCAGTGTTCGTTTCGAGCGCGCCACCAGCGATCGCGCTTTTCTGGAACAGATTCGACGGTATCTGCCGCTCTACACTGCAAAAGGGATCTACGTCAACATTGATCGCTATGGCAATGATCCAGAGCGCTATTTCTGGAGCGATCCGCCATCCAGCCAGGACGTGTTGCGCGCCTACCGGCAGCATTTGCACGCCGTACATGCGCTGAACGTCGCCGGATGGCAACCAGTTCCGTATGCCACTGCGAGTGAGGGCATTCTGGTCGAACGGTTCGGGCAGGACTACCTGACCTTCTACAACCCTGACGAGCAACCGCGAACGGCAACCGTCGCCATCAACTGGCGCGCTATCGGACTGAATGAGCCGCCGTCTCGCATCGTCGATTTCGACACAGGAACGGAACTGCCCTTTCGCGTGTCCGGTGACAGCATGACCATCGATGCGCTGGCGCTCGACGGGCTGGCTGCACGCATCGTTCGGATCAGGGATACGAAGGTCGGGCAGGTTCTGCTGCCGCTCGTGGTTGCGCCGTAAGCGCCTATCTGACAGAACGGGACGCATATGTTGATGGATCGTGATCGATCGTTTGCCCGGCTCTCACTGCGCGCCAATTTTTCCTGGACATTCGTCGGGAATGTGGTGTACGCCGCGTGTCAGTGGGGGATGCTGATGGCGCTGGCAAAACTTGGCTCACCTGCAATGGTTGGCATGTTTGCGCTTGGTCTGGCAATTACCGCGCCGGTGTTCATGTTCGCCAACCTGCATCTGCGCACCATCCAGGCGACCGATGCGCGCCAACAGTATCAGTTTCGCGACTATCTCAGCGTGCGCCTGGCGACGACGGCGCTGGCGTTGCTGGTTGTGGCAGCGATTGTTGTGCTCGTTGGGTACGCCTGGGAGACAACGGCGGTCATCGTGGCGGTTGGATGCGCCAAGGCGTGCGAGTCGATCAGCGACATTTTCTACGGGCTGCTCCAGCGTCTGGAACGGATGGATCGCATCGCCAGCGGGATGATGCTGAAGGGCATTGCGTCGCTGGTTGCTCTGGCAACCGGTGTTGCCCTGACCGGTTCCGCCTTCTGGGGCGTGGTTGGGCTGACCGCTGTGTGGGCAGCGGTGCTGGCATTCTACGATGTGCCGAATGGGTTGCAGGCATTGCGACAGACGCAGCCGATCCGCGAGCGATCCTCACCGCCGCAGCGTGTGGCAGTTGCGACCCGCCTGGCGTGGATGGCGCTCCCGCTTGGCGTCGGGATCATGCTGGTTTCGCTGAGTACCGCGATCCCGCGCTATTTCGTCGAGCGCATTCTTGGGGAGGAGAGTCTGGGCATCTTTGCGGCAATCGCCTACATTCAGGTCGCCGGAACAACTGTCGTTGGCGCGCTCGCGGCTGCCGCCAATCCGCGCCTGGCGCAGCACTACGCCTTCGGTGAGATACACGCCTTTCGCGGGTTGCTGTTCAAACTGGTAGCGATTGCACTGGCGCTGGGCAGCGCCGGCGTGCTGATCGCCTGGCTGATCGGCGGTTGGGTACTGACCCTGATCTACCGACCGGAGTATGGCGCGTACAACCATGTGTTCGTGCTGGTGATGATTGCTGCCGGTATCGGATATGTCGGATGGTTCGTCGGGGATGCGATGACTGCGGTTCGTCGCTTACGGGCGCAGGCGTTGCTCTTTCTTGGAATGACGGCGGCAACGATCGGCGCGTGCGCCTGGCTGATCCCGCTGTTTGGTCTGACCGGCGCAGCCGTAGCGACGATGGTCACGTCAGTGATCCACGCAGTCGGCGGGTTCCTGATCGTCGAACGTGCGCTGCGCTCCCTGGAGTCGGACGTGCGCGCCGGTCGTGCATTGACGGGTGGCATGTCGTACCACGGATGAGAGGAAACCAATGGATCGCGCCATCCAGAACGCCATACCGGTTTACCAGGCATTACGCGTCTCCGGGCGCCCCATCGATAGTGTCGTCCTATCGGTCTATGCCTGCGCGTTGACGCTGGCGATCTTTGTAGCGCTGTCGGATCAGTTCTGGCACTGGTTTGTTATTCCGGTGCTGATGGCGGGCGTTCTGATCGGCATCGACGCAGTGGACTGGGCGCGGGGAAAGATAGATCTGTTCGATCCAATCGGTCTATCAGGCGCATTTGGCTGGTTTTTCTTCTTCTTTGCGCCGTTGTTGACCGTGGCGATCAACTACTGGCTGATCTATGTCGATCCGCCAGCAGAGCGGCGTGATTGGCTGGGATGGATGGCGTTGCTCAATCTATTGGGCTTGATGATCTATCATGGCGTTCGATTGATCTACTTCCAGCGCGAACGCAGCATACATACATTCTGGAAGATCGATCAGAAGCGATTCTATGTTCTGGGCGCTCTGGGGCTGGCAGTCACCGCTTTTCTTCAAATCTACGTCTACCTCAGTATGGGTGGAATTCAGGGATTTATCCAGGAAGCAACCGATCAACGCGCCATTCGATTGAGTCTTCAGGGTTTTGGGCAGATTTTCATGATTTCAGAGAGCTTCCCGATCATTGCTCTGATGATGTTCATTGTCTATGCGCATCACCAGAAATCGCCTGTGTATCGTTCATGGCTGGTTATCTGCGTCGTGTTGCTGATCTATTTCGGTTTGAAAATCTTCTTCGGCGGGTTGCGCGGCAGTCGGAATAATACGATCTGGGGGCTTTTCTGGGCAGTTGGACTGATCCACTTCTGGCTGCGCCCCGTGACGCGCAAAGTTGCGCTGATCGGATTGGGTTTTTTGATCGCATTCATGTATATCTACGGGTTTTATAAGAATGCCGGTCTGGATGCATTGCGCCTGTTTGAAGACCCGTCCACGCGCGTTGAACTGGAGCGCGAAACCCGGCGCGATCTTCCCACGCTGCTGCTGGGCGATCTTGGGCGCAGCGATGTGCAGGCGTTCGTGCTCTATCAACTGGCCCGCCCCGACAGCGATTACGACTATGCATTCGGGCGCACCTATGTTGCCGCATTTGCCGTGCTCATCCCGCGCTCCCTGATCGAGCGCATGCCGAGCAAGACGCTCGAAGGCACCGAAGCGCTCTACGGCAGGGGATCGTACATCCCCGTCGATTTCGAGGCGTCGCAACTCTACGGCATCGCTGGCGAGGCAATGCTCAACTTTGGGTTTGCTGCCGCACCCGTTTCTTTCATCTTCTTCGGACTGGCAAACTGCTCGGTGCGGCGCTGGCTCTTCGGTTTGACCCCAGGAGATGCGCGCCTGCTGTTCTATCCGTTTCTGGCGCTCTTCTGCTTCTACATGCTCGCCTGTGATCTGGAGAACCTGGTTTTCGACATTATCAAGAACGTTGCCGTTCCGCTGGCCATCACGCTGCTCTCACTATCATCGGTCCGCCGTGGATGAGGGGCATCTGAAAGAGGAAAGCCATATGCGGGTTGTCGTATCGCTCGAACATCACTTTGATCGCACGCCAGACGGCGTTATCTGGACACAGACGCAGTTCCCGTACCGTTTCTGGCAACGCTATCTGGAAGTGTTCGACCAGGTGCAGGTCGTTGCGCGGGTGCGTGATGTGCGCAAAGCCGCACCCGACTGGCAGCGCGCCGATGGGCGTTCGGTCTCATTTGCCGCCATTCCCGATTACCTGGGACCGCGCCAGTATCTGATGCGCATTCGTCAGGTGCGCGCGGCTGCGCGCGGCGCGATTGGCGCGGAGGATGCAGTGATTCTGCGTGTCAGTTCGCAGATCGCCGATGTGATCTATCCGTTGCTCCGGCGCCAGGGGCGTCCGTATGGCGTCGAAGTCGTCAGCGACCCATATGATGTGTTTGCGCCCGGTTCGGTCAGGCACCCGCTGCGCCCCTTCTTTCGTTGGTTGTTCCCATATCGCCTGCGGCAGCACTGCGCCAATGCTGCAGCCGCATGCTACGTCACCGCGCAGGCGCTACAGCGCCGGTACCCATGCCTATCGTTCTCGGTGTCCGCGTCGGATGTTGAGTTGCCCGACGATGCAATCGTTGCTGCGCCGCGTCCGCTGCGCGCGCATGCCGCTGCCCATCGCCTCATCTTCGTCGGCACACTGGGGCAGTTGTACAAGGCGCCGGATGTGCTGATCGACGCAGTGGCGGCATGCGCGCGCGATGGCGTCGATCTGACGCTCACCCTGGTCGGTGACGGGAAGCATCGACCAGAATTGGAAGCGCGTGCGCGTCAGCCTGGTATCGCCGATCGGGTGGTCTTTCGCGGGTGGGTGACGGCAGGTGCAGCAGTGCGCGCCGAACTGGATGCAGCAGACCTGTTCGTGCTGCCGTCGCGACAGGAGGGGATGCCGCGCGCCATGATCGAAGCGATGGCGCGTGCGCTTCCCTGTATTGGCTCGACGGTCGGCGGCATCCCGGAACTGTTGCCGCCCGAAGACCTTGTGCCTCCTGGCGATGCGCTGGCGCTGGCGCATACCATCCGCGCAATGACGTCCGATCCCGAACGGATGGCGCGCGCCTCGGCGCGTAACCTGGAACGCGCGCGCTCATTCGCCGAATCCAGGCTACGCACGCAACGGCTCGCCTTCTTCCGGCATGTGCGTGAGCAGACTGAGACCTGGCTCGCTGCTCGACGCTTATCAACGACAGTGCAGGCAAAGCGTCATTCGGCAACAGGAAGGTGACCTATGCCACGGTTATTGATCGTCACAACGATTCCGGCAACCCTGTCGGCATTCCTGCTGCCATTTGCCCGGCATTACCGCGCGTGTGGATGGCAGGTCGATGCGATGACGCGCAGCGAGCCGATCACTCCCGATATCCACTCAGCATTCGATCAGGTCTGGACGCTGCCCTGGTCGCGTCATCCCGTCAACCTGTCCAATCTGATTGGAACGCCGCAACGCATCCGGCAGATTGTCGAGCGCGAGCGGTACGACATCGTCCATGTGCATACCTCCGTTGCCGCCTTTGTGACACGCTACGCCCTCCGCGATCTCCGGCGCCGCCTTGGGGTGTGCGTGATCTACACCGCGCATGGGTTCAATTTCGACCAGAGCATGCCGTGCCACAAAAATCTGGCGTTTCTGGCGCTGGAGAAACTGGCAAGCGCCTGGATGGATTATCAGGTGGTGATCAACCGCACCGATGAACTGGCAGCCGTTCGGTACCGTCTCGCACCGCCGGACCGGGTCTGGTACATGCCGGGCATCGGCGTCGATCTGACCCACTATTGCCCTGAAAGTATCCCCGACGCGGAGGCGGAAGCGGTGCGTCGGGAGATGGGCATTGCTCCCAATGAAGCGCTCGTGCTGATGATTGCCGAGTTTATTCCGCGTAAGCGCCACACCGATGTGTTGCGCGCGTTTGCGCAGCTTGGACGACGCGACACTCACCTGGCGCTGGCGGGAACCGGACCGTTGCTGGAACCGATGCGTCGTCTGGCAGATGACCTCGGCATTGCCGGACAGACCCATTTTCTGGGGTATCGCAGCGATGTGCCAGCGCTCCTCAGGGCTGCAGCCGTGATGATCCTGCCATCGCGGCAGGAAGGGTTGCCGCGCAGCATTCTGGAGGCAATGGCAATGGGTGTGCCCGTGATTGGCTCGGACATCCGCGGTGTGCGCGACCTGCTGGCGGACGGCGCTGGCATGATCGTGCCGGTTGGCAACATCGAAGCGCTGACGCGCGCCATGGCTCGCGTGATCGATGATCGCGCCGCAGCGCGCGCAATGGCGGAACGTGGTCTGGAACAGGCGCAGCGGTACGACCTGCAGCGCATCATCGCGCTGCACGATCAGTTGTATGCGGCAGCGTTGAGCAAGCGTCATGCCTGTGCGCCAACGATGTAGAGGAGGACCGCTCATGTATCGGAACTATGGAAAACGCGCCTTCGACCTTGTGCTGGTTGTAGCGGCGCTGATTGTGTTGGCGCCGGTGATGGCGATCCTGGCGGTGCTGATCCGGATCGCTATGGGATCGCCGGTTATCTTCACGCAGGAGCGCGCCGGGAAGGATGGGAAACCCTTCAGGCTCTACAAATTCCGCAGCATGACCAATGCGCGCGATGCGCAGGGCAACCTGCTGCCGGACGAACAGCGTCTCACGCCGTTCGGCAGGTTCCTGCGCAGCACAAGCCTGGATGAACTGCCACAATTGTTCAATGTCCTGCGCGGCGACATGAGCCTGGTCGGACCGCGCCCATTGCTGGTGAAGTACATCGACCGGTACACCCCGGAGCAACGTCGTCGGCTGGAGGTACTGCCGGGAGTGACGTGCCAGGCAGTGCTCCACGGGCGGAGCAACCAGACGTGGGATCAAATCCTGGCGCACGATGTCTGGTATGTCGATCACATCAGTCTCTGGACCGATCTGCGCATTCTGCTCGGCACCGTGCGCGTGGTGCTGACACGCGAAGGGGTCGAGCGCAGTGCGAACGGCCAGATTCCAGAGTTTCTCGGCGTACTCGCCCGGCAACCGGGCAGTGCGTCGGACGCGCCGCCAGCCGGAGGTTCGTAAACGTGGACGTTCGCTATCTCGAACAGGTGAAAGCAATGAAGGTAACGCTTATTCGTTCCGCTCGTGATGCAGAAGCGGTCTTCGCTGACGTGGAGTGTCTGTTCCAGCGCGTCTTTGGCTATCGTCTGGATCGGAGGGCATGGGCGCGCTTTTACTTCGTCAATCCGTATGGTGATGCAATTGTTGCGCTCGGCTGGAGCGGCGACCTTCTGGTCGGGCATCAGGCGCTCGTACCGCACGCGCTCACCGATGGGTATGGAGGGGAATACCGCTATTACCTGGCAATGAGTCTCATGCTGCACCCCGATCATCGTGGTTTCCCGGCATTTCATCGCCTGGTGGCGACGACGACAGCAGTGGCGCGACAGGAGGGTGTGCCGTTCATTCTGGGGTTTCCGAACGGCAATTCTTACGCGCTCTTCCAGCGCGCTTTCGGATGGAAAACGCTGCTGGAAACCGAACTGTACAACTGGAATCCTGCCACGCCAGCCGCTCCGCCACGAAGCATCACGCCACTGCCGCACCTGCGCCTGACGGATGAGGCAGGTCCGCCCTGCGATGAAACATACCGCCAGTGGCGCAGCCTGGAACTCCCCTATTATGCCGAACGGGTCAATGGACAGCTTGCCGTCATCTACAAGATTGATCGCAACGGTACGCTCACCCTGCTCGATGCATTGACCGACGCCCCGCAGCGCACGGCGGACGATCTTGCCGCGTTGCTGACATACGCTGGCGCACGCCAGGTGCGCATGACCGGCGTGCATGCCCGGATGATCGGTCTCGATCCATCGCGCATGGAGCGACACACCGATTACCGGTTGCGCATGTGCTATGCTCCGATCACGGCGGATCCGCCGCCGTTGCGTTTCAGTTTGCTGTTGAGCGATGTGTTCTGACGAATGAAGGAGTGGATGCATGAACGTCCTGATTGTGGCTGCGCATCCAGATGATGAAGTCCTGGGGTGCGGCGGAGTCACGGTGCGTCACGTCGAACGCGGCGACCGGGTCTATGTGGTGGTGGTCACCCGTGGTTTCCCTGAGATCTTTTCGCCGGAGATCGACGAGGAGGATCGCCAGCATGCGCGTGAAGCGCACGAGATACTCGGCGGCGTGGGGATCTTCTTTCTCGACTTTCCGGCGCCGCGTCTGGATACGGTGCCGGGGCACGAACTGGCGGACGCGCTCCGTCAGGTGATCTTCTCGGTCAACGCCGACGTGGTCTATACCCCGTTCGGCGGCGACCTGCACGGTGATCACAAAGCCACCTACCTGGCGACCCTGGTTGCATCGCGCCCGGTCAACCACTGCCCGGTCCGGCGGCTCCTCTGTTACGAAACCCTCTCGGAGACCGATTGGGCGTCGCCGCTGGACGATGGCGCCTTCAAGCCAACCGTTTTTGTGGACATCAGTGAAGTTCTGGAACGCAAACTCCAGGCGCTTGCCTGTTTTCGCAACGAACTGAAACAGCCGCCCCATCCCCGTTCGTTGCGCGCGATCGAGGCGCTGGCGCGGGTACGCGGCAGCACGGCAGGTCTTATGGCAGCAGAAGCATTCATGCTGGTTCGTGAAATCATCGATTGAACAAAGGAGCACGGTATGCAGGTCACAGCGCTGGACATTCCCGCTCAGATTCGCACCTACATCACACACAACCTGTTGTTCGGCGACGAAAGTCTGATCTACAGCGATGAGGACTCGTTTCTCGAACGAGGGATTGTGGACTCGCTCGGCGTGATCGAACTGGTGACCTTCCTCGAAGCACAGTTTGGCATCAGTGTCGCCGATCACGAACTGATACCCGAAAACTTCGACTCGGTGAAGAACCTTGCGGAGTATGTGGCGCGCAAACTTGAGACGGCAACGCTCGTAGAAGCGCCACGCTCGTCATTTGATCTGGGGGAAGCCTATGCTGGTCCATGACTTTCTGATCAACAGCGCCGCGCGACTGCCGGATAAGGTTGCGCTGGTGTGCGATGGACACCGGATGACCTACCGCGACCTCGATCTGATGACCAATCGCCTGGCGCGCGCGCTGGTGGAGCATGGCGTCGGGCGCGGTGATCGGGTGGCGATCTTCATGCCCAACTCGGTCGAAGCGGTGGTCGGGATTTTTGCTGCGCTCAAGGCGGGCGGCGTCTTCGTGGTCATCAACCATACGACCAAACAGGACAAACTAACCGCCATTCTGAACAACTGTCGCGCCGCTGCGCTGATTGCCGATGCGCAGATCAGAGACGTGCATCTGTCGGCGCTGCTCCACGATGCGCCATCGCTCAAGGTTGGCGTGCTGTGCAATCAAGGCGCCGCCGCCCGTATCACCCATCCACGTTTCATCGATTTCGACGCTGTGCAGGCACAGTACGACGCTGCGCCGCTCCCGCGCGTCACTATCGATCTCGACCTGGCGTGCCTGATCTACACTTCGGGCAGCACCGGGGAACCGAAGGGGGTCATGAGCGATCACAGCAATGTCGTCTTTGCCAGCGAGTCGATCATCACCTATGTGCAGAATGTCGAAGATGATGTCGTCATCAACATGCTGCCGCTTTCCTTCGATTATGGTCTCTACCAGCTGCTCATGACCTTCCGTTTCGGCGGCAGACTGGTGCTCGAACGCTCGTTTGCATATCCTGCGGCGATCCTCAGGCGCATCGAGGAAGAGCGTGTCACCGGTTTTCCCGGCGTTCCGACGATCTATGCCCTTCTCCTGCAGATGGATCTGAGCCGCTACGATCTGTCGAGCATCCGGTATCTCACGAACACTGCTGCCGCGTTGCCCCCCAGTCACGTGCTGGAACTGCGTCGAACCTTTCACTGGGCGCGCCTCTACTCGATGTACGGTCTGACCGAAACCAAACGCACGCTCTACCTGCCGCCCGAAGAAGTGGAGCGTCGCCCCGGTTCGGTTGGCATTGCCATTCCGGGGACCGAGGTCTGGATCGAAGACGAACAGGGGAACCGCCTCGGACCGGGTGAGGCTGGCGAACTGGTGGTGCGTGGACGGCACGTGATGCGCGGCTACTGGGAAGCGCCAGAAGCCACGGCACAGCGTTTCCGCCCCGGTCCGCTGCCGGGTGAGCGCGTGTGCTACACCGGCGACCTGTTTCGCATGGATGCCGATGGGTTTCTGTACTTCGTCGGGCGTAAGGACGACATCATCAAAAGTCGTGGTGAAAAAGTCGCACCCAAAGAAGTCGAAAACGTCATTTACGAACTGCCGGGCGTGGTGGCGGTCGCAGTGGTGGGTGTCCCCGACCCGATCCTGGGGCAGGCGATCAAGGCGTTCGTTGTCGCAAAGAATGCCGACCTGACAGAGATGCAGGTTCTGGCGCACTGCCGTTCGCGGCTGGAAGATTTCATGGTGCCGCGGTACGTCGAGTTCCGCGATGAACTGCCGGTCAACACGTCAGGAAAAATTGCCCGGCGAGAATTGACGCAAGCGTTGAACGCTGACCGTTCAACCTGACAGGAGTGTATCCATGTGCGGGATTGTGGGTATCGTCAATATCCAGGGTGATCAACCGATCCACGAAGAGACGCTCCGCCGGATGCTGGCAATGATCCGGCACCGCGGACCCGATCAGTTTGGCATCTATCTCGACGATCAGGCTGGTCTGGGCAATGCGCGTTTGAGCATTATCGATCTGCACGGCGGTCAACAACCGATTGCCAATGAAGACGAAACGCTCTGGATCGTCTTCAACGGTGAGATTTTCAACTATGTGGAACTGCGCTCCGACCTGGAAGGGCGTGGACATCGCTTCACCACCAGCACCGACACCGAGGTGATCCTGCACCTGTACGAAGATCATGGACCGGCGTGTCTTTCCATGCTCAACGGTCAGTTCGCTATCGCTCTCTGGGATGCGCGTGAACAGACACTCTTCCTGGCGCGTGATCGGGTTGGTATTCTGCCGTTGTTCTACACCATCGTCGATGGCGCCCTGATTTTCGGTTCCGAAATAAAAGCAATGCTGGCAGATCCGCGCGTGCCGCGGGCGATCGACCCGGTGGCGCTGGAGCAGATTTTCACCTTCTGGAGCACCCTCTCGCCACGAACGATCTTTCGCAACATCGTCGATCTTCCGCCTGGACATTATCTGATCGCGCGTCAGGGACAGATCGACATCCGACCCTACTGGCGTCTCGAGTTCGGTCTGCCGATGCATGAGCGCAGCGAAGGTGAATATATCGAGGAATTGCGCGACCTGCTGATCGATGCGACGCGGATCCGCCTGCGGGCTGATGTGCCGGTTGGCGCGTACCTGAGCGGCGGACTCGACTCCTCGACGGTGGCGGCAATCGTGCGCAACGCTGCTGGAGTTCAGCTCGACACCTTTTCGATTGCGTTCAGCGATCCCGAATTCGACGAGAGTTCTTTTCAGCGCCAGATGGCGCAGTTTCTCGGAACCGACCATCAGGTGGCGTTTGTCACCCATGCCGACATCGGGCGCGTTTTCCCGGAGGTGATCTGGCATACTGAAACGCCAATCCTGCGCACCTCACCCGCGCCGCTCTTCCTCCTCTCGCAGCTGGTGCGTGACCGGAACTATCGTGTAGTGCTGACCGGTGAAGGCGCCGACGAATTCCTGGCGGGGTACGACATTTTCAAGGAAGCGAAGGTGCGACGCTTTTGGGCGCGTCAACCGACATCGCGCCTGCGACCGCTCCTGTTTCGCCGGCTCTATCCATGGATCGCCGGATTTGCCAGCAGCAACACTGCCTATCTGTCGGCGTTTTTTAGCGAAGGATTGATGGATACGCAGGCGCCGGACTATTCCCATCGCCCACGCTGGCGTACCACCAGTCGTATCCGACGATTCTTCAGCGACGAGGTGCGTCAGGCTGCCGATGCGCTGGCGCAGCCGGAGGATCGCGCACCGTTCTACCCGGAAGCGTTCAGCGCGTGGGATCCATTGCAGCAGGCGCAGTACCTGGAAATCACCACCTTCCTCTCGCAGTACCTGCTCGCAGCCCAGGGCGACCGGATGCTCATGGCGCATGCCGTCGAGGGGCGCTTCCCCTTCCTCGATCATCGGGTGATCGAGTTTGCCAGCCGACTGCCGTCGCGTCTGAAACTGCGCGGTCTGACCGAAAAGTACATTCTGCGCCAGGTCAGCCGTCGCTGGCTCCCGGACGCTATCTGGCAGCGTGCGAAGCAACCGTACCGCGCGCCGATCCACCGCAGTTTCTTCAATGATGCACGTCCGGGCTATGTCGATCATCTGCTCGCGCCGGAACACATCCAGGCGACGGGTCTGTTCCGCCCCACGGCTGTTGCGCATTTGAGGGAGAAGGCGCTCTCCGGGGTGCGTCTGAGCGAAACCGAGGATATGGCGCTGGTGGGGATTCTCTCGACACACCTGCTGGTTGAGCAGTTCATTCGTGACGTGCGTATGCCGCAGCCGCTCTCGGATGCGGATGATGTCAGGGTGTGCATACGAAGCGGCGTGGCAGCAGGAGGAGACCGATGACATTTGGGACGCATGTGTTACAGATCGATGCCGCTGCCGAGGCGGAGCGTATCATCACCTGGTTGCAGCATCACGTCATCAGAACCTTCCACCGTCAGGGGGTTGCGCTGGGGATCAGCGGCGGCATCGACTCATCGGTGGCGCTGGCGCTCTGTGTGCGCGCCTTCGGTCCACAGCGCGTGGTTGCGTTGATGATGCCGGAGCGCGACTCCGACCCGGAAACGCTGCATCTCTCAGAGATGGTTGCGCAGCACTATGGCGTCGAGCCGATCCTGGAGGATATTACGCCGGTGCTCGAAGGATTTGGATGCTACCGTCGTCGTGATGAGGCAGTGCGCCGCATCTTCCCGGAATACGACGCCGAACGCGGCTACAAAATGCGCATTGTGCTGCCGCAGAATCTGCTCGATGCCGATACGCTGAACGTCTTCTCGCTCGAAATTGTCACGCCCGACGGCGAAGTCAAAAGCAAACGCTTACCGCCGCGCGAGTATGCGCAGATCGTCGCCGCCTCGAATTTCAAGCAACGTACCCGCATGGCGCTGGTGTACTACCACGCCGAGGTGCGCAATTACGCAGTTGTCGGCACGCCGAACAAAAATGAGCACGACCAGGGATTCTTCGTCAAGTACGGTGACGGCGGCGCCGATCTGCGCCCGATTGTGCATCTGTACAAAACGCAGGTCTATCAACTGGCGCGCTATCTTGAGGTGCCGGAGGTCATCCAGCGTCGCCCGCCGACGTCGGATACCTACAGCGCGCCGACCACGCAGCAGGAATTCTTCTTCCGCCTTCCCTTTGAGATGATGGATCTGCTCTGGTATGCGCAGGAACACAACGTATCCCCCGATGATGCGGCGCAGGCGTTGGGATTGACGCCGGTGCAGGTGCAACGCGCCTTCAACGATTTTGCCCGTAAACAGCGCACAACCGCATATCTGCGCATGCCTGCGCTGGAACTGCGCAGCCCGGAGCAGAACGGTGAGCCGGTGGAGTCTGTGGAGTTTCGCAGGAACGAAGGAGCACGCACGTGATACACGAGCAGTTGTCTACCATCGAGGATCGGGATGCCTGGGAGGAGGCGATGCCGGCGCACATCAGTGTGTTTGGCAGCATCGGCTACGCCCGGATTGTGCAGCGTCATATCGGCTATCCTGCCCGCTTGTTCGTGGTGTCGTCCGGCGCAGGGCGGATCGTTTACCCTTTCTTTCTGCGTCCGGTGGCGAATCTGCCGTTTGCGAAGCAGTATGCACCGTTCTGGGATTCCCTTACCCCTGAGTATACCGGTCCGATGGCATGGGGTGAGGTGACGCCCCTGCTCAGGTATTTCTTCAACGAACGCTGGAACCGGTTGTGTGAAGAACAGGGGATTGTAGCGGAATTTGCTCACCTGCATCCATCAGAGCGCGCTGCCGACCTGCTGGACTCCGCGCATGTGCAGTTCAATCGCGAGATCGTTGTTGTTGATCTGACACTTCCGGAGGAGGAACTGCTGCGCCATTCCTTCTCGCTCTCCTGCCGCAACAGTATTCGCCGTGCACAGCGCGAGCAGGTGCGCGTTGTCGAAGGACGAACCGATGCCGATGTGCGCGAGTTCCACCGCATCTATACCATGACGATGGAACGTCGTCAGGCGCACAAACGCTACTTTTTCTCGCTCGACTATTTTCTGGCGTTTCGCGACGAATTGCCTGATAACACGCTGTTTCTGTTCGCCGTGCATCGTGATCGGGCGATTGCGGCGCACCTGTACCTCTATGACGATGAAGAGATGCACGATTTTCTCGGCGGCATGGAAGAGGAGCATAAGCAGCTGCGCCCGGTGAACGCCATTATTTATGCGGCTATTCAGTGGGGGCGACGCCATGGGAAGCGTCGGCTTATTCTGGGGGGAGGGTATCAGCCGAACGATGGGATCTATCAGTTCAAGGCAAGTTTCTCTCCGCTGCGCGCACGCTTCTCAACGTATCGACGGGTGCACCATCCGACGCTGTATGCCGACCTCTGCCAGGCATGGACGGAGTACTACGGATGCGCTCTGCCGCAGGACGCAACGTATTTCCCGGCGTACCGTATGATCCCGCCGCAGCACGCAGGATTGGCGCGCGAGGTTGGCGGCTAGATGCGCCCTGTATCGGGGCGCAGCGGGTTCTCCAGTTTGAACATGAAAGTCCACGAAGGCAGAGCATGCCAGGGAGCGGAGTATGGACAGAGTGCCCATGTCATCGCCGGATGTGACCGATGCTGAGCGAGAAGTTGTCACGAAAACGTTACACACCCCGGTTTTGAGCATCGGACCGTATGTTCAACAGTTCGAGCAACGTCTGTCGGCGTTTGTTGGCGCTCGTTACGGCATTGCAGTCAACTCCGGCACGAGCGGTCTGCATCTGAGCGTCATTGCTGCTGGCGTTACCGAATATGATCTGGTCGTCACAACGCCGTTTTCGTTTATCGCATCGGCAAACTGCATTCTGTACGAACGCGGCATTCCGATCTTTGTCGATGTCGATCCACTGACGGGTAATATCGATCCGGAACAGGTGCACGCTGCGATAAGCGATCTCGCGCGCGGCGGCATGGCGGCGCGGCGCTGGTTGCCGCCCGCTCTGCGCAACGGTCGTTACGGTCGGGTGAAAGCCATTCTTGCAGTGCATGCGTTTGGTCAACCGGCGGATATGACGCCAATTGTCGCGCTTGCGCGGCGGCGGAGTCTGGTGGTCATCGAAGATGCCTGCGAAGCGCTCGGTTCGGAGTATCGCGGTTATCCGGCGGGGACGTTGGGCGATCTGGCTGTCTTCGCCTTCTACCCGAACAAACAGATCACCACCGGCGAAGGGGGCATGATTGTCACCAATAACGAAGAATGGGCAGTGGTGCTGCGCAGTCTGCGCAACCAGGGTCGTGATGTGTTCGACGCCTGGTTGAACCATACCCGGCTTGGCTTCAACTATCGGCTCGACGAGTTGAGCGCCGCGCTGGGGTGTGTGCAGATGCAGCGCATCCGCGAGTTGCTGGCAAAACGCGCGCGGGTGGCGGCATGGTACAACGAACGGCTTGCCGATCTCGAACTGGTCGAACGTCCGCTGATCAGCGATACGACCACGGTGATGAGCTGGTTCGTCTATGTGGTGCGGATCAAGCCGCCTGCCCGACGCGATGTGGTGATGCGTCTGCTGGCAGCTGCCGGCATTCCGAGTCGTCCGTACTTCACACCGATCCATCTGCAACCGTTCTACCGCAAAAAGTTCGGTTTCCGCCGGGGCGATTTCCCGGTGACCGAACGCCTGGGGGATGTGTCGCTGGCGCTGCCGTTTTCCAGTGTGATGACCGAATCGCAGGTCGATATGGTGTGTGAACAGCTGCGCCACAGTCTGGTGCAATCGATCCAGTCGGAAGATACGGTAGGCGCAGTGTGAGTCGTGAGATGACAGAGCAGAGACGAATACCACGACTGCGAATAATCTCGCGCCTGCAATGGTCGCACCGTTCCGCCCGCTGGGGATACGCAACCCTGCTGACCATCGCCGCTCTGACGGTCAGCGCCGGGTGGTGGTTGCCAGCGCTGGGCGGTCTGCTGGCGCTGGAAGGACGACCAATGCACGCCGATGCGATTGTGGTGCTTGGCGGCGGGTTCCCGTTGCGTGACCAGCACGCGATCGATCTCTACCGTGAAGGATGGGCGCGGGAAATCTGGCGCACCGGCGATCTGCCTGGCGGCTCGGTTGTGCTGCAGAAGGCGCGCCGACTGGCACTCCAGCAAGGGGTTCCCGAAACGGCGTTCGTTCCGGTGACGACCGATAGCACCTGGGCGGATGGGCGCGAAATTGCTCGCATGGCGCAGGAGCGCCACGCCCAACGCCTGCTCATCGTCACCGACTGGCCCCACAGTCGGCGCGCTATGTGCGTGATTAATCGCCACCTTGCCGGTACCGGCGTCGTTGCGTTCTACGATGGTCCGCGCCATCCGCCCTACACGCCGCTCAACTGGTGGCGTGATCCCGAAGGTCGCCGGATCGTGTCCGGTGAAATGCTCAAGACGATCTACTACCTGGTACGATTCGGCGTGACGCCCTGGGCATGTTGATCAATCCGCTGCGCAACGGCGCGGAGTGGAACAGGAGGAGGATATGTCACGATCATTGCCTGCCGGGCATCTCTGCACAATAGATGTGCTGATGTTGACCATTGCGGCGTTCGTCAGTTATGCGCTGCGTCTCGAGCGTCTCGATCTGGGTGAGCACTGGCGGTCGTTCGTGCTGTTTGCCGGAGTAGCGCCGGTTGTTGTGCTGATGCTCTTTGGGGTGACACGGGTCTATGCCCAGTACTGGCGCTATGCATCGTTCCACGAGTTCAGTCTGCTGGCATGTGCGCTTGTGTGCGCCGGGATCGTTCTGGAAGGCGTAGTGCTGATCGGGCGCGCCCTGTTTCCGGTGGCACCGGTTGTCCCGTTGTCGATCCCGCCGATCTTCGTCTTATCCGCGCTGACACTGACCGCGTTGCCGCGCCTGATGATGCACGCGCGATTTCAACCTTCCCCCCGGCGCTGGCATCGACAGAGCGGTAATCGCGTGCTGATCATGGGCGCCGGTGAAGCCGGTGCGATGATTGTGCAGAGTATGCGTCTTGCCCGGCAGAATAATATTATTGTGGGCTTTGTCGATGATAACCCGCATAAGCGAGGCGTGCGCATCAATGGCGCGCCGGTGCTCGGTGATCGTCACGATATTCCGCGCCTGGCGGCAGAGCATCAGATCAACGAGGTGATCATCGCCATGCCGAGTGCGCCAGGCAAAACAATCCGTGAGATTGTTGCGATCTGTGAACGCGCTGGTGTGCGCGCCCGCATCATCCCTGGCATCGCCGAACTGGTCGATGGTCGGTTCAGCGTCAATCATATCCGCGATGTGCAGATCGAGGACCTGCTCCGCCGCGCGCCGATACGAACCGATATGCAGGCGGTGGGGAGCCTGATCCGTGGGCGGCGCGTGCTGATCACTGGCGGGGGCGGGTCGATCGGGAGCGAAATCTGTCGCCACGTGCTGCGCTATGAACCGTCTGACCTGATCATTCTCGGGCACGGTGAAAACAGTGTATTCGCCATCCACAACGAACTGCACCGCTGGTTGAACATGCCGCGTGGAGCAGATCACACGGGCGGCGATGGACAATACCGGTCGAACTGCACAACGCTGCACACGGTGATTGCCGATATTCGCTTCGCTGAACGCATCCACGCGGTGTTCGAGCGGTATCGTCCGGAGATTGTGTTCCATGCCGCAGCGCACAAGCACGTTCCGCTGATGGAAGCCAACCCCGTCGAGGCGGTGACCAACAATGTGCTTGGCACGCGCAATCTGCTCGATGCCGCAATTGTCACCGGCGTTGAACGCTTCGTCATGATCTCGACCGATAAGGCGGTCAACCCCACCAGCATCATGGGGAGCAGCAAGCGTGCTGCCGAACTGCTGGTGCATCACGCCGCGAAGGTCAGCGGTCGTGCGTTCATGGCGGTGCGTTTCGGCAACGTCCTGGGGAGTCGCGGCAGCGTGGTGTGGACGTTCAAGCAGCAGATTGCTGCCGGTGGACCGGTGACAGTAACCCATCCGGAGATGCGCCGTTATTTCATGACCATCCCCGAAGCGGTGCAACTGGTGTTGCAGGCGGCGACACTTGGTCGGGGCGGCGAGGTGTTTACGCTGGATATGGGTGAACCGGTCAAGATTCTCGATCTGGCGCGCGATATGATCGAACTCTCCGGGCTGCAGGTAGGGCGCGACATCGATATTGCCTTTGTAGGGTTGCGCCCAGGCGAGAAACTCTTTGAGGAACTGTTCCTGCCCGGCGAGCAGTACGACCGCACAAGCCACGAGAAGATTTTCATTGCCAGGAATGCCAGCCGGCTTGTCCCCGCCGATGTGCTCGCGCTGATCGCCGATCTTGAAGAGGCGGCTCTGTCAGACGATACGCCACGCACCGTCCGGTTGCTCCGTCTCATCGTTCAGCGCAGTCAATTGGCGCCACACGAGGATGTGCACGCCGATCATACGCTCGAGCCTGCCAGCCTGCGCGCGCTCGCAGTGGGTGGGTCGTAGCGGGTCGAACGCCCACGGCGCACGATGATCCTTCCTGCGGGTGACGCATGCTTCTGGATGGCGCAGTGTTCCGCGCTGTGGGGGAGAGTGCGTCGCTTGCTGCGCTCCAGTACGCTGGCATGGAGTCGCTTCCTGTGCTGCCGCAGTTCAGGGCATCAGATCGCACCCAACGCCGGTGCGGAATATCTCGTCAGTGTCCACATTTCTCCTGGGAGCGAGGGTATCTTGCCCTCGTAGACGCGACGAGGGCGGGACGCCCTCGCTCCCGGGCGTGTGTGTTCCTCCAGGTGTGAACAGTTACACCGTCTCTGGAGTTGGACAAAACCGGTGAGTCGCGGTACGCTAGAGAACCTGGAGACGGCGCAGGCATGGGGAGGCAGATTCGTGCGCGTTTTCATTACTGGCATTACGGGTCCGGTTGGCAGCGCGCTTGCCGACTATCTGGTGACATTACCCGGCGTCGAGGTGCACGCTTTCAAACGCTGGCGTAGCGATACGCGCCCGATTGCGCATCTGCTTGGACGGATCACGGTGCACGAGGGAGACATCGAAGATCCGTACTCGGTAGCGCGTGCGGTGGAACGGGCGGCGCCGGAGCGCGTGTACCATCTGGCAGCGCAGAGTTATCCCAGCGAGTCGTGGGATGCGCCGGTTGTCACCATGCGCACCAATGTCGAGGGAACGATCAACCTGCTGGAGGCGGTGCGCCGTTATGCGCCACGCGCGCGGGTGCATATCGCCGGCACCAGCGCCGAGTACGGCTGGGTACGTCCAGAAGAGACGCCGATCCGCGAAACGCATCCCACCCGTCCCCTCAGTCCCTATGGCGTGAGCAAGGTCGCAGCCGGATTGAGCGGCTTGCAGTACGCTGCCAGCTATGGTTTGCACATTGTCGTCACCCGTTCATTCAATCACGTCGGTCCGCACCAGGGCGACCGGTGCGCCATTCAGACATTCTGCCGTCAGATGGCGCTGATCGAGCATGATCGTCAGGAACCGGTCATATACGTCGGCAATCTGGAGGCGCGGCGTGATTTTACCCATACGCGCGATGTGGCGCACGCGCTCTGGCTGTTGCTCGACCATGGCGTGTCAGGTGAAATCTACAATCTCTGCTCAGGTGTGGCAACGCGCATCGGCGATATTGTTGCGCTGGTGCAACGGTCTGGTCGCGTTGCAACGGAAGTCCGCATCGATCCGTCGCGCCTGCGCCCGTCGGATGAGCCGCTGCTCGTGGGCGACAATACGAAACTGCGGCAGGCGACGGGATGGGCGCCCCAGATCGATGTGCCAATGATGGTGGAGGAGTTGATGGCGTACTGGCGGGAGCGGATCGCTACGGGGGGTGAGGTGTCCTCACGGGGGTAGGTTTTTGGGGAAGCCCTTGCGTGCCATCTCCCGTTTCAGGCATCAGGACGCCCAAACTCCCCCTTCTCCCCTTGTGGGAGAAGGGGGCAGGGGGGATGCTTACAGGGGTAGGTTTTTAGGAAGACCCTGCGTTCCTTCTCTCGTTTTGGTTGTCCTGACGCCCAAACTCCCCCTTCTCCCCTTGTGGGTTGAAAGGGGGGGGATTCGCAGGCAGATTGTCAACCGTTTCCGTTCCACCGAACGCACGGGCCGATCCGTCGGTATCATGATCATGGAAGGATCGCGAGACACGGAGGATGGAATGGCCCGCACGCC
>Ga0209227_1000477_pt1 | contig 34499 bp, 30 predicted proteins | sample YNPBryantNP2012_FD_185815 | JGI IMG/M metagenome (GOLD analysis project Ga0209227, IMG submission 185815) | Anoxygenic and chlorotrophic microbial mat microbial communities from Yellowstone National Park, USA - YNP Bryant NP 2012 (SPAdes)... ...
GCGCCAGGAGATGTCGGAGAGGCGCGCCGTGACTATCGTTGTGAACCATTGGCAGGGCGTGTAGGGGCGAGGCGCCGTCTCGTCCCTCCCGGTACGCCGCCACCCGGCGCATCGACCAGGCCCACGCAGCCTACCCCGTAGCGCCGCCATTGGGCGTGTCTCGTGACCATCGTCCCGACAGCGAGCGGTGCAACGGAGGCTGATTCGACCGATGCCTCCCAGTGGATGGGCGCAGCGGCGCGGTGCTCCGACCGATCTGCTGCTGCGCCAGGAGATGTCGGAGAGGCGCGCCGTGACTATCGTTGTGAACCATTGGCAGGGCGTGTAGGGGCGAGGCGCCGTCTCGTCCCTCCCGGTACGCCGCCACCCGGCGCATCGACCAGGCCCACGCGGCCCACCCCGTATCGCCGCCATTGGGTGCATCCTGGCACCATCGTCCCGACGGCGAGCGGTGCAACGGAGGCCGCTCCGACGTTGAGTAGTGGGGCAAGACGATGCCTTGTCGTAGGAAGCACGAACCCTCTCTTCTTCACCTTGAAGCGAGGGATGCCTGTCACCGTATCGTCAGGGAGAATAGGGGGCGATTCCCAACCCTCCTCCACATGGCGCGCCGATGCGACAAGCGGACGTGAAAGCGGCATAGCGAGGCATGACATTCATCGGCGTATCAGACACGACCGGGCATTAACGTTTTGGTGCAGACGTAACGTCATTCATCATGCCGACGGCGTTTGTTTAACCTGAAGCGGTACGGTTACCTGCCACTGGAGCATTCCAATACCAGCCATGCCTACCAGTGCCAGCAAGACAAACATAGTGTGATAACCTGCAAAAGTTGCCAACAGACCAACGAACATCGGCCCGATAGCTGCTACTGGCGCCAATGCCAGATTTGCGACCCCGATATAGGTTGTTCGTTCTGCTGGTGGGCTGAACGCAAAGACAAGCGTAAAACCGGAAAGTTGATAACCAGCCTGGGCTGCTCCAACCAGAGCAAAGACGAAGAAAAACCAAATGCTTGTTGGTGCGATCAATGCCAGTAGTAGGGCTATCATACCCATACCTGCCGATAGTACCAGCACTTGCTTGTGTCCCCAGCGGTCGGCCAACGCACCCAGACCGATATTTCCAACTGCCTGCGCTGCCAGCATAACACTGGTGAATAACCCAATATCGGCGGCTGGCAACTGAAACCGCTCGAGTGCAGCCGCCGTCAGAAAACTATGCCCTGTTAAGCCGAATGCAATTGCTGCACGACAAAAAAGGTAACGACGAAATGCAACATCACGGTGTAGTAACGGTATGAGGCCCCGTAAGAAGACATGAAATGGACGGGCAGGAATTGGCGCCTGCGCCGGTTCTACCGTCAAGGCGAGAAAGATATACGAAATCACCATCGCTGCAAAGCAGATAAGGGCGAGGATGCCGGCACTCTGCGGAAATGGTTGCTGGGACAGAATGGTTGCTGCTAGTACCCCACCGCCAATGCCAAACAGACCGCCTAAGCCAGCCTGTAGTCCAAAGAATAGCCCCCAACGTTGGGCTGGTATGATGCGGGCTATCAAATCTTGCCAGGCGATAGATGTTAAACCGGCACAGGTTGCAAAGATGGCATATAAACTCAAGACGATAACCAGCAAAATACTTGCTGGCAGGTCAGGAAGTGTCAGCAGAACGATCCCCAGTACCAGGAACGGTAACCGCTCACCGATTGTTGCTAGTAACACCCACGGTTTCCGTCGTGGCTGTGCTGCAATGAAGGGCGCTGTAAACAACCCCGGCAATAACCAGCCAGCAAAAAAGATTGCCGGGATGAGTCCTTGTACCCAGCGGGCATCCGTCAGTCGCTCGACGATTAACGGTAGTACTGTAAAGCGCGAAACCAGACTGATCCCAAATGTAAATGCACTGCCATCGAGGACGTTTAACCAGAAGTTGCGTTGGGCATAGCGAGCCAGTATCGCTTCCGATGGTGAAGACATAGCGAGAATTCCTGCCTTTGTTGAACGAATGCAACCATAACGGCTCTATCGTAGCGTTGTTTTATCGGTCGTGGATCGTCCACACGACGGATCATCTTCAGACGTATCTGTTCTTCCGTTGGCCTGGGTGGTGATCTTTTACGAACGGAACACTGCTCTGGCGTTCCCAGGTACTGTTGCTGCCATTGCCTGGTCTCTCTACGACTATCCTTACCAAATCCTAACAAAACCCTCGCATAACTCTAACGTTCGCGCAGTATGCTACGGCTGTAGGAAAAATGTGAGTCAGTTCACAAAAAATAAAGGGGTTACAAGCAATGACGTTGACACAAGATCAATCAACAGCTACTGAAATCTCACCACGCGAACTGTATGCCCGTCTTCTGAGCGCACAACCATTCTTCATCCTTGATGTGCGCAATGAAGAGGAATTTAAGCGAATGCCGATTGAAGGTCATGCGACCCTGCGCACGCTTAATCTCCCGTACTTCGACTTTATCGAGGATGAAGAGGCGGCACTGGCCCGGATGCCGAAAGATGTTACAGAAGTGGTTGTAGTCTGTGCTAAAGGTGGCGCCTCACAGTACGTAGCCGAAGTCCTGAACAATCACGGCTATCGTGCGGTGTCGCTCAGTGAAGGGATGATTGGCTGGGGTAACTACTACGATGTTCGTGACGTGGTTAGCAAAGAGTGGGGGCGGATTGTACAAATTGCCCGTCCTGCTCGTGGCGATCTGAGTTTTGCTATCATTAGCGGTGAGCAAGCGGTGCTAATCGATCCGCTGCGCCATATCAATGTATACCGCGAGCTGATTGATCATGCTGGGGCGAAGCTCACACTTATCCTCGATACGCACGTTCACGCCGATCACATCAGCGGCGGGCCAGCGCTGGCAAAAGAGACTGGTGCACCGTACTATATCCATCCTTACGACGCCATTCACCCAATCGATATGTTACCTGCGGTGATTGCCTACGAACCGCTGCGGGATGGACAGGTGTTCCAGATTGGCCAGGTGCGTATCACAACAATCTGGTATCCTGGTCATACACTTGGTCAAGTCAATTTCCTGGCTGAAACACCGGATGGTGGGCGCTATCTCTTTACCGGTGACGGTATCTTCTTGCGTTCGTTCGGACGCCCCGATCTTGGTGGTAAAGGCGAGGCTTGGACGCCAATCCTCTACCGCAGTATGTTCGAGTGGCTGCCACGTCATTTAACCGACGATACGGTCATCTTGCCAGCCCACTTTAGCTCGCTTGAAGAGGATGCCGGGAATGGTATCTTTGCGGCACCGTTTGCACAGGTACGCGCTCAGAACGATAGTCTGCGACCGCGCTCGCTCGAAGAGTTCACTACCTTCGTGTTGAGCCATCTGCCGGTGTTCCCGCCCGAATATGTTGAGATCAAGCGGGTGAATATCGGTCTGGTTGAGCCGTGTGAAGGCAAGGCCAGCGAGCTTGAGCTAGGCAAGAATATTTGTGCATTGGCCGGGTAGACGTTGTACAATAAGAAGCAGTAGCGGCAGTAGGTGCATTACCACGGCCAGCAATTCATAGGGAGGAGAAACATTATGCCACATTTCGATCAGACACTCGACGTAAAGGGGGCCAAGTGCCCGATGCCACTGGTCAAGAGCCGAAAGGCAATCGCTGAATTACCGGTAGGGCAGGTCTTGCAGGTCATCTCGACGGATCGTGGGTCGGTGGCCGATTTTCAAGGATGGGCCAAGACTGCTAAAAATGTCGAACTGATTGCGCAAGAGACTGTGCAAGAGAATGGACAGGAGCTGTACCTTCACTACCTGCGGCGCACGGCCTGATTAGGAAGATTTCAGCGTAGGAAGGAAACCCATGTCAACTCCAACCACAGAAGTGATTGATACACAGGCGCTGCTGGCCCGCATTGCAGAGCTTGAACAGCGGGTGGCGGCACTTGAGCAATCACCGGCTCAGGGGATCGAAGATCGGCTGGCGATGGTAGTCTTTTCCGGCGATCTCGATAAGGCCATTGCCGCATTTATTATCGCGACCGGTGCTGCTTCGATGGGCCTGGAAGTAAGTATGTTCTTCACCTTCTGGGGGATCAGTGCAGTAAAGAAACAGAAGGTCTTCAGTGGCAAGAACATTCTCGAACAGGGCTTCACCGCGATGCTTCCCGGCAAACTGGGTGAGCTTGGTCTGTCGCAGATGAATTTCTTCGGTGTTGGTGCACAGATCATTCGTAACCTGATGAAGAAACACGATGTGGCGTCACCTGAAGAACTCTTCGCTATGGCCCGTGAGCTAGGGGTGCGGATGGTCGTGTGCGATATGTCGCGTGAACTGCTCGGTATCAAAGATGAAGAGCTGGTAGATGGTCTGGAGACCGGTGGTGTTGCTACCTTCCTTGGTGACGCTGCCCGTGCTAAAGTAACGCTGTTTATCTAAAAATAGGTAAACTGAACTGCGATTATTGATCGACGACGGCGCGATCACCGCTCAATGAGCGCGCCGTCGTTTATTGTGAAAGGATAGTGATTATGTTTCGCCAACTATTTCGTCATCTGCGAGAAGCACAACCGCATCAAGTTGCAACGATGACGGTGCAAGAATTGAAAACGCAACTGGATGCACGTACTCCGATGGTGCTGGTTGACGTGCGTCAGCCAGAGGAATTTGCTTACGATGGTCATGTCGCCGGAGCGCGCTTGCTGCCGTTGCCGGTACTGGCAACGCGGTTAAACGAACTTCCGAAAGACCAGCCGATTGTCTGTATCTGTCGTTCAGGAAATCGCAGTCAGGTGGCCTGTGAAATGCTCCAACGCTATGGCTTTACCAATGTTACCAACGTTGTGGGTGGAATGATTGCGTGGCAACGCGCTGGTTATCCGGTCAATCGCCAGGCGTAAGATGTGCACCAGTGTGAGTGCTTTTAGGGCACGCAGGACTGTCATCTCGCCTTCGTATGGTCGATCTGCTAGAAACGTTAAACGATAGGATATGGACACCGTTATGCAACACCAGACTACTTGCAACGCTCTCCAACAGCAAACCGAAGTTGCACCGTTGCGCAGTTATGCAGTCACCAACCGCGTTTTACTGGCAGCACAACCACAGCCAGCAGACTGGCAACGCTTCGTTGAAGCCGGGTATCAGACGGTTCTCAATATTCGGAGCGACCCCGAACGGGCAGCCGTTCAGGCGGTAGCAGCCCGTGCAGTGGGACTCCGTTATATACACGCTCCCTGGCCAGCTTACGAACTCGAACCTGAACATCTCGCCGAGTTTGCACGTATTGTCGAAGATCCGGCAACCGGTAAACTTGTGTTCCACTGTCGAAGTGCTACTCGGGTAGGCCTGATCTGGATGCTCTACCGAATGGTGCATCAAGGTTGGAGCCGTGAGCAGGCCGAGGCCGAATTACGTGCCGCCGGTTACGATGATGATGCTATCGAGACATTTGATTTTTGCGCGAGCGATTTCTTTGAACGGTTCGATCCGCAGCAGAGGTAGGGGAGTGTTATGACACCCGTTTCAGCTCGGCAGCCTGGCGTGCAGGCTGCGCTGTTAGCGGCAATTTATCGATACCTTCCATTTCTTAACTGGCTGCGCCATTACCGTCGTGAACATCTGCCAAGCGATGTTGTGGCAGGTATTGTGACAGCCATTATGCTCATCCCGCAGAGCATGGCATATGCCCAGTTGGCCGGTCTGCCTCCACAGATCGGCCTCTACGCCTCAGTTGCACCGCTCGTCGTATATGCCTTGCTTGGTACTTCCGGACAGCTTTCCGTAGGGCCGGTGGCTATTACCTCATTACTGGTGTTTAACGGGGTAAGTACGCTTGCCGATCCGGGGAGCGAGCGGTATCTGCAACTCGTGCTCTTACTGGCCTTCATGGTCGGTGTAATAAAACTGACGTTGGGTATACTGCGGTTAGGCGCGATTCTGAACTTTATCTCGCATCCAGTCCTGACGGCTTTTACCAGTGCTTCGGCGCTGATCATTGCGGTTGGTCAGTTGAAATATATTCTCGGTTACCGCATTGGCGGTGAACATTTGCACGAAACCATCATACAGGCTATCGCTGGCTTAAGCCAGACAAATCTGGTCACGTTCACCATCGGGCTGGCGAGTATCGGCCTGCTCGTCTTCTTCCGGCAGGGCTTGCGCTCGCTCTTGCGTCGCATCGGCTTGCCACCATTGGCAGTGACACTAATCGTCAGTGGTGCACCACTCTTAACCGTCATTTTGGGTATTCTGGTTGTACAAGGATTGCAGCTCGATCAGACTGCCCGCGTTGCGGTGGTGGGTGCAATTCCGCCCGGTATTTCGCCGATAAGTGTACCGCCGTTCGGAATGGCCGACATGCAGGCGCTCTTACCAACCGCACTGACAATTGTCCTGGTGAGCGTCGTCGAGTCGATTGCTGTGGCGAAGGCCCTGGCCAGTAAACGACGACAAGCTATCGATCCCGATCAGGAGTTAGTTGCCCTGGGTGCAGCGAACATGACGGCCAGCTTCTTCAGTGGCTATCCGGTTACCGGTGGCTTTGCTCGCTCGGTCGTTAATGCCCAGGCCGGCGCGATCACTGGTCTGGCGTCACTGGTAACAGCCCTTGGGATCGCGGTGATTTTGCTCTTTTTCACATCGATCTTTTACTACCTACCGCAAGCTGTGCTGGCGGCGACAGTTATTGTGGCCGTTATCGGCCTGGTAGATCTGCAAGAACCGCAGCGCATCTGGCGTACTAATCGCGGCGATGCGTTTACCTGGCTTATCACCTTTCTGGGTGTACTCACCCTGGGTATCGAAAACGGTATCTTTGTCGGTGTTGCCTCGGCATTAATCCTCTATCTGTGGCGAACCAGTCGTCCGCACATTGCGATTGTCGGGCGCCTTGGCAATAGCGAGGTATACCGCAACGTTGAACGTCATCAGGTCAAGACCTGGCCGCACGTGGTGGCAGTACGGGTTGATGAAAGTCTCTACTTTGCTAACACGCGCTATCTTGAGAGTGCGCTATTGCAGATCGTTGCCGAACGACCGGAGGTGAAACATCTGGTATTGATCGGTTCAGCTATCAACTTCATTGACTCGAGTGCCCTCCACACTCTTGAACATCTTATCGATGAACTACGTGATGCTGGGGTTGAATTTCATCTGGCCGACATCAAGGGGCCGGTGATGGATCGGCTCAAACAGTCGGAGCTAATCAATAAAATCGGTTACGATCATATCTATATGACGACGCACGCCGCAATGCTGGCCCTGGGATGTAACGATTAATTGGGGAGGGTGTATCACGGTGCAACACGCTTTCAAATTCGCTGTGCTGGTTGTGCTTGCCATCTTAACTGCGTGTGGGGCAACGACAACCATCTCTAATACAACGTCCACATCAAAAGAGATAACTGTGGCTCAGTTGAAGAACATGCTTGATCAAAACGAGAACTTCTTGCTGCTTGATGTGCGGACTCCCGCCGAATTCTTGCAAGATGGACGGGTTGCACAATCAACACTTATTCCCTTGCAAGAGCTTGAACAGCGCTTGAATGAACTACCTACCGATAAGCCAATTGTCTGTATCTGCCGGTCGGGGAATCGTAGTGCTGCGGCGTGCGATCTGCTAAGGTCACGCGGCTACGAGGCAATTAACGTTGCCGGTGGTATACGAGCATGGAAAGCTGCTGGCTATCCAACGGTATTCGGCCAGTGAGCGCACCGGTCGTTCTCTGGAGGATGCAAATCGTGGGGTACGGGATACCGTGCCCTCGATGTTTTCAAGGTTTCCAGTTTTATGCTTAGAGCGTATCTGAGTAACTTGTCGTTACTTCATGACGGATGAACCCTGTCGATGGAAGGAACACGATTGACGACTAGCCTGATGTCGAAGGGAACACATGTTGGGTTATGACACCGCATAGGGCGAGACAGTGTCTCGCCCCTCCTTCCTTTCGTGCCTTTCGTGCGACAGGCGGGTATCATGTGTAAACTCTGCCTGCCATTGTGCCAATCAGCGACGCATGCGCTTGGAAAAAAGTCATTCTCCTCACGACAATCTGGGCCGAAACTTGTAACCGTACACGAGAACTCCATCCTTGCCGGTATCCACCAACCGTCGTGTAACCATCTCAACCGGCATACCAATCGTGAGTTCTGATTCGTCGCAATCGGTGAGCTGTGCGGTCACTAGTGGGCCTTCTTCTAACCGCACCAGTGCCACCGGATAGACCCCAAAGCTGGCAAAGCCTTCTGGTGTCTGTCGTAGTACGCTAAAGCTATAGATTTCACCCCGTCCACTCAATTGATACGGCTCCCAATCGTTAGGGTCTTCATCGAGAGCTGGTGGTTGCGGCGGAAAACGCACTTCACCAGTGTGACGATGACGTTGTCCTTCGAGCCGATAGCGGGGAACACGATCCCGCCAGTGCCGTGCTATTTTCATGGTGCAAAACCTCCTGCCAAGATTGCGAGGACTGCAATACCAATGGTGAAACACCAGAAGAGGAGAACAATGACCAGCAGGATGATCGAAATATAGAGCGCCTTCTGCGATGGTAGATTCATCCCGGACTGGATTGCCAAATAATTGAGATAAATCCCGTAAATGACCAAGGCTAGTGAAAGTATCCAGTCCACAAATGGGATATAAGATACAATAAATTGGGCAACCGATAACGGTGACGAGAAGAGCGAAATACCCCAGGCCAATTCACCAAAGCTACCGGTACCACCAAAAGCCCGACCGAGCAGGTAAATGAACCCCCAACCCACTAATGAGCCAATAATGGTACCGAACACTCCCCCAAGGATAGTAAAGATCGGATTGGATTGTTGAGTGATGGTTGTCTCTATCAAGAGAAGAATCCCATTGATTACACTAGCAATTGCCGCGTAAATCAATGCCCAACCGAGATTATCCCGCTCGTGCCGCTCGAACGTTTGTACCGACGGATTGGTAAGAACTGCAACGCTACCGTTAATCATCTCTTGAATCATGGGGTATGCTCCTGTGTTGCAAATAGCGGAAGCAGCCATATTGTACCCCACGCAACGAATATTGTGAAGAGGATGGCTCATGATTCGCGAATCAGGACATGGCTAACTGCCGTTGTACCAATACCTCCGAGCGATTGTGCGAACCCAACCCGAGCGTTGGTCACCTGAGTAGCACCGGCCTGACCACGAAGTTGTTGGGCAATCTCGATGACCTGGTAGATACCGGTGGCACCACCGACATCGCCACGGGCTTTGTAACCACCTGCCGTCGCAATTGGTGTCTTTCCGCCTGGAGTAATCGCTCCCTCGGCAGCATGACGCGGAGCAGTGCCGGTTTCGTAACAGCCGATTGCCTCAAGGGCCAACGTCGCTGCAATTCCGTGCGGGTCGGTCAGTTCCCATACATTAACATCGCCGACACCTAAATGAGCGCGGCCAAGTGCAATATGGGCACTGGCACGGGCTACACTCAGATCAAGTGGATTCCGTCGCCGATGCAGGGCTGGATGGTCGGTCGCAACTGCCGCACCGGCAATGCGGATTCGCACCCCATCAAGTTCACGGGCCAGATTCTCGTTCACAATCAATAGTGCAGCAGCGCCATCGGCCAGCGTACTACAATCGAGCATATTGATCGGCGAGGCAATCTGGGCCGCCTTTCGATATTTGCCGGCATCTATCGGAAAGCGATACAGTGCCAGCGGATTCTTCGCGCCGTTGGCATGAGCGTTGATCGGGAAGGGGGCAAAGGCATCAGCAGAGTAGCCGTATTCGTACATATAGCGACGCATAAGCATGGCCCACTGCGCCGTCAGCGTTACGCCGTGCAATGCCTCTTCGTTGCTATCGGTTGCCATTGCCTGAGCCGCTTCGATCTCATCTTCAAGGTGATCGGTAACCTTCTCAACCCCGATCACCAACGCGACCGGTAACCCGTGTTGTACTGCCTGGACCGCCTGATACAGCGCCAGTGCACCGCTCGCACCGGCGGCTTCAACGCGCAGCGCCGGGATTGAAGGCGATAGGCCCAGCATGCTTGCCAGATAGGCGCCGAGTTGACTCTGCCCGTACAACTCCTCGCTGAAGGCACTACCAACGTAGAGGGCGCCAATATGATGTGGAGCAATACTTGGGACGTTCATCAGTGCAGTACGCGCTGCTTCGCTCGCCAGATCGGCCAAACTGCGCTGATAATGCTCACCAACGGCGGTTGCGCCCATCCCTGCAATATAGACATTTGACATAATAGACCTCTTGTCTTATCCCATCACCAGCTTGCCACGCCATTTGGCGTAGATAGCGTAATCAATCATCACTGCCCGCTTCAGATATGTAGCTGTAAGTGGTGCTCGTTCGCGGCGTTCCAGAACTGCCTCGGTAACGGTTAGGGCATAGGCATCGGAACCGGCGCCACTGCCATAAGTCGTCATAAAGATCGTATCACCTGGTTGGGCGATATCGAGGATTGCACAGAGACCTATGAGAGCTGCCCCCGAATAGGTATTGCCGATCTGTGGACTGAGTAACCCGGGCGCTACTTGCCGATCGGTAAAACCGAGTCGTTTAGCAACTGCTTGAGGAAACTTGGCGTTGGGCTGGTGAAAAACAGCATAGGTGAAATCGGCAGCCGTGCGACCCAACTGCCGCAGTAATTCGCCGGCTGCTGATTGAATCTGGTGGAAGTAGGCCGGTTCACCGGTGAAGCGATTGCCGTGCACTGGGTACGGACGATCAGCGCGTCGGTAGAAGTCGGGAGTATCGGTGACATACGAGATCGTGGCATCGACGGTTGCCAATGCCTCTTCCGCGGGGCCAACGATCAGGGCAGCGGCGCCAGCAGAAGCAGTATACTCCAGGGCATCACCGGGACGACCCTGCGCGGTATCGGCGCCGATTGCCAGTGCATAACGTTGCATTCCACTGCCTACCAATGCCATTGCGGCTGTGAATGCCTCGGAGCCGGCCTTACAGGCAAACTCCCAGTCGGCAGCGCTTACCCAGGGACCTGCCCCCAGCGCATCGGCGACGACTGTGCCCGATGGTTTAACGCTGTACGGATGGCTTTCGCTTCCGATCCACACAGCACCCAGTGCTGAAGCCGGAATGGAAGCGCGGGCAAGCGCATTTCGCGCTGCTTCGATAGACATCGTAATTGTATCTTCGTCAGGGCCGGGTACACTTTTGGCTTCAACAGGCGTACCGCTTTGTCCGTCCGTCCAGATTCGAGCTATTTCACGAGCCGCAATCCGGTAGCGTGGGATGTATATCCCATACCCAATAATGCCAACCGGCTGTTGTGGTTTCATCATGAGAGATGCTCCGTGCTGATATTCAAGGCAACAGAATAGAAGTGCTCGCCGCGCAGCGACGAACATGTATTGCAACCAGTGCACAGTATCTGATTGCCAACAATTCAGTGGTGAAAAGCGCCACGTTGCGCTGTTTGGATGAATGGCGGCCTGCTGCGATTCACCTACAGGCCGCCAGAGGAGTCTGACTAGTTACGGTTGGGATCACCGGCACGCCGTCCTTCGAGTTCGGCGATGATCTCTTCGGCGCGAGCCAGCTTGATATTGCGTTCGGCAACCATACGCCGGGCAACTTCATCGACCAACGTACCACTGGCGCCAGCAGCCAGCGCAATCTGGCGGGCATGTAAACTCATGTGCCCCTGCTGGATACCTTCGCAGGCCAGTGCTCGCATCGCAGCCAGATTATTGGCCAACCCCGCCGCTACACAGACTTCTGCTAGCTCACTGGCACTGCGTACACCAAGGAGTTTTAATGCTGCTTGCGCCGTAGGATGCACCTTTGTCGCTCCACCGACAATGCCGACTGCCAGCGGCATTTCCAGGGTACCGACCAGGTTCCCCTGTTCATCGCGCTCCCAGTGTGAGAGGGAGGTATAGCGACCATTGCGACTAGCGTAAGCATGAGCGCCCGCCTCAACCGCTCGCCAGTCGTTACCGGTAGCGACCAGCACTGGATCGATCCCGTTCATAATGCCCTTGTTGTGCGTCGCTGCCCGATAGGGATCAACGACGGCAAAGGCATAAGCCCAGAGGATACCTTCAACGACCTCCTCGCCACTGAGACCGTCACGGGCCAGTGAGGCCGCCGGTACCACACAACGAGCACGAGCCAACCGGCGGTCGGTCAAGTTCGAGAGGATGCGCAGGTATACGCGACCTCCAGTCATTTCGGCCAGCAGCGGTGCAACTGCCTCGGCCATGGTATTCACCGCGTTCGCCCCCATTGCGTCGCGGCAATCGACAATCAAGTGAACGACCAGCATTGGCCCCATGGGGCTAGTTGGGAAGAAGCGCACCTCGACATCGCGAGCGCCACCACCGAGACTGACCAGTGATCGGCTTTGAGCATTTGCCAGCGCGAGTATCTCTTCTTTACGCGACAGGATGGTCTGGCGAGCCTGATCGGGATCACTAATATGAACCAACTGAACCTGGCCGATCATCAGCGGCTCGGTGCTACTCGTCTCAAATCCCCCACCATCGCGTACCATACGTGCAGCGTAACTGGCCCCGGCCACGATTGATGGTTCTTCGACCACCATTGGTATCAGATAGTCGCGGCCATTAATACGGAAGTTGGTCGCAATGCCAAGAGGCAGGTTATACGTACCAACGACATTCTCAATCATCTTATCGGCGCGCTCAATGGTGAGTGCACCACCCTGACCGCCGTGCAAGGCGCGTAAATCTTCATCTACCAATCCATCAAAGGACTTAACCATCTGTAATCGCTCGAAGGGATTGAGTTGATAAAATCCTTGTAAGCGAGAATTTTTGGTCCCCATAAGAGGACTCCTCCTTCATACTTGCACCAGACATTTTTCGTATCCGCAATATACGATACCACGACAATAGTGCGAAGGCGGTTAACAACAACTGTCAAAACCTATCATGCACCTGTCGGGGAGCTGTCATGCGAGCTTTTGAGTGTTAAAGAGCCGAATTATGGTACAATGCACAGTATGAAACGAAAACACTTGTTCGCTCTTTTTATCAGTCTGCTCTGGGTTAGTGCCTGTTCATCGACACCATCCCTACCGTTGCTGGCCGAGCTTCTGCCGGGTCCGCCGGCTTATTCCCAACCGATGGTTGCCTTCTTCTACCGCGATGAACAGGGAGCACGGCTCGTCAGTCATATAAGTGTTAGTGCAGAGCGACCGCTGCCACTCGATCCGCCAGCGCAGCAGGTATGGCTTGGTGGTCTCGATCCACCGCCTGAACTGGTTATCCGTGAGGTAGACGGCGTGCAATATGGGCTGGTGATTGCACAGGGTGTCTGGCGATCTGCCGGTAACTATGGGCCGGGCGGAGCGTGGCTTTATACCATTGAAACGCCATCGTTACAGCCGTTCAATCTGGTTGAAGTCGAGCTGAAACAGTTGTTGGCCGATAACCGCTACGAAGGTCAGGTTGTCACAACGCGAGCTGCCCTGCTTGTTTCCAGCAGTACCAGTTTGCTGGTCGATCTGATCGGACCCGGTGGTGTACCGGCTGCCAATGCGTACCAAATCAAACTACGGAATGGTGATCGGGATCAGGCTGCGCTTGCTCGATTACAAGTCAGTGGTGCGGTGCGCTACGGCTATGTGGAAGTTATTGGGCTCTGGAAACGTGGGCAGCTTGAGCCGTTGTTGATCTCACCGTTGCCGCAAGCACCTTGATAATCCATAGAGATGGTTTCGTCTATGTAACGGCTCGCCCGCCAAACGCGCTAAGCGAACGTTCTGTCTGTGCTCTGCGTTCCCTCGGATGATGTGAGTCATTCTAGCAATAGGGGTGCGGATTGCACTCTCATTCCGTATAATCGTCTCACGGTCCGACAGATGAAAACCGTCGATGGATGGAACACGCTGGACTCCTTTTCCTTACGAGCTTATCCTGATAGACGGGTACGGCGGTGCTGTGCCTCGATCTTCAGCGACAGGATGTGTCAGATAGGCGCTTCATCCCGCTGTACTCAGTAGGAACGACGAAATAAAGATGATTCCAGGTGCGGTGTGCACCATCTGTGCGGGCCGGAGGAGCGCGTACCCAGGCGCGGTACGCACCATCTATGCGGGCCGGAGGCCCGCGTACCCAGGCGCGGTACGCACCATCTGTGCGGGCCGGAGGAGCGCGTACCCCCAGGCGCGGTACGCACCATCTGTGCGGGCCGGAGGCCCGCGTACCCAGGTGCGGTATGCACCATCTATGCGGGCCGGAGGCCCGCGTACCCAGGTGCGGTACGCACCATCTGTGCGGGCGGGAGACCCGCGTACCCAGGTGCGGTATGCACCATCCGTGCGGGCCGGAGGAGCGCGTACCCAGGCGCGGTACACACCATCTGTGCGGGCCGGAGGAGCGCGTACCCAGGCGCGGTACACACCATCTGTGCGGGCCGGAGGAGCGCGTACCCAGGCGCGGTACGCACCATCTGTGCGGGCCGGAGGCCCGCGTACCCAGGCGCGGTAGGCACCATTTCAACTGCGTGCCGATCCGAAGAATCGTCTCACGGCGTAGCAGCAGCGCTGCGCCCTGCCCCATCTTTTTCTGCGACAGGATAGGTCGGATCGGCTCTAAAACATACGCCTGTTGTTTTTGTAGTATCCTGGTACCGACATCTGGGTTCGCTACGCTACTACTGCTCAAGATTGGGGGTCAAAACGAAAGGAATGCTCATGATAGAACGACTACAGCGGCTCCGTACAGCGTTAGCGGAACGTGACTTGCCGGCAATCTTACTCACAGCCCCGGCTAGTCGTCGCTACATTAGTGGTTTCACCGGTAGTGCTGGTGCATTGTTGATCAGTGCCGAAGCAGCATTATTGCTCACCGATGGTCGCTATGTGGTACAGGCTGCGGCTGAGGCACCGGCATTCAGCCTGTGTGAGATACGCCCACCTGCCAGACCGTTGCCCAAACTCGTTGCCGAATTGACTGCTGAACTGGGAATCGGGAAATTAGGTTTTGAAGCTGCCACGATGACAGTAGCCGAATATCGGCAATTGACCACTGCGCTGGGTAATGAGGTTGAGCTGGTTGCCACCGAGAACATCGTTGAAGAGCTACGAATGGTCAAGGACAGTGGTGAGATTGCTCTTTTGCGAAAGGCGGTGGCCATTACCGATGCTGCGCTGGCGGCTGTGTTGCCCACTCTTTCACCTGCCATGACCGAGCGTGAAGCGGCGTGGAAGATTGAAGTCGCTCTGCACGAGTTAGGGGCTGAGGGGCCATCATTTCCGATTATTGTCGCGGCAGGTCGTAACAGTGCTCGTCCGCATCATGCACCGGGTGATGATCCATTGGGTGAAGGACAACCGGTTATCATTGATATGGGCGCTCGCTACGCAGGTTATCACGCCGATCTGACACGCACAATTGTGCTGGGGCAGGCTGATGATACATTCCGTGCCGTTTATGCTGCCACCCTCGCGGCTCAGCAGGCAGCAATACAGGCGTTACGTCCTGGATTGCCATGGTCTGAAGCGGATGTAATTGCCCGGCGGGTTATCGGCGAGGCCGGATATGCTGATGGTATTGCGCATAGCCTTGGTCACGGGGTGGGTCTTGTGATCCACGAAGCGCCATGGTTGCGGATGACAGCGCCTGATGCACCGCCGAGTCCACCTCTGCAAGCCGGTATGATCACGTCGGTTGAACCGGGAATTTACCTTCCTGCTTGGGGTGGTGTGCGAATTGAGGATTTGGTGCTGATCACTGCTGATGGGTGTGAGGTGTTGTCACAATCGCCACGGTGAACGATAGTGATAATGCTCGTGATCGACAATGGTTGGCGCCCTAGAAGTTGTGCTACAATAATGTACAAATGTTCGCATCGTTCAAGTTCATGATGCACGAGACCCACTGGCAACCGTCAGTGGGTCTCGTGTGGGGGGGGTGGTAGTATGATAACGATTTTTTTACGTGTTCGCAACCCCCCCAAAGGTACTACTTCATGCCAACAATCTATAGTACCTTTGGCGCAATTCTATCATGACCATGGAGTTACTCATGAATCAAACTGCGGTTGCCGAGCGGATCAAAGAGCTGCGTAACCTGATCCGACGTTACGACTATCACTATTACGTGCTCGACGATCCGATCATTAGCGATGCCGAGTACGATGCACTCATGGCTGAATTGCGTGCTCTTGAGGCGGCGCATCCAGAATTGATTACCCCTGACTCGCCAACGCAGCGCGTAAGTGGCACTCCTGCTACGCAATTCGCCAAAGTGCAGCATGCTCAGCCGATGCTATCACTTGGTAACGCCTTCACAACTGCCGATCTCCAGGCCTGGCGTGATCGGGTTATGCGTCTACTCGGTAGTGATGCAGAGGTAGCGTATGTGGTCGAACCCAAAATTGATGGGTTGGCCGTTGCCTTAACCTATCGTGCCGGTCAATTCGTGCAGGGTGCTACTCGCGGCGATGGTGAGATCGGTGAGGATGTCACGGCCAATCTGCGCACTATCAGCAGTATCCCGTTGACACTGCGTGTACCCGAATCAGTCGCTGATGACCTGCCCGCAATGCAGCCGACAATGATTGAAGTGCGCGGTGAAGTGTATATGCGTACCGCCGATTTCGAGGTCTTGAATGATCGACTGGCAGCAGCGGGTGAGAAGGTCTTTGCCAACCCTCGGAATGCTGCTGCCGGTTCGCTACGTCAGAAAGACCCCATGGTGACGGCCAGCCGACCGCTCCGCTTTTTCGCTTACGGGGTCGGTGCGGTCGAAGGGGTTACGCTCAATAGCCAATGGCAGACGTTGCGGTATCTCCGTGCCCTCGGTTTTCCGGTCAACCAGGATGCTCGTCGGTTTACCAATTTTGAAGAGGTTTTGGCCTATTGCGAAGAGTGGATGGCGCGACGCGACAAGCTACCTTATGAAGCTGATGGGATGGTAATAAAAGTTGATGATTTTGCTCAACAACGTGAATTGGGCGTAGTTGGTCGCGATCCACGCTGGGCAATTGCGCTCAAGTTTCCGGCTCGTGAAGCAATCACCCGTCTGATCGATATTACGGTGAACGTCGGTCGTACTGGTGTTGTAACACCAAATGCCGAACTGGAGCCGGTACAGATTGGTGGTGTCATCGTTCGTAGCGCCAGCCTGCATAATGCCGACTATATTGCGCAACGGGATATTCGGATAGGCGATTATGTGGTTGTTAAGCGGGCTGGGGATGTCATTCCCTACGTCGTCGGCCCGGTGATTGCCCGTCGTGACGGCAGCGAGCGTCCCTGGCAGTTCCCAACCCATTGCCCGGCGTGTGGCTCACCGCTCGAACGGGAAGCGGGTGAGGTAGCCTGGCGCTGCAACAACTTTAGTATCTGTCCGGCACAACTGGTGCGACGGGTAGAGCACTTTGCGAGTCGGTCGGCAATGGATATTGTGGGGCTGGGTGAACGCCAGGCGGAACTTTTTGTGCAACAAGGGTTGATCCGTGACGTAGCAGACATTTTTTTGCTGAAGGCAGAGCAATTGGCAACACTTGAAGGATTCGGGCCGAAACGCATTGCCAATCTCTTGGCCGCTATTGATGCTGCTCGTCAGCGACCGCTTGATCGGCTGCTTGTTGGGCTGGGTATTCGTTATGTAGGAACGGTCGCCGCGCAGACGCTGGCGAACGAGTTTGGCTCTCTTGAAGCGATTATGAATGCCCGCCAGGAAGATCTCGAACGTATTCCCGGTATCGGCCCGGTGGTCGCGGCTAGTGTTGTTGATTTCTTTTCACGCCCAGAAAATAGAGCGTTGATCGAGAAGCTGCGTGCTGTTGGCGTACAAATAGATGGCGCAGAAACTCAGGCTCGTCACAGTGATACGTTGGTCGGTAAGACATTTGTCTTAACCGGTACTTTACCTTCGCTGAGTCGTGAGCAGGCGAGTGCGCTGATTACTGCGCATGGGGGTAAAGTAACCGATAGTGTAAGTAAGAAGACCAGTTACGTTGTAGCGGGTGCTCATGCCGGAAGCAAACTCGCAAAGGCACAACAACTCGGAATACCGGTCATTGATGAGGCCGGTTTGCTGGCGCTGGTCGGTACGGCTGGGGTAGCACCGGAGACTCTCCCATCAGCATCACAACCAACCGCAGCCACCGATGAGCAATTGCCATTACCGCTGCCGGAAGGGGAATGATCATTCTGGCTTTCCCTACCTTGGGGAAGAATGGGGAGCAAGAGGGGCACTGTCTAACAGAGGGGCGGACATAGAACCCGCCCCTTTCTCTTATTGCTGACGATCCATCCGCCTGATCCACTGGGCTGGGTCGCGAATTTCGTCCATGGTCGGTAGGTTTTCGGGCCGTTCCCACACTCGACCGGCAAATTGTATCCCGCGTTCCGCGACCACAGCGTTGACAAACGCCTCGCCCTGTTGATATTGGGCCAGCTTCAGGTCGAGGCCGGTCAGACGAAAGATCATCAGATCGAGCATCGTGCGTTGCTTCTGCCGCTGTGCGACGCGCTGTTCGATCTGGCTAAAGCTGGGCAGCAAGCGACGACCAACGGCGTTCATGACGTGGTTACCATACCCTTCAATCAGTGACATTAACGCCTGAATGCGATCAAAGACGGCGCGCTGTTCGGGGGTCAGCACTGTCTCGATCCAGTGTTGGCCGCTGCCAATGCCTTGCAAGAGCCGCACTAGCATATCAAACAGATTGTTACCACTGCTTAGCATTTGACTGCTGATTAGCGCGAAGTTTTGATCGAGTAACTCGCGGAAATAGCGGCGTACCCATGGATAAGCCTCAAACTCAAACGCATGGGTCATCTCGTGCAGGGTAATCCAGAGACGGAATTCTGCGTCGCTCAGTCCCAACTGCTGTTGTACGTGCGCAATGTTGGGTTCGACGAAATAGAGGGAACCACCAGTGGCCTCTGCCGAAAGCAGGCTGAGATCGTATTGCCCCAACACACGCTGCGCAAGATAGCCTAGCAGCCCGCCGATCTGCATGCCCAATAGTTTACTGCTCACATCGTTCATAAGCATGCCCAGTGCCCCGCGACCGCCGCCGTTCTTTTCGTACATCTCTTCAACCGGGCGGAAGAGCTGGCTGAACGAAACGATGTTGGCTTCCAGCCATTCTCGCCGGTCAAAGACAAAGATGCGACTAACCGGTTCGGGTAATTGCACACCGAGATACTCGGCGATCAACGGTTCGCTCAGCGTGACCATACGTGCATACTGTTCACGACGAAAGGATCGATTATCTATCGGCGCCTGCTCCCATTGTGATAGGCGTAGAGCGGTCTGGCGGGCCTGTTCCCAATCAATGAGACCGATGGCAACCCGCCCTTCGCTGCGCGTGCGCGTCTCGAAGTAGTAGCGTGCAGCAAAGCCAGCCGCCATGCCTAATAACAGAGCAGCCCCAAAGCGGCGCAGATCATTTTGCTTACCGGTCAAGGTCGTCTCCTTTCCAGCGGGGATATATGTTAAGAGTCTATCATGCGTCATAGGCTTATGTCCAATACAACGACGAGTATTTCAACGGGCCAGCACTCGCACATCGCCAACCCGACGAGTTATCCGTCGTTCATCGAGGTGTTCAAGGAATGATACCGCATAGCGACGCGAGCAGCCAAAGTGATCACGGAGCTGAGCGACTGTCACACTCCCCTGGGTTTCGATCGTGGCGCGAATCCACGTCTCCATCATGGAATACGTTGCCGGAAGTAGATAGAGGTCTGGAGCAATCTTCACCAGTACTCCTTGATCACAAGCCCAAGCCAACAGTTCATCACCAGGACCAACCGCTGGCGTTGTATACGGCAGGCGCTTCAGTGCATTCAGGAATTGATCGAGCAGCCGTTGTTGTTCGGCGGTTGGCCGAGGTGTAAAATCGGCCAGACGTACCGTTGTTTCATCAGCGCCAATGAGACCTTCGGTGAGCGCTGCCTGTAACACTCCTGACCAGAGGCGGCTTGACACCTGTAGGCGCTGACGCACCTCTTCCTTTGACATTCCACGACGCAGTGGAAAGCGCTGATGATATGACGTTAACAGATCGCGCAGTGTTGCGCGCAAGCGATCCCAGCCCGTTTTGGTAGTCAGACCATCTTGACCCAGGGCCACCAAATTGCCGTCGGCGAGAAATGGTGCCAGAATGGATTCTGCTTCCGAGCCGGTCATTCCGGTTGCGGCTATCACATCGGCGCGCAGCCGTGGTTGTCCATCGGCCAGTGCTTGAAGGATGCGTTCAGATGGACTCCCCTGGGTGCGGAGGTTGAGCGCAGTAATAACGTCGGCGCGAAAACGGCGATGACGTGGAGGATGGGGATCAATCACCACACCACCGGCAACCGTTTGACTGGGTGAAGGGAGACGCAAAATGAAGCGATCACCAACCGAGGCAACGACCGGTGTTGCCAAACGAATCTGAACCCATCCTTCTGTGCCACCTGCTAACTCATCGGCATCAAGCAACGTGATCCGCGCAGCAGCCTCACTACTCCCGATAAACAGATCAAGGGTGGTGTTATGACAGACTGGTGCGGCTTCACGAACGATCTGAACCCTGGCATCGAGCAGGGTTGTTGGGCGTAACGCACCTGGGAGAGTCAACTCATTCCCGCGTTTGAGATCACGGTGATGGACACCGGCCAGATTTACGGCGATGCGTGTGCCGGGGCGTCCTTGATCTATAGGACGTTGATGATTCTGCAAGCCACGAATCCGCGCTCGTATTCCCTGCGGCAATATCTCAACTTCCTGGCCGACAAACAACGGGCCACCGCGTAAAGTACCGGTAACAACGGTACCAAAACCGGCAATAGCAAAACTGCGGTCAATTGCTAGTCGTGGCACACCGGTTGGCTGATGACGTATTGGCAAAGTGTCAAGAAGTCGGTCGAGCGTTTGGATCAGTTCAGACAGACCAACCCCGGTGCGAACCGAGACCGGTATGATCGGTGCTGCGGCCAAGCCTGTTCCGGCCAGAACCTCGCGCACCTCATCACGGACAAGCGCCAGCCAATCGGTATCAACCAGGTCAACTTTACTCAAGACCACAATCCCGTGGTGTATTGCGAGCAGATCGATAATCGCCAGATGTTCACGGGTCTGGGGCATTACCGATTCATCGGCGGCAATGACGAGTAGCACTGCATCGATACCACCAACGCCGGCGAGCATGTTTTTAATAAAGCGCTCGTGACCCGGTACATCGATCAAACTCACCTCACGCCCGCTCGGCAAGGTAAGCCAGGCAAAACCCAGATCGATGGTCATTGCGCGTTTCTGTTCCTCGCGCAACCGATCCGGATCAATACCGGTTAACGCTTTGACTAATGTTGATTTCCCATGATCGACATGACCAGCGGTACCAAGAGTAACCATTGCAGTATGTGTTTGATAATCGAGTACAATATCTAGCAAAGCATGTCTGCTTTCATCGTACTCTGCCAACCTTTCTCGACCCACAATGAGCCAGAGGATGACGCTTTACGTATCATTGTACAATGGAATATGCACTTCACCATCTACGTCGCGTTGACTCAACATTAGCGCTATGGATCGATCAGATCGGCCCATGTACGCTCCAGCGACAGCCTCACAGCTTTGCCACACTTGCGTATGCGATCATTAGTCAACAACTATCGCTTGCCGCAGCCCGCACGATTCGTGACCGCTTGATTGAACGGTTGGGTATTCTCGACCCAGAGACCATCCTGGCTACTGATGAGGCTCTCTTGCGCGCTATTGGTCTTTCAGCTCGTAAGAGCAGTTACTTGCGCGATCTTGCCGAACAGGTGATACGTGGTCAGCTCGAACTGGAGCAATTACCTGCGCTTGACGATGAAGCGGTGATCGCAGCATTGACGGCGGTAAAGGGCATTGGGCGGTGGACAGCCGAAATCTATCTGATGTTTGCACTCGAACGTCTAGATGTATTGCCGGCTGCCGATCTTGGTTTGCGCGATGCAGTGCGCTTGATATACGACCTGCCGCACCTGCCAACATCTCCCGAGGTGCGAATGCTGGGTGAACGCTGGCGACCGTACCGCAGCGTTGCGTGCTGGTATCTCTGGCAGGCGCGCCGGATGATATTGCACGGTTAAGCAATATTACGTTGTATCGCAGTTATGAATATGGTATGATGAGCAATAAGAAGTAGAGGAAACGGTTGCGTATGGTGCGAATTGATGGGCGATTGCCCGATCAACTACGAGCGATTTCAATCGAAGTAGGTGCTGCGCCGTATGCTGAAGGATCGGCGCTCATTGCATACGGCAACACACGTGTACTGTGCACGGCCACGGTTGAGGATGGCGTACCGGCCTGGATGCGTGGTCAGCAGGGTGGTTGGGTAACTGCCGAATATGCAATGCTCCCACGTGCGACCCTCCAGCGTACCCGTCGTGAACGGAACGGCCCAAGTGGACGTACCCAGGAGATACAACGTCTGATCGGACGATCGCTACGAGCGGCAGTCGATCTCAGTGCTCTTGGCGAACGAACCATTACTATCGATTGTGACGTCTTGCAAGCCGATGGTGGTACGCGCACGGCGGCTATCAGTGGTGGTTATGTGGCCCTGGCTCTGGCAGTTGAGCACCTCGTGCGTAGTAACGCCATTGAAGTCAAACCTGCTCTGACACCGGTAGCAGCGGTGAGTGTTGGTATCGTGCAAGGAACGCTGCTGCTTGATCTCTGTTACGATGAAGACAGTCAGGCCGATCTAGATTGCAATGTCGTTATGAACAGCGCCGGTGCTTACATTGAAGTCCAGGCCACCGCTGAACGAGTACCGGCAAGCCGGTTCCAACTCAATGCTCTACTCGATCTGGCTGAATGTGGTATCAGGCAGATTCTCGATATGCAGGCAGCCGCCCTGGCGGCAGTTCTGCCCAACAATACGATGAGCCGTGTGCAATCGCCATAACTATGGTGCGCACCGTCAATCTGCGACGTCATGGCTCGCAATGGTCGCCCTGCCACAGGCGAGGAGGCTTACAATGATAGACCAGACCAAGCGCGTTGCCGGTCGTCGCCACTTGCGTTACGGTTTAGCTTTCGAGCGCACGCAGCATCCGGAGTCTGCGGCTGACCATTTTCGTATGGCCATCGCTGCTGATCCGACGTTGCGTGATGCTCATAACGCTCTGGCCTTTCACTATCAGCAACAGGGTTTGCTGGCAAAGGCTGCCGAGGCATTTGCGGCAGTGGCGGATTTGGCCGACGATTACTTTGCCCATTTCAATCTCGGCTTTGTCCTTATCGAACTTGAACGGTACCATGAGGCTGAACGCGAATTTCGCCGTTGTCTTGAACTCGATCCAGACGATGTTGCAGCCCAACTCGAACTGGCGTACATCTATGTCGCCCGCGGTGAGTATGAGACAGCGCTAGGCTTGCTAGAAAAACCGCGCCAACGCTACTACGATGACTGGGCTGTTTTTCATCTGCTTGGTCGTTGCTACTTTCAACTCCAACGCTACGATGAAGCCCAGCAGGCATGGCAACAAGGCCTGGCGCTGGCTACTACACCAGAGGCGCAACTGGAATTGCTCACCTGTTTGCAAAGTGTTGAGCGCAGACGTGAGTTCCGCACGTGTGACAATAGCAAAGACGATCTCTACATCCGTGAAGGGGTTGTCTGTCTTGGTTCGGCGACAGATGATGGTCTGAACATACATCCGCTTGCGCATTACCAGTTGCGCGAAGAAGATGTTGCTCGCACCCTACAGCGTTTTCTAGCCCTCGCCCGGAGCAGTAACTGGTATTTTGGGGGAGTCACAACCCCCGATCCGTACAGCAAACCATTAGCGATGGCAGTAGCGCAACTGTTAGACGTTCCGCTGCTGAATTTGCATCATTTGCCGACAATCACCGAACCGGTTTTGGTAGTCATCGCTGTTGGTCACTCGGCCGATCTCCTGGCCGTGGCCCGTGAGCGTCTGCCCGTTCCCAGCCCTGGATTCTGTCTGGCCCTGAACTGGATGCGTCACAGTAAGTTGTTACCCGAACTGATTGGGATCATTGTCGAAGGCGTGTGTAACAATCCATGGGAGTCAACGTTGCAGGGGCTTCCATCGACCGAACAAGTGGTACGCAGTCAGCAGATTGCCGAACGACTGGTGCAATACGTTAAGACGCTCCCAGCGGAAGATAATCTGCCGCGTCAAATTCGCTATTATACGCGCCACCATCGGCGATTGGCTATTAATGCGCTGTATCAAAGGTCAAGATAAATAATGAGAGCGTATCCGCGCAGCAGCACGACTGGTTCCCCTTACCTTCCTCTCTAACCCCTCCTCTCAGGTCAAGCAGAGGAGGGGGATGTTGCGGTAGGGCGAAGCCTACCATCCCTCTCTGTTTTCATTGCTGTCTTGTTGACACAACGCTCTTGCGCTGGTATATTAGTGTATAATGTACACTATACAAGCGAGGCGATATGAACGGTATCCAACAGCGAACTGCCACGGGCATCCTCTTCACCGACCAATATCAATTGACGATGGCCCAGCTCTATTTTCGGATGGGCATTCACGAACGGATGGCACAGTTTGATCATTTTTTTCGGCAACCACCCAACTACGGGTTGCATTCAGCCGGTTATTGTATTGCTGCCGGACTTGAATGGTTACTCGACTGGATGGAGACCGCTGCTTTTGGGCCAACCGAGCTTGAGGTGCTACGCGGTCAGCGCAATCGGGTCGGCAAGCCAATCTTCGATGAGGATTTTCTGAACTATCTGGGTCGCCACGGTCATTTTGGGGGCATCACCCTTTGGGCCGTACCCGAAGGGCGGGTAGTGCACGCGCAGGCGCCGATGACCATCGTGCGCGGGCCATTGATGATGGCTCAAATGCTTGAGACGGCTTTGCTCAATCATCTTAATTATCAAACGCTGGTGGCAACGAAGGCCAGCCGGATTCGTGAGGCGAGTGGGGCCAGTACTGTACTTGAGTTTGGCTTGCGTCGTGGTCAGGGGCTGGGTGCGAATGCCGGAACACGTGCTGCCTTAATTGGTGGCGCCGACTTTACGTCGAATGTTGGTCTGGCGCATACGATTGGGCAGACTGCGAAAGGTACTCATGCCCATGCGATGGTACAGGCCTTTCTAGCCCTTGGGATGAGTGAGCTTGACGCCTTCCGGGCCTATGCTGCGGTTTACCCTGATGATTGTCTGCTGCTGGTAGACACTATTGACACCTTGCAGAGTGGGGTGCCGAATGCGATTCGCGTCTTTGAAGAGCTGCGCGCCAAAGGGCATAAGCCGGTAGGCGTTCGTCTTGACTCGGGCGATCTGGCGTATCTGGCGATCCAGACAGCGCTCATGCTTGATCGGGCTGGGTTCCCTGATACGGTGATTGTCCTTTCCAATGATCTCGACGAACTGGTGATCTGGCAGATTCAGAGCCAGATCGTTCAGGAAGCGCCGCGCTATCAAGCCGATGCCAATGCGATTATTCGTCGTCTGGTCTACGGGGTAGGTACCAGGCTGGTGACTTCACACGGTGAAGGTGCGCTTGGTGGGGTGTATAAGCTAGTTGCCTTACACGATGGGCAGAGCTGGCAACCGGCGATTAAGATTGCTGAGAGTGCAGCAAAATTGACCAATCCCGGCCTGAAACGAGTGTGGCGGCTGTACGATGCACGCGGGAAAGCGACCGCCGATCTGATCGCTCTCGAAGATGAAGATCCGGCCAGGGAAGAGGTGATTCGGTTACGCCACCCCAGCGATCATACCCGACAGCGTGCGGTGTTGCAGGCAGAGCTGACCGGAATTGAGCCACTGCTAGAGCCTGCGATGGTACACGGCCGACGTTTGGCCCATCCGGTGTCAATTGAACAGATGCGCGAACGCCGCCATGCCGACGTCGAGCGGCTTGATCTTGGAATTCGGCGCATTATGAACCCGCACATCTATCACGTTTCGCTCAGTCAGCGGTTGTGGGATCTAAAACAAGAACTGCTCAATCGGTTTCAGATGTAATGAACGGAATTACACGTTGGGGTGAAGTACCGCCTTACCCCCAAGGAAGGGATGTATGCCTCTTCCAACGATAGTCTGCGGCTACGATTCGGTTGTCTTGCCGATTATGCCCGTCATCGTCTCGGTAAGTGTAGATTAACCCCACGCATGAGGAATTGGGGATGGGATGATGGTGGGTTGATGCGATAAACGATCGTTCCCTGTTATTCACTGCTCAGGACCGGAGGCCCGTGCTCCCAGGCGCCGACGTGGATCGGTGATCGCCGCGACTGAGGATACGGTTCACTGGCGGACACGACCAACAACTGAAAACTCTGCAAACCAGTCCTCTCACCTATTTTTATATCGTGACAGTTATAGTATACTATGCATGGCGCCGACGTATGACGGGCCGTCGCTGGGGTATTCCCCAGAGGAACTTCCCGACTCCCCGCCCACCGAACGGTGGAAGGTCGCCCCGCGAAACAGGAAGCGGGGGCGCTGGTGGAGTAATCTGCCGGTGACGCAAGACGGCAACAGAGAGGAGTCCCGCCGGGTTTCCGGTAAGGGGTGAAACGGTCGGGTAAGAGCCGACCAGCGTCGGCAGCAATGCCGGCGGCTAGGCGACTGCGCCGACTGATGGTGAGCAAGGTGCGTGGGGCGGGCTTAACGGTGGGAGAACACTGCTGTTGTTCTGTAGACCACTGCGCTCGCTCGCATCGCAGCTACGACGACAATCCGGGTAACACCCGGTGCGTTAGGAGTAGCCGCTGCCGCTGGCAGCGAGAGAGATGACGGCTAGAACAGAATCGGGGGTACGGTCATACGTCGGCTCGCTCGCCCACAGTTCGCGATGCAGTAGCTATTGGTAAGTCGCAAAAGAAGGTCGATCCCTCGCCAAGTTTACTTTCTACTCCTATCTTGCCTCCCATATGCTGGATCAGGCGCCGACAGATCGCCAGGCCAAGACCAACGCCGCTAACTGATCGGCCATTAGCCTGCTTGAGGCGCTGAAATTCCTCAAAGATCAGTTTCTGATCGGCGAGAGCAATGCCGATTCCGGTATCACGAACGCTAATGCGAATGAAGTCACCGTGGTTTGCTGCCTTAATTTCGATAAGCCCCTGTGGCCGGTTAAACTTGATCGCATTGCTGAGGAGATTGATCAGGACCTGTTCGAGACGGCCGGCATGAGCCTGTACAGGCGGCAAATCGGCCGGAATTGTTGTACGCAACTGCAATCCGTGCTCGCGAATCTGCGGTAACATTTGCCCCACGACATTCTGAACAACCGCTGCAACCGGAACTGGTTCAAGCTCGATTGTCATCTGGCCGATTTCCAGGCGTGAATATTCAAGAATATCGTTGATCAACCGCATGAGATTGAGACTGGCCTGGCGAATATATCTCAGGGTTTCTCGGACTTCAGGGCTAAGCTCTCCTAGTATCCCCCGCTGAAGTATATCGGTGTAGCCAAGAATAGAAGTAAGCGGGGTGCGTAGTTCATGGCTCACGGTTGCCAGGAAACCGGTTTTGAGTCGGTCGGCGCGTTGCACCTGTTCGTACAGGCGAATGCGGATCAGCGCATCGGTAATCAATTCGCCAATTGCGGTGACCAGTTCGGCCAGCACTGGTGTCATACTCTTCGCTTCACTTGAGGCCAGACCTAAAATGCCGGTCGCATTCTGGTCGTGACGTAGTGGCGCCAGTAACAGCGAGCGGATGCCCTCCTGGTGGAGACCGATGGTCAGTGGGTCATCAACCGTGAGTTCATCGGTATTGATCAGTTCTGGTTGCCCTTGCTGAATGCGTTCAATCAGTCTCGCTGCGGCCGTGCCACTTATGACCTGGTCTTGTAATCGCCCAACACCGGTAGGCGTATAATCAATCTTGATGCTAATACGCTGCCCTTCTTCGATCAAGCCAATTGCGACCCGTTGCCAGTGCCCTTCTTGCACGATGATGCGGGCAATCGTTGTCAGCAGTGAGGATGTTTCCTGAGCAGTATTGGCACTGCGGGCGATGTTGTTGATCAGACGCAAGGCGGCAATATGACGGGCGCGCTCCTGTTCGACGCGGATTCGCTCACTGACGTCACGTATTAACAGCAGCGATCCGGTTGTGATACCGGCTGCTGATTGTAATGGACGGATTCTTACTTCAATAGCCTGATGACCACTCTCACAGATCAGTGGTCGGCCAGAGGTCGTCACTGAAGTATTGAGCAGGCGGCGCAGATCGTGTTCAAACGGAGAATGAGTAACCAGTTGGGCCAGCGAACGGCCAATCCAGCGCTCGCCGTGGATGCCGAGCAGACGAGAGGCATGCTGGTTGATTTCGGCAACCAGCCCGCGACTGTCAAGGACGATTAATCCATCGGGGAGACCGGCAATCACTTCGCGTTCAGCCAGAGGGGCAAGATCGAACAGTTGATAACGCATCGTGGTAAACATTGCCAGGGCTGCCGAAATAAACAGCAGGATCGGCGTAGGATCATCATTCCACGATCCGATGATACCACTGAGAAACACAACATTGCCAAGTGCTGGAATGAGGGCAGCAATAAGCATCAATCGAGCATGGTACCGATGAACCGGTGGTGCCTGAGCAGAAGCACGGGCCAGAATAGCGATCCCGATGATGAGACAAACGTAGGCATAGATGCTGTGCATCCAGAAGACCGGTCCTCGCGTCACTGAAATCCAGAAGAATGGACGTGAAGTGTCGGGTGTGACCGTTGACCACCAGAGGTTGTGCAAGTTATTGGTCAGCGCGAAGAGTAGTGCAATCAGTTCAGGGATAAAAATGCCACGCCGAATCCAGCGCGGGACACGCCACCATTCACCAGAGTATGCGAGTGCAATCAGCAACCAACACGGCCCGATGAGAACAATGCCCATGTTTTGCAACAATGACCAGAACAGGGTTCCTTCAAATGTGGTGTCGGCGATACTCAGGGCATGGCAAAGATTCCACCAGGCAATCGCCGCCAACAAGAGCGTAAACGGGCGCCCGCCACGATAGTAACGTCGTTTCCACATAACAATTGCCAGCCCGCCAGAAATGCTTGCCGGAATGAGATAGATCATAACGAAAGGGAGCGCCGCCATGGGTAAACTCCTGGTACGTCAGTAATTTCATATAATACATCGAAGCTCTGCAAAGAATCAGTCATCTTTATATGGTAACCATGGCTTGTGGAGTCGTGGTGGCGCAACGCACTGTACCGCTCAAGGATACATCGATTATTTTACTCTAGCATATTGAACGAAGAAATAACCCTGCCTTGCAAATCTTCACCGTCTGCTTCCAGAACCTGATCGGAAACTCGTGTTTTTGATCAGGCGCTCAGCAGAGGCATCGCCAGAATGGTGAGGGGAACGTTGGCGAGCAACCGGCGCCCTCACCACCCTCTGCCCCCTCCTCTCCCACACGGGGCGAGGAGGGGAGGACGGAGCGTGACTGGCGCGAAAGCATGGCGGTCCCCCCTTCACGCAATGGGCGCACGGGTACGGGAGGTGCCCAATGAGAAAACTGGGTTTTTGTTCAGCCTCTCAGAGAAGAGCGAAGTGAGTGCGTATAAAGATACTTCCCGTTCCGACGCTAATCTACCGCCAAACCTCTGTTTTCTCGCCGATCATCCTCGTCGGCGCATTGGAGAGGGGCTGCCAAATCCGCCCGCACGGTGTGTTCTAAGACAAACGCGAGAACAATTATCATTAGCGCCGCGTTAACCTTTCTGGTTTCGCGCAACAGAGTTTGTTGGATCGGCGCTATATGCAATCTTGACAGTTTAACAAAAATCTGCTATTTTAGGCTTGGCTAAAAAATATTTTAGTTTAGTAGGTATAAATATGCAATTTCGTGCTGTCCTGGTAGGCATTGTTCTGTTCGTTCTGACCGCCTGCGCTACTCCGGTCACTGATGGTCGTTTGCGAGTAGTTGCTACAACCGGTCAGATCAGTGATGCGGTGCGGGCGATAGCCGGTGATCGGGTGCTGTTGCGTACTCTGCTGGGGCCTGGGATCGACCCTCATACCTATATTGCGACAGAAAGCGATCTGTTCGCTTTGCAAGAGGCAAATCTCATCTTGTACAACGGGCTTCATCTGGAAGCCGGCCTTTCACGGGTATTTGAGAATATTCATCGTCGAGGGTATGTGCGAGCGGTTGCTGTTGCCGAAGCGGTACCTCAACACTTGCTGCTCGAATGGCCCGATCATGATAAAGCGTATGATCCGCACGTCTGGCACGATCCGCAGCGCTGGCGCTATGCAGTCATTGCGATCCGTGATGCCCTCATCGCGGTTGATCCGGCGGGAAGTGAAATCTATCAACAGCGTAGTGAGCGCTATCTCGCCGACTTGCAAGCACTTGATCGCGAACTACGTATGATGGCCGAGCGTATTCCGCCTGAACGTCGGATTTTGGTTACTGCTCACGATGCTTTTCGGTATTTCGGGCAGGCATACGGCTTGCGGGTAGAAGCAGTGCAGGGGATCAGTACCGCGACGGAAGCCAGTGCGTCTACGATTCGGGCACTAACTGAGTTGGTCGTTACGAATCGTATTCCGGCCATCTTTGCTGAGACGAGTGTTTCACCACGCACGATAGAAGCGGTGCAGAACGCTGCTCGCGCTGTTGGCCATGAGGTGCGGGTGGGTGGTGCACTCTACTCCGACTCGCTGGGTGAACCTGATGGGCCGGCCGGTACCTATTTCGGGATGATGCGGCACAATATGCAGACAATAGTCGAGGCCTTAACGTCGTAGGATGGAGGTTGTGATGGAAATCGCAGTGGATATTCAGGATTTGACAGTGGCGTATGGCGATAAACCTGTCTTGTGGGATGTTGATCTGCAAGTGCCACGAGGGGTATTGATGGCCATCATTGGCCCGAACGGCGCCGGCAAGACAACATTACTCAAATCGACGCTGGGGCTTGTCAAACCGGCGGCAGGCAGTGTACGGATTTTTGGGAAACCGTATGAACAGCAGCGCCATTTGATCGCTTACGTTCCGCAACGCAGTAGTGTTGATTGGGATTTTCCGACAACGGTGCTCGATGTTGTGTTAATGGGGCGCTATGGTCATCTGGGTTGGTTCCGTCGTCCAGGACGTGCCGAGCGTGCAGCAGCACTTGCTGCACTCGAACAGGTGCAGATGGCCGAGTTTGCTCATCGCCAGATCGGTCAGCTCTCTGGGGGGCAACAGCAGCGCGTGTTTTTAGCCCGTGCGCTGGCGCAGGATGCCGAGATTTACTTTATGGACGAGCCGTTTCAGGGGGTTGATGCGGTCACCGAACGCGCCATCATCAATATCTTGCGTGATTTGCGGGCTGCCGGTAAGACGGTTGTGGTCGTTCACCATGATTTGCAGACGGTGACCGAATATTTCGATCAGGTTGCACTGATCAATGTGCGTCGGATCGCCGCTGGGCCGGTGCATGATGTTTTTACCGAAGCAAACCTGCGCGCAACGTATGGTGGTCGGCTGGCGCTGCTTGAGACGAGTCGGGTTGCAGCTCCTGCTTCGTCGGCTGCTCCGGCGCCAGGTGATTAATGGGCTGGCGGAGGTGACCAATGGAGCTGTTTACCGATTATACTTTGCGCACAGTGACGATTGGTGCGATGCTCCTGGGAGCGATCAGTGGTTTTCTTGGCTGTTTCGCTGTGCTGCGTCGTCAAGCTCTCCTCGGTGATGCGATGTCACACGCAGCACTGCCCGGTATTGCACTGGCGTTTCTGCTTACCGGTCAGCGCGATCCGTTTACCTTGTTCGTTGGCGCCGCTAGCGCTGCTTTGCTGGCGGCACTCTGGCTACTCGTTGTGGTACGTACCACACGGATCAAGGATGATGCAGCATTGGCGCTGATCTTGGCCGTCTTTTTTGGTTTTGGCCTGGTGTTACTCTCGTATTTGCAACGGCAACCCAATGCAGCACAGGCTGGTTTGAAGAGTTTTCTATTCGGTCAGGCGGCTGCGCTCATTGAACGTGATTTGTGGGCAATGCTGGTGGTTGGGGTTCCGGCCCTCGCCCTCGTGCTGATCTTCTGGCCGCAGGTAAAGTTGGTCACTTTCGATCCCGACTTTGCTCGTAGCATCGGCCTACCGGTGCGTGGATTTGATGTGTTACTGACCGTTGTGATAGTAGCCGCTATTGTGATTGGAATCCAGACTGTCGGGGTTGTGTTAATGAGCGCGATGCTGGTTGCGCCGGCGGTAGCTGCCCGACAATGGACGAACCGACTCGAAACGATGGTGGTGCTGGCAGCGGGTTTCGGTGCACTGGCAGCAATGGCTGGCGCTTGGCTGAGTACCCTCGGTGAGGGGTTGGCAACCGGCCCGCTGATTGTTTTGATGATGAGTCTGGTAACGATTCTTTCACTAGTGTTTGCACCTGGACGCGGTCTACTATGGCGTAATCTTCGTCGCCGACAGGTTCTTCAGGCCAGTTAAGCGAGGAACACGATGAGTCCCCAACTTGAAGTCCAGTTGATTGCGGTAATCGTTGCCACTACCTGCACGCTCCCCGGTGTCTTTCTGGTCTTGCGCCGAATGGCAATGCTCAGTGACGCTATCAGCCATACGGTCTTACTCGGTATTGTACTGGCTTACCTGATTAGCAATTCCCTAACTTCGCCACTGCTCTTTATCGGTACGGTTGCGATGGGTGTGATAACGGTGTGGTTGGTCGAACTGGTCAGCGGTAGCCGATTGGTGCATGAAGACTCTGCGATTGGCCTGGTCTTTCCGGCACTCTTCGCGCTGGCAGTGCTGCTTATCTCACGCTTTGCCGGGAATGTGCACCTCGACACCGATAGCGTCTTGCTCGGCGAACTCGCGTTTGCGCCGTTTGACCGCATTGTGTTCTTTGGCCTTGATCTGCCGCGAGCACTGGTTGGTGGTATCGGTACGCTCATTCTCAATCTGACACTGCTGCTTCTCTTCTACAAAGAGTTGAAGCTGGTCACGTTCGATCCGGCACTGGCCGCCACCCTTGGCTTCACGCCGACCCTGATCCACTATGGTTTGATGACCAGCGTCTCGCTCACTGCGGTAACGGCCTTTGATGCGGTTGGTTCTGTGTTGGTCGTTGCCCTGATGATCGCCCCACCCGCCACGGCCTATCTTCTGACCGACCGCCTCCCCCGTATGATTGTCCTCAGTGTTGCGATTGGTATTGCTGCTGCACTCAGCGGCTATTGGCTGGCCCGCCTGTTCGATGTCTCGATTGCCGGAACGATGGCTACGATGACCGGTGTTGCCTTTTTAGGCGCCTTTCTTTTTGCACCACGGCGAGGAATTGTTGCGCAAGTTCGTCAGCAGCAGATTAATCGTGAACGGTTTGCGCTGCAAATGCTGACCCTCCATTTACTCAATCACGAGGGCACCGGCAACGCCGGGGTTGAGTGTCACCCTCATCACCTGATCGAAGAGTTGCGTTGGCCGGCATCATTTGCTGTGACCATTGTGCGACGAGCCGAACAGAAAGGATTGGTGCAGCGCCAGGGTGAATTACTCATCTTGACCGAGCAGGGTCGGCAGTTTGCGGATGCGGCGATAGTGGCTTAGCGCTCCTAACCCCTTTGCGCCACCGCCATAGAGCAGATTGAAACCGGTTATCTAAACGTCGGTGTTCGTAACATCAATACGCCAAATGGCTACGGCCTGTCGGGCCATCTCTTGCTGACGTTGTTCGAGTAGCGCAGGTGTCCATTCTTCTGGTGCCATGTCTGAAATCTGACGAGTCAGCATATATGCACTCTGACTGTACACGGCTTGTTTTTCGGAATAGAGGGCATTCCCTACTCGTCGATTATCAGCAGGACTCAGGAGCGTCAGATTACCGAGGCGGTAGATAGCCATTTCCCACTGGATACGTGGAAATGATTCTTCCCATTCTTGGGTTGGATTTTCGGGCAAGATGTGTTCAATTGAGGCAGGATCAGTTTCGGGATCACAGGATCGACCGGACAAATGACTTTCGAGCCTGGTCAGGATGTACTTGACAATCTTCTTGCGTTGTCCGCTGGTAGGTATGGAAAGAGTAGCAAAATCGTTCATGAATTTTTGATCAGGAACATAAATCGGCTTCAAAAGAGGAAAAATCGCTGATGGTAATGTAGCCCGCTTTTCAATGATCGCCCGTGCCGCTGAGTGATATATCGACTCTAGTTCATTTGGGTTTAACGCACTGACTACGGTGTAACGAAATGAAATGATACTAATCATGACTCCACTGCAAGAAGGCTGAACATTACCAACCAAAAAGTGACCCAGCTCGCCGCCAGGGGGGCAGGAGCGGGCGGTGGAAAAGCGAAAAAAGAAGATCGGCAGCCTTTGCCAGGGCCTGTTTTGCTTGATTGTTGCTCTGTTCTTCCTGATTTTGCTGCTTTTCCCCCTTTTTCTGCGCTATCAGGTAACGGTGGATTTGCCGCACGTTGCTTACGGCGGCCGAACCAATCACCAGACTTGCGGCTCGGAAAAGCCCTCGTACCGGTAGTTTCCCTGCGGGGAAAGGATGCTTCACGCTGCGCACAATGGCTTCGACGGCAGCACGGAGATGGTGTCCGTGAGGGAAGCAGGCTTGGGCGAT
>Ga0209227_1000481_pt1 | contig 34307 bp, 27 predicted proteins | sample YNPBryantNP2012_FD_185815 | JGI IMG/M metagenome (GOLD analysis project Ga0209227, IMG submission 185815) | Anoxygenic and chlorotrophic microbial mat microbial communities from Yellowstone National Park, USA - YNP Bryant NP 2012 (SPAdes)... ...
CGCCGGCCAACATGCGCGGCACGTATCCGTGATGGTCCGCCCCCCAGATGTCGATAACCAGATCGTAGTGCCGTTCATATTTGTTCTTGTGGTAGGCCAGATCCGCAGCGAAATAGGTCGTCATTCCATTGGCGCGCACCACCACGCGGTCCTTTTCGTCCCCGTAGGCCGTGCTGCGAAACCATTTGGCGCCATCCTGTTCGTAGATCATGCCGCTTCGTTCCAGGGCTTCGATGGTCCTCTGCAGCGCGCCGTTTTCGTGAAGCGTCCGTTCGCTGAACCAAATGTCGTGTTTGACCCCGAAAACTTCCAGATCCTCCCGAATCCCTTCCAGAATGCGGTCCCCGGCGTAGCGGGTGAAGAAGGCAAAAGCCTTTTCTTGCGGAACGCCCAGGTATCGATCCCCGAATTTGTCCGCCACCTCTCGGGCCAAATCCTTCATATAGTCGCCCTTGTAGTGATCGTCGGGAAAATCCACGGGCCGCCCCAAGCATTCCACGTAGCGTAAGTAAAGGCTGCGCCCCAGGGTTTCCATCTGTTTTCCGGTGTCGTTGATGTAGTATTCCTTATCTACCGTGTAGCCACACGTTTTCAGGATGTTGGCGAGCACGTCCCCGACGGCGGCCCCTCGACCGTGGCCGATATGGAGCGGTCCCGTGGGGTTGGCGCTGACGAACTCCACCTGAACCCGCGTGCCTTTCCCGAAATCCTGCCGGCCGAACGCTTCCTTTTCGGCGTGAATGGTGTGCAAAATATCGCCCCACAGTTCGGGCCGCACGAAGAAATTAATGAACCCAGGCCCGGCGATGTCCGTTTTCACCAAAAGATCGTCGCGGCCCTCCATGCGTTCGACCAGATCTTGCGCGATGGCTCTGGGGTTCTTGCGCAGAAGCCGGGTGAGGGTCATGGCGGCGTTGGTGGCATAATCGCCGTGGTCGGCAATCTTGGGGATTTCCAGTTCCAACGCAAGGTCTTCTTCGTTGCGGATGCCTTGATCCTGCAGGAGCGATCGTGCTGCTCGATGAATCATGGCGTGCAATCGGGATCGAACGAGACTCATGACGGATGTCCTCCTCGACGGAAAAACATGGCGATTCCTGCGTAAAGCGTGCCTTTATAATGCGCCGTGCCAGCTCACGCAAGCCCGTTGGTCCGGTTGCGGAAGAGGCGCTGAGGATTCTTTCCGACGGCGCAATAGATTTCATAGTTGATGGTCCCGGCCTTCTCGGCGATTTCTTCGGCCGTGATTCTTTCGGATCCTTGAGCGCCCAGGAGGACGACTTCGTCGTCTTCGGCGGCTTCGGGGATATGGGTCACATCGAGGGTGATGAGGTTCATGGAAACCCGCCCGACGATCGGGGCGCGACGCCCGCGCACCAAAGCCTCCCCGCGGTTGGAAAGCGCCCGAGGGTAGCCATCGTCGTAGCCGGCGGCGACGGTGGCGATGCGCATGTCCTGCGGGCAGACAAAGGTCCGCCCGTAGCCGATGCTTTGGCCCGCTGCGACCCATTTAATCTGAAGGATCTTGGTTTTCAAGGTCATGACGGGCTGCAAGGGCGCCGGATCGCGGATTTCGTCGGAAGGCGCAGAGCCGTAGAGCATGATGCCGGGGCGAACCAGCTGGTGATGGGCTTCAGGGATGTCCAAGACACCGCCGCTGTTAGCGATGTGCGCATACCGGAAGGGGATGGCCCGATCATGAAACATTTGAAGTGCGGTTCGGAACCGATGGAGCTGTTCGTGGCTGAAGGTCTTGTCCGCTTCGTCGGATGTGGCCAAGTGGGAAAAGACGCCCTCGATTTCCAAATGCCGAAGCCCGGCCAATTGGTCGAGAAACGGACCCAATTCCCGGTCCGGAACACCCAGTCGACCCATGCCGGTATCGATTTTCAAATGGATCCGGGCGCGCTTTTCCGCGTGGCGGGACGCCTCTTCCAGCATTCGGCAATGATCCAGCCGGTAGACGGCGGGGCGGAGGTCTTTTTCAACCACATGAGGAAGATCCTCGGGTTCGATCCCCGCCAGGATGAGGATGGGCTGAGCGATACCGGCGGCGCGCAGCTTGAGGGCTTCCCAGCATTTGCTGACCCCGAAAAAGTCCGCTCCCGCCGCGGCCAATTCCCGAGCGACAGGAACCATGCCGTGACCGTAGGCGTCCGATTTGACAACGGCGAGGATTCCGGCTCGAGAACCCACTCGGGCGCGCACTTGCAAAAAATTATGCCGTAAAGCCGCCAAATCGATTTCCACCCAATTTAACGCCATGCGCTCCTCCCCGTGGAAAATCGGTGCTTCGGGCACGACACACCGTGAGCTGCCAACTTTGATAAGAATGCAGCCTCTTTACAGAATCGAGCCAACATGATAGGCGATCCCGGCCTTGGTGCCAAGATGTTGCCTGAAGCGCGCGCTCCAGCCAAAGGAAGTGGAAGATGGAACTTTTTCTCACGACCTTAGGGCTTGTTTTCTTTCTCGAGGGGTTGCCGTATTTCGCTTTTCCCGATCGGATGAAGCGGTGGTTGGAGCAGATCCTTCGGCTTCCTTCGGTGCAGCTGCGAATGCTCGGCGCCGCCCTCATGATCCTTGGGCTCCTCCTGGTGTTTTTGGGGCGGCGCCATGGAGTGCGGTAAATGAGCTATCGTTTGGAGGATTACGACTACCATCTTCCCGAAAACCTGGTGGCACAGACGCCCAGCCCCGCGCGGGACCGTTGCGCTCTCATGGTGCTCCATCGCCTTTCCGGGCGGGTGGAGCACCGCCGGTTTGGGGACCTTCCATGTTATCTCCGCTCGGGGGATGTCCTGGTGCTCAACGACACCCGTGTGGTTCCCGCCCGCTTGGTGGGCACCAAAGAGACGGGCGGTCGCGCGGAAGTGCTGGTCCTCGATCCCTACAAGCCGTCCGAAGAAGGAAAACAGACCGGTTATCGATGCCTGGTGAAGTCCTCCAAACCGCCCAAGGAAGGCGGCCGCCTCATCCTGGAAGGGGATGTGACGGCGACCGTCGTCCAGAGGGTCGAGGACGGGCAAGTTGTGCTCCTTTTCGATTGTGACGATCTTCTTCACATGTTGGAACACAAGGGTCGCGTGCCGTTACCGCCGTATATTCGGCGGCCGTCGCGCCAGGAAAGGGAACAGGACCGATTCGACTACCAAACGGTCTATGCTCGGGAACCCGGGGCCGTGGCGGCGCCGACGGCGGGTTTGCATTTTACCCGGGAACTCCTTGATGCCTTAGACGCCATGGGCGTGGATGTCGTGCGGGTCACCTTGCACGTGGGTTTCGGCACCTTTGCCCCGGTGCGGACGGAAGACATTCGAGAGCATGTCATGCATTCGGAATACGTGCGGGTTTCCGAGGAAGCAGCGCAAAGGATTCGAGCGGCCAAGAACGAAGGGCGGCGGGTGATTGCTGTGGGAACGACCGTGGTGCGCACCCTGGAATGGGCGGCATGCCGATTCGGTGAAGTCCGCACGGTCTCGGGCTTGTGCGATCATTACATCTACCCCGGGTATGCCTTTCGCGTCGTGGACGCCATGATCACCAACTTTCATCTTCCGAAAACATCGCTTCTCCTGTTGGTTTCCGCCTTTGCAAGCCGTGAAAAGATTCTTGCGGCTTACAGGGAAGCCGTTCGACATGAATACCGATTCTTCAGCTATGGGGACGCCATGCTGATTGTCTAGAGGCATCGATATGTGGCGATTCGAAATCTTGGCACAAGACGGCACAAGCCGAGCGCGCCGCGGCCGGCTTCAAACAAGCCGGGGCACGGTGGACACCCCCGTGTTCATGCCCGTGGGCACTCAAGGGACCATCAAGAGCCTGTCCCCCGACGAGGTCAGTGCCCTGGGGGCTCAGATCATCCTCGGAAACACCTATCATTTGTCCCTGCGTCCGGGTGCCGAAAGGATCGCTCGTTTGGGCGGCCTGCACGCGTTCATGGCCTGGCCCGGGCCTATTCTCACCGACAGCGGCGGTTTTCAGGTTTTCAGCCTGGCCACCATTCGGAGTATCGACGAGGACGGCGTGACCTTTCAGTCCCACATCGACGGATCCCGCCACCGGATTACCCCGGAACGATGCATGGAAATCCAAGATTTTCTCGGCTCGGACATCGCCATGTGCTTTGACGAGTGCACCCCTTATCCGGTGAGCCGGGAATACGCGCGGGCTTCCATGGAAAGAACCCTAAGATGGGCTCGGCGATGCCGGGAGGCCCATAAACGAGCGGATCAGGCGCTCTTTGCCATCGTGCAGGGCGGAATCTATGCGGATCTCAGGCTGGAATGCGCCGAGGCCCTGAAGGCCATGGATTTTCCCGGCTACGCCGTGGGCAGCCTTGCGGTGGGGGAACCCAAGGAAGTCATGATGGAGGTCTTGGAGGCCGTGGTTCCGGAACTGCCGCAGGACAAGCCGCGATACCTCATGGGCGTAGGCATGCCGGAAGACCTCATCGAAGGCGTCCGGCGCGGCATCGATATGTTCGACTGCGTCGTGCCCACCCGAAATGCACGAAACGGCATGCTGTTTACGTCTTGGGGCGCTCTTCAAATCAAGAACAGCCGTTATACGGACGACCCGAAACCCATCGAGCCGGGATGTGCCTGCTATACGTGCCGAAAATTTTCGCGCGCCTATCTCCGGCACCTGTTCATGGCCAGAGAACTCCTGGCCTACCGGCTCAATTCCATCCATAACCTTCATTACTTTTTGAGGCTTATGGAGGGCGTGCGCGAAGCCGTTCAACAGGGTCGGTTCGAAGCGTTTCGCGAGGATTTTTATCGGCGCCGCCTGGAAGGCGAGCCGATAGGCGATTGACAAGGGCGGGAAAATATCGTTTAAAGGCTCGATTGTCTTGAGGGGATTTTTGTCCACGGAACGGTAAACCGAAACGGAGGAATCCATGAACTGGGTGACCATGGCCCACGCGATGGGAACGGCCGGGCAAAGCGGGGGTGGCCAGGGCGCCGGAGGCGGCTTGGCGGCTTTTGTCCCTTTGATCCTGATGGTGGTGATTTTTTATTTCCTTCTCATTCGTCCCCAGCAAAAGCGCCAAAAAGAGCATCGCATGATGCTTCAGAATCTGCGTAAAGGTGACGTGGTGCTCACGCAAGGGGGCATTCAGGGCCGCATTACCGGCCTGACCGATTCCGTGGTTACGCTGGAAATCGCCGATAAGGTGCGGGTCAAGGTGCAGCGGGGTTACATCGCCGGGTTGGTGTCCCGCGGCGAAGCGAAAGAAAAAGAAGAAGACGAAGAAAAGGCCTAGGAACCTTTCCGGCACGGACAACGCCGGGCGCTTGGGGGGACATGGCGGCCCCAGGGATCGGCGGCCCATCGCCGGATGCCTTGCGGGGTCGTTGGGACTCCGGCCAAGAGCGGGCGGAAAAGGCTTTCGGGGCGGGATCGGCGCTGGAGTTGATCCCGCTTTTTTCAAGGTATTTTATCGGATGCGGGAGGATTCGGGTTGAAGGCCCTGAAATGGCGAGCCATCCTTGTCGCTTTGGTGCTTGTTGCGGCCGTCGTCTACCTGTTGCCGTCTTTAAACGTGCCGCTGCCGGCATGGTGGCACGGAACGTTGCCGGACGATAAGATCCATCTGGGGTTGGACCTTCAGGGCGGTATGCATTTGGTCTTGGAAGTCCAGGCCGACGAAGCCGTCAAGACGACCCTCGACCGCCTGATTGATGAGGTGAAGGAGCTTCTTCGCAAAGAAAAAATCGGCTTTCGCTCCGTTGAACGGAACCAGGCCGGGCACCTGGTAATCCAGCTTCCCGACGGGAGCCGGCGGGATCGGCTTCGGGAGGTGCTGGAGAAGGAATTTCCCATCGTGGAATGGGTGGAAGCCGTGGAGACGTCGGACGGGTTCCGTGCGGTGTGCCGAATGAAGGAAAAGGAAGCCACCCACATCCGTCAGTTAGCCGTCAGTCAGGCGCTGGAGACCATCCGCAATCGTATCGACCAGTTCGGCGTGAGTGAACCGGACATTCGGCCCCAGGGCGAAAACCGCATCCTGATTCAGCTGCCCGGTATCAAAGATCCCAAACGCGCGCTGGATCTCATCGGCAAAACCGCTATCCTGGAATTTCGGCTCGTGGCCGAAGGGGTGGATCCCCACACGGATCCCGCCGCGCTGCCGGCCGGTGTCAAAGTCTATCCCATGCGCCGTTTTGATCCCAGCACGGGCCGGGCCGTGGAAGGCAAAATCGCCTTGAAGGATCGAACGTTGCTCACGGGGGAATACATCACCAACGCCAACGTGCGCATTGACAGCCAGTACAACACCCCCTACGTGGCCCTGGAATTCGACCCGCAAGGGGCTCGGATTTTCGAACGCATCACGGGCGAAAACGTCAAAAAACAGTTGGCCATCGTGCTGGACGGGGTGGTCTACTCGGCTCCGGTGATCCAGGAAAAAATTTCCGGCGGCAGGGCGAGCATTACGGGTTCCTTTACCATGGAAGAAGCCCGTGACCTGGCCATCGTGCTGCGAGCCGGAGCGCTTCCCGCCCCGGTGGTGATCCTGGAAGAGCGTACCGTGGGGCCTTCTCTCGGCGCGGATTCCATCCGCAAAGGCTTCCTTTCCATGGTGGTCGGATCCGTGGCGGTGGTGCTCTTTATGATTCTTTATTACCGGTTTTCAGGGTTTGTGGCCGATGTGGCGCTCATCCTGAACGTCATTCTTATCATGGCCGGGCTTGCCGCTTTCCAGGCCACGCTCACCCTTCCCGGCATTGCCGGCATCATTCTGACCATCGGCATGGCCGTGGACGCCAACGTGCTCATCTACGAACGCATCCGCGAAGAGCTTCGCATGGGCAAAACACCAAAAGCGGCTCTGGATGCCGGCTACGCTCGGACGACCTTGACCATTCTGGATGCCAACATCACGACCCTCATCGCGGCCCTGGTCATGTTTCAGTTCGGCACGGGACCGGTCAAGGGCTTTGCGGTGACGCTAAGCATTGGCATTGTCGCCAGTCTCTTTACGGCCATTGTGGTGACGCGGCTTATTTTCGACTATTTGTTTGTCGAAAGGCGCATGAGGACACTGAGCATCTAAAGGGGGCAGAGCGCGACCACCTATGGAATTCATCAGACCGGATATCAATATCAACTTTGTGGGCATGCGGATCAAGGCCGTGAGTCTTTCCATCCTGCTGATCCTTCTTGGGGCTTTGGCCGTTGTCTGGCGGGGTGGACTCAACATGGGCGTGGATTTTTCGGGCGGCACGCTCATCCAGGTGAAATTTTCGGAGGCCACCACGCCGGACGCCATCCGGGACGCCCTCAAGGAGTTAGGCATCGGCCGAAGCGCCATCCAGCAGGTGGGGGCGGCGTCGGACAATGAATTCATCGTCCGTTCGGAGATCAGCGAAGAGAAGGCGAAACGGGTGAGCGACGATATCCAGGCGCGATTGGATCAGGCCTACGGCCCCGGAAAGGCCACCATTTTGCGAGTGGAAATGGTGGGCCCCAAGGTCGGGGAGGACCTGCGCCAAAAGGCCTTGCTCGCCATCTACTACGCCTTGCTTTTCATCGCTCTCTATATTTCCGGCCGGTTTGAATTGAAGTGGGGGACCAGTGGGATCATGGCGGCGGCTTTGCTTCTGGGTGTCTATCTTTTGGGCCTGACCGGCTTGTCCATGACCTACCTCATCATCGGCGCGCTGGTGATCACGCTGGTATTGTGCTGGATCTTGAAGCTCCCTTATGCTTTGGGAGCCGTCGTGGCCTTGATCCACGACGTTTTCATCACGGTGGGCATTTTCGCCCTGCTCAACAAGGAATTCAACCTCACCATTGTCGCGGCGCTGCTGACCATCGTGGGGTATTCTTTGAACGATACGATCATCGTCTACGACCGCATTCGGGAAAACCTGCGCGGATCCCGAAAAGGCGACCTCAAGGATGTGATCAATCGAAGCATCAACCAGACCCTGAGCCGCACCCTGCTCACCTCCGGCACCACGTTGGTGGTGGTCGTGTTCTTGTTTCTGCTGGGAGGGACGGTCATCCACGATTTCGCCTTCGCGTTGCTCGTGGGCATCATTGTGGGGACCTATTCGTCCATCTTCATCGCCAGCCCGCTTCTGATTCTTTACGAGGATTGGGCGGCAGCCAAAGGGACCGCGAAGCGCCGCGCCTAGAGCTTTTCTGACAATGTCCTCTGGCGTCATCGGTATGGGCCAGTGGGGTAAGGCGCGGGTCGAAGTCGCGACGAAAGCCGCCTTCACCGATTCCATTGAGGGATGGCCTCCCAAGGAATGGCCGAAAAGGGTATAGCGGGGGGCTTCAAGAATTAGGGCCCCCATCCGTGCCTCAAGGGCACGGATGGGGGTTTTGTGAGGGCGTAAAAAAGGGGTTGTGGGAAATCCACAACCCCTGTCGATTTTTTCTGGTGCCGGAGGAGAGACTCGAACTCTCACGGGCTCGAGGCCCACTGGATTTTGAGTCCAGCGCGTCTACCTGTTTCACCACTCCGGCAAAGCGACGCCATATTAAAAACGGACCCGCATCCTGTCAAGGAAAACTCGGACTCCTCGGTCCCTCGACGCACCGCCAAGGCCGCTCACGAAGAGATGTTGTACTTTTTTCGAAGCCGATCCATTTCCCGCGCTTCTTCTTTTTGCTTGATGCGTTCGCGCTTGTCGTAGTCTTTCTTTCCGCGGGCGAGGGCGATTTCCACTTTGGCCTTGCCTTTGGAGAAGTAGACTTTCAAAGGCACGAGGGTGAGGCCCTTTTCCTGAGTCTTGCCGGCCAAGCGACGGATTTCCCGGCGGTGCAGGAGGAGCTTTCGCGTCCTTTCCGGCTCGTGGTTGTTGTAGGACGCGCACGGATAGGGGCTGATGTGGAAGTCGTGGAGCCAGATTTCCCCGCCCTTGATGCGGGCGTAACTGTCCTTGAGGTTCGCCCGGCCTTCCCGAAGGGACTTCACTTCGGTGCCCGTAAGAACCATGCCGGCTTCCAGGGTTTCAAGGATTTCGTAATCGTGAAAGGCCTTCTTGTTCTGGCAGACGATTTTGATGCCGTCTTTGACGGCGGCCGGTGCTTTCTTCATCGGGAAAACCTTGCTCCCCACTCGCCCTGGCGGTGATTGGGTTTGACGGCCTGGGGATCGAAAAACTTGAATTCCTCGGGAAAAACTCGCACGGCAAGCTCCTGCAACGCGTCCCGAATATCGGCGGCTGTGGTGAGTGCCAGAGCTGTGCGAGCGAATCGGCGGCATTCCTCTAGCGTGGAGCGGCGGACCAAATTCTTGACCCGTGGAATAGCCTGGGGGTTCATGCTCAGGCAGTCGAGTTCCAGGCCGAGCAGAAGAGGGACATAAAGCGGTTCCCCGGCCATCTCCCCGCAAATCGTCACAGGAATGCCGGCTTCATGGGCCGTGGCCACCACCTGTCGAATGAGGCGAATCACCGCGGGATGCAACGGGTCGTAGAGGTGGGCCACGTGCGGGTTGACCCGGTCGATTCCCAGCGAGTATTGGATGAGATCGTTTGTGCCGATGCTGAAAAAGTCCACTTCTCGGGCCAACACATCGGCGACGGCCACCGCGGACGGCACCTCGATCATGATCCCAAAGGGCATGGTTTCATCAAAGGGAACGCTACGCCGGCGCAATTCCTGTTTGGCTTCTTCATACACGGCTTTGGCCTGGCGCAGTTCGCCCGTCCCGGAAATCAGCGGAAGCATCACCCGCATGTTGCGGGCCACAGCGCCAGCTCTTAAAATGGCCCTTAACTGGGTCTTGAAGAATTCCCTGTGCTGCAAGCACAACCGAACGCCGCGCAAGCCAAGCGCCGGATTTTCCTGATCGATGGGCGGCATCCAGGTTCCCAGCTTTTCCGCCCCTAGATCCAAGGTCCGAATGGTGACAAAAGCGGGCGCCATGAGTTCCGCAAGCTCTTTGTATTCCTGGTAGAGCTCTTCTTCATTTGGCGGAGCCTCGCGATTCAGGTAAGCGAATTCCGTTCGGTATAGCCCGATGGATTCCGCTCCGTGGTCCTTGGCAGCCACCACTTGCTCGATGAGCTCGATATTGGCTTCCACACGGATCTTGTATCCATCCTGCGTGACCGCCGGAAGGTGGGCTTTTCGGGTGATTTCCTTGAGATAGCTTTCCAGAGCGTCCTGGAGTTCGTAATAGAACGCAATCTGTTCGTCCGTGGGGTGAACGATGATGCGCCCGCTGGCGCCGTCCACGATGACCAGATCCCCGGTGCGAATGGTCCTGGAGGCCCCTTCCGCCCCCACAATGGCCGGAATGCCCAAAGCCCGTGCAATGATGGCCGTATGAGACGTTCGGCCGCCCGTTTCGGTGATAAAGCCCAGGGTCTTTTCCAGCTGGATTTGCGCGGCATCGGCAGGAGAGATGTCTCGAGCGACGATGATGACCCGCTCGCGAATCTCCTCGAAACTGCTCGCCTTCTGGCCCGCCAAATAGCGCAGGATCCGCTCGCCGATGCTGCGTACGTCCGCGGCTCGGCTGCGGATATAGTCGTCGTCCATGGCGGCGAAGAGTTCGGAAATGCGCCGAATGGAGCGCTTCAAGGCCTGCATGGCGTTCAGGCCTTCCCGGCGGATGGTTTCCAGAGTCTGATTCAAGAACAGGGGATCACGCAGAATGAGCTGGTGGGCGTCGAGGATATGGGCATGATCCTTGACATCGGCAGGGATGTTTTGCTTGATTCTCTCAAGGTCTTGTTCCACCTTCTCGATGGCTTGCTGCAAAAGGGCGCATTCCTGCTCGATTTCTTCTTCGCCCTGCAGCGTATGGAAAGGGATGGGAATGTGGTTTTCTTCGGCAAGAAAGGCTTTTCCGATGGCGATTCCCGGGGAAACCCCAAAGCCTTTCAGTCGAATAGGTTCTTTGTCCATTCGTTTACCTAAACGCGAAAAGGGTCGACCCTTTGGCGGAGCCCAATAAAAAACCGAGCAGGCCGCTGAGCCTTTCGGGCGGGCCCGTGCTCGGTGGTCGTCTCGGTCCGTGGCGTGCGCCGTCGAAGGATTGTGCGGTCCAGGTTCTACGTTTCCCCAAAGTTACTTTGAAAAAGATTCGCGAGAGCCCTCAGTGCGTCTTCGGCGTCCTCACCCCTGGAAATCACCCTGACTTTTGTCCCTCTTGGGCATTCCAGGCTCAAAATGTCAAGAATACTTTTCCCGTTGACGACGGTGTGATCTTTGGCGATCAGAACGTCGGCCTGAAATTGGGTGGCGACCTTGACGATTTTGGCTGCAACCCGTGCGTGAAAACCCAATCTATTGGGAACGATGAAATCCTGCTCGACTTCGGCCACCGACTTTCAGAGTGCCTCCGTTCGCTGCTGATCATCCCATCCGAAGCTGCGACCGCTACTTAGCACACGGGCGATGGGAAGTCAACGACCGTGCCGCCTCAAGCCAATAGCGCGGTGATGTCTCGAGCAAGCAGGGAAGCCGCCCCGGCTTGGGCGCAGACCTTCTTGGCACAGTCCGCGCGCCGTGGACCATCCCAGAGAGGATCCTCCAGGGTTTCCAGAATAAACGCGCGCAGGGCATCCCCGTCGCAGACCGGTCGGCCGCAGCCTTCCTTGACGAGAAAGGCTTCGATTTCCCGGAAGTTATAAAGATGAGGGCCCCAACAACAGGGAACGCCGTGGACCGCGGCCTCCAGCGGATTGTGCCCGCCCATGGGAACGAGACTGCCTCCGATAAAGGCCCCTCGAGCCATGGGATAGAGGAAAGCCAGCTCGCCGATGGAGTCCAAAAGAAAAACATGGGCATCGCCAACCGGCCGGTTACGGCTTCGACGTTCCCATCGAAGGGATCTTTCGTCACACAGGGTGGCGATGGCCGGTGTTCTTTCGATGTGTCGAGGCGCCACAATCAAGAGAGCGTTTGGGTGGTGCCGAAGAATCTCCCGATGGGCGTCGAGAACCAGGCGTTCTTCGCCGTCGTGGGTGCTTCCGGCAATCCAGACAGGTCGCCTAGACGCCGGAATAAGCCGAAGATTTTCTCGCCCTGCGGCCAATTGTTCCTTTTGGTATACGGCCAAATCGAATTTCAAATTGCCGGCGATTTGAAGGCGTTCCGGTGATATGCCCAATCGAGCGAAACGATGGGCGTCGTCCCGTGACTGGACATAAATCCTGGCCAGAGGATCCAGAAGCCGACGAGAAAGGCTCGGAAGGCGGGCGTAGCGCGAAAAGGACCGTGGGGAGAGTCGGGCATTGACCATGAGGGCGGGGACCTTCTTTTTCTTGAGGACCCACAGAAGATTGGGCCAAAGGTCCGTTTCCACCAGCACGAAAACGGCGGGATTCAGTCGAGCGACCAGGCGTGTCATGTTCCACAGGTGGTCGTGGGGCAAAAAGAAGACGGCCTCCGCCAGGTTCCCCAGTTCCTTTCGCGCCACGCGGTATCCTTTGTCCGTCGCCGTTGAAAAGCACAGGGGCACATCAGGCCGAAGCGCCTTGATCCGGTGCACGAGAGGCAGGGTGGAAAGGGTTTCGCCCACGGACAGGGCATGGATCCACACGGGCCTCGACCCCGCCGGTGAGGGATCGGGAAGGTGAAGCCCCAGGCGGTGTGCGAACGAGGCGGCGTACTTGGCCGCGGTTTTCCGTTCAAGGTGGTAAAAGAGCCAGAGCAGCGGCCATGAAGCACTCAAAACCACGTTGTAGAGAACCTGCCACGGTTCCATGAGACGGTCCGCCGACCTCAAGCCTGCTGGAACTGGATGTCGTAGAGACGTCGATATTCACCGTGGCGTTCCATAAGGCTGTGGTGGGATCCTTCTTCGATGATGCGCCCGTGACTGATGACCAGAATGCGATGGGCGATTTTGACCGTGGAGAGCCTATGGGCGATGACGAAGGTCGTGCGGCCTTGCATGAGGTTTTCCAGAGCCCGCTGCACTTCTTGTTCCGCTTCACTGTCCAAGGCCGATGTGGCCTCGTCGAGAATGAGAATCGGGGCGTCCTTGAGAAGGGCTCGAGCGATGCAGATGCGCTGACGTTGGCCTCCGGAAAGCATCACCCCCTGTTCGCCGACCACCGTATCCAGCCCGTCAGGCAGTCGACAAATGAAATCATAGGCATAGGCCGCTTTGGCCGCCGCAATGATGTCTTCTTCCGTCTTGGACGGGTCGCCGTAGGCGATGTTGTTTCGCACCGTATCGTTAAAAAGGAAACTGTGTTGGGTGACCATGGCGATCTGCCGGCGAAGGGACCGCACCGTCACGTCCCGCACATCTATGCCGTCGATGAGAACCGCCCCTTCGGTCACGTCGTAGAATCGGGGAATGAGATGCACCAGGGTGGTCTTGCCGCCGCCGCTGCTTCCCACCAAGGCCACCACTTCGCCCGGATTGACCCGGATGGAGATGTTGCGCAGGACGGGAATGGTGTCGTAGGCGAAGGAGACGTTGCGGAATTCCACGGCCCCTTGAACTCGAGTCAGTTCCACCGCGTTCGGGCGCTCCACGATGTCGCTCTTGTGGGCGAGCAGTTCCTGGACGCGAAGCACGGAAGCGATCCCCTTTTGCAGAGTGCTGTTCAGTTTGTTCAAGCTCTTAACGGGCTTGTAGAGCATGATCAGAGCCCCCAGAAAGGAAAAGAAGGTCCCCGGCGTGGACGTTCCCCGCACGACCTGGTACCCGCCGTAGGCGATGATGGTGGAGATGCCGATGGCGCCGATGAATTCCATGAGGGGGCTGGATAGGGCGTCGATACGAAGGGCCTTGAGTTGGTTTTCCAAAACGGCTGTATTGTGACGGGCGAAGCGCCTCTTTTCGTGCTCTTCCATCCCGAAAGCCTGGACGATGCGCACGCCGGTGAACGATTCATGAAGCACCACGCTCAGGTGCGCGACCTTTTCCTGCCCTTTGCGGGCGAGTTTGCGCAGCTTTTGTCCGAAATGCACCAAAGGGAAAAAGGCCAGAGGCAGGACTGCCACGGCGATGCTCGCCAGCTTCCAGTTCTGGTAGAAGACGACGAAGATGAGCCCCACGATGGTCACCGTGTCTTTGACCAAGCCGGAAACCGCGTTGTTGACGGCCACCTGGATTTCTTTGATGTCGTTGGTGATGCGGCTCATGAGGGTGCCCGTGCTGGCCTTGTCGAAAAAGGACAGGGACAGGCCGTGGATGTGGTCGAAAAGTTCCTGCCGCAGTCCGGCCACGACCCGAAGCCCGACGGATTGGAGAAAATAGGTGCTGCCCCAGTCGCTCAGCGCTTTGATCAGGGAAACCAAAAGGAAAAGACCCGGCAGCACAGCCAGCATGACCACATCTTTCTTGATGAAGATGTCGTCCATGGCGGGTTTGATGAGGTAAGCCGTCAATCCCGTGGAGCCGGAGACGATGAGCATGCACAGGACCGCCAAAGCCAGCCGCCGCCAATGCGGCCGCAGCAGCCCCACCATGCGATGCAGGGCAAACCGTGCGGGAGAGTCTTCCTTCAGCATAGGTCCAAGGCCATGACTGCCGCGCGACCCGCCGCCCCCGGTTCTCCCAGCATTCGGCTGAGCTGTTCAAACCAGCGGCGCTGCGCGGCGGCGCGTTCAGGATTTCGAATGAGGTCCAAGACCTCTTGGGCGATGCGTTCGGGACGCGCCTCGTGTTGGATGAGCTCGGGGCACACCCGTCGTCCCAGAATCACGTTAGGCAGAGCAATGTGCGGGACGCGGATGAGCCTTCGGCCGAGATGATATTCCACGGGGGACACCTTGTAAACGACCACCAAAGGAGTTCCCAGCAGGGCCGATTCCAAAGTGACGGTTCCCGAAACGGCCATGGCCGCATCGGCGGCCCGAATGGCCCGATAGGTGTCTCCACGAAGGCATCGCAAAGGGACCGATGCCGCCCGAATGACAGAGGCGATCTCCTCTGAGTCCAAACCGGGAGCGAGGGCAAGAAGCATTTCGGCGGACGGACAGGCCTGTTTGATGCGGGAAGCCGCATTCAAAAGGATCGGCAAAAAGGTGCGCACTTCCCCCTGGCGGCTTCCGGGCAGAAGGCACACCACCGGCTCGGCGCCCAGGCCCAGAAGACGTCGGCAGGTGGCGCGGTCTTGGACGGGGCGCACTTCGTCCACGAGAGGGTGCCCGACAAAGCGCACGGTCATGCCCCGCTGCCGGTAGAATGCCTCTTCAAAGGGAAGGATTACGGCCATGGCGTCCGTAAACCGCTTCAAGGATCGCACTCTGCCCGAACGCCAGGCCCACACTTGGGGGCTGATGTAATAGAAAACCTTGAGCCCCAAGGCGCGGGCCGCCCGGCCGAGGAGAAAATTGAAGTCGGGAAAGTCGATGAGCACCACGAGGTTTGGCTTGTGCGCCTCCAGGTGCGCGCGCAGCCTTCTCCAGGCTCGGTAGATGGCGCGGGCTTTGGGGGCGATTTGCACCACCCCAATGAGGGCCAGATCGTGATAGTCCACCAAAATGTTGGCGCCGGCCTCGCGCAAGCGCGCTCCCCCCATGGCGTCCACCTGGGCCGTGGGGTTTCGCGTGAGGATTTCCGCCACCAGCCGAGCGCCGTGGAGGTCTCCGGACGCTTCCCCGGCGCTTACGAAAAGACGCAGAGGCTTCATGGGCCGCCCCTGAGCCGTGAAGCATCCATGCGCGCCCGGATCTGATCGGAAATGGCCAGGGCCACACGCACCGCGTTCATGCCCTGACGGCCGTCCACAACGGGAGGCGTCCCCATACGCACAGATTCGAGAAAGGATCGGATTTCTTCTTCCAAGGCGTCCCGATTGTCCACCTCAAGTTCTTCCGTGGAGATTTCCGGGTAGCCGTCTTCGTCCGCGTCGGCTTCCTTGACAAAGGTGAAGGCGCGGCGGTTGCCGTAGTCCGCCACCAGGTAGCGGTTTTCCTGAAAGATGCGAAGGCGCCGCATGTTTTTTACAGAAATGCGGCTGGCCGTGAGGTTGGCCACGGCGCCGTTTTCGAATTCCAAACGCACGTTGGCGATGTCAGGCAGCCGGGTGAGCACCGGCACACCGGAGGCCGAAAAGGAGGCCACAGGGGATCGCACCAGATGGAGCACGATGTCGATGTCGTGGATCATGAGGTCCAGAATGACGTCCACTTCCAGGCCGCGTTCATTGAAAAGAGCCAGGCGGTGGGCTTCCAGGAACAGCGGGTTGGACACATAGGGTTCGACGGCCTTGAACGCCGGATTGAATCGTTCCAGGTGGCCTACCTGAAGACGGACCTCCTTGGACTCCGCCAAGCGCACCAGTTCCCAGGCTTCATCCAGCGACTGGGTGAAGGGTTTTTCCACCAGCACATGCACGCCGGCCTGAAGAAAATCCCGCGCTACGGAGAAATGCTCCGTCGTCGGCGTTACCACACTCACCGCATCCACAGCGCCCAGAAGATCCCGATGGTCCGTATAGGCGGCGCAACCGAACCGAGCGGCCACGGCTTCGGCCCGCTGGGCGTCGATATCGACCACGCCCACCAGATGGGCTTCCGCGAGGCGTGCGTATTTTTCCGCATGGAAAGTGCCCAGATACCCCACGCCCACCACGGCGGTGCGCACCGCTCCAGGGTCGGCTCGACGGATGACGGCGACGGGTTTCAGAGGCGACGATGCCACACCGCCCTGCGGTGGGGCGGCGTGATCTTTGACCGCTGGCGAGGCCATCGTTTTCGGGGGATCGGAGACGGCGACGATGGTCATCCCGTAACGGTCGGCGGCTTCCACGACCTTGTCCCGATCGAAAAGGAGCGTTTTGCCCGCTTCCACAACCAGGACCCGGGCCTTGACGGACCGCATGGTTTCGATGGTCTGAAGGCCCACCGCCGGAACATCGAAGCGCAAATCCTGAATGGGTTTGCTGACCTTGATGACGACGGCCCCTTCCCGGCACAGACGGCCGCCCCGCACGATGGTTTCGTCGGTGCCGTCCATGCCTTCCACGGCCAGCACGGCCTGGTCCTTGACCACAAGGCATTGGCCGATGTCCAGGTGGCCCACGGCCTTGGCCATTTCCCAGCCGAAGGCCACATCGCGCTGTTCCCGCGCGTTGAGATGGCGGCGGGTCAGCAACCCTTCCGGGGCCAACAGTCCGGGAAGAAACAGCGTGGACGGTTCCACACGAATGCCCTCCTTTTCCAGTTCTCCAGCAAAGGAGCGCAGGATGTGGTCGTCCTTTTTGTTCCGCAGGGACGTGAGGAGCCTGAAGGCACGCCAGTCGGGGCGAATTCGGGTGTAAAGCCGCGTCTTGTTGATGGATCCGGCCATGGCCACCCGCCGAATGCCCGCTTTTTGAAAGACGCGGATGAGTTTGCCGAGCTGGCCCAGCTTCAGCAGGTGAAAGGCGGCCACATGAGCCGCAAGGGCGGGGTCGGTTTCACCGTCGAACCCGACGGCGACGACCTGGTATCCCGCCTGCTTGGCCCCTTCAGCAAAAAGGAGCGGAAACTGCCCGCCCCCTGCAATGAGTCCGATCCGTGTTTCGTCCGGCATGGTCTCCGTCGGTGATGCCGCCGCTCCGTTTCGTTTCGTCGGTTTCGGGGTCAGCGTGTCAAACCACGCTGGGTTCCTTCGATGAACCGCAGCAGGTTTCCCACTTCCGCGATGCTACCCACTTCACGGCGGGTTTCTTCCACGGCCTCGGGCAAGGTCAGGCCGCTGCGAAAAATGATCTTGTAGGCTTTCTTCAGGCCCTGGATGGCTTCACTGGAAAAACCCTTTCTCTTCAACCCCACGGTGTTGGGACCGTACAGCTTGGCCGGGTACCCGGTGGCCAGCATGTACGGGGGAATGTCTTTCTTGATACCGGCCTTGGCGCCGATGTAGGCGTGCGTGCCGATTCGGGAAAACTGGTGGATGGCCGCCAGGCCGCCGATCACGGCGTCGTCTTCGATGACCACGTGGCCTGCCAGCATGGCGGCGTTGGCCATGATGACGCGGTTGTGCAGGATGCAGTCGTGCGCCACGTGCACGTAGGCCATGATGAGGTTGTGGTTGCCGATTTGAGTGACACCGCCTCCGTGTTCCGTCCCGCGGTGAATGGTGGCGTATTCGCGAATGGTGTTGCCGTCGCCGATCACCAGCCGAGTGGGGCCTCCCTTGTATTTCAGATCCTGAGGGGGAAAGCCGATGGAGACGAAGGAGCTGATGCGGTTGTTGCGGCCGATTTCGGTCCAACCGTCGATGACGGTATGGGAGCCGACGGTTGTGCCCGAATCGATGCGCACATGAGGGCCGATGACCGCATAGGGGCCGATGATCACGTCGTCGGCCAGTTCAGCCTTCGGATCGACGATCGCTGTCGCATGAATGTCCATGAGAGGGAGGGATCCTCCTTTCCAAGGGATCTAGGGTTCGATGGTGGCCAGCAATTCCCCTTCGGCGGCCAATTCGTCGCCCACGTAGGCTTCGCCTTTCATCTTGAAAACGGGACCCTTGCGGCGCAGGAGCTTCATTTTGAGGATGAGCTGATCTCCCGGTCGAACGGGTCGACGAAAGCGCACCTTGTCCATGCCCATGAAATAAACGGGCCCGCAGGAATCGGCCTGACCGAGGGCGAAGGCCAAAACGCCGCCCGTTTGGGCCAAGGCTTCCATGATGAGCACCCCGGGCATGACCGGATGGCCGGGGAAGTGGCCTTGAAAGAAGGGTTCGTTGAGGGTGACGTTCTTGAGGCCCGTGATTTCATCCTCGCCCATTTCCAGAATGCGATCCACCAGGAGAAAAGGGTAGCGATGGGGCAGTTTCCTGAGGATTTCTTCAGCATTCATTTCCATGGCTTGCGTCCTCGGTTGGGGTCTGGGTTCGGGCCAAGGTTTCTTCCAGTTGGCGAACGCGTTCCTTGAGGGACGCCATTTCCTGCTGCCAGCGGGGAAGCCGAAGCCAGGCGGCGTAATGACGCATCCATTGCCTCTGAGGCATGGCGGGAACGCCCATGAGGTCCTGGCCGGGTTCCACCGAATGGGAAATGGCCGACTTGGCGGCGATCCGTACGCGATCGCCGACGGTGAGATGCCCCGCTATGCCCACCTGACCTCCCAAGATGACGTGGCTGCCTAGCGTCACGCTCCCGGCGATGCCCACCTGGGCGACGATGATGCTGTGCGGCCCGATGGTCACGTTATGCGCGATCTGGACAAGGTTGTCGATCTTGACGCCTTCTTGAATCCACGTCTTTCCAAAAGTCGCCCGATCCACGGTGCAGTTGGCGCCGATTTCCACATCGTCGTCGATCTGGACGATCCCCGTCTGGGGAATCTTGGTGGAGCGCCCTTGCGCATCTTGGGCGAATCCGAACCCGTCGCTGCCGATCACCGTCCCGGAATGAATGATCACGCGATCGCCCAGCCGGCAGCCGTCGAGAAGGCTCACGTGAGGGTAGATCAGGCAGTCCCGGCCGATGCGCACGCCCCGCCCCACGTAGGTGAGGCCGTAAAGGCGCGAACCGGATCCGATGGAGGCCCCCGGACCCACATACACCCATGGGCCGAGCGCGGCGTCCGAGGCCACGGACGCCTCGGGGGACACCACGGCGGTGGCATGGATTCCGGGATCCAAGGGCGGCGGATCATAAAAGAGTTGCGCCGCCTTGGCCATGGTCCAGTACGGGTTGGCGGAAATGAGCATCGGCCGGCTTACGTCCTCCACACTGGGATCCACGATCACGGCCCCGGCGCGGGAACGGTCCAGTTGCGGCCGATACTTGGGATTGGCCAAAAAACTCAACTGCGTGGGCCCCGCCGTTTCCAGAGGGCCGACCCCGTCGATGACCACAGTGCCGTCCCCTTTGAAGGGAACATCCAAAAGGCGGGAGAGATCCGAGAGACGGTAGCTTCTCTTTTCCACGCGGCGCGGCCTTTTTCCAGGTTTTATCGCTTGGCCTTGTCCAATTCTCTGATGACGGTTTGGGTCAGGTCGGTTTTTTCCGTGGCGTACACCAACCCGGCTTTCTGGACTTCAAAAATGTAGTCGTATTTCTCGTTCTTTCCAATCGTCTGCACGATATCCATGATTTTATCGATGATGGGTTTGCTCAATTGCTGGGACAATTTGTTGAGTTCCGCGTTGCTTTCCATGAGGAGCTTTTCGCCTTCGATCTGCTTTTGGCGAAGCTCCTGCGCTTTTTGTTTCTTGGACTTTTCGTCCATCATCTTTTCCTGCTTTTCGTACGACTGCCTGGATTCCTGAAATTCTTTGGCTTTGGCCTGAACTTCCGCTTCCAGCTGGGCCTTCTTGGCGTTGAACTCTTTTTTGACTTCCTGACCCCACTGGGACCGGTCCAAAACGGCCTGCAAATCGAAATAGCCGATCTTCACATCAGCGGCGTGGGACGGTGCGGTCCAGACGAAAACGGCCAGCATGCAGAGGATCATGGTCACAAACTGCTTCTTCATGGTCGAAAAAACCTCCTTTGGGAAAAACGTTGAGTGTGCCAAGCCCATGGGCCGTATCTTAGAAAAAGACGCCCATGGAAAACTGCCAATTGCTCGAATCTTCACCCGGCTGTCGATCCAGGTTGTAGCCCCATTCGATGCGCAGCGGGCCCATGGGGGAATTCCAGCGCACGCCAGCCCCTGCGGCCGTGCGAAAGTCATCGATACGGAAGTCTTCCCCGTCGTCAAAGGCGTTGCCAGCATCGAAGAAGAGGACGCCCCGCATGCCGATCTTTTCCACGAGGGGAAAGAGCAGTTCCAGGTTCACTTGCCCGAACTTAAGGCCCCCGATGGAGTCCCCGGTTTCGGGATCTTTGGGGCCCACATCCCCCCAGTCAAAAGCTCGAATGGAATTGATGCCGCCCAGGAAAAACCGTTCATAAATGGGGGCGGGCTTATCCGAGTCCAGTTCGAAGATGTAGCCGCCCTTGACGTGGGCGAACCCGACGAATTTCCACCACAGAGGAAAGTATTTGCCGATGCCGGCGACCACGCTCACGAAATCCGAATCGCTTCCCAGGTAGGGGATGGAGTATTCCACGGCCACGGTGTGGAGCGATCCTCGGGTGGGTAGAAACGGATGATCGGTGCTGTCCCGTTCCACCGAAGCAATGATACTGCTTTTGATTTGGCGCCCTTCCTGGTCTTTGATGATGAGCGCCGCATCCTCATCCACATCGGAGACTTTGGCGTTTTCGAACACATACGCCAGATGCCAGCGGCTCCAGGACCCAAAGGGATGGCTGATGCGCAGCTTGCCGCCCGTGGCGTCCTTATTGAAGTCGTTGTATTCGCGATACCAGTCGTAGATATCGAAGCCGGCCGAAAGGGGCGTGTCGAACAGCCACGGTTCCGTAAAACTTAGGCTGTAGCGCGATGTTTCCCCGCCCAAGTAGGCCTTGAGGGCCAGGTATTGCCCGCGGCCGAAAAGATTGCGCTGCATGATGTTGCCGCCGACGAAAACCCCGTCTTCCGAGGAATAGCCGCCGCCGACGCTCAGGGCTCCCGTGGGCTTTTCTTTGACCTTGACGTTCAAATTCATGGATTCCGGAGTGGATCCTTCCGAAGTCTGGATATCCACCTCTTCGAAGTAGTCCACGCGACGCAGATTGAGTTGGCTGCGTTCCATGGCCGACGCGCTGAAGCGGTCGCCTTCGGCCAGCTGGATTTGGCGACGGATGACGTTGTCGCGCGTTCGCGTGTTTCCGGAAATGGTGATCTTTTCGATGTGGACCATGGGCCCTTTACGCAGCTGATAGACCACGTCGCTGGTGTGGGCTTCGGGGTTTTTGGAGACGTTGGGCGTCACCTCAGCATAGGCGTATCCGGCGTCCATAAGGTGTTTGGTTAAGGTGTCCAGATCCTTGCGGAGCTTTTCCCGGCTGAAGTACTTTTCCTTCTTGAGTTCCAAATGCTTGGCCACGGAAGGGGTCGTCTCCAACGTGTCCCCCTGAACGTCTACGGAAGCCACCCGATACCTTTGCCCTTCCACCACGGGAATGATCACATAAAAACCGTCTTCTTTCTTTTCCACCGAGGGCGTGCCGACGCGAGCGTCCATGAAACCGTGGTCGTGGTAAAAGGCGGTGACCCGGTCCAGGTCGGTATCCAGCACTTCCCGGTCCAGTACGCCCTTGTCCGAAAACCAGGAAAACAGGCCCCGGGCCTTGGTTTCCATGGCCCCGCGAAGCTTTCGGTCGGAAAAGTGCTCGTTGCCCGTAAAATCAATGCCCTTGACGTAGATCTTCTTGCCCTCCTTGATCTTGAACGTCACGACGGCTTTTCGAGGATCTTGAGGGAAATCGATGGACGACGTCACTTCGGCGTTGAAAAAGGCCTTCTGGTGGTAGAGCTTGACGATGCGGTTGACATCGTCGTTGACGACGTTTTTCCGGAGCACCGTAAAGGGTTTGGTGGAAATGGCCGCCAGAATGTCCTTTTCTTTGACTTTGTCGTTGCCTTGAATTTTCACATCCACCACCGAAGGCTTTTCCCGCACGACGAAGGTCACCTTTTTGCCCTTGTCAGTGTCTGTCACGTCCGCGGCCACGGTCTCAAAGAAGCCCATCTTGTAAATGGTGCGAATATCTTCCTGGATCGTATCGTCCTGAAGCAGGTCGCCTTTTTTGGTTTTCACCTGAACGAGGACGGCGTCGGGTTCGATCCTTTCAGTGCCGCGCACTTCCACATCGGCCACCACGGCCTTGGCGAGCACATGGACGGTGACCTGTTGGGCCAGCTGTTGGGCGGCATCGGTCAGGTTGGCCAAGTCCCCTTCGGCGAAGAGGACGCGAGGCGGCGTGAGCCCTTGCGCGTCCACGAGCCGCGCATCCAGGCTGGCTTTGTCACCGAGCTGGGTCAGGCTTCCCCACATGATGTATCGGGCTTTGAGACGGCGCGCCGTTTCGGCGGCCCGTTCGTCGCCGCTCACCGGTTGGGTGCCCGTCACACGCCGCACCTCGGGCAGCGGGACCAGTTCCACGCCGAGGTTCAGAAGGCTTTGGGCCACCAGTTCCTGCACGCCGGTGCTGAGTTGGGGCTGAGGCTGAGCGGTGTGGAGGGCAAAGGGGGCGACCACCACCACTGGCCGCTCGGACGTCGCCGATTCCTGCGCCTGCACGGCGAGGGCCCACACCAGCAGAATTCCCAATGCACAGCCGAGCCTCTTGAGCATTCTGATTCTCCTCATGTGTGTTTGAAAAGAACCCTTCCGCGCCGTCAATGGGGCGACCCTGCCGGCCGAAGCTGCCCGTCGGAAAGCTGCAGGGTTCGGTGCATGATGGCGGCCAATTCCTGATTGTGGGTCACCACGACCATGGTGAGACCCAAGTCGTTGTTCAAAGCGACCAACAGTTCATGAAAGCGGCGGGCCGTCCGCGTGTCCAGGTTGCCCGTGGGTTCGTCAGCCAAAAGAAGCGACGGTCCCAGAACCAGGGCCCGGGCAATGGCCACCCGTTGCTGTTCGCCGCCGGAAAGTTCCGCCGGCCTATGGTGGCGTCGATGGGCCAGCTGCAGTTTTTCCAGAAGATCTTCCGCCCTGGATCGAATCTCCTTCTTCGGCAGCCCGGCGATCAGGCCCGGCATCATGACGTTTTCCAGAGCCGTAAATTCCGGCAAAAGATAATGGAATTGAAAGACGAACCCGATATGCCGGTTGCGGAACTCCGCCAGTTTGGTGTCCGACCAGAGGAAAACGTCGTTACCCCCGAAAAGCACCTTGCCCGCTGTTGGCCGATCCAGAGTACCAAGGATATGCAGAAGGGTGGATTTGCCCACACCGGAGGCGCCGACCACGGCCACCATCTCACCTCGAGCCACGGTGAGTTCCAGATCCCGAAAAAGCTCCACCCGCTGCGGTCCGTTGTTGAAAATCTTGGAGATGCCCACGGCATGGATGTGCAGGCCCTGCGGCCGATCATTCATAGCGCAGCGCCTCCGCCGGATGGAGTTTGGCGGCCTGTTTGGACGGGTAGAAGGTGGCCGCAAGGCAAATGGCCACGGCCGCACAGGCGATGATGACCACATCCAGAGGTTCCATGCGGACGGGTAAGGTGGAGATGTAATAGACGTCCCGAGGCAGCTCGATGAACTGGTAGCGCTTGAGTAGTTCGCACAAACCAAAGCCCCCCGCAAGTCCCAGCAGGGTCCCCACGACACCGATGAGCAGCCCTTCGAAGACGAAAATGCGCCGCACCTTATGGGTCGTCGCACCCATGGCTTTCAGAATGGCGATGTCCTTGGTCTTTTCCATGACCATCATGATGAGGGAGCTTACGATGTTGAAAGCCGCCACCAGAATGATCAAGGTCAAAATGATGAACATGACCACCTTTTCCAACTTCAACGCCGAAAATAAATTGTGATTCATCTGCATCCAGTCGCGCACCCAATAGGGGTAGCCCAGCTTCTTCTGAAGCTTTTCGGCCACCTGAGCGGCGGCGTAGATATCCACGACCTTCACTTCGATACCGTTGACGGCATCGCCGATGCCCAAAAGCCTCTGGGCATCCCGCACGTGGACGTAGGCCAAGGTGTTGTCGTATTCGTACATGCCGGATTTAAAAAGCCCCACCACCCGGAAAAGCTGGCTCTTGGGCACGCGTCCCGCCGGGGTCGTCTGGCCCGTGGGGGAAACCAACGTGACGTAATCGTTGACATTCACCCCGAGGCGCGCTGCCAGTTCCACCCCGACGATGATGCCGGGGGAAGGCCTTTCGGAAAGGGAGGCCTCCGAGGAAGGACCCAGCAGAGAGGGCAGCGTCCCCTGGAGCAGGCTCTGTTCCAGCCGGGTCACCCTGGGGGCGCTGTCCGGGTCGATCCCGCGCAGGATGGCTCCGGAGATGGCTTTTCCGGAATTCATCATGACCTGCGTGAGCACGAAAGGGGTGGCGGCGGCGACCCCTTCTTCCTGTTCGATGTCCGTGAGGACCTCGCGGTACGTCCCGAAGGTTCCCTGAAAATGGCCGATGACCGCATGAGACGTCACCCCGAGAATGCGGTCCCGAAGATCGTGTTGGAACCCGTTCATGACCGCCAAGACCACGATAAGCGCCATGACGCCCACGGCCACGCCCGCCACGGAGATCAAGGTGATCAGCGAAATGAAGGCGTGCCGTCTTTTGGCCAAAAGGTAGCGGAGGCTGACGAAAAGCTCGAAGTGCATGGCCGCCCCGCTACGATTTCTTTTCCGGACGAAGGTGCGGAAAGAGGATCACGTCTCGAATGCTCGGCGAATCGGTAAACAACATGACCATCCGGTCAATGCCGATGCCCTCTCCGGCGGCCGGAGGCATGCCGTATTCCAGCGCCCGAATGTAGTCTTCGTCCATAAAGTGGGCTTCCTCGTCACCGGCTTCCCGAGCTTCCACCTGGCGGCGAAACCGTTCCCGCTGATCCCGGGGGTCGTTCAGTTCGGAAAAGGCGTTGGCCATTTCCCGCCCGGCGATGAACAGTTCAAACCGGTCCGTCAGATGGGGTTCGTCGTCGTTCTTTCGAGAAAGGGGGGACACCTCCAACGGATAGTGCGTGATGAAGGTGGGTTGCACGAGCTTGGGTTCCACCACGAGGTCGAAGATCTTCGTCAGGAGTTTGCCGTGGCCTTCGTACTTTTCCACGGGAAGGCCCAAGGAACGGGCGACGGCGGCCGTGGCGTCGGGGTCGAGCACGGCTTCGGCCGGAATGCCGCCGATGTGGGTGAGGGCTTCCGAGAGGCGGTAGCGCCGCCAAGGAGGGCTGAGATCGATGGATTGGCCCTGATAGACGATCTGAAGGCTTCCACCGTTGACCTGGCGCGCCACGTGGACGAAAAGCTCCTCGGTAAGCTGCATCATGTCTTCGTACGTGGCGTAGGCTTGGTAGAACTCCAGCATGGTGAATTCGGGATTGTGCTGGGTGGAAATGCCTTCGTTTCGGAAGTTGCGGTTGAGTTCAAAGACGCGCTCAAACCCCCCGACGAGGAGCCGCTTGAGGTAGAGTTCCGGGGCGATGCGCAGATACAGGTCGATGCCGAGAGCGTTATGATAGGTTTTGAAGGGCTTGGCCGTGGCTCCGCCGGGGATGACCTGCATCATGGGCGTTTCCACTTCCAGAAAGCCCCTTTCGGAAAGAAACTGCCGCACCGATTGCACGATGCGCGTTCTCTTGACGAAGGTGTCGCGCACCGAAGGATTGACGATGAGATCCACGTAACGTTGCCGGTACCGGGTCTCCACGTCTTTGAGGCCGTGATACTTTTCCGGAAGCGGACGAAGGTTTTTGGTCAGGAGCACGATCTGTTGGGCGAGAAGGGTCAGCTCTTCCGTTTTGGTGCGGAAAAGGGTGCCGCGTACGCGAATGATATCGCCCAGATCGAATTTTTTGACCAAGGCGTAGGCGTCTTTGCCCAGGGTGTTTTGTTGGCAGTAGATTTGAAGGCGGCCGGAGCCGTCCTGAATGTGCATGAAGACGGATCGGCCGAAAGAGCGCAGAGCCAGAATGCGACCGGCCACGACAAAAGACGGCGGATCGGCCTCCAGTTCCTCTTTGCTCTTGTGGGAAAAATCGTTGACGATATCGCCGATGGCATGATCGACGCGGTATCCGTTCGGGTAGAGCCGAATGCCCTCCCGTTCCATCTCTTCCGCTTTGGCAAGGCGCTCGCGCAGAACCTGACTCAGTTCCTCCATGAAGACGAATGTCCTTTCCCGTTGGGCGATGACCGGCCGCACAGGCAGGCCGAAAATGCGGAAGAACCGTAGTTGATTTGCGTCGCGGCGTCAAGCACGGACCATGCCGGACCGTGGGCTAGGGTCGGTTCTTCAGTTTGATGAGGGCGGAAATGCTGAAGGCGCCGATGAGGATGCTGAGAATTAAAAGAGCCCAATCGCCGTGGTGCCACAAGCGTTGCACACCGATGCCGAAAAGAATCACCCCGCCGCCGAGGCACATCCATGCGGTGCTGCGCGTCATGACCGATCCTCCCGAAGCGCCGTGCAAAGCTTTGCTTTCTGTGCGGCCATTCACTGTTTCCCTCGGCGAGCTTTACCGATTTCCGCTTCGATTGGCAAAGAAAAAGGGCGTTCTCGGCGCCTCTTAAGACTGAGGACGCACAGGCTCAGACCTTGTCCAAGAAGGGTTCATGGGGGAGCGGCTTCAACCGCGACCCCGTTTCCCGCCTTAACCCCTTTTTTGTGGAGGACCTTGTAGAGGCATTTCCAGACGCGCTCCTCGGAAGATGAGGCCAGCGGCGCATAAGCCGGGCCCATGTCCCGGGCTTTTCCGGGCAAGGCTATTGACACGGCCAGGGCTTTCCGTAAAGTAGGGCACGCGTTGCCGTCGGCGGCACGCATGCCCTTTTCCCACCACCGTGCGCCTGTAGCTCAGGAGGACAGAGCAGCGGACTTCTAATCCGCGGGTCGGGGGTTCGAATCCTCCCAGGCGCGCCAGGAAAACCCACCCCAGAGGCTTCCGCAGCCAGCGTTTTCCTCCATGGGGGAATCGGCTCCGCCTGTCCAGCCAATGGAGTCCAGCTTAATCACTGGACAAACTCATAGGCGATCTCGGTAAGACGACCGCGCCAGTACGGCTTTGGGCCCTCGGGCAGCAGCCAGGCCACTTCCCCGTCGAGGGGCACCAGCATGCCTTCCCGTTGTTGGTAATTCCAGAAACGCCCCTGCCAAGGCGTTGGGATGATGTGGTCGCCGACGGCGCGGCCGCGCGCCTCAGCCCGCACGGTCTCGATCGTGCCGTCTTCATGGAAGCTGAACAGCAGCGTGACCGTGACCGAACTGTCCACCAGTGTGGCACGCGCGGAGCGCGCATCTTCCGCGTCCCAGCGGACACCTTGGCTGGGGAGCAACGCGGTCGGGTACCAAGCCGCCTCAGCCAGAAAGCGCATAAGCTCACCTTCGGCGACCTCTCGTGTGCCACGCAGGTTGACCACAGAAAACAAGCCAAGCACGGCGGCATGCAGGATCCCTTCGCCGGCGACGTACGCGTCGTGCACCCGAACCGTCAGGCCGGGCATCATGGTAATCCGAGCGTCCCAATAAAACCCCGGGCGTTGGGTCGTCACGCGTTGATCCGAGGTAAAAGGCTTCCACTGCTCATGTGTTTCGCCCATGTTGAAGGTGCCGCGGTGCTGCGCGCGCACACTGCTCACCATCGCCTGGCCCTCTTTGAGCACCGTGCGGAAATAGCGTTGCACCGGAGCCGGCAGCCCTTCGAGATCACGAAAAGCAAAAACCTCGGGTTTCATGGGAATTCGACCCGCCTCGAGGCGCGCCCGAAGCTCCCGAGTGCCTGCTTTCCACCGGAGAGCGCCATACACCACAACCGCGGCCACCGCAGAGACCACCACCACGAATACGATGATAAGAATCTTTAACATGGTCACCTCTTGGCCCTCCCCTCGTGGCGCACGGTGCCTTCTGTGATCACGCCTTGGGCCGAGCGTCGCAAGTGTTCAACGCCCCCCGTGAACACTTACCCGGGGCGTAGCCTCGAGTCGGGGCGCCCATTGAAGATAATAAACCCTGAAGGTCGGAAAATGAGCGGATAGGGTCTTCCAGAGCGCGCTCCTTGCTGATCATTCGCCGTCCCCGTTCCACCGCCGCCATGATCTGATCGATCTTGGCCCTGCTCAGCCCTTTGGTCTCGGGCAATTCCGCAGGATGCCAAGCGCTCATAGCGAGCAGGGTCTCGAACCGACGGAACAGTTCGCGTTCCAGGCCTATAGCGCTTGAGCCTTCTAGGCCCTTGCGGATGCCAATGGCCAGGAGTTCGGCGTTGTTCGCGGTATGGCTGCCATATTTGAGCAATTTCTCTCTTAGCCGGTCTTCCTCAGGCCAACGGGCAATGGCTCTCTCGTAGAACTTTTTGGACATCAGGTGCTTTCCGTGGTTATTCCTGCAGGCAAGCCCGCATGGCGGCCTGCGCTTCAGCCGCGCGGAGAGCCGGCGCAGCGAGCGCAAAGTGCCGACGGGAACCCGTGGCGAGCCCGCCTCATTGATCGGCAAGACTTTTACCAGCCCGAAGGGAGAATCTCCATAAATCTCAGCACTCGGGGGAACAGTCTCGTCTGTGCCAAGGAAGGGTCGACCTTGGTTAAAAGTCTGTCGAGCTTGACCGTGCGACCGGATTCGGGGCGGATCAGTTCCGCCGCCGAAGGGGCCAGGCCATGATCATCGAGATAATCTTCTTAGCGCGCGGGGTGAGTCGGGACCGGTTGTACTGGTCGCCCACCTTGCGCAAGGCTTCGCCGATGGTGGGGTAGGGGTGGATGGTGGCCGCCAGGCCTTTGAGGCCGATTTTGTGGGTCATGGCCAGGCTGAGTTCCCCGATCAGGTCGCCCGCATTGGGCGCCACGATGGTAGCGCCCATGATCCTGTCGGTCCCTTTCCGAACATGGATGCGAACCAGGCCTTCGGCGCGGCCTTCCAAAACGGCTCGGTCCACTTCGGATAGGGGCACCGTAAAGGTTCGAACTTGGACGCCGTGCGCCGGCGCGTCCCTTTCGAAGAGCCCCACATGGGCGATTTCCGGGTCCGTGTAGGTGCACCAGGGAATGGTGAGGGCGCTCGCTCTGGCCCGGCCCCAAAAGAGGGCGTTTCGGATGACGAGGCGGGCCATGAAATCCGCCGCATGGGTGAAGGCGTAGGGGGAACAGACGTCGCCGGCGGCATAGATTTTCGGGTTGGTGGTCCGAAGGTGATCGTCCACCAGGACGCCTTTGGCCGTGGCGGCCACTCCCGCACGGTCCAGATCCAACCCTTCCACGTTGGGAGCCCTTCCCACCGCCACCAGAAGCCGGTCCACTTCAACCTGTAGGGTTTGCCCGTGGGATTGCAGGCGCATCCGGACGGAGCCGTCCTGTGCCCGATCCAGGACGAGATCCCGTGCGCAGCACAAAAGTTCCACGCCGTCCCGGGCCATGGCCTTCCAGACCATGGCGGAGGCGTCCGAGTCCTCTCGCGGAAGAATGCCGTGTAAGGCTTCCACCAGAAACACCTTGGATCCGAATCGGGCAAAGGCTTGGGCCATCTCACAGCCGATGGGACCCGCTCCGATGATGCCGAAGCGTTTGGGAAGTTCCGTGAGCGAAAAAAGGGTTTCGTTGGTCAGATAGGGAACAGCATCCAGGCCGGGGATGGGCGGGGCGGCCGCTCGAGCTCCGGTGGCGATGACCGCCCTTTCAAAGGCGAGGCGCGTCCCGTCCACATCCACCGTTTCGGAATCCACAAAGCGGGCGTGTCCGAAAAAGACGTCCACACCCAATGACATAAAGCGCCGAGCGGAATCGTTGGGCGCGAGGGAAGCTCGAAGGCGCCGCATGCGCTCCATGACCCGCGGGAAATCCACGTAGGCTCCTTCCGGAACGTGGACGCCGAAGCGGTCGGCATCGCGAACGGCCGCGGCGGCCCGGGACGCCGCCAAGAGGGCCTTGGAAGGCACGCATCCCACATTGAGGCAGTCGCCGCCGAGAAGGTGGCGTTCCACCAGAGCCACCTTGGCCCCCAAGCCGGCGGCGCCGGCGGCGGCCACCAGCCCCGCGGTTCCCGCCCCGAGGACCACCAGATTGTAGCGGGATGCGGGAACGGGATTTTTCCAATCCGCGGGGCGGACCAGGGAAGCCAGTTCCCGGTTCGCCTCATCCCACGGTTCCAACACGATCCATCGTTCTTCGGCACGTGTCATCGAAAACCCCTTTCCCTTCATCCCGAATGTCCCGTCTGCCAGTCGGCCTTTTCAAAAGACTTTCCGTCGGCCTTGATCCAAATCGCCGGCACGCCCGCCCCATCGAAAGAGCCTTATGCATCCCATCAGGCCGAAAGCCCTTCGTGCGCCTGACCGTTAAGGTTCCTCAGGACGGGGCACCGAGGGCCCGCGCATTCCCGGTTCTTTGCCTGCTGGCGGCATTTGAGCGTGTGGGCGGCACCGAGCCTTCGATCCAGGTATTGCACGGAAAGTTCGGCGGCTTTTTTCAGGGCGATCCACGAGTCCCGCTGACAACAACGGGCGGCATTCACGGAGGCGATTTCCGCCAGGGCGGCTTGCGTGGCCTGCTGCGCCAAATGCCGCTCCCGGCCCTTTACCGGATTAGCTTCAAGAAGAATGGAAAAAGCGATCCCGACACCCACGGCCGCGCCGCAGCAGCCCATGAACCCGCAGGATCCCCCGGGAATCTGGGTTCCGCGGCGCAGGGCGGAACGGATGTGGTCCTCCCCGACAGCCCCCCCCGCATTGCGGTACCCGGTCACAATCACGGCGGGCACCAGGGCGTGGTGTTCCGGCCCGTGGACGGGCATGGCCGGGTGGCGCCGGATTTTGTCCATAAGGGCGATAAGATCCGTTTCCGAGGAAGACAAGCAGAGGTGTTCCATCACCGCCAGAGCGTCCCGAGAATGGCAGGCATCGCAGACAAAATGGCCCTTGGTGCAGCTCGCGGAAGCCACAAACCGGCCGCCACAATAGGCGCAGGTCCGCAGGGTTTCCGATGACTCGTAGCACAGCGGTTCGCCGCACACCATGCATCCGGAACGGCGTCGAAGCGGAATGCTTCGGCCGGCTTCAGGGGAGGAAAGAGCGATGTCGCCGCTCCGTGCCTGGCCGGCATCACACGTCGCCTTTATTTCCGGCATGGTGCAGGCACAGCCGGTTTCCCCTTGCCGATTCACGACGGCGCCCGCATCGTCCAAGAGCCAGAGCTGATCGGATAGAACCTGGGCTTCCCACTGCGGAAGGCGGCTTACCGTTCCGGGGATGAGCAGGGTCCCCGTAAAGGTTCGAACGCCGGCAAAGGGCCCCGGATACAGAACGGAGACAATATCGCCGGCGCTTTCCTTGCGGGCTTCAAAGGTGAGGCTGTAAAAGCGGTGCCCGTGAACCGTGCGGTAAGGAAATCTTTTGAGAAAGCCCACGGCGCTGAAACCGGATTCTTCCAGGATGCCCAACAGGTCCCGCTGCGTGAGCGCCCCGCCGATGCATTCCCCGTGAAGCACCGGGTCGTTTCGGATGGCCGGGTCGGGATCCGTGTCGCAGATCACGTCGGAGACCACGAGCCGACCGCCGGGTCGAAGGATGCGGTGGATTTCCCGAAAGGCGCGGCGCTTGTCGGTGGACAGGTTGAGGACACAGTTGGAAAGCACTACATCCGCCGTATGGTCTTTCAGGGGCAGGTTTTCCAAGAGGGAACGCAGGAAGGTCATGTTGTCGTAGCCGAGTCGCTTCGCCGTGGCACGGGCTCCGGCCCGGGCGCGTTCCAGCATGGCCTCCAGCATGTCGATGCCGATCACGCGGCCGTCTTTTCCCACCTGTTTGGTCGCCATGAAGCATTCCACGCCGCTTCCGCACCCGAGATCCACCACTGTTTCGCCCTTCTGAAGCGCCGCATCCGCTACAGGACTACCGCACCCGTAGCCGCGGAATCGGTATTCTTCCGGGATGTGGGCGAGAAACGCGGCAGGGTAGGCCACGGGATTGGCAATGTCCGCCTTGGGGCGCGCGGCGGCGTCCGTGTAGAAGTTGCGAACCACGGAAAGGCTGGACGGAGCCGCGACAGCGAGCAGGCAGTTGGAATGGGTGAAAGACACGCCGTGCTGTCCGCTTCCGCAGCTTTCCAGGATGTCTCCCATCTTCAGGCGAAGGGCCGGCCGGTGGGTGACCACGGCTTCGGAAGCGCGCCGGGCAATGAGCCAGAGCGCCATCTTTTGAGACAAGGCCATATAAGGGTCGGCTCCCACAAAACGGCCAGAGGCCAGGTAGCTGTGGTCGGGATCGCCGCCACCCAGAAAAAAGCGCAGCGGATGAGCCACCTGCGCGGCTGTCTGCCGCCGGATATGCTCGAAAATGGGGCTTTCCTTCCAGGCCTCTTCCAAACCGCGAGGCCACGGCACGGCCAGTTCCGGAATACCCACGAGAGCGGCCGATGGATAGAGGTTTCCGTCGGGCCCAAGGGCCAGGGATTCCCACGCCATGCCGGCCCCGTCGTGGCGGGTTCCCGGTGGCGAAAAGACCTGAGAGGCCAGGGAGTGCAAGTTGTCCACCGAAACGCCGAGACTTTCGGCCCGTTCCGAGGCACGGCGCACAGCGGAAAAGAGTTCGTCGGGGGGCACGAAGGCTTGGGGCGTGGCCCGTCCGCGCACGAAGTACCACATGAAATGGATGTTGGGGGCACCCACATCGCGCGCCAGATCAGGCATGAGCGGCACGTCGACGAGGTTGGATTGCGTGGGACACATGGAAAGGGTGAAGGGGATGCCCATGCGGGAGATGGCCCGAAGCTCGCGCACCGTTTTGGCAAAGGTTCCCTTGCCGCGCACGGCGTCGTGGCGTTCTTCCAATCCGTCCAGGCTTACCTGAAGGTGCACCCTTTCGGGATCCCATCCGTGCTTTTCCAGGACGGGACGGACGGTCAAACCGTTGGTGAGGACCACCACGTGGGTGCCCGGCAGGTCCATCAGGCTTGTCATGATCTGTGAAAAATCGCGGTGGACAAAGGGTTCGCCTCCCGTGAGGGCAAAGAGGCGACAGCCCAGGGCGTAGGCTTGCCGGGCCGCTTCGAGCACTCGGCCCGCCGGGAGTTCGTGAGCCTGGGACGGCGAGGAGGCAAACAGGCAATGGCTGCAGGACAAGTTGCAGCGGTTTGTGGCATGGATCCAGAATTCCTTGAGAGCGCGAAGCTTCAGCCGATCCGCGCGTCCCGTGTAATCGGAAGAGGCGGCTTCGGGGAGTCGTTCCCAAAAGCGAGCGATGTCGGGGGCATCGAGAGAGGGAAATTGCGTCGCCGCTTCGCGAAGGATCCGATCTCCCGCCTCGTTGGGAACAAACCAGCAGGGGGGATCGGGACGAACGTAAATAGGGGTGGCCTCCCACTGCAGTCGCACCCACTCCCGGGGATCAAAAGACATAGCGAACTCCTCCTGTTATTTTTTTTGCGCTGTAAAGCGTTGTGAGCGTTTCGTCAAACAAGCTTTTCGAATCTTGCTTCGCCCAAAGGATCCGTGAGCAGTTTCGAAGATCAAGGCAGGGCCGCCGCGAGATGGCGGTCCCGACTGGAATCCGCCTCCGGGTGGGCTCGAGGCGGATTCCACCTCGGCCTTAGGCCAAGGATTTCTCCTCTACCTACTTGGACGGGCTCTTTTCGCGTTCCATCTCCAAATAGATAGAGACATGCACCTCTTTTCCGATCAAACCCTTGCGGAAGAACTCGCCGTTTCCCACGCCGAATTCCAGCCGATCCAAGGATACATGGGCTTCAAAGCCGGCGATCTCCCTTTTGGGATCAAAGGGATTCGGACGAATACCCAAGAAAGCGAACGGCAGATCCAGAGGGCGACTGACGTTCTTGATGGTCAAGATCCCCCGGGCGATGAATCGGCCGGGCTCTTGGCCCGGACGAATCTCTCTGCTCACAAAGGTCATGAACGGAT
>Ga0209227_1000485_pt1 | contig 34278 bp, 28 predicted proteins | sample YNPBryantNP2012_FD_185815 | JGI IMG/M metagenome (GOLD analysis project Ga0209227, IMG submission 185815) | Anoxygenic and chlorotrophic microbial mat microbial communities from Yellowstone National Park, USA - YNP Bryant NP 2012 (SPAdes)... ...
AGAGCAGGAGGAAGAGGAGGATGGTGAGCAGGCGCAGAAGGGTGGACATGGGTGCTCCTTTTGCGGGGAAATTATACCCCTCCGTATCCGTTCATCTCGACAGGTTGGAAAGCCTGCCCTGCGGCTGTCTGCGGTCTGCGGTCTGCCGTCGAGCGGATCGCTTACCCTTCGGGTACGTTTCGCGGTCGCTACGCTCGCAATGACAACTGGCGGCGCGACAGGCTGGAAAGCCCGCCCTGCGGCTGTCTGCGGTCTGCTGTCAAGCGGATTGCTTACCCTTCGGGTACGCTTCGCGGTCGCTACGCTCGCAATGACAACTCGCGGCGCGACAGGCTGGTAAGCCCGCCCTACGGCGGTCTGCGGTCTGCGGTCTGCCGTCAAGCGGATTGCTTACCCTTCGGGTACGCTTCGCGGTTGTCGCTGCGCTGCTCGCAATGACATCATCACAGCGGGGCGTTTTGGAAAGTTTTTTACTCTTTCTCAATCGCCTGCTCGGTCTCCGCGTCGAACAGGCAGAGCGGGGCGGCGGCAACCTCAACCGTGAGCGTTGCGCCGGGCTGGAAGAGGGCTTCATCCACGTTAACAAAGAGCGCATTGACGAGCAGGCCCCCAGCCAGTTTCAGTGTGACGATGAGTTCACTGACCAGCGGTTCGACAAAGTCAATTTCGCCGCGAATCTGGCTAAATGGGCCCTGCAACTCATCTACCGGCATACCGGGAGGAAGGAAGGCAGCCGGAGGAATTCCCAGGATAACTTGCCTTTTGTTGTATTTCTGGAGCACGGCATTCCACTCCTGAGAAAGACGTACCGAAACGCCCGGCGATACCTCCACCCGAAAAGTGCCCTGGTCAAAGGAGAGCGTGCCGCGCAGCAGATTCATGGCTGGGGTACCGATGAACCCAGCGACAAAGATGTTGGCTGGGCGCTGAATCAGATCCTCGGCCGCGCCTACCTGCTGCAAGCGGCCATGGGCAACAATTCCAATCCGGTCGCCAAGCGCCAGCGCTTCTGCCTGATCGTGCGTCACGTAGATAGACGGCTTGCCCTTGGTGCGATGCACCATGAGAATATCGCGCCGTGCCTGGGCGCGGAGTTTCGGGTCGAGGTTGGAAAGCGGTTCATCGAAAAGAAACAGGTCGGCGTTTTTCGCCAGAGCACGCGCTAACGCCACACGCTGCTGCTCGCCACCCGAAAGGTCTACCACCACACGCTGGAGCATGGGAGTCAGCCCCAGTTTGTCGGCGGCTTCTCTCACGCGCCGGTTGACCTCGTCTTTGGGCATGCCGCGCGCCTCCAGCCCATAGGCAATGTTTTCAAAGACGTTCATGTGCGGATACAGCCCATAATCCTGAAAGACCATCCCCAGGTTGCGTTCACGCGGCGGCAGAGAGGTGATGTCACGTCCGTTGAGCAGGATGCGGCCTGTGTCGGGGGTTTCGATACCGCAGATCAGTTTCAGAATCGTGCTTTTGCCACCGCCAGATGGTCCAAGCAGCACAAAGAACTCGCCTTCGCCAACCGAGAGATTCAGGTTTTCGAGGACGACGTTCTTACCAAAGCGTTTGGTGAGACCTTGAATTTCCAGGGAACCCATAGTTCTATCCTTTCGATGATGGACTGCCCAAAACAAAAGTCATGAAGGGGTAACTGTTCAGTCTTGCATCAAAACTGTTGTGTTTGTCATTGCGAGGAGCGTTCTTTGCGACGACCGCGAAGCGTACCCAAAGGGTAAGCAATCCCCAAGCAGTCAATCTGGCCTGATAAATGGGAGATTGCTTCGCCAGAAAACGGCTCGCAATGACATGGCTGAATAGTTTGACAATGTCATCTTTTCGTATAGTTGTCATTGCGAGGAGCGTTTTTTGCGACGACCGCGAAGCGTACCCGAAGGGTAAGCAATCCCCTCGCAAACCAGGAGACTGCTTCGCTTTGCTCGCAGTGACAAAATGCGTAGAGTTTATAGAACAAGAGTTTAACTTGACATTGTCAAAATAGTTACATGAAGGGAAGCAAAGGAAACTCCTTTTATCGTGTACTCCTTAAGACTTTGACTTTTAGTCTTTTGAGGAGGTGCGCCAGTGATAAAGTTGTATCTGAAAGACTGCAATCAACGCCGGAACGATCAGCATGAACCCGGCAATTGAAACGATTCCCAATGCCAGCGCCAGCAAACAAGCCAGCCCCATCAACAGCGTTGGGCCGGGACGTTGCCAGAAGCGCCTCACGGATTGGTAGAAGATGCCCCAGGCCTGCAAATCCGGCTCATATACCAGCAGTGGTCCCCAATAGAGCGAAAAGACCAGCAGGAACAGGAAGAGCAACCGGGCAGCGGTATCCAGAAGTAGCCAGCCTTCCCTGGCCGCATAACTTGCCAGCCATCCTGTCCAGTAGAACAGGCTCAGGAGCGGAAGCAATTTCAGAAACGCCGGACTGACCTGGGCTTTGAAATGGTGCCAGAGCATTGCGCCATCCAGCGGCACGCCCTCGCTGACTTCCGCAGTTGCGGCAAACAGGGTTGCTGTTGCCGGGGCAAGTGCAAACGCCGTGTAGAGGCTCAGGAGCAGGCGCAGCCAGGGCGGAATTTGCTCGAAAACCAGGGCTACCAGGAGCGGAATGATCTGCGCTGCCCACAAGAGGTTGAGCAGAATCAGGCGTTCCAACTGGTCAGCCACCAGTGCAAACGAACGCCAGAGGGGATTTTTTTCCTCTTCCGGACGCGGCCCGGAATCATCGAAGAACGGCATACTACCCGAGCAGGATGGACTTTTCAGTCTCAAGGTCGAAGAAGTGCGCTTTCTCCAGGTGCACCGCCAGCGGCACTTCTTTGCCGATGTATTGCGCCGGCATGCGGGTGCGGAAGGTGGCAACAAAATCCTGCGGTGTGTCTTCTACCGTGCTCATGTAGACTGAACAGCCGGTGGAGGAGGGTTCGATGACGTTGACTACGCCGTGCATCTGGTTTTGCTCGGTGACGGCGAAAGGCGCCAGGCGCGGCACATGCAGGTCTTCAGGGCGGATGCCCATTTTGACCCGCTTGCCGGCATAGTTGGCCATTTTAGCAGCAATAGGAGGCGGAAGCAGCAGCGAAAAGGCCTTGTTCCGCACCCATAACCCGGCGTTCCCCCCCATCACCTCCACCTCGAACAGGTTGATGCTGGGCGTGCCGATGAAGTAAGCCACGAACAGGTTGGCCGGACGTTCGTACAACTCCGCGCCGGTGCCGATTTGTTCAATCTTTCCGTTACGCATCACGGCGATGCGGTCGCCCATCGCCATGGCTTCCGATTGGTCATGGGTGACATACACGCTTGGTTTTTGCTTCTCACGGTGCAGCGCCAGAATGTCCTCGCGTGCCTGATGGCGCAGTTGGGCATCGAGATTGGCGAGCGGCTCGTCGAAGAGATACAAGTCAGCATCGCGCACCATCGCCCGCGCCAGCGCCACCCGCTGACGTTCGCCGCCGCTCAACTGGCGTGGTTTGCGCCCCAGCAGGTGATGAATGCGAAAGGTGGCGGCTGCCTTCTCCACCCGCTCCTTGATAAGTTTGCCCGGCGCGTGACGAGAACGTAAGCCGTAAGCGATGTTCTCGAAAACTGTCATGTGCGGAAAGACGGCGTAATCCTGAAAAACCATCGCCACATTGCGCAGTTTCGGGCGGATGTCGTTGACGCGCTTATCGCCGAAGAAGATGTCGCCGCTGGTGGGCACTTCCAATCCAGCCAGCAGACGCAGGGTAGTAGTCTTGCCGCAGCCCGAAGGACCCACCAGCACGAGAAACTCATGCTCACCGATCTCGAAAGAGATGTCGTTCACGGCAGTTTTTTCAGGATAACGTTTGACCAGATGGGATACGGTAATGGATGCCATAAGCCCTCTTAGAATAACTCAGGGATTCCCGGCGTGTGTAGAACTGTCTCGCCTTCAGCGGCGAAGAAGTAGGCTCGCTCCAGGTCGGGCTGCAGGCTGACCTGTTTGACTTCAGGGAAGTCGAGCGGGATGAGCGCACTGATGGTATTTGCAGCGATTTGCCCATAGACGAAGGCGGCGCGTTCGGTGAAGAGACGCTCGATGCGCGTGACCGGGAGCGTCAGCCCCTGCCCTGCTTCGGGTTGGACGGACCAGGCTTCCGGTCGGAGGCCGAGCCGCAGGCGGCCCTGGGGGAGTTTTTCTGCCAGGGTGGGGGGAAGCGTCAGCGAGAGAGTGCCCGCAATCTGCAGCGTGTTCCCGCTCACTTCCGCCGGCAGAATGCTGATGGGCGGCGTGCCGATCAGGGAAGCCACGAACAGGTTGGCAGGGGAGTAATAGAGATCGTCAAAGGTGCCGAACTGCTCGATGCGTCCGGCGCGCATGACGGCAATGCGATCGCCCATGAAGATGGCTTCCTGCTGGTCGTGAGTGACGTAGATGGTGGTGATTTGGAACTTCTTGAGCAGGCGTTTGATTTCAGTGCGCGTGCGCTCACGCAGTTTGGCATCCAGGTTTGAGATGGGTTCGTCCATCAGGAAGACGGTGGGATCGCGCACGATGCAGCGAGCGATGCCGACCCGCTGTTTTTCGCCGCCGGAAAGGGTATCTACTTCGCGTTCCATCAGGACCTCGAAACCGATGCCCATCAATTCGGCAGTTTCCCGCAGCCGCTGCTGTTTCTCCTCTTCGGTGCGGCGATGGACCTCGAAGAAGTAACTCATGTTCTGGCTGCCCTGTTTGCCCGGATAGAGGGCATAGTCCTGAAAGACCATGCCTACGCCGCGCTCCTGCGGGCTGACGTGTGTCACCTCCACGTTGTTGAAGAATACGCGGCCTTCCTCGGGGAATTCCAGCCCGGCGATGACCTTGAGCAAGGTGCTTTTGCCGCAGCCGGAGGGGCCGACGATGCTGACCGTCTCGCCGTCCTGAATCTCCAGCGTGACATGGTCGAGACCCAGGGTGGGCTTTGTCTCTGCCGAACCGAGGGCCGGATAATAATACTTGACGACGTTTTCAAGTCGAACGCTGGTCATTTCAACCCCTGAATCTTGACACCCTTGAGCAGGTACTCGCGGGCGATGATAAAGAAAATGAACACCGGCAAGGCCTGCAACAGCCCCAACACCATTAAACCGTTCCAGGAGAGTCCCTGCGCAATCAAGTCGGCCATCTGAGCGAAGGCGCCCAGCGCTGATTGCGGGTTGGTTGTGCCAGTTGCCACGAAGGCATCGGAAATGCGCCGGATGGCCAGGGTGAGCGGGGCAATTTTGCTGTCTTGAATCACCACCAGCGGCCAGAGATAACTTTCCCAGGCGCCGCCGAACTCGAAATAGGCTACTACCGCATAGACCGGGATGGACATGGGCAGGATAATGCGGCGGAAGATGTTGAACTCCGAGCCGCCATCCACGCGCGCTGCGTTGATAATCGAATCGGGGATGCTATCGAAGTAACCCTTGAAGAGCAGGAAGTTCCCGGCGCTAAAGCCAGCCGGAAGGATCACTGCCCAGTAGGTGTTCCAGATGCGCAGGGTGGGAAAGGGAATATCCGTGCCAGGGATGTTCGGCGCAACCGGCAATGGGAAGGGAAAGTTGCGCGTTAGCAGGAAGGAGGGAATCAGGCTGACGATGCCAGGAAGCATGAGCGTCCCGACAAAGAAAATGAACAGCGGCTTTGCCACGCGACCCTTGATGAGTTTGCTGGAAGCATACGCCGCCAGCGAAGTGACCGGAATGCTCAAGAACATGGTGCCGAACGTCATGATGAGCGAGTTGAGAAAGTAACGGCTGAGCGGTTGCGAAAGCACCGATTTGGCAACATCCGAAATCCGAAAGACCAGATTCCAGGCTGCCAGGGTGGGGTGTGAGGGCCAGAGTTTGGGCGGCATGGACATGGCTTCGTCGGCTGGCGTGATGGAAGTGACCATCATAATATAAAACGGCACCAGGTGCATGAACACGCCGAACCATAGAAAGGCTTGAAGCGCAAACCACGAAACCCGCAGACGAAAATCTTTACGACCAACGGCAGGGAAAAGACTCATGGGACCTCCTTTTACACGTCCAGGTCCGATTTGAAGGTGGCACGGTAAATCAGCACCAGGAACATGATGAGCGCGAATAACATGACCGCCAGAGCCGTGGCGTCACCATAGCGGCCGTTATCGAGCAGCGTGAACATGTACATCACCACCGTGCGACTGGCGCCGTTCGGGCCGCCGCGTGTCATCAGATCGATCCAGGTGAACTCTTGCAGCGTGCCAATGATAGAAAAGAGCAGGGTCATGGAGATGATGGGGCGCAGGCGCGGCAGGGAGATGGTCCAGATTTTGCGCCAGAATCCGGCCCCTTCGATTTCCGCGGCTTCGTAGTACGATTTTGGGATGCTCTGCAATCCGGCAATGTAATACAGCCCCGGCCCATACATCAGAATGCCCGGCACGATCAGCCAGAAGAGCACCCAACGCTCACTGCTCAGGAAGGCCTGTCGCGGTAATCCCAGTACAGCAGTTGCAATCCACTGGAAGATGCCGAACTGCTCGTTATAGAGATATTGCCAGAACAGGGTACTGGCAATGCCGCTTAAGGGAAGATACCAGAGAATCATCATGATGCGCATGGTCTTTGGTGGCATTTCCATCAGCAGGATGGCGACCAGGATGGGGATGAAAAAGGTGAGCGCAATCGAGAGAAAGCCATATAGCAGGGTCACACGGAATGCCATTGGCACGAGCGGGTCGGCGCTCAGACGCAGGTAATTTTCGAAGCCGCGGAAGGTGACCTGCCCGCGGATGGGCGCGTTGGTCAGGCTAAGGAAGATCGCCACTACCATCGGGTACCAGCCCCAGAAGAACTGGAACAGGATGGCAGGGAGAACGAACAGCCAGTTGGTCCAACGCCTGCGGGGGCTGACGTCTGCCAGCGGCGGCGCAGGCGAGGTTTGAACCATCGAATCGGTGCTTACGGTCATAACATCGCTCCTGGTGGAAAATCGAGAAGGGAAGGCAGCCGCAGCATTCAAACCTGACCTTCCGCCTTTGTTTTAGCCGAATTCTGGTTTGATGCGCAGATCGTAGAAAGGCTTGAAGCGTTCCTCGTAGAAGCGCGGCGCGTGGGCTTGCAGATATGCGGCGACATCCTGATAGTAGCGGTGGATGCCTTCGGCAAAGGCGTTTTGGTCCACGCTGGAGGGGAAGGTCTTGGCTTGCTGGTTGAGGATGTTCTCCAGTTCTGCGGCGTCTGCCTTGACATCGAAGGGGTCAGTGGAGTAGGCCCAGCGGGTGAGTTTATCGTACCAGGGGGTATCGCCGGGACCGCGATTGACTTCGGCCGGGATGTATTCGCCGACTTCGGGGAGTTTGGGTTGGCTGAAGAGCGTGTTGATCGTTGCGGCATAGCGCTTGCCGGTGGCTTCGTCGAGGGTGCCGGGCACGCCGGGGATTTCATGCGAGTATTTGTTGGCAAAGGGCCAGCGAATGGCGCGCACGATTTCGCTGGGGTCGCCGGTGATGTTGTAGATTTCCTGAGCGATGGTCTTGAACCCATCACCGAGAGTCATATAGGCGAAGAGCGACACCGCTTTTTCCAGTTCATCAGCCTTCAGGTCAGGGTTGAAGGCCCAGGCGCTCACAGAGAACGGCAACTGATAGGAATAGCCGAGCGGTCCGAACGGCTGACGGGCAAAGCCAGCGAAGGCATCCATTTCGGGGATGGTCTTACCCATCTTGTTCGCCATGTCGGAGAAGAACAGGTGAATCCCAGGGGTCATGGAGGCTTTTTCCTGGTAGAAGGCGGCTGCCAGTTGACCGTTTTGAGAGAAATCCCAGTAGTTCGGATCGGTATAGACAGATTGGTCTTCGAGATACATGGCGCGCCACAGGTTCACGCCCTCGACGATGTCATCTACGAAGGTGGTGAAATCCCAGCGCCAGTTGAAACTGCGGCCAGGGACGGGATAGCGGGATAGCAAGCCATCAAAATCAATCCCGTAGGTGGGCAGGATCCAGTCCAGTACATAGGCGGCCATTGCCAGACCCTTGCGGTCACCCCTGGTCAGTTTGAGAGCGATTTCGCGCAGGTCCTGCCAGGTCCAGTCCGGCGGGATTTCTTCCAGGCCGATTTCAGCGAGGTGGGCGCGGTTGAAGAAAAAGCCCTCGCTGGAGACGATTTCGTAGGGGATGCCAAAGATCACGCCATCTTTTGTCTTCCAGCGGGAGGTGGAAGCGGCCACCTTTGGGTCGAGCAGATCGAGGATGCCTTGCTTTTCGAAGACAGCGGTAAGATTGGCGAAGAGACCTTCAGCAAAGGAAGCCTGGATGCCTGGGACGTTCCAACTGCCGAGCACGCCGATAGGGTAGTGGAACGGGGCAGTGCCTCCAGCGACAGCGGTGCGCAGTGCATCGGCAGCCCAGACGTTGAACTCGATTTGTTCAACGCTGACGCCGGGGTTCATGTCCAGCCACTGCTGAAAGGCTTTGTTGTAAGCGCGCTGGAAAGGAGTCAGGTTCTCGCCGGTGAAGGGGACATCAATCGGCCAGCCGGCAGTGCGGAGAGTGATTTTGGCGGTTGGGCTTCCGCTTTCTGTGGAAATGCCTTTGCCACCGGTACAGGCATATAGAGCCGTGGCGCCGGCGCCGAGCGCCATCAGGCGCAGAAAATCACGTCGGCTGATTCTGGGGGATGGATTGGTCATTTTTTACCTCCAAATTGAATACACATTCCTTGTCATTGCGAGCGTAGCGCATGTCCAGAACGAAGCAGGGGGAACGCAATCTTCCAACCAGGAAGGGGATTGCTTACCCTTCGGGTACGCTTCGCGGTCGTCGCTGCGCTCCTCGCAATGACACCGGTAGTGACGCAGCGCATGTCCCGAGCCGAGCGTGGTGGAGCGGAGCGTGAGGAATCTGCCCCTTACTGCCTGCGGTCCGCCGTCTACGGTCTACTTTCGGGGATTGCTTTGCTGCCACAGGCGGCTCGCAATGAAAGAAAGACGATCGTTCCCACTTGGTCATGGATGCTTTGCAGCCCGGACGGCTTGCGATGACGGGAAGAAGGGGGCTTGCAGACACAATGCCCACAAGCCCCTCTCGGATTGCTTACGGTTCAAAGGTGATGTCGTCCACGTAGTATGTACCAGGCCAGTAGAGGGCAAACTGGATTTTATCTACCTGGCTCAGGTCAATCGTGGTGTAGGCGCTGAGGTTGATGCACATTTGCGTCCATTGATTGGCAGCCGTCTTCGGGTTGCTGCCTGCGGCTTCGTGGTCGCTCCAGACTTCCTCATTGGCGCCGCTGACATCGAACAAACGGACGCCGATGGTATTCTCCGCCACGGTGCCTTCATGCTCGGAGGTGTCGTAAATCCAGAAGCAGACCTTGCTGTAGGGGAGAGCATTGAAAGGCCGCTCAGCAGGATACGCTCCGAACGCATGCCATTCACCGCTATCGTAAGTTGCCATCAGCGAGGACTTGCCACCGTGGACGACTTCTGTGGAAAGGCTCACATTCGCCTGATAGTCAGTGTAGTAGGTCCCCTCGGCTTCAAAGTCCTGGGCAACGACAGGCTCGCTCGCCGCTTTGACCGTTCCAACGGCCTGGATGTCGTCCACATAGTAGGTGCCAGCCCAATAGACGGCAAATTGAATCTTGTCAATCCTGGTCAGGTCCACGCTCGTGTAGGCGGACAGGTTGATGCACATCTGCACCCATTCGTTGGTGACGGTCTTGGGATTCGTCCCCGCCAGTTCATTGTCCGTCCAGACTTCTTCGTCCTTGCCGCTGGCATCGAACAGGCGCACGCCTACTGTGTTATCGGCTTTGCCATCGTTGTTGGTGGTCGTGTCCATGATCCAGAAGCAAAGTTTATCGAACTTGGAAAGGTCCATCGGCCGCGTTGCAGGATAAGCGCCGAAGGCATGCCATTCCCCTGTGTCGTAGGTTTCCATCAGGGAGGAAGCGCCGCCATGGAAGACCTCGGTGGACAGGCTGACATTCGCCTGGTAGTCGGCGTAATAGGTTTCCTCGGCCTCGAACCCCTGGATGTTGACGACAAAGACCTTGCCGCCAGCGCCCGCGCCTGGCTTGGGAGCCTCCGCATCGGCAGGGAGCAGGGTGATGTCGTCGAAGTAATAGACCCCTGGCCAGTACATGGTGAACTCGATTTTTTCAACCTTGCTCTGGTCAATGCCGGTGAACGAGATGAGGTTCATGCACATCGGCACCCACTCGTTCAGGCGGGTCTTGACGTTTGTGCCTACCCCCTGATTATCGGTGTAGCGTTCTGCGTTGGCGCCGCTGGCGTCAATCAGTTTCACACCGACTGTATTGGCCGCCATGCCGTTGTTGAAGGTGGTGGTGTCGTAGACCCAGAAGCACAGCCGATTGTAAGGGGTCAGGTCTACGGGGGTGCTCAGTTTGATGCCCACGGTGTGCCATTCGCCCTTATCGCTCTCGCTCTTCAGTGAGGCTTTACCCTCGTGCGCCACGTCACCGATGGAAGCGGTGGCCTGGTAGACCTCGTAGACCGAGGCCTCACCTTCAAAATCCTGAATAACAGTCGGTACAGCGGGAAGCGGTGTGGCTGTCGGAACCTCGGTGGGGACTTCTGTGGGAACGGCAGTGGGAGTGGCTTCCTGGGCGCCGCAGGCTGCCAGCAGCATGGCCAGAATGACCATGAGCGATGTCAGCTGCCATGTGGTAAACAACTTGCTTTTTTTCATTTTTTCTTCTCCTTTCTTGTTGAATAGTTTTTTGTTTCTGCCACTACGTTAGCAGCAGAGCACGAATTTATTGCTTACCTTCTACGGAAATATCGTCGAAGTACGTGTTCCCCGGCCAGTAGGTTTCCAGTTCGATGGCTTTCACGCGACTGACGTCCACGAGAGTGTAGGCAGACAGTTTGATACACATCTGCACCCAGGCATTGTGCGCCGTGCGCGGATTGGGGCCAGCGGCCGCGTGGTCACTCCAGACCTCTTCGGAAGCCCCAGTGGAATCGCTCAACCGCACGCCGATGGTGTTGCCGTTGCCGCCGTTTGTCGCGTCATAGACCCAGAAGCACACTTTCTCGAAGCCGGAAAGGTCGAGAGGATGGGGAAACTCTGCGCCGACGATGTGCCAGTTCCCCTCCGAACTGGTGCTTTGCAGCGATGCTGTGCCGCTGTGAGCAATAGGACCAAGAAGAGCACGGGCATTCTGTGAAGCGAAGATGTTGGGGTTGTCCTCAAAGTCCAGCAGCAGGTTTGATGTGGGCGGTTTGCCCGCCTCGGCATCAGGAAGGGGGGTAGAGGTGGAGGCAGCCACGCTGGTCGCCGTCGGTAGGAGCGGTGCAGCGGCGTTCCATTTGAACGTGACCACACCAGCCGACGGGAGATGGTAGGAGAAAAACCGTCCATTCCAGGCGACATGAAAATCCACCGCCGAATCGGATTGCACGAGGACCACGATGCTCCCATCCGGGTTCAAGAAGGCCACATGGTTCGGAGCGCCTGTCTCCGTGCTGGATTCGATGCGGTAGGCGCCAGGGTCAATAAACTTTGTCACATGGCCGAGGACGTAGTACTCCTCGTTGTAGGTGACTTGTCCCGAATGGATGGTGACCACACCGCGGCAATTGCTGCAGCCGCCATTTTGGGGGCCGTCCTTTTCGTCCAGTGCCAGGTTCCACAGCAGCAGGCTTTTACCCCAGTTGCGGAAGTTGCCGATGACCAGATGCTTGATGTTCCAGGCAAGGTTATCGCCAAAATCAGTGGCCCAACGACCGCCAGAACATTCGGTGAACCAGATGCCTTTCTCAGGATACTGGTCATGGACCTGTGACTGCGCTGAGACATCCCCCCCGTAGCAGTGGAACGCCACCCCATCCACAAAGGCCGCCGCGGCCGGGTCGGAGAGGACGGTCAGGGGATAATCTACCCGATCCCAGTTGTGGTCATAGATGAGAATTTTGGTCTGCAAGTTGGCGGTGCGGAAGGCCGGGCCAAGATAGTCGCGCACAAATGTCTGCTGGTCGCTGGCGGACATGTACATGCTCAGGTAATCTTCGGTGGCGTGGAGCGGTTCGTTTTGTGGCGTGATGGCATAAATGGAGATGCCCTCGCGCGCGTAGGCCTCCACGAAGCGAACATGGTATTCCGCAAAGGCCTGATAAAACTCCGGCAACAGGGTAGAGCCATGCAGTCGGTGATTCTTTTTCATCCAGGCTGGCGGGCTCCAGGGAGAAGCCAGGAAGCGCAAAGAAGAGTTGAATTCGATGGCAAGTTTGATGGCAGGGAGAACGTAAGCCTGGTCATGGGCAATGCTGAAGTGCTCCAGGTGGGGGTCGGTTTCACCCAAAGGCAAGTCGTCGTAGGTGTAATCCTCCAGAGCAAAGTCTGAAGCGCCCATGGGCAGGCGCAGCAGGCTGAGCCCGATTCCGTTGTCCTGGCGGCTAAACAGGTTGCGCATCAGTTCCCGGCGGGCTGATTCATCGAGTTTTTCCATGATGAGCCAGGCGGAGGATTCAGTCATAGCCGCCCCAGCGCCTTCAAATTGCTGATACAGCACATCGGAATTTACCTGGATGATTCTGCCGCCGAGTGGGCGTCCCTGCGCAAAGGTCAGGTCAGGATCCCGGTCGAGCAGCCGCGATCTATCGCCCAACGTGACCCAGGCCTCGATGGTGTTGGGTGGGAGGGTGGGAGGGTTAGAAGTGGAGGAAGCAGGCATCATGAGCGGAGCAGGAACACAGGCAACCAGAGCGAGGAGCACGAGCGCAACAGAAAACCGTAGAGATGGGAGCGGAAGGGATTTCACTATCTGATCTTTTCGGTTGTTTTTTCGGGAATCAGGCGGAAGAGCGCGCTGTCGAAGAGAAAGAGATCACCCGGCTCTTCCAAGCCGATAATCTGGTCGTCCAGCCAGCATTGCGGCACAATCGAGTGACCAAGATAGGCGTTGTGCCCTTTGATGATGGCATCGGTGATGCGACCGTTCTCAATGCGCAGGAGCGCCCCACCAGCAGGTGCCGCCGAAAGCCGCAGATGATAGCGCAATGCTCCGATGTTCAGCGCAGCCTCCAGTCGCGACTTACCATGCGCTGGAATCAGCACGGTGACGAAGTGCAGGTCACGCTCAGGGTGCGAGCGAACCCAGATGTCGGCTTCGCCTTCGTAGAAAAATGGCCGCGGCACCTCCTTGAGCAGGTCAGCATAGCCGCCGGCAGGCTGGGTAAGCAAAATACTACGGTTCTCCCAGAGAATCTCACAGGGAGCGCCGTTCTCATCCAGGCGAGGGATGCGTTCCAGGAAGATCAGTTTGCCACCGGAACGGGTGTATTCTGCCAGTTTTTGCTGCACATCACAGTCCATTCGTTCGCCGCCAGCAAGAAACACAAACGAATGGCGGCGCAGTTCTTCGACACTGACCGTCTCCAGATTGACCACGGCATAGTCCACCTGCAAGCGACGCATTTGTCTTTGGAACTCTCTCAAGTGTGCGCCGTGACGCGGAGCCAGGGCATCATTTTCCGGTGACCAGGCAGCCAGACGAGCATGCGGCAGGTATAAACCCCAGGCCACCGGCTGGGCTGGGCGGCAAGCCAGGAAATCCGCGCCGTGACGCTCGAAAAAGGTCACCAACCAGCGCACGATTTCGGCTTTGGGCGTGAGCGCGCCGTCGGCGGTGATGGGCGCGGCGTCGGGGTAGGGAACTTTTTGGATGAGTTCCAGGTTTCGGTCGGCGTGCGCCGTGCCGACGCCGGTATAAACGTTGAAACCGGTGGCGCCGTTGTTCAAAATTGCCAGCGTTTGATAAAAACTGGTAGAAGCGTCCACATAGGCCGGATCGTACAATTCAGCAAATCCCCAGTTCTCTTCCATGTTCGGGCCAGGGAAGCGTTTGGCGGTGAGCAAATAGCGCTCGAAGGCAGAAGGCTTGGCTGAAACATCTCCCAACCAGTTGGTAAAGCCGTAATGGACGCCCTTCCAACGCTCCGGTTCCACGCGCGTCAGCCAGGCATCCAGCCCGAAGGGGGCGTCCAGCGGCGGATTCTGGTTGACGAGAACGGGAAGGCTTGTACCGAGCGTTTCTGCCCAGGTGCGGAAGATTGCGTCCATGTACCAGGCCTGGAAGGCGCCCCAGTCCTCCAACATGCGCGCCTGCTGCACAGAGAGTGGAAAAGACGCCTGCCGCGGGGCGGGAATCTCCTGCCAGGAACAAAAGCGCGTCCCGTGCAGGGCATTGTAGGTTTCGAGCGTGCGGTATTTCTCTTCCAGAAAGGCGGCAAATTTTGCCAGCGCCGAGGGGCTGTAGTCGTATGACCAGGGGGCGTGTTGCCCGTTGGAATAAATGCCTTCATTGCCAATTTGTATGGCGATCACTGGCCCATGCGGAGCCTGAGTGGGACGGATCACCTCTTCGCCAACACGCTCCAGCCAGGCACAGCTCAAGCGCAGAAACTCGGGGGAGAACGGCGCCGGCAGTGGCCAGGATTCGAGACTTTTTCCGTCCGCCCCCAACTGCGCCCCTGACCATTGCTCAGGCTTCCCCTCGGCATTCAGCAAACTTTCGATGTCAGGGTTGTTCAGTGGGCAGACCCAATCGGGCAGGCCGCCGTAGTTCAGTTCGGCGTGGATGAAAGGGCCAGGTTTGACGATGACCAGCAGGTCGAGATCGGCGCACAGGTGCAGAAAGCGAAGCACGTCGCGATTGGGTGCACTCAGGCCTCTGAAGTCCGGCGCTGCTTCGGGTTCGGTTTGATGATGACGCCACGGAATATAGGCGGTGATGACGCCGATACCCAGCGATTTCAGGCGTTCCAGGCGGTCCTTCCAGTTGGCTGCATCGTCACGATAGTATGGATAGTCGGCACTGATGAACAGGCGGGGCTGACCGTGAAGATAGACGACTCCCTGGCGGATTTCAATCGTAGGAAATGTTTTGCTCATAGGTGAATCTGCCGTGTAAATTTTTTGTTCAGAGAAAGGAATTCTTCAAGCACAAGGCAGGCTGCGCCGAGACAGATCGCATCCTGCCCGAATTGACAGAGTCCAATTCGTAAACTGGCGGTTGAGGGCGGCAGAGCATACCTTTTGACAAACTCGACCAGATCACCGAGAATGGCCTCACCGATGAGCATGCCTGCCCAGCCGCCGATGACGATCAATTCGGGATTGAACAGGTTGACCAGATTTGCCATTCCTGCGCCAAGCATATGGGCAGTGCGCTGCAAAACCTGACGGGCAACCCCATCGCCTGCTTTGTATGCCTGAACCAGACGGGTGAGGGTATCGAATTGATCTTCACCGTGCAGGGGAGAAGCGGGGTCTATTTCTGTAAGCGTGGTGAGAATGCCGGGCGCGCCGGCATAGGCTTCCAGGCAGCCACGACTACCACAGCGGCAAGCGCGTCCCTCCAGCTCGATTTTGGTATGCCCCCATTCCCCGGCGCTGTTGGTCGCGCCGCGATATAGCGTTCCTTTGGTGATAATTGCGGCGCCAATGCCGGTGCCGATGAGGATCACGGCCATATCCTGCACGCCGCGGCCAGCGCCGAACCAGGATTCGGCCAGCGCCATCGCTTTGGCGCCGTTATCCACATAAACGGGCAAATGGAGCGCCTCTTCGAGCATCTCCAGCAAAGGGATCGGCTCCCAGTTCCACATCGGTGCCGCCACGCTGACTGGTCGATGGTGTTCGACCACACCTGGGACGCCCACACCCACTCCCAGAATTTGCTCACGTCGCAGGCCACTGGCTGTAAGGAGCGCTTCCAGACGTTCAGCGATGGTTTGCACATAAGCGGCGGGAGAATTCTCTCCTGGGGGCATTGCCTGACGTGCAGTGGCGAGTTTTTGACGGGCCAGGTTGAACAACTCCAGTTGGACATGCGTCTCCCCCCAATCCACGCCGACCAGATAGCCGTACTCGGGATGGATGTCAAGAATGGTGCGCGGCCGCCCGCCAAGAGATTCTTCCAGGCCTTTTTCGACCAGAATGCCATCCTCGAACATCTGGCTAATCACATTCGTCACGGTAGCCGGACTGAGGCCGGTTTGCTCGCTCAAGTCAAGACGAGTCATCGGCCCGTTGAAATAGAGCGTGCGTAGAAGGGTCTGGTAATTGACCTGGCGGAGGTCAACGGTGCGACGAGGGGATTTCATGGTTGTCTGTCCTGGGGGATGGGAAGGGCGAGGTTTGTTTCCTGGCAATTATTTTACGACTTAAATTAAGTCTTGTCAATATCTGGATTGCACCGAGACACCAACCGAGCAGAAAAAATCGCAACTCCCACCCCTGTTATTGCTTCGCCGCCTGTGGCAGCAACTGTGCAGTGTACTCAAACGAGACAATCCCCTTAATGGTCAGGAGATTGCTTCCCCATGTTTTGCTCGGGGCAAGCGCTTCGCTCGTGGCCAGCCGGACATGCGCTACGCTCACAATGACAGACTTTGAGGATGTTTGCAACAGAGCAAGGCAATTACAAAAAATCTCCTGTTTGACTCTGAAACAGGAGATTATCTTGGTTTGTCAACGAGAAGAAAGCCTGATTACACCAGTTCTGCCAGATAAATCTCGAAAGGCGCTAACGTTAGGTGACGTGGGTGTTCTTCGTCGGAGCGCTCCGTTGAGGAAAAGATCGTTTTCAACCTTCTGGTGGCGAGCGTGCGCGGTAGATGAATTGGCTGTGGGCGGTCACTGTAGTTCAGCAGGACAAGAATGCGCTGCGTCTCACTGGCGCGCAGATAGGCGAGCACTTCCTTGTGGCGAGGTAACAGTTCAACATAATCGCCCTCTATGAGAGCGGGAAAGGCTTTTCGCAGGCGCAGCAAACGGCGGTAGAAGTTGAGCAGGGAATGGGGATCGTTTTCCTGGTCGGCTACATTCACCCCCTTTTTGTAGTTGGGGTTAACGGGCAGCCAGGGCGTGACCTCCGCCGGGCAGAAGCCAGCGTTGGGCGCAGCACTCCACTGCATGGGGGTTCGGCACTTGTCACGGCTTTCCCGGGCTGCGTAGCGCGCCGCTTCGTGTGGTGGAACGTTGAACTGGTTGATCAGCCTCTCATAATACCAGAGCGCCATTGTATCTCGCAGCATCGCCGGATCTTCGATGAGGTGATCGGTCATGCCGATTTCATCGCCGTAATACAGGAAGGGTGTCCCGCGCAGGGTGAGCAGCATCGCAGCATTGAGCCGCGCCAGTTGGGCACTGTGTTTGCCATCTGAAAAACGGGTGTACAGGCGCGAGGTGTCATGGTTACCAAGTGTATTGCAGGGCCAGCCGCCAAACGGCAGTTTTGCCAGTTGTGCCAGCCGTTCGCGCTGATTTTTGCGAATGTGGGCGGGCGTCAGCGGCCCATCCACGCGCATCAGGGGGAAGTTGAAAACCATATGCAGTTCATCATTGCCGTTCCCCATGCATTCGATGTTATCGTCTTCGCCGACGAGCATACGCTCGCCAGGGTATTCATCCAGGATGGCGCGCAGTTCGCGAAGTACGTTATGCAACGCTGGATCGCCCCACTGGTGTTTGAAAATTTCTGACCAGTATTTTCCCACACGGCGCTTTTGGGCTGGGGTCTGCGCGGTTTGGGCAGCGTAGCGCAATTCCGCCAGGGTAAGGGGGACAGAGTGCGGGGTCCAGGCCGGATCTTCGTAGAGTGCGCCGACAGCATCCAGGCGAAAACCATCTACGCCCAAATCGAGCCAGAAGCGGACGACCTGCCACATAGCTTGTTTAACTTCGGGATTGCGCCAGTTCAGGTCTGGTTGCTGTTTCATGAAGAAATGGTAGTAGTACTGGCCGCGCTGCGGCTCGTAGGTCCAGGCATCGCCGTCGAAGCAGGATTGCCAGTTGTTGGGCGGCGCATCCACCCACACATACCAATCGGCTTTAGGATTGTCGCGACTGGATTTCGATTCGAGAAACCACGGGTGCTGATTGCTGGTGTGATTCAGCACCAGGTCGAGAATGACGCGCAGCCCGCGGGCATGGGCTTCATCCAGGAAGTGCTTGAAAGCCGCCAGGTCGCCGTATTCGGGACCGATGTCACAGTAGTCGCTGATGTCATAGCCCCAGTCCCAATTGGGGGAAGGAAAATGGGGCGCGAGCCAGAGCGCATCTACCCCCAGGCTCTGGAGATAATCCAGTTTTTCGGTCAGCCCGGCAAAGTCGCCAATGCCATCGCCGTTGCCATCAGCGAACGAGCGCGGGTAAACTACATAGAAAACAGCACTTTGCCACCATTTGAGAGCCATAAGAAAACTCCAAAAGAGATTTTGTGTTTTGCGAGGAAGGGGCTTTGCCCATTTGTGTTGGAGCAACTGTACGTGGTAACTATTGTGCGGTCACTTGCTCACCATTTCATGGCAATAAGAGCAATCATCGCTCCAGAAACCTGTGCTCCCTACAAATGCCAGAACATGAGCCTTAGATTGTAACTGATGATCATCAATAACCATCCCCTTTCTCTTTCTTCCTTGTCACCTAGCCTCCTTCTTTTTCTCTAACACAATCTTATCTCTCTTTCCCCGAAAATTTGTGTCACACCCCAACGACGCCTAGCAGGTATAACTTGACACATTGTCTGCCATGTGCTAAATTTACGTTGTCATTTTCAGAAAAAATTTAAGACGATATTTGGAAGAAGGAGGCCGGCTTGACTAAGAATCGTACTCAACTCATGGTGGACCGTCTGCGAGAATTACAGGCATCCTCCCCAGATATTGAGGCATCTGCGGTGGTGAGCGTGGATGGTCTCAGCATTGCTTCGGCTCTTCCACAAGGTGTGGAAGAGGATCGCGTATCGGCAATGTCTGCTGCTATGCTTTCCCTTGGCGAGCGTATTGCGACCGAATTGGGGCGCGGCTCTCTTGAACAGGTGTATATCAAAGGGGTCAAGGGGTATGTGGTGTTAATGTCGGTAGGCGAGGAAGCCGTTCTGACAGCCCTAGCGCGTGAGCAAGCAAAATTGGGCCTTATCTTCCTCGACATGCGACGCGCAGCGGAAGACCTGAGCAAACTCATCTAAGGCAGAAGACTTATGGAAAGCATCCCGAAAAGCGGCTTCTATTATGCCAATAAATTTGCTCGTATTGCCCTCGAGGCGTACGAAGAAGTGATGGGTAAAAATGGCCTGAATGCTATTCTCAATCTGGCCGGGTTGAGCCATCTCATTGACAATTATCCCCCCGACAATTTGGAGCGCGAGTTTGACTTTGCTGATTTTACAGCGATCCATGTGGCCTTAGAGGAGGCCGTGGGTTGGCGTTGCGTGCCGGACGGGCTACATTCAACGACGCACTGAAAAACTTCGGCGCTCTGGCGGGCGTGGGCGATCTGGCGTTCAAAGTCCTGCCGCTTCAGGCCAAGATTCGCATTGGGCTTCCGGCAGCAGCGAAAATCTTCTCGCAGGTTACCGACCAACTCTCAACGGTTGACGAAACCGAAGATGCTTTCATCTGGACGATCCATCGCTGCCCGATTTGCTGGGGGCGTCATGGCCTCGATAAGCCCGTGTGCTACATCGCGACGGGCCTCTTGCAAGCGATGTTAACCTGGGTTTCGGGCGGACTTGAATTCCGCGTCAACGAGTCGAAATGCCATGCCATGGGCGACCCGGTATGTGAATTCGTCATTCAGAAAGAACCTATTTCTTAGGATAACCTTATGGCAGAGGCCAAGCAAAAGTTGCTGATTGTCGAAGACGATCTCGATGTAGCCGATATGTTGAACGCCTATTTCCGCGTTCAGGGCTACGAGGTCTTTACAGTCAATTGGGGCGAGGATGGTATTCGCGCCTGCCAGGCATCTCGCCCGGATTTGGTGATTCTTGATATTCGTCTTCCCGATATTGACGGGTATGAAGTAGCGCGTCAGTTGCGCAGTAACCGCCGCACCGCTGATATTCCTATCATTTTCTTGACCGAAAAGCGCGATCGGACTGACCGCCTTCAGGGCCTGGAACTTGGGGCAGATGATTACATTACCAAACCCTTTGATATCCAGGAACTGCGTTTGCGGGTGCGCAATGCGATGATGCGCGCCCACCAGGATACGTTGACGAATCCCGTTACCGGTTTGCCGGATGGTACCCTGGTGGATGAACGCTTGCAGGATTGCCTGCGCCGTGTTGACTGGGTGATGCTCATCATCTCCCTGGTCAATCTCGATGCATTTCGTGAAACATATGGCTTTGTGGCGTCTGATGATGTTTTACGCGCCGTGAGCCTCATGATTCAAAATGCAGTCCGCGAACTGGGCGGGCAAGAAGATTTTCTCGGTCATCTTGATGCGACAGATTTTGTCCTCATTACCAGGGCAGAACGTTCACAGGCCATTCAAGAGCGTGTTCGCTCTCGCCTCGAGCAATCCATGGACTACTTCTATCCCCTCAAGGACCGGGAACAGCCCTCTATGCTCAAGAAACGGCTTGAAATCAAGATGGGTTCGTTGACCCCGGTAGAAGGCCCGTTCTCGTCGGTTGATAACCTTAAACTTTCTCTTTTGCGTAAAAAGCAATAGGAATGTCGCCTCGAATTACCCTGGTAGTGCCCACTTACAATGAAGCGGAGAACCTCCCCAAACTGGTCTCCGCTTTATTTTCGCTTCCTTTGTCATTGAAGATTTTGATCGTAGATGACAATAGCCCTGACGGTACCGGACAAATTGCTGACCAACTGGCTTCATCTTACCCCGATCGCATTGAAGTCATGCACCGGCCCGGGAAACTTGGATTGTCCACGGCATATTTACAGGCCTTTGCTTTGCTGACTCGCCGGGATGATGTGGATGCCATTGCACAAATGGACTGCGATTTTTCCCACGACCCTGCTGTGCTGGTCGAAATGGCGAAACATATCGAGACCTACGACCTGGTGATTGGTTCGCGGTACATCCCTGGCGGCAGCACGGATATTCGCTGGCCTCTCTGGCGCAAAGCGCTTTCGGCGTTTGGAAATTTTTATGCTCGTTCCATTTTGAGCGTGCCTGTTCGAGACGTAACCGGCGGGTACCGGATGTGGAAAAAATCGGCGTTGCAAGCCATTCCTTTGGAGCGAGTAAAGTCCACGGGGTATGTTTTTATGGTCGAAATGGCCTACCTCGCGTGTCAACTGGGATTGAGTATCCTTGAAATTCCCATTTATTTTGCCGATCGCCGCTGGGGAAAATCGAAAATGTCTTTTCGAATCCAGGTCGAGGCGGCTGTGCGCGTTTGGCAAGTTCTGTGGGAGTACCGTGACGTGCGGCGCCGCAAAAAGTCACGCTGACGGGCCAGACGCCTTGCGGTGCTGATATTCATTGCATAAAACTTTCCACTCTTCCAGCCCAAGTGTTTCTGCTCGCCGTTGCGGGTCTATCCCTGCCGCGGCGAGCATGTTTTCTGTTTCGGCGGGGGAAAGGTGCAGACCTGCTGACAGTGCATTGCGGAGAGTCTTGCGTTTTTGCGAGAATCCGGCGCGGGCCAGCGTAAAGAAAGTATCCAGCAAGGCCGATGGAATGATCGGTTCAGGGAGAATTTCCACGGCCAGCACTGCTGAATCTACCTGCGGAGGGGGGTAGAACGCCCCAGCCGGAATATGTGCTTTGACCTTGGGCTGGCCATATACCTGCACACTCAGGGCTAACAGGCTCATTTGCCCCGCTGTAGCACAAATGCGCTCTGCCACCTCGCGTTGAATTGTCAAGACAAGGCGGCGCGGACGAGCAGCACTTGTCAGCAAGTGGCGAATGACAGCCGAGGTGATGTAATAGGGGATGTTGGCCACCACCACGTATTCCTTTTCCCCCATCAAGTCCACCGGATTGAGTTTTAGAATATCTCCGTGAATCAGGCGTACATTCGAATATGGCCGCAGCGTGGCTTCCAGGGCCGGGAAGAGACGCTCGTCCAGTTCCACGGCTGTGACCGAGGCTGCCAGCAGGGCCAGGTAACGGGTGAGACTGCCCAGGCCGGGGCCAATTTCCAGGACTGCCTCGCCAGGCTTCAGGTCTGCTGCCGCAGCGACTTTTTGTAAGGCTTGATGATCTTGCAAAAAGTTCTGCCCCAATCCTTTGCTTGGGTGCAGGCCATATGCTTTCAGGAGGGCAGGAATGTTCAACGGGGGAAGAGACGGAAGGTTCATGGTAACACGTATAAGTCGGCGATGTTGGCAGGGACGGGCGTCAGGAAATAGACCGTGACGTAGCGGTTCGTCCAATCATGCACATCGGTTTCGGCATAGCCGAGGTCAATCCAGTGGGTGCCGTAGGCGGTGGTCAGAGCACCGTTATTATCCGCAATGACGGCTTCGCCATAGCCCGGCACAAACACGCGTTCACCGGCCAGCAGGAGGTACCAGGGATAGACAACCGCCACCACGCCTTTGGTCAACTTGCGCCCAGAGGCGGTAACGTCGTCACAGATATTTGTGCCAGAGATGCAGGGCTTGTAATAGGTGGCGTACATGGTAATCGCCCGCCAGTATTCGATGGTCACACCGTCCACAACGGCAGTCCGAATCACGACCTTGGTGCCCACACCCATGACCTCGTCCACGGGCGGACGGACCACAGCCTCGGTTTCGCTGACCTGGGAAACGGTGACGCCATCTTCGCTGCGGGTGCGGACGCGGGCGATGGCCAGCCCCATCTGCCCCCCTTGCAACAGGGCGCGTTGGTCCAGTTCGAGGTCTGCCGAGAGTTCGATGCGCGTCCCGTAGGGAATCGGTTTCTGGGTCAGGGCCACGCTTTCGACGACGCGCGTGATGTGGATTTGACCGTCGGCGGGAAGTGGCTCATTTTCGGCTGGCTGACTGGTATCCAGACCGATGAGCGGTAACCCGGCCTCGGCCAGCGCCTGCCCCACGGTCGGCGCGGTGGAGCGGATGTGAATCTCATTTCCGTCCACAGTCACGGTGAGTTCCCGCGAGGGCTGCCAGGAGACAGTCAAATCGGCCAGCAGAGGGGTATGGGCAGGAGGGGTGAGGCGGTCGGTGGCATGGAGTTCATAACCGGCTTCGCACAGCGCTTCGCCGACGGTGAGAGCAGAGGACTCGAAAGTGACCGTTTCGCTGCCTGCAATCTGGAGGGTCAGATCGACGGGGCGGCGAATGGTCAGGGTGATGTGGTCGGCGAGGGGAAGAGAATCGTCGGGAGACAGCGGCGCGCCGAGGTACAGGATGCGATCGTTTTCTCCGAGGGCGACGCCGGCTTCGCTCAGCGCATCGGCAATCGTCCTGGCGCTGCTGTGCAGGGAATAGACCTGATTTCCATCGAGAATCGTAAGGCGGGAAGGTCGCGCCTGGCAAGCGCTGAGGAGGAACAGGCTGGTCAGGAGCAACCACAGGATGCGTTTCATGCTGTAATTCTACTCGATATTTTGCGTGCGCATTTTTTAGAACTGTTCCCGGCAGGTCACGATTGCAAAATCGTTGACCGGCATCTTGCTTCATGTTAAACTCAAAGTTCACTTCCGCAAAAGAAATGCGTGCTTTTCTCGCTTCCTGTCTGATGAGTGTGTTCCTTCTGGTGCAGTTGCGACCAGAAGTTCTCTCGCCCTACCCCGGCGAGGCCTTGCAAGGCCGGGTGACGATTACGGGCACGGCCAACGCGGTTGGTTTTGTTGCTTACGAACTGGCGTTCGCTTATCCGGATGACACCACCGGGACATGGTTTCTGATTACCCGTTCCACGCAACCGATTCAGGGCGGGGTGTTGGGAGAATGGGACACGTCCCAGGTCACAGACGGGGAGTACCATTTGCGGTTGACCGTCTTTCTCGATAACGGGAACCAGATCGATGTCCTCGTGCCCGGGCTGCGGGTGCGGAATTACACCCCGATCGAAACGCCTACGCCGGCTGCCGTGCCGGTTCTCCCGACCCGTACCCTGCTGCCTGCTTCTCCCTTTCCCTTCCCGGCGGCTGCCACGCCGTTGCCGCCTAACCCTGCTGTGCTGACTTCAGAGCGTTTACGCGTGGTGCTTGGGTATGGAGCACTGGGAATGTTGACGGTCTTTCTCCTGCTGGCTGTTTATCTCTCTGCTCGTCGTCACTTTTGAAATGATGCCTATGACCGATTTTCCTTTTCTGATTGTTGGCCTGGGGAACCCCGGACGGGAGTACCGCGATACCCGCCACAACATTGGCTTCATGCTCCTGGATCGCCTGGCGGTGAAGTTAAACGCGCGTTTTTCTCGTTTGCAATCAAAGGCGCTGGTGGCGAGTGCATCCTATCAGGAGCGCAAGTTGATTCTGGCCAAGCCGCAGACGTTCATGAATCTGTCTGGTCAGGCTGTGCAGGGCCTGATGCACTTCTACAAGTTGCCGCTGACGAACCTGCTGGTGATTCATGACGACCTCGACCTGCCGCCTGGCACGCTTCGTCTGCGGCCGGGGGGCGGATCGGGCGGACAGAAAGGTGTGCAGTCGATTATCGAACGGCTCGGCACAGAAGGGTTTGCGCGCCTGCGGCTGGGGATTGGTCGCCCGCCCGGCCAGATGAACGCGGCCGATTATGTTTTGCAGGAGTTCTCCGATTTGGAGATGACGATTATTTCGCCCGTCCTCAACCGCGGGGTGGATGCTGTTTTGGAGTTTGTCGTCAACGGCATCGAGGCGGCGATGAACCGGTATAACGGCGTCGTTTCGTAGCGCCTGGTCTGTTTTTTCTTCGTTGGGCTGTGGATTTGCCCGACACGTGTTTTCCCAGATTTTCATGGATTCCTTGCTCACTGCCATTCGCTCGCTCCCGGCGTATCGGGCCTTAGTGGACCGTCTGCAAGCGGCCTTGCCGCTGCCCGGATTGGGCTTGCCGCGCGCGGCGCGTTTGCCGTTGCTCGCTGCGCTGCACACCGACCTGCAGCAGCCGATTGTGCTCATCGTGGACCGCGCCGACCGCGCCTTGCGCCTGTTTGATGAACTCCAGTTTTGGGCGCCTGATTCGCCGTGCTTTTTGTACTCCGAGCCAGCCCCGCTGTTTTATGAGCAGGCGACATGGGGATACACCACCCGTCGCGAACGCCTGCAGACCCTGACAGCACTGGCAAAATATCACCTGCCTTTTCTTGGTGGTGCACAGACGCAGGTTCCCCCGATTATCGTGACTTCGGCGCGCGCTTTGATGATGCGCACCCTGCCGCGCCGCGATTTTCTCAAGACCACTCAATACCTGCAGGTGGGCCATCCTTACCCACCGGAGACGCTTGTCCGTGCCTGGGTGCGGATGGGGTACGAGGCAGTAGATACGGTGCTCGAACCCGGTCAGTTTTCGCGCCGTGGCGGATTGCTGGATATCTGGCCATTTTCTGAAGTTGGGCCGGTGCGGCTCGATTTCTTTGGCAACGACCTGGAAACGTTGCGCCGCTTCGACCCTGCCACGCAGCGAACGGTTGAGACGGTGCAAACGCTTTTGATTCCTCCGGCGCGCGAATATCTGCTGCCCGAATCGGAGACGCTGGATTCGCAATTTTCGGAGTTTCATATCCCCGTTCTCCATCCGTTTGCCTCCAGTCTGCTCGATTACCTGCCTGCTGGCGCCCAGGTTTTGCTCGATGACCTCAGTCTGCTTCAACAGACGGTGACAGAAATCGAAGGTCAGGCAGTCGCGCAACGTGCTGAGTCGGTTGCTGATGGCCTTTTGGAAGAAAATTTCCCGGTTCCCTATTTCACCTGGGCCGAACTGGAAGATGCACTCCAGGCGCACAAATGGTTAGAATTGGGCTATTCGACCGCGCAAGAGGCCCCGTCGGAGGAAGAAGATAACGCACTCGCTCGCTGTTTTGGGCATGTTGAGCGCTTTGGGGGCCGCCTTAAGCCTTTTCTGGAATATCTGCGCCAGATTGTGGACGGGGGTGCTCAGGTCGTCATTGTCTCGCGTCAGGCGGGGCGGTTGGCAGAACTATGGGGGGAGCAGACGGCTGTCCATCAGGAGGAACCGGCTTCGGCTATTCCTCCCCGATCACCGATTTTTGTGGAAGTCTCTCTCTCAGAGGGCTGGACTTTAGCGGGGACTGTTCTTGTTACCGATGCAGAGATTTTCGGCTGGGAACGACCGCAGCCGCGTCAGCAACCCCGTCCTTTTGCCGAAACTCCCGAAGCCTCGTATGGGGATCTGCAGCCAGGCGATTGGGTTGTGCACGTGGACTATGGCATTGGCCGCTTTGTCGGTCTTGTGCGCCGCACGCTGGAGGGATTGGAGCGAGAGTTCCTTTGCGTCGAGTACAAGAATGGCGATCAGGTCTTTGTGCCTTTGCACCAGGCCGACCGGCTGACCCGCTATGTTGGACCGGATGCTTCTCCCCCCTCGCCGGCCCAACTCGGTTCGCAAGAATGGCCTGAAACCAAACGGCGGGTGCGCGCCGCGGTGATCGAAGTCGCCCAAGAGTTGCTCGATTTGTATGCCCGCCGGCAGGTGGCACAAGGATATGCGTTTCGCCCCGATACGCCCTGGCAGGCGGAACTGGAGTCGTCTTTCCCGTATGTTGAGACGCCCGACCAGTTGCGGGCACTGGCCGAAATCAAACGCGACATGGAGTCGCCTCGCCCGATGGATCGTTTGCTGTGCGGCGATGTAGGCTACGGCAAGACGGAGGTCGCGCTGCGGGCCGCGTTCAAAGCGGTGATGGACGGCAAGCAGGTGGCGGTGCTCGTCCCGACCACGGTGCTGGCGCAGCAGCATTACGAGACGTTCCGGCAGCGTCTGGCGGCATTTCCGGTGACGGTGGAGATGCTTTCCCGCTTCCGTACCCCGCGCGAGCAGGAACAGATTCTCTACGGCCTTTCTACCGGGGCAATTGATATTGTCATTGGCACTCACCGCCTGATTTCTTCTGATGTCCGGTTCAAGGACCTGGGGCTGGTGATTATTGACGAGGAACAGCGCTTTGGGGTGACCCACAAAGAGCATTTGAAGCGACTGCGGACCGAGGTGGACGTCTTGACCCTGACGGCGACGCCGATTCCGCGCACCCTTTACATGGCGCTGACTGGCGTGCGCGACATCTCGAACCTGAACACACCGCCAGAAGAGCGGCTGCCCATTGTCACGCACGTGGGGCCATACTCGCCGAAACTGGTGCGTCAGGCCATTTTGCGCGAACTGGAACGGGGCGGGCAGGTGTTCTTTGTCCATAACCGCGTCCAGACCATTCACGCTATGAAAATGCACCTGGAAAAACTGGTTCCCGAAGCGCGCATTGCCATCGCTCACGGTCAGATGCCGGAGCATGAACTGGCTTCGGTGATGCGTCGCTTCACTGCCGGGGAGGTAGATGTCTTGCTTGCCACCTCGATCATCGAATCGGGGCTGGATATTCCCAATGCAAATACGCTGATTGTAGATCGGGCCGATACCTTTGGCCTGGCGCAACTTTATCAATTGCGTGGCCGCGTCGGGCGCGGCGCGGTGCGCGCCTATGCCTATTTTTTCCGTCACAATAAACTGCGCCCCACGCCCGAAGGGCAGGAACGGCTGGAGGTCATTGCCGAAAATACCCAACTGGGCGCCGGTTATTCGATTGCCATGCGTGACCTGGAGATGCGCGGCGCGGGGGAGTTGCTGGGGACGCGCCAGTCCGGGCACATTGCTGCGGTCGGATTCCACCTTTACACCCGGATGCTGGCGGCGGCAGTTCGCTCGCTCAGGCAGGGGATCAAGGGCCAGGCGATGGCCGGTCAACTCTGGAAAGCAGCCGGGGAGGGGGACGCCGCCTTCGACTCCCCGCTGGGGCTGCCCGTCAACGTGGACCTGCCGCTGGCAATTGGCCTGCCCGAAACGTATATCCCCGACCAGAGTTTGCGCCTGCGTCTCTACCGCCGCATTGCTGACCTGACCGATGAAGCCGCCCTGGACGCCCTGATGGCTGAATTCGCGGATCGTTTTGGCCCTCTGCCGCAGATGGTGACCAATTTGTTTTATCAGATGCGAGTCAAATTGCGGGCTCAAAAGGCTGGCCTGGTGTCGGTTAGCAGTGAAGCCGGGCAAATTGTTTTGCGCTATCCCCAACCGCTGGATCCGAAATCAGCGCCGCGCCTGCCCGACCTGGGTCCAGAAGTGCGCGGCGGCAAGAACGCTTATTGGTGCACCTTCGGAAAGGATGAGAACTGGCCCGAAAAGTTGCTGGAGACGTTAGGCCGCCTGGCAGGTTTAGGACAATCAGACTAATTGTTTAATCTCAGACAACGGTATAATGAAACAAAAGGAGAAAAATGCGTAAGATTTTGTTACCGGTTCTTTTCTTGCTCGTCCTCACCGCCTGTCACCTGCCGCGCCAGACCGTAACCCCCTCTCCGTTGCCCAATGACATCCTGCAGACCAGCGTTGCAGCAACGCTTTCTGCCTTTGATGTCAGCCAGACGCCTTTGCCAACCCCCACGCTGGCGCAACAGTTCACGCCTACGCCGTTTCCGACCATGACGCCCGCCTTCACCAACACGCCTTTGATGACGAACACCCCTGAAGCCGGCTTTGGTTCAATTTCTGGGGCAATTGTGTATCCCTTTGGCGGTTCCCCGCGCTTTACGGTGGTGGCGTATGAGCAGAATCCGCCTTATCATTACTGGTACTGGGTGACTGCTCCGGGTGATTCGTATTACTCCATGAGCGGTTATGTTTCCACCGGGCGTTATCAGGTGGTTGCCTATTCTTCCGATGGGCCGCGCGGAGGCTGTACGACCATTGTCGAAGTCAAGAAGAACGAGACAGCCATTTGCGACATTACGGATTGGGCTGGCAGTTACCGCGATAAACCCGCTGGTGTGCCTTAAAGCGGCGATCGGGGTCAACTGAGGAGGCGCACCGTGAAAAATAAGTGCGTGATCGTGACCATCTTGGGAAGTCTGCTGATGACGCTGGCCTGCAACGTGGCGGCGTCTTCTCTTCCTCCTACAGCCACCCTGGCCCCTGTTCCGCTGGCCGCGCCGACCCTTGCCCCATCCTCGACCGCGGTGCCAATGGGAATCATTCAAGGGAGTGTGAATTACCCCAGTGAGTACATCCCGCCGCAGCGGGTGGTCGCGTTTGATGTCTCGAACCCTGGCAAATACTTCTACGTGGACACTGCCGGGAACAAAGCGACGTTCGAGATCCCGGTCCCGCCAGGCACGTATTATGTCGTGGCTTATTTGCTCGATGGCTCGATGGCTGCTGGCTATAGCCAGGCCGTGCTGTGTGGATTGCAGGTGGGCTGTGATGACCATTCGCTGGTCCCCGTCCCGGTCGCGGCGGGCGAGACCGTGAGTGGGATTACGCCCTTTGACTGGTATGCCCCGCCTGGCGCGTTTCCTCCCTTGCCCTGAGTGACGACCAGACCGGAGCGCTCGCCCCGGTCTTTTTGTGCCCATACAAAACCTTCGGAAAAATCTATCGAGAGCCAGTTTTTATTTGCGGTAAAATAGAACTACTGTTCTCTCCTCTCTGTTCTCTCCTCTCTCCTCTCTCCTCCTCCACACTTCTCCCTTCTCCCTTCTCTCTTCTCCCTTCTCTCTTCTCCCTTCTCACTCCTCTCCATGAACTTCAAACTCAAAGCCCCTTTCCATCCCACTGGCGACCAGCCGGAGGCCATTCGCAGCCTGGTCGAAGGCGTCCGACGCGGCTACAGGCATCAGGTCCTGCTCGGCGCGACCGGCACTGGCAAGACCTTCACCATCGCCTCGGTAATCCAGGAATTGCAGATGCCGGCCCTGATCATGGCGCACAACAAGACCCTCGCCGCCCAACTGTATGCTGAGTTCCGTGAGTTCTTCCCTGAAAACGCGGTTGAGTACTTCGTTTCCTACTACGACTACTACCAGCCCGAAGCCTACGTCCCGCGCCAGGACCTGTACATCGAGAAAGAAACTGAAATCAACGAAGAAATTGAGCGTTTGCGGCTGGCGGCCACGACCGCCCTGATGTCGCGCAGGGATGTGATCATCGTTGCCTCGGTCTCGTGCATCTATGGGCTGGGGTCGCCGGAGGAATACGGCAAAGGGGTGGTTCACCTGCGGGTGGGAGAAATTTACCGCCGTAACGCCCTGATTCGGCAACTGGTGGACGGCCAGTATCAGCGCAACGACCTCGAGTTGCGTGCCGGGACCTTTCGCGTGCGCGGCGATACCCTGGAAATTGTCCCCGCTTACGAAGACAGGCACGGCTACCGCATCACCTTCTTCGGCGACGAAGTGGAGCGCATCACCGAGTTTGTGCTGCTGACCGGCGAAATTGTCTCGGAACCAGACGAGGTGGATATTTACCCGGCCAAGCACTACCTGGCCAGCGATGAGCGGCTGAAAGTCTCGATTGCTAATATTGAAAAAGAACTCGAAGAGCGGCTGGCCTTCTTCCGCTCCCAGGGCAAGTTGCTGGAGGCACAACGCCTCGAACAGCGCACCCGCTACGACCTGGAAATGCTGCGCGAAGTGGGGTATTGCTCGGGCATTGAGAATTACTCTCGTCACCTGGATATGCGCCCGCCCGGCTCGCATCCCTGGACCCTGATTGACTTCCTGCCCAGCGAATATCTGCTCGTCCTGGACGAATCGCACATGACCGTTCCGCAGATTCGCGGCATGTACAACGGCGACCGCAGCCGCAAGGAGACGCTAGTGGAATACGGTTTCCGCCTGCCCTCGGCGCTCGACAACCGCCCGCTCAAGTTCGAGGAATTCGAGCAGGTGATGGGCTACACCATCTACACCTCGGCTACTCCCGGCCCCTACGAGATGGCGCGCGCCGAGCAGGTGGTGGAACAACTCATCCGCCCGACCGGCCTGGTGGACCCCGAGGTGGAGGTCCGCCCGACGAAGGGGCAGGTGGACGACCTGGTCGGCGAGATCCGGATTCGGGTCGAGCGCGGCGAACGGGTGCTGGTCACCACGCTGACGAAGCGCATGGCCGAGGACCTGTCGCAGTACCTGGAGGAACTCGGCATCAAGGTCCACTATCTGCACTCCGAAGTGGAAACGCTCGAACGGGTGGGCATCCTGCGCGACCTGCGCCTGGGCGTGTTCGACGTGGTGGTGGGCATCAACCTGCTGCGCGAAGGCCTCGACTTGCCGGAGGTCTCGCTGGTGGCCATTCTGGATGCGGATAAGGAGGGCTTCCTGCGTTCCGATACAGCCCTCATCCAGACGATTGGCCGCGCCGCCCGTCACGTCAACGGACGGGTGCTCATGTACGCCGACCGGATGACCGATTCGATGAAACGCGCCATCGAAGAGACCAACCGCCGCCGCGCCAAGCAGTTGAAATACAACCAGGAGCATGGGATTGTGCCGGTCAGCATCCATAAGGCCATCCGCGACCTGACCGACCAGATGGCCCCGGCCGCCGTGGCTGAGATGCGCGGCGAATACAAGGCTGGCAGGCGCAAGGAAGTGACCTCCCGCACCGAACTCCAACGGCTCGTTGCTGAACTGGAAAAGCAGATGAAAGAAGCGGCAAAGAATCTGGAATTCGAGCGCGCCGCTGCCCTGCGCGACGAGATGTACGAACTCAAAGCCATTCTCGCCGAGGATGAAAGCCTCAAGCCGTGGGAGCGGATCAAGTTGTTGAGTGGGGAAGAGTAAGAGCAGTTGTCAGTTTTCAGTCGTCAGTGGTCAGAAAAGAAGACTTCCGTAGTCTTTTGGGCTGCGGAAGTCTTTTGATAAATTTGCCATCCTGGTCTCGCCAAAGTACTTTAAAACTCACCTCAGCGATGAGCGAAGATAAACAACAGTCTCTCCAAACCTCAGGTTCCTTTACCGAATCTTTACTTGGGTTTGTTACAATAACCATGATTCTTCCCTTGAGTCTCCTATGCCCAAAATCCTCGTCGTGGATGATGAACCCAGTATCCTCAATTTGGTGACCTCGTACCTGAAAGCCGAAGGTTACGAGGTCTTCACCGCGTCCGATGGCCTTGCGGCCCTCAAAGCGGCCAAAGCCTTCAGGCCAGACATGATCGTCCTCGACATCATGCTCCCTGGCCTGGATGGGTTGGAAGTGCTCTCCCGCCTGCGCCGGGAATCGGACGTGTACGTCATCCTGCTCACCGCCCGCACCGAGGAAACGGACAAAATCATCGGCCTGTCGGTTGGCGCAGATGATTACGTCACCAAGCCGTTCAGCCCGCGCGAACTGACAGCGCGCGTCAAGGCTGCCCTGCGCCGCCTCCAGGCAGGAGCTGGTGCCGGGTCCGGGAAGGGCGTGCTGGCCTTCCAGCATGTGATCATTGATGCTGATGCGCGGCAGGTCACCGTGGACGGCAAACCGGTCACCTTGACCGCTATCGAATTCGACTTGTTGCTGGCCCTGGCGGAAAATCGCGGCCGGGTGCTCACCCGCGAGCAGTTGCTCGAAAAGGTCTGGGGCTACGATTACTACGGCGATACTCGTGTGGTGGATGTCCACCTCGGCCATGTGCGCCAGAAACTCGGTGTGAATGTGATTGCCACCGTGCGCGGCGTCGGTTACCGTTTTGAAGATGAGGCAGCATGAAACTCAACCTGGGTACCAAACTCTTTCTCTCCTATCTCCTCGTTTTGCTGGTGGGTGCTGTCGTCCTGGTTGCAGTAGCCCAGGTGAGTTTGCCGGGGGCCTATGGGCGTCACATGGGAGGAATGGACGAAACCATGTCAGGGCCAATGATGCAAGGTGGTCATGGCCCATTTATGTCAGAGAAAACCTCTTTTGCCAGTTTCCGCGCTGGCTTCTTCGAGGCCCTGGCCTGGGCGGCGCTGGCAGCGCTGGGTGTGGCGCTCCTCGTCAGTTTGTTCGTCAGCCGCAGCCTGGTCGCCCCGCTCAAGGAGATGACCCGCGCCAGCCGACGGATGGCCGAAGGACATTACAACGAACGTGTTCGCAGCGGTCGAGGTGACGAACTCGGTCAACTGGCAGAAAGTTTCAATACGCTGGCTGAAAAACTGGAGCAGGTCGAGACAATGCGCCGCCGTCTCATCGGTGACGTGGCCCATGAGATGCGCACCCCTCTGACAGCCATCAAAGGCTCAATGGAAGGACTGGTGGATGGCATCCTGCCTGCTTCGCCGGAGACGTTTGAGCAGGTGGCTGCGGAGACCGAACGCCTGAGCCGGCTGGTGGATGACTTGCAGGAACTCTCACGGGTCGAGTCGGGAGCGTTCACGCTCGACCTGCAGCCTGTGTCCCTGCCCGACCTGGCAGAAACAGCCCGTCGGCGTTTGTCTGCTCCCTACGCAGCCAAAGGCGTGTCCCTGACCCTCGACCTGCCTCCCGACCTTCCCCCCGTTCGCGCCGACACTGACCGCCTGCTCCAGGTGCTGACCAACCTGTTGGGGAATGCCCTGCAATACACCCCCACGGGCGGACGCGTGACCCTCTCGGCCGAGAAACGCAGCCGAGAGGTCCTGATTCGTGTCACGGATACTGGCATCGGCATTCCGGCCGAGCATTTGCCGCATATTTTCGACCGCTTCTACCGGGTGGATCGATCCCGCTCACGGCAGTCAGGTGGTGGGTCGGGCATCGGGCTGACCATTTGTAAACATCTCGTTGAAGCGCATGGCGGGCGGATTTGGGCCGAGAGCGCCGGCGAGGGGCAGGGGAGCACCTTTTTCTTCACATTGCCGGTGGGGTAAGCAGTGGACTCACTTTTAGAAAATCTTTTTTGTGCCTTTGCAGAATCTTTACACTCCTGCGGTATCCTGAGAGCAACAAATTCACACAAGGAGTGAAACGATGAAAAAACTAACCCTCTCAATTTTGCTTGCTCTGCTGGCAATTGCTGCTATTGCTGGTACCGTTGCTGCGCAAGGAAATCCGCCTTCTCGCGAAGGTCGTGGCTTGCTGCACGATTACATCGAACAGGCCCTGGCGGATAAACTGGGCTTGACTCTGGAAGAAGTGGAAGCCCAGTTCAATGCCGGGCAAACCCTGTGGCAAATCGCCCTGGCCAATGGCATCGCCGAAGAAGATTTGCCGGCTTTTATGCAGGAAGTCTTCCAGACCGCGCTGAAGGCGGCAGTCGCTGATGGCGTCATCACCCAGGCCCAGGCCGATTGGATGCTCCAGCGCATGGCGCAACGCGGTTACGGCAGTGGCATTTGTCCGCATGGCGGAACCCGTCCGCAGGATGGGACAGGCTTCGGGTTCGGGCGCGGCATGGGGATGCACCGCGGCGGATTCTGGCAGAACAATAACCCATAATCTTCATCTTATTCAACAGACGCGGGGCAGATGGATCATCTGCCCCGTTGTCGTTTGTCATGACAATTGTCACATCCTGGAGCAGCCTTATTGACTAGACAAGTTTACCGAAGTAGAATAAGGGCGATTTTTCCCCAGGAATTCTCTCATGCCCTGCTATCGTTTCCTTGTTCGCTTCCATCGCACCGATAACCCGCGCGCTGTCGGCTTGCTGG
>Ga0209227_1000487_pt1 | contig 34251 bp, 27 predicted proteins | sample YNPBryantNP2012_FD_185815 | JGI IMG/M metagenome (GOLD analysis project Ga0209227, IMG submission 185815) | Anoxygenic and chlorotrophic microbial mat microbial communities from Yellowstone National Park, USA - YNP Bryant NP 2012 (SPAdes)... ...
CCCCAGCCCTCCCCCCGCTGGGGGGAGGGAGTCCGGCTCCTCCCCCCAGCGGGGGAGGTTAGGAGGGGGGGGCAGCGCCGCATGCGCGTAGGTGAGCAGCCTATTTTCACGTTAGGTGACTGCCCCCTCCTCAGCCCTCCCCCGCCGGGAGCGGAAGTGCGGCTCCTCCCCCCAGCGGGGGGAGGTTGGGAGGGGGCTGAAGCGCCGCATGCGCTTATGTGACAGGAGCTATGCGGTCGCCTTCCGGCGGGGAGGGGTGGAGGGCCGCGCCCCCCGGCAACCACACGGCGCGCCTCACCGCTCGACGGTAATCGTCGCCACCTCGATGGCGCCTTCGGGCAGCGGCGCGCCGTTGACCGTCACCGGGGGCCGCGCGCCGCTGTTCGGGTCGTACATCCCCACGATGACGCGGTATGCGCCCGGCGCCATGGTCGGCGGCAGATAGACGTCGTTGTGGTCCACCACCAGACTTCCGGCGCGCCACGCGCTGGTCGGATAGCGGCCCTGCCAGGGCGGAGCGTCGCGCTGGGTCGGGCGACGGCCCTCGGCGTCCACCAGGTGGATGAAGATGGAGTAATCGGTCGCGAACGGGCCTTCAACTTCCCAGAAGGTGCGCAGGCCCAGCACCCCGCCCGGGGCGAAGGTGGTGGCGGGCACAAGCATCGGCGGTTGCCCGTCCCCCGAAGGGTCGCCGATGGTCACGCCGCGCAGCCGCGCCGCGCCGATGCGGACGTCGTCGTTCAGGGGCTGCCGCGCGTCGCCGGGGCCGAGGCCGGTGGCAAAGACCAGGATATGCGGCCCCAGCATCTCTTCGCGCCGCACGCGCGGCCCGAACTCGGCGACGGTGGCTGGCAGCAGCGGCGCGTAAGCCGGCGGAACGGCGATCTGTCCCCAGCTATGCGAGGTGGCGATCAGGTAGGCGAAGCCCTGGGCGCGGTACCAGGCCAGGTCGTGCCCGGCCAGACGCGGCACGTAGCTCCAGCGCGGCTCGGTAGGGCTGGGCACAGGGGGCAACTCGGCGGCGAGACGCGCGCCGGAAGGCACATGGGCGTCGATCCAGTTCAGCAGTTGCCGGCGGCTGTCACCGGCGGCCTGGCGGCTCACCTCGGCGGCCGAGCGCAGCGCCGGCGGCATCACCAGCGCCAGGACCAGGGCCGCCAGGGCCAACCACCGCGCCGTCGCGGCGCGCGGGGCCAGCAGGCGCGGCAGTTCAACCGCCGCTACCCCCGCCGGGAGCGCGCAGGCCACCAGCAGGGGCAGCATGTTCTGCATGAAATGGGTTGGCCGCGACAGGTGCAGCAACAGCGAGGGCGCCGCGAAGCCGAGCCAGACCCCCAGCACCGCCGGGCGGCGCCAGGCCAGGATCAGCAGGCCCGCCAGCGCGATCAGGCAGGCCAGGAGGCCCAGCCCGTCCCCCAGGAAGAACTCAATGTACCCTCCCACGTTCCATGCGCCGCGGTAGTGGCCATTGCCGCCGCCGTAATTGCCCCACTGCTCAACGATCCCCCGCCATACCTGCTCCCACCGCAACAGCGCGTAGGGCGTGCCCGCGACAAAGGTCGCCATCGCCGTCAGACCCGCCGCCAGCAAGCGCGCTGCCTCGCGGCCCGCGCCGCGCCATCCGGCCCCGCGCCCGTCCCAGGCGCGCAGGGCCGCCGCGGCCACGATGGCCCCTGCCACAACACCGGCGTTGTACTTCGTTGAAGCCGCCAGACCGGCAAAGGCCCCCGCCGTCAGATAGGCCCGCCAGGTGCCCTCGCGCAGAGCCAGCAGCGCCGCTCCCAGCGCCAGGGTGGCCAGCAGCGTCGCCAGGGCGTCGGTGGTGGCCCATTGCGAGAAGCGTAGATGCAACGGCAGGAGCGCGACCAGCAACGCCCCGACCAGCCCCGCCCCCGCGCTCCAGCCCCGCGCGCCCAGAGCATACGCCGCCAGCGCCGTCAGCGCCCCGACCAGAGCCGTGAGCAGCCGCGCCGCCAGAAAGAACTCCGGCACCGTGGTGACGACATGGGTCGTGATCAACATCTCGTGGATGGGGGCGTAGACCCCCGCGGCCCGCCCCCAGAGGTAGCGGGCCTGGATCACGGCCAGCAGCAGATAGGTGTGCAGCGAAGGCTTCCAGAAGAGTTGCTGGTTGGGATCACCCGTGCGCAGCATGGTGAGCGCCTGGTCGAGATGCACCGGCTCATCGGGATGATCCACGAACGGCAGGGTCTGGCCGATGGTAGCGGCGCGCAGCAGCAGGGCGCCCAGCCCCAGACCCGTCAGCGCGAGCCAGAGCAACCAGGGGCGTCCGGCAACGCGAGCGCGTTCCTTGCCGGACGCAGCGATATCGGTGAGCGCGATCTTTTTCATCATACCCCTGCCCCTGGGAGGGTTCACAGGTACCGTTGGGAAGGTCGCGGAGCCGCGCCGCAACCGCCTTCGTTTCCACCCACGGCGAGCGCGCCCCTGGCGAAGCCAGGCGCCTGGCCGGAGGCCTCCAGGGTCCGGGAGGGCAACGGCCGCTCAGGAACGCTCGTTCCGCATTGGTCTAGCGGCAATGCGGTTCAAATAAGATGATCACCGCCTCTCCAGCCCTCCCCCTGAGGGCGGGAGCGCGGCGCCTCCCCCCAGCGGGGGGAGGTTGGGAGGGGGGCTGAAGCGCCGCATGCGCTTATCTGACAGGACGTACGCGGTGGAGGTATGCGGGGAGGCGAAGCCTCCCCGCATACCCCTGTTCCCGCCCGCGGCGGCCAGGCGGCCTGGCGCAACACCCACGACCCTCCCGCCGCGGGCAGGCACCAACCGGTTGGTGGAGGGCCTGCGGCCCTCCACTCCTCCCCGCCGGAAGGCGACCGCGTAACTCCTGTTATCTGAACGGTATGAGTTCTAGATGAGGGTGGCGCAACCAGCTTTCCTCCTGCCCTTCCCCGATGGTACCACGAATGTCCGTGGCCCATTGTGAACGAGAGTGGTATGCTGGCATTGGGTCCACGCCGCGCGGCGTTACGCTGGTTGCAGCGACGTGGTATGATAGCGCGCGCCGCAATGACCAGCGGCGCGCTCGACAGGAGCAAGCTATGGGGTCCCAACGAATCGCACGTCGTATTCGCGCGGTGCCGCCCTCGGGTATCCGGCGCTTCTTCGATATCGCAGCCAGTATGCCCGACGTGATCTCGCTGGGGGTCGGCGAGCCTGACGCGATGACCCCTGCCGAGATTCGCGCAGCGGGCCAGCGCTCGATCGACCAGACCACCGCCTACACCTCGAATTCGGGTCTGCTGGAGTTGCGGGTCACCCTGGCCGCGCATCTCAACCGGCTCTACGGCGCCGACTACGACCCCGAAGACGAACTGCTGATGACCGTGGGCGCCAGCGAGGCCATGCTGATCGCCGCCCTTGCCGTGCTCGATCCGGATGACGAGGTGCTCGTGCCGGAGCCGTGCTTCGTCGCCTACCCGGCCGCTGTGTTGTTCGCCGACGCGAAGCCGGTATACGTGCCGACGTGCGTGGAGGACAGCTTTCAAGTAAGCGGTGCGGCCCTGGAGGCTGCGATCACCCCGCGCACAAAAGCCATCGTGATTGGTTATCCCAATAACCCGACCGGCGCGGTGCTTTCGCGGGAGCGCATGCTCGAAGTCGCCGCCGTTGCCGAACGGCACGATCTGCTGGTCATCTCGGACGAGATCTACGATCGCCTGGTCTACGGCGTCGAGCACACATGTTTCGCCGCGCTCCCCGGCATGCGCGAGCGCACCATCCTGATTGGCGGGTTTTCCAAGGCTTATGCAATGACCGGCTGGCGGCTAGGCTGGCTGGCCGCTTCCGCAGAGATCACCGCCGCGGCCCGCAAGGTACACCAGTACGCCATCATGTCCGCGCCGACCATGAGCCAGTACGCGGGGTTGGCGGCCCTGCGCTTCGGCGAAGCGAGCGTGCGCGCCATGCGCGACGAGTACGACCGGCGGCGCCGGATCATCGTCGGCGGGCTGCGACAGATCGGCCTGCCGACCTTTGAGCCGCGGGGCGCCTTCTACGCCTTTCCCTCCATCGGGCATCTGGGAATGAGCAGCGAGGAGTTTTGTGAGCGCCTTCTGACCGAAGAGCGGGTCGCGGTGATCCCCGGCGATGCCTTCGGCCCCAGTGGCGCCGGCTACGTGCGTGTCTGCTATGCGGCATCCCTTGACAAGATTGAAGCGGCGCTTGAGCGCATCGAACGCTTGGTGCGCCGCGTGACCTGACGTGAACATACGCCCTCGGCGAGGGGGGTGGGGAAACCGGGTTCCCCCACGCCCCCGCCCGCGGGAGGACCTGGCTCTCACGCAGGGGTACGGGGAAACCCGGTTTCCCCATCCTCTCACCCGGTGGAAGGGTCTGGGAGGGCTGCGCCCTCCCAGGAACATTTTTCATCCCGTTAGTGCGTGGCGTAGCCCCATGGACAACTGAGATGAAGCGAAGGAGGAACCGGACCATGCCCGTAGAATTGAGCAATCCGCCAGACCTGGCAGAAGGCCAGCCGCAGCCCACGGTTGTTGACGGTGAGCTTCGCTGCGCCCTCACCGGGGTGCCGGTCAGCCCCGACGAGGCGTACTGGGCGCCGCCGCTCATCACCACGCGCCAGTTGATCGAGACCGTGCTCAAGACCCTGTTTACCGCGCCGGGCGCCCTCGGGCAGGTGTTGTTCGGCGAACTGCCGAACGTGCCCTACGCGCCCGCCGCGCGCGAGCAACTTGCCGCCCGGCGCACGGTTGAGCAGTTGAAGCTGCTTGGTTTGATCCTGCTGCTGGGCGCGCTGATGGTGGTGCCGATCGTGCTGCTCTCGTCGTGAGGCGACGTACGTGTTCACATGGCTCCTGGGAGCGCGGGCATCTTGCCCGCGTAGGGGCGACGAGGGCGGGATGCCCGCGCGCCCAGGAGCGTGGGTTACCCCCAGGTGTGCACCGTTACCCCGACAGCTTGATCGGCCATAGAATCAAGAAGCTCACGATCGATCGTGAGCTTCTTGCGTGTGGCGGACCCGACGGGATTCGAACCCGCGATCTCAGCCTTGACAGGGCTGCATGTTAACCGCTACACCACGGGTCCCTCTGGTGACCCCAGCGGGATTCGAACCCGCGATCTCCACCTTGAGAGGGTGGCGTCCTAGGCCGCTAGACGATGGGGCCACGACCGCAGCGCCTTTGTGAGTATACCATACGTCGTAAGGGAATGCAAATGCGTCTAACGTGAACGTACGCCTTCGGCGAGGGGGGTGGGGAAACCCGGTTTCCCCATACCCCCCAACCGGTGGGAGGGTTTAGGAGGGCGACGCCCTCCCAGGAAGGATGTTCATCCCATCGGTGTGCGGCGCGAGCCGCATGGACGGCTGATGATGCACTAGTAGCGACGCAACATATCGGCGAGGCGATGGCGCAGCCCGCGCTGCTGCCAGTTTACGCGCCAGAGCAGGCGCTGAACCATCTGGGCGTCGTAGGCCTGGCGGGCATTGTGCCAGGCATCGAACGGATCAAACAGCCCGCGTCCTTCTTCGTCGAAGCTATTGGCGACGTAGGGAAGCACGGTGCCATTGAGATCGCGGGGGATGCTTGCCCCGCCTTCGACCAGGAGGCGCACCACCTCGGCTGAGGGGCCGAGCCGACGCATCCGAGCGGGGCCAAGAATAGCGGCGAGCCGCGCGCGGGCCTGGCGCGGATCGCGACAGATGGCGCGCAGCATCACCCGTTGCAGGCCCACAGGCGGCAAGGGGAGCGCGGAGAGCGCGGGCGCGCGCCGCAGATCTGGACCGAACGCTATCTGGCCGGCGTGTTGGAACACGTCCAGTTCGAGGGGGGGAGCGCCGCGCGGAGCGTGCATCGTCGCCGTGACAAAGCAATTCGGCGGCAACAGCGGCTGTTCTGCTGCGGGGATACCGGGAAGGGCAAGGCGGCGTTCTCCGTGGCGGCCAGGACGCACCAGCCGGTTGAGGTACAGATCAAGTTCGTCGGCGGTCAGGCCCTTGAGAAGCACCAGATAGACCTTGCCGCTATTCTCGGGGGCGGCCGCCTCGTGGAGCGTCTCAAGATACTGGCTGACGCCGAAGCGCTCGTGAATGCCACGGTAGTAACTGCTCTGGCTGGAGCGCCGCGCCCAGCGATCCGAGCCGATCGTGATCGCCTGCCCACTCTCGTGCCCGACCAGCGCCGCGGCGAAGCCGGCGGCGAGGGCGGTCCTGCCGGCGCCCTCGCGCCCGGTAAGCACGACGAAGGGGTTGGTCTTGAGCGAGACGTAATAGTTGATCAGCAGGGATCGGGGAAAGTAATCGCCGAGGGCGGTAACCAGATGGCGCACCAGGCGCTGCTCGCCGCCACCGGCCAGTTGAGCGCGATAAGCGGGCAGACTTGCCCAGGGACGCGGATTTCCTGTCACGTGGCCTCCATTGGCCGTGCCGGCGGCGTCGTTGCCGGCGGCAGTGGAGTTATAGGCGATCATAGAGCCTTCCACTTGTAAGGTTCGCCGGCTACGTCGCCAGCGCCTGGATCAGTCTTCGCATGGACGGCACACCCCCACCGGGGGCTATGCCGTTCGCGCGCTGCAGCACCCCCCGCCGCAGCAGCCGCCACCCGATGCGGGTGCCGGAGCCTCGCTCAGCGCCGCGCTGCCACGTGTCGCCGTGGCGAAGAGTGACAGGCGTCGCTGGATCTGGACGCTCTGGCACGTAGGGCAGGTTATATCGGCGTCGTCCTGGTCCATTCGGCGCAGGCGGTCGAAGCGGCATTCACAATCAAGACACCGGTACTCGTACATCGGCATGGTGCTACCTCGATGCTGACGGGAGAGAAACAGGCATGTTCACACGCGCCAATTATACCATGGCGGCACGACTGCCGACTACATGGCTTTCCAGGGGTACCTGTGCACACCTGGGGCACCCAACGCGCCTGCGAGCAAGGGCGTTTCGTCCCCGTCGCTTCTCCGCGGGCAAGATGCCCGCGCTCCCAGGAGAAATGTGAACACTTACTTCCAGGGTACCTGTGCACACCTGGGTAACACCCGTGCCTGGGCGTGCGGGCATCCCGCCCTCGTCGCCCCTACGCGGGCAAGCCACCCGCGCTCCCGGGAGCAAGGTGAACACGTTCCAGGAATCGGGCCGGGGCGTGGGGACATCTGGTGTTCCCACCTCTTGCATCTCAACGGGAGGCTAATAACCGTACTTCGCCCAGAAGGCCTGATCGTGTTCTTTGGCGGCACGCTCGATGAGCTTCTCGCTGATCATGTTCAGACGCACCAGAATCTGCCCCAGGCTGAGGCGCTGGTTCTTCTGGTCGAGGCGGAGTTGTTCCGCCAGAGCCAGCTCGAGTTGCTGTGGCGTGATGTAGTTCTGTTCCACCAGATACTCACCGAGCACCTGTGGAGCGATGCGGAGCCGGCTGCGTTCTTGCTGTTGAATAATCAACGCGCGGGCAAGTTTGCCAGGGGTGATCATTCCCTGACGGAGCAGCAGTTGCCCGAGCCGCCGGTCCGTGGTAATAGGGGTGCCAGTGTGTTGAGATTTGAGAACCTCGCGCAGTTCTGCTGGCGAAATCTCGCCCATCGAAACGAGGATCTCTCCCAACAGGCGCGCCCGCGGCTGTTCATGGAAATGCGAGGTCTTGACATCTGAGAGCAGACGCAGGGTGCGAATCTCGTTGAGCCGGCTCATAGCCGCCCGATTGTCGGGTTCGACTGCCAGCACGGCTTCGAGGTAGGCGATTTGCAGGTCTTCATGTTCTGGAGCCAGCACCGCCGCGCGTTCCAGACAGTCACGCCGCTGGCGCAGATCGGTTACCAACTCGCTCAGCGCCAGCCAGGCGTCGAGACACTGGTAGCCTTCGAGCAGATGCGCCCGCAGCGCCGCCAGATTGTTCCGGTTGGCAGCGACAACCGGGCAAGGGTAAGGGCACCGTTTCATCGGGACAGTTCCTCGCCATTGACCAGCAACTCGCTTAGAGAACAAAAGATAGGATTCTTATTATACTACGTTATGCAAATCAGCCATCCATGCGGCTCGCGCCGCGCACCGACGGGATGAACATACTTCTTGGGAGGGCGCAGCCCTCCCACACCCTCCTGCGGGCGGGCTGCGCCCTCACTGGGGGGCGGGAACCCGGCTCCTCCCCCCAGCGGGGGGAGGCCGGGAGGGGGGCTGAACGCGGCGCACGATGGTCACCTCAGTCGTCCATGCGGCTCCGCCGCACAACGCCGCGATGCACATACGGTTGTTCCTGGGAGGGCGCAGCCCTCCCAGACCCTCCCGCGGGTGGGGGCATGGGGAAACCCGGTTTCCCCACACCCCTCTTCGAGAGCCTATGTTCACGTTAGTGGATGGGATGGCGGCCGCCTGGCGCCAGATGGAGGGGTGAGGAGAAACCGGGCTTCTCTCACCCCTCCCACGCGCAGCGATAGATGGTCAGCGGCGAGGGATAACGCGGATCGGGGAACTCGGCCACCGCTACGCAACGGGCCGCCAGTTCCGGGTCGGTGCCAACGAGGGGCATGGCGGCTTCCTGGTTGACCAGATACTCGGGTTGGTAGGCGGCGATGGCCTGGCGCGCCGCCGCGTCGTAGCTTCCGCCCGCCTCGAAGACCCCGGCCACGTCGGGCTGGATCAGCCCCGCAAAGTCCACCATCGGGCGGCCACTGTGATAGCCGATAATGCCGACTTCGACGGTGCCAACGCGGGCCGCGGGGGCGGTATTGGCGGCCAGCCATTGACCGGCGGCGCGGTAGAGCGGCAGGCGGGGATCGGGATGGGTTGCCATCCAGGCCAGCGCCAGAACCTGGGCCGCCAGCGCCAGGCTAACCAGCATGGCCATGAAGATGGCGCCAGCGGCCCGCGTCCCCCGCCACGGGCCCGACCAGGCCGCCAGGGCCTCGGCGCCCAGAGCCGCGGCGGTGATCAGTGCCAGGGCCGCCGGGCCGTAGTACCAGAAGTAGGCGGTGACCCCCAGCAGGCTATAAGCCAGGGTGTGCAGGCCGCCCCATGCCAGTGGCAGGAGCAATGGTCCCCGGCGCCATACCCCCGTAACCAGCCCCGCGGGCGCCAGGCCCAGCAGCGGCCAGAACAGAGGACGCCGGGCCAGACCGGCGAGTTGCTGGCCCAGGCCCGTCAGGTAGCTGCGGCTGCCGGGGATGCGCGCCTGGCTGCGTTTGACGCCGAGCGTCGCCGGCACCGGTGAGCCGAAATACATCCAGGCCCCGCCGACGAAGGGCAGGATGATGAGCGCATAGGCCCCGCCGAAGCGCAACAGGGGATAGATGTTCCCGCTGATTGGCCCATGCGCCGGGGCGCCTGAAGCCTTTTCCCTGCCGGCAGGCCGGTTGCCCGCCGGTGTGCTTGCCTCGTTGTCGGGGAAAGGGGAACGCTTCCAGGGCGGTTCCCTGAGCAGCAGGGCGGTCCCTCCGACAACCGCGGCCAGGGCGGCATCAGCGCGCGTCAGCGTGGCGATGGCCAGGAGCGACCCCGCCACGGCAGGACGCCTCGTCGCCAGCGCGACGAAGCCCCACAGGGTCAGGGCCATGAAGAAGGTCGTCTCCGCGCCCAGGGTCAGCGCCAGGTGCGGGCTGAGCGGGTAGAGCATGGCTGCCACCCCACCCGCAACCGGCATTCCCGCCAGGTGCCCCAACCGCCACAACGCCAGGGCGCCCGCGCCGAGGCTGACGCAGCCGATCAGGTTGCTGATCAGCGGCACGTCCAACCCCAGGGTGGCGAAGGGCGCCAGCAGCAGCGCGTAGAGCGGGGCGGTGGTGCTCAGAACGCGCTCGCCGGGGTTGTAGACGAACCCCTGGCCGGCCGCCAGGTTCGCCGCGTACCGGTAGGTGATGTAGGGGTCGTCGAACCCGTAGCCGTGGAAAACGGCGAACAGGAAGGCTGGCACGATCAACGACCAGCCGAGGATCAGCCGGTCGGCCCGGCGCAGGGCCGCAGCGGCGGGCGCGGGCGCCGGGTTGGTGGAGGGAACAGGCGCGGAGACGCCGCGGTGACGGGGTTTCATCTCCACACCTCCATACCTCCACGACCCTACACCGGATGCAGTCCTGGAAACTCCAACCCCGCGGTTTCATCGAGGCCGAGCATCAGGTTCATGCATTGTACCGCGCTTCCGGCGGCGCCTTTCATCAGATTGTCAAGCGCGCAGATGCTCACCACCCGCCCCGTGGAGGCATCGAGGGCGAAGCCGATGTCGGCGTAGTTGCTGCCGGCAAGGATCTTCGGCTCGGGGAAGCGATAGATCCCCTGCCGCTCCTTGACAATACGCACGAATGGCTCATCGCGGGCAAAGGCGCGGTACGCCTGCCACAGATCTTTCTCCGTCACCGGGCGGGCCGTGAAGACGTGCGCCGTTGCCAGGGCGCCCCGCACCAGTTCGACCGAGGTGATCGACATGTGGACGTTGCGCAACCCTGTCACCTGCTCGACTTCCGCAGTGTGGCGATGGCCCACCGGAGCAAAGGAGCGCACCGCCCCTGCCCGCTCGGGGTGGTGACTGCTCTCCGAGGCGCTCGCCCCGCCTTCCGACGAGCCGACCTTGACCTCAACGATCACCGGCCGGTGCGGGTCCACCAGTTCCGCTCGCACCAGCGGCAGCAGGGCCAGGTTGGTGGCCGTGGCATTGCAACCCACCCCGCTGGCGTAGCGCGCCTCGCGCAGGGCCGCGCGGCTAACTTCGGGCAGCCCGTACACGAAGCGCTCGAGCCACCCCGGGGCGGGGTGCTCCTCGCCGTACCAGCGGGCGTAGGTCGCCGGGTCGCGCAGCCGGAAGTCGGCGGAACAGTCGATGATCCGCCCGGCTAACCCTTCGTAGCGCGCGAAGCTGCGCGCCGCCTCGCCGTGGGGCAGGGCCAGGAACAGCACGTCGCACGGTGCCAGCCGGTCAGGGTGCACGAACTGCAGGCTCGTCCGCCCCCGCAGATTGGGGTGCACCTGGTAGAGGTAGCGCCCGGCATTGTGCCCACTGGTGGCCTGCGCCACTTCTACCGCGGGGTGCCATAGCAGGAGCCGCAGCAGTTCGCCCCCGACGTAGCCGCTGGCGCCCACGACAGAAACCCGGATGCTCATAGTCCTCCTGTGGAGGTGGGAGGGGTGGAAGGGTGACAATCCGCTCCCGCCACCTCGTCACCCCTTGCGGCCCACTTCCAGCACATAATCAATGATCCGCGCCGGGATGTTCACGCCGGTGGTCTCGATCGAGTTGCGGAACTCCATGGTGTAGTTGACCTCATTCACCAGCATGCGCCCGTCGCGGGTCTCGAGCAGATCAATCGCCACCACCCCGCCGCCCACGGCATGGGCCGCGCGAATGCTCAGGTCGGCCAGTTCTGGCGTGATGGGACAGTTGCTGGCGATGCCGCCGCGGGCGGTGTTGGTGATCCAGTGCTCGCTGGTGCGGTAGATCGCGGCGATGCACTCGTCGCCGATGACAAACGCGCGAATATCGCGACCGGGCTTGTCAATGTACTCCTGGATGTAGAAAATCGAGTGCTGGTAGTTGCCGAGCACATCGCGATGTTCGAGAATGGCCTCGGCGGCGTCGCGGTCGTTGATCTTGCTGACCATGCGCCCCCAGGAGCCGATCACCGGCTTGAGCACGACCGGGTAGCCGAGTTGCTCCATCGCTTCGAGGGCGCTCTCCGGGGTAAAGGCCAGCAGGCAGCGCGGCGTAGGCACCTCGGCATGCACCAGGGCCTGGGTGGTGAGGAACTTGTCGCCGCAGGTCAGCGCCACGTGATAGCTGTTCACCGTCGGCACGCCGGCATCGTTCATGATCTTCAGCATATACAGCGCCCGGCTGTGCTGGATCGAACGCTCCAGCACCACGTCGAAGGGATATTCGCGCTGGTGCAGGTTAAAGATCTGCTCGCGGTCGTCGATCTTCTCATACTCGAGACCACGACGCTCCAGTTCCGTAAAGAGCAGTTTCTCCTCGGCGCGGATGCGCGAGCAGAGAACACCGATACGCATAGGTTGCTCCTCTATTCGCCCCAGTCCTCCTCGACCTCGGGGGCCAGGGCCAGGGTGGGCGGGTTCAGACTGATCACTTCCAGTTCGGCTCCACATTCGGGGCAAACGATGATCTCGCTTTCCATGGTGTCGTCGGGCAAGGTGATTTCGGCGCCGCATTCGGGACAGGTGGCGATCATACCGGAAACTCCTTTCGTTCGAGGTCTCTGGAGAGGCGGGGGGAGGCGCAGCCTCCCCCCGCCTCTCCCGTTTCCACCCGCGGCGGCGGGATCGTCCTGGCTGCGCCAGGGCGTGTGCCCGCCGCCGGCGGAACAGAGGGGGGCGGGGGCAACCTGATTTCCCCGTGCCCCTGCGCGCCGGCAGGCTTCGGGAGGGGGCAAGCTCTCCCAGGAACAACTAAAGTCGCGCCAGCACCGACTCCGCAACATCGCTCGTCTTCGCCGTGCCGCCCAGGTCGGGCGTGCGGGGGCCATCGCGCAGCACGCCAGCGATGGCGGCCCGCAGGCGCGCCGCGGGCAGGCTCAGGCCGCGCCATTCTAGCAGCATGGCCACACAGGTGATCGCCGCCAGGGGGTTCGCGGTGCCCTGTCCGGCGATATCTGGCGCCGCGCCGTGCACCGGTTCAAACAGGGCCTGTGCGTCACCCAGATTGGCCGAGGCGGCCAGTCCCAACCCGCCGCCGTGAATGCAGGCCACATCGGAGAGAATGTCGCCGAACATATTGGTGGTGACCAGCACATCGAACCGTTCGGGCGTCTGGGCCAGGCGCATCGCTGCCACGTCCACCAGCATCTCCTCCACCACGACCTCGGGGTATGCGCGGGCCGCCGCCAGCACCGTCTCGCGGAACAGGCCATCACTGACGCGGAGGACATTGGCCTTGTGGGCCACCGTCACCCGCGGGGGCCGCCCGGTATCGGCGGCGCGGCGGCAGGCCAGGTCGAAGGCGGCACGGGCGATGCGGGCGCTGGCCCGCCGGGTGATCACCCGCTCGGCGATGGCCGTGGCGCCATCATCCTCCAGACGCTCGCGCCCGAGGTAGAGGTCTTCGGTGTTCTCACGAACAATGACCAGATCGACCGGCTTCCCCAGGCCGGTTCCGCTGACCGGGCGGATGTTCGCGTAGAGGTCGAGTTCCCGGCGCAATTGCACGATGGGGCTGCGGTAGCCGGGCACGGCATGGCTGGGCGAGGCAACCGCGCCGAAGAGGATGGCATCGGCTGCCCGCGCCGCCGCCAGCGTCGCCGCGGGCAGCGCCACGCCGTGACGCTCGAAGGCGCCCCAACCCGCCTCGGCCTCGGCGATGAGCGCGTCGGGCGCCAGGGCGCGCAGCACCCCCACGGCGGCGCCGATCACCTCCGGGCCGATCCCATCGCCGGGAATGACACAGATACGCATGGCATCGTCCTTGCGTGACTACGGGGAAACCAGGTTTCCCCATCCCCCTGCCTGAGGGGAGAACGGTGCAGCCCAACCCTCCGGGTCGCGCGCCGGGAAAAGCGGGTGTTCCCGGCCCTCCACTTACCCCTCGCCGGGAAAACGCCCGTACATACGATAAAACGGCACGATCCCCCCCGCGGCCCAGACCTCGCGCAGGAAGGCCGGGGGCGGCGGCAACTGGATGGTGCGCCCGTCATCGGTATGGATGCGCCCCCGTTCCAGGTCCAGTTCCACCTCCTGGCCATCGCGCAATTCGCCGGTGAGATCGGCGGTAAAGCACGGGATGCCGAGGTTCAGCGCGTTGCGGAAGAAGATACGGGCGAACAGCGGCGCGATAATCGCGCCGATGCCGACCATGCGCAGCGCCAGGGGCGCGTACTCGCGGGAACTGCCGCAGCCGAAGTTGTTGCCGGCCACGATGATGTCTCCCGGACGCACATTCCCGGCGAAGTCGGGGCGATGTTCAATAAAGGGGTACTTGCGCAGATCGTCCTCGTTCTTGAGCATGTACGGCGCATAGCGCCCTGGAACGATCTGATCGGTATTGATGTCAGCGCCAAATAGCCAGACGCGAGCCATAGGTGTGCTCCGTGTTCCTAACTTGAAAATAAGCTTTCGGAGAGGGGCGTGGGGAAACCGGGTTTCCCCACGCCCCCGCCCGTAGGAGAGTCTGGGGGGCGCAGCCCTCGAGCAGGGGGATGGGGACACCTGGTTTCCCCATCCCCTGCGGATGCGGGCCGGAGGCCCGCGCACCCAGGCCCCGGCCCCTGGGAGGGTTTGGGAGGGCTATGCCCTCCCAAAGACAACCTTTTTCATCCCGTGGGGGCGTGGGGAAACCCGCTTTCCCCACGCCTCGACCCCGCGGGAGAGCCGGAAAAGGAGTTGCGCCTGTCCCGGGCGCAGCGCTCACGGCTCACCGTAGCGCGTGTCAACCACCTCCTGCGGATGGGTGATGTACCCGGTCAGCGCGGTTGCCGCAGCGACTTCCGGCGAGGCCAGGTAGATGTGCGCCTCGGGGCTGCCCATGCGCCCACGGAAGTTGCGATTGCCGGTGAACAGGCAGACCTCGCCGGGGGCAAGCACGCCCATGTGTCGTCCGATGCAGGCGCCGCACCCCGGGGTGCCGATGGTCGCCCCGGCGGCCAGCAGGGTTGCCAGGGTGCCATCCTCGGCAGCGAGTTGCAGCGCCTGGGCGCTGGCCGGCACCACCAGCATGCGCACGCCGCGGGCCAGGCGCCGCCCGCGCAGAATGCGCGCCGCGGCGGCCATGTCCTCATAATGGCCGTTGGTGCAGGTGCCCAGGTAGACCACATCCACCGCCACGCGACCAAGGTCGCGCAGATCGGTCACGTTGTCCACCGTATGCGGCGCGCTGACCTGCGGCTCCAGATCGTCGAGGTCAATGTCAACCACGCGGCTGTAGCGAGCGCCCTCCTCGACGCGCAGCCATTCGGGGACGGTCTGCAACAGCCCGGTGGGCGGCACGATGCCGGCCTTGGCGCCGACCTCGATGGAGAGGGTCGCCAGGGTCATCCGCTCCATGACGCCGAGGAACTCGACCCCGTGCCACTCGACGGCGGCGTAGGTGGCCCCGTCGGCGCGGAGCAGGCGCGCCGCCTTGAGCGCCAGGTCCTTGGCGCTCACTCCGGGGCGAAAGCGGCCCCGCGCGCGCACCAGCACCGTCTCGGGCACGCGGAACCAGGTGCGGCCCGTGGCGGCGGCCAGGGCGATATCGGTGGTGCCCATCCCCGTGCCGAAGGCCCCCACACAGCCGTAGGCGGTCGAGTGGCTGTCGCTGCCCACGATGACCATACCGGGTCGGGCCAGGCCTTCCTCAACCAGCACCGGGTGCGAAATCCCCCGCCCCACGTCGAACAGGTGCGTAATGCCCTGGGCGCGCACCCAGCGCCGCACCTCGGCCTGCTTCTCTGCCGTCTGCACACTGGCGGCCGGGGCCACATGGTCAATCACCACCGCGACGCGCTGCGGATCCCAGACCCGCTCGGCGCCAAGTTCCTCGTGCAACACCCGGATGATGCCCGGTGACAGACTATCGTGCATCATCACCAGGTCCACATTGACCGTTACCACCTCCCCCGCGGACACCGGCCGTCCCGCCGCGCGAGAGAGGATCTGCTCACTGAGGGTCTGTGCCATACTTGCCTCATTGCGCCTGGCAGGGGCCGGGCGATGGGCGCCCGTCACGGCCCCTGCCTGCTCATTGGTGAATACGTTCCCCGACTGGTCCATGTTCACATCAGCCGTCCATGCGGCTCCGCCGCACCCCGACGGGATGACCATACGATTGTTCCTGGGAGGGCGTCGCCCTCCCAGACCCTCCCACCGGGTGGGGGGATGGGGAAACCCGGTTTCCCCATCCCCGTGCGGGGCGGGGGCGTGGGGAAACCCGGTTTCCCCACACCCCTACGTTAGGGGTCATCCACGCGCCTGGGAACGCGGGCGGGACGCCCGCGTTGCGTATCCGAGGGCAAGCCGCCCTCGGTAACCCATGGATTATTCAGCGAACTCGTACAAAATCTCATCCACGGTCGTGCTATCGAGTTCGTGCTCGTCGCCGAGGGCCTTGATGCGCGCGGCAGCCTGGCGGGCCGCCGTCTCGCTCAGGTAGATGCCCAGTTCGCGGGCGCGTTCGGCCACGGCGTGCCAGCCCACCAGGCGATGGGCGACGGCCACGGTGCGGTTGCGCCCGAAGAGGGCCGGGTCGAGAACTTCGTAGCTCCGCGGATCGCGCAGCACGGCTTTGGTATGCAGACCGGCCTTGTGATGAAAGGCGAAGGGACTGGAGATGGGGGCGTCGAAGGGCACCGGCACCCCGACCAGGTCGGCCACCATGCGATCCAGGTCGGGCAGGCGCTCCAGATCGTAGCGCGCCACCAGGGCCGGGTCGAGGGTCGCCAGGCGGGCGATCATGCCGCTGAGAGAGGCAATGCCATTGCGCTCGCCGATGCCCAGCACCGTGACATCAATGTGGGTCGCGCCGGCTTCCAGGGCGCAGAAGGCGTTGGCAATCGCGCACCCGGCATCATTATGGCCGTGGAACTCGATGTCGCAGCCCACTGCCGCGCGCACCCGCGACACCACATCGTACACCTGCCGCGGGGTGGCGATGCCCACCGTATCGGCCAGGCCGATCCGGTGCACGCCCATCGCGGCCACGGCCTGGTACACGCGGAGCAGGGCGGGAAGATCGGTGCGGAAGGTGTCTTCGGCCGAGAAGCGGATCTCGACGTTGTGCTGGCGAAGGTAGCCGATCACGCTCTCGGCCTCGGCGATGATCTGGTCGAGGTCACGGCCGTGACTGGCGCGGCGCAGCGGTTCGGAGGTGGCATAGAGCAGGTTCACCCCCTGGGCACCGCACTCGACGGCCAGGCGCGCGTCGTCGGGATGGCAGCGCACGTGGGTGACGACGCGGGCGCGCAGCCCGCGGCCGGCGATGGTTTCCAGATCGCGGGCGCTCTGGGGCGAGGCGGCAGGCGAGGTCAGTTCGATATACTCGACCCCAACCGCGTCCAGGGCCTCGGCCACAGCCAGGCGCTGGGCGCTGGTAAAACGCGCCGTGGCAAACTGCTCACCCTCGCGCAGGGTCGTGTCGAGCAGAAAGAAGCGCTCAAGCGGCATAGCGATAGAATCCTTCTCTCACCTGGCATGCGCCAAACAGCTCCGGGCGGCAGGAGCGTGGCGTATGGGCCACGCTGGTCGGAACACTGGCGTGCAGTTGCATCGCGCATCTCCGGGGAAACAAAAAACCCGGGGCACCATCTGGTCTGGTGCGCCGGGCCTACACTGCTCCAAGCAGGTCAAGCGGTGCTAACCAGACCATACGTCCGGCTTCTTCGCCCGCTTGACCTGCTTGGAGCAGTGTTGCTGCATATCCTTGCTCATCGCTCCCCTGGTTACGTTGGCGGGAGCATAGCACATTTCGGCGCGGACGTCAAACGGCTGCGCCGCGAAACGCTGTCTTATACCATTTCCTGTTGAACTTTCCGCATTGGTCGGAGTGCCGGATCGCACGGTGACGACCTGCGGGGCAATCCACAATCCAAAATCGGCAATCAACAATGGTATTACTCCCACCTCCGCTCATCCACGAAGCGTTTCGCATCGGCGGGCAGGCCGGGAACCAGTTCGACGCGGCAGTGCAGTTTGAGCGTCTCGTGCAGGGCCGCCTCGACCGCGGCGCTCACCGCGGCGGGGTCGGCGTCGCTCGCCGGCGCCACCCGGCAGATCAGGTCATCGCGGTGGCTCTCGCGCACCACCACGGCCTGATAGGCGGCCACCCCGGCGATGCCGCGCAGCGTCTCGTCAATATGGCGTGGATGCACGAACAGCCCGCGCACCTTGACGCTGTCGCCGCTGCGCCCGAGCCAGCCCACCAGCCGCGGGGTGGGGATGGCCGTCGGCGGGCCAGGCTCCATCACCGCCGAGAGATCGCCCACGGCGAAACGCACCAGGATGTAGTCGCGCCGGAACAACGTCACCACCACCTCGCCCGTCTGTCCGGGGGGCAAGGGTTCACCGCTATTCAGATCGCACACCTGCACCAGGGCGTCGTCGGGCAGATGCCAGCCCTGGCGTTCGGGGCCGTTGTAGCCCAGGTTGCCTGCTTCGGCGGTGCCATAGCCGTCGTAGACCAGAATGCCGTACTGCTCCTCGAAGAGCGTCCGCAGCGAGGGCGGCAGCGGTTCGGCGGCCACGAAGGCCTTCTTGAGCGGCCAGGCCCGCGGATCGTGGCCCAGTTCCACCGCCTTCTCCAGCAGGGCCTTGAGGTAGCTCGGCAGCCCGGCATAGGCAGTGACGCCGAGATCGCGCATGGTCTCGATCTGCTGCTGCTGCGCGCCGATCCCCGCCGGAATCACCGCGCAGCCGACGGCGCGCGCCCCCTCCTCGAACATCACCCCGGCAGGTGTCAGGTGGTAGCCGAAGCAGTTGAGCACAATATCGCCCGGCCCGAAGCCAGCGGCGCGGAAGGCCGGCGCCCAGCGCCACGAGTCCGGCTCGTCTGGTTCGGGATCGTAGATCGGGCCGGGCGACTGGAAGACGCGCCGCAGGCTCGAAAGTGGCACGGTCAGCATCCCGCCGAGACCCGGCCCCTGACGCTGGATCTCGACCAGGTGCTCCTTGCGCAGCACCGGCAGGCGCGCCAGATCCGCGGCGCACTGAATGGCGGCGGGCGTCAACCCCGCGGCGTCCATCCGCTGGCGAAAGGCCGGCGAACGTTCGTAGCCATAGGCGACGATCTCGCGGACCCGCTGGTCAAAACTGGCGTAGAAAGCCTGGAGGTCCATGGCTCCTCATCGTTGACAGGATGGACGCGGTGGAGAGGTCTGGGGAGGCCGCGTCTCCCCGCACGACCCGCTTTCCTGACGTGAACATAAGCCCTCGGCGAGGGGTATGGGGAAACCTGGTTTCCCCATACCCCACCTCCCCCCGCTGGGGGGAGGAGCTGGACTCTCTCCCCCAGCGGGGGAGGGCTGGGGAGGGGGCCGTCACCTTATTTGAAACGTATTGCCCTTAGAGCGGGATCATCCCCGCCCGCAGGAGGGAGAACGCGCGCGCCACCCTCACCCGGTGGAGGGTTCTCGGAAGGCGAAGCCCCTCCGAGCCTTCGCAGGAAGCCGTGTGCGGGGAATGGGGCAAGTGGGTTTCCCCACCCTCAGGACAGCCAGCGCTTACGGCGCTTGTAGTGCTTAACCTCGCGGTAGCTCTTGCGCCCGCCCACCTCATTGAGCCCCAGGTAGAACTCCCGCACGTCGGCGTTATCCTTCAGGTCGGCGGGCGAGCCATCGAGAACGATGCGCCCATTCTCCATGATATACGCATGATCGGCCGAATCAAGGGCCAGACGGGCGTTTTGCTCCACCAGCAGGATGGTCGTGCCCTGCTCCTTGTTGATCCGCCTGATGATGCGGAAGATCTCTTCCACCAGCAAGGGCGCCAACCCGAGCGAAGGTTCATCGAGCATGATCAGGCGGGGGCGGGCCATGAGCGCCCGCCCGATGGCGAGCATCTGCTGTTCGCCGCCGCTGAGGAAGCCCGCCGTCTGATTGCGGCGCTCTTTCAGACGCGGAAAGTAGTTGTAGACCAGTTCCAGATCCTGGGCAAAACCGCCCATCCCGCGGGTATAGGCCCCGGCGCGCAGGTTTTCCTCCACCGTCAGGTGCTCGAAGACGCGCCGCCCCTCCATCACCTGGAAGATGCCCATGCGCACGATCTCCGCCGCGTCCTTCTTATGGATGGGCTGGTCGAGAAAGAGGATCTCGCCGTCGGTGACTTCGCCGTTCTCCGGCTTGAGCAGCCCGGAGATCGCTTTGAGCGTCGTGCTCTTGCCCGCGCCGTTGGAGCCGAGCACGGCGACAATCCGGCCCTCCGGCACCTCCAGCGACAGCCCTTTGAGCACCAGGACCACGTCGTTATAGATGACCTCGATATTGTTGAGGGATAGCATGGTTTGTTGCCTCTGCGCGCCGGGCGGTCTGGGCGAAGCACTCAGGACGTACGCGGTAGGAGTGCGGGGAGGCTTCGCCTCCCCGCATCCCCCGCTTCCCCGCCCGCGGCGGGGGCGCTGTGGCGGTTCGCCGGGCCGCCTGGCCGCCGTGGGCGGGGAACGAGCAACACGTGGTTCGTAGCGGGCGTGCGGCCCCCCTTCCCGTCGGGAGGCGACTGCGTATTACTACAGTTGTAGGTGCGCTCCCCGTCGGGCTGAAAGCCCTCGGCTACAGGGTGCAAAGCCCACCTTCGTGGGCTACACAGGCCACGGAGGTGGCCTTCGCAAGCGCTAGCCGAGGCGTTTACGCCGACGGAAACGGATCATCTGCCGAAATACAACTGTAATAATATCCCCTGTCATGATTCGCCCCGACGGAGGACCAATACCCATTCGCTTCCTACCGGGCCGAAATGAAATCGGTGATCGCTACCCACGTACCGTTCTCGACCCGGAACAGCCGCAGCGACTTCGCGCCAGCGTGGTCGGTTGCGGTGAAGACGATCGGCTGCGTCACGCCGCCGGTGTCGATCTCCCCCATAGTCTGCAGCGTGTTCCTGATGTTCTCGCCGGTCAGTTCCTTGCCATCGGCCAGCGTCTTCTCGATCCCCGCCACCAGAATGGACATGGCCGTCCAGCCCTGGACGAAGGTGCTGGTGGCGCCGCCGTAGTCAATCCCCTTCTCTTTGGCGAACTCCAGGGCCACTTTGGCCCCCTCGGCGGCGGGGTCGAAGGGGATGGCGCCGACCACGCCCTCGGCATCGGCGCCGGCGAGCTTGATCAGCAGTTCATTGGCGCACCAGTTCAGGCAGACGAACTGGATATCCAGGCCCAGACTCCTGGCGTTCTTGATAGCCAGAGACGCCGGGGTGGAGACGTTTTGCATAAAGACGTAGTTGGCCCCGAAGTCGCGGATCTGGGTCAACTGGGGCGTGAGATCGGTGGCGCCGCGGGGCGAGGGCACCTCGAGCGGCGTTTCGACGCCATTGGCCTGGGCGAACGCGGTGCCGTCGGCCAGGGGCGAGCGCCCGAAGGGGCTGTCGTTGAACAGATAGGCGAACTTAGGCGCGCCGGTATTGCCCTTCGCCTTCCAGTCCTCCAGCGCCCACTTCATGGCGATGATCATCTGGTCGGAATAGGTCGGGGCCACCAGGAAGTTGAAAGGCGTCCTGGCTGGATCGGCAAGCTCCGCCGAGTAGGAGGCCGAGATGAAGGGGATCTGATCCTCGGAGATGCGGCCCTTCAGCGCCTCGGTATCGCCCGTGCCCCAGCCCGAGAAGACCACGACCCCGTCCTGGGTGACGAACTGAGTGTAGAGTTCTTCCGCCCGCGGCACCTCGTAGGCATAGTCCTGGCTGATCAGTTGCAACTGGCGGCCAGCCACGCCGCCGTTGGCGTTCCGCCAATCAATGTAGGCAATCTGTCCCTTGGAATAGGGGGTTCCCACGTCCGCCGTCGCGCCGGTGAGGTCGAAGATCGCGCCGATCTTGATCGGCTCGCCGCTCGGGGCCGGAGGCGCCGAAGTGGCCCCGGTTCCGGTGGTTCCGCCGCCGGTGGTTCCGCCCGTAGGGGGCGCCTGCTGGCCGCATGCGGCCAGCGCCAGCGCCAGCGCCAGCAACAGTGCCAGCATGCCGAACCGTCGTTGGTCGTTGCCCATACTGTCCTCCCTGGTCTAATAACTGAACGGCCATAACCGGAAGTAATCCTTGACGTTGCGCCACATCTTGACGATGCCCTCGGGCTCGAAGATCAGGAAGAGGATGATCGCCAGACCAAAGGCGCCCTGCTGCATGTACGGCAGATAGCTGTTGATCTGGGGCACGGCCCCGCTCAGGAGGCGCGCCAGGTTCGAGAGCAGCGCGGGCAGCAAGGTGATGAAGGCCGCGCCGTAGATCGCGCCCGAGACGCTGCCCAGCCCGCCGATGATGATCATCGCCAGGTAGAGGATGCTGGTATCAATGGTGAAACGTTCCCACGAGATAATGCCGCGGTAGTGGGCAGTCAACGCCCCCGCCAGCCCGGCGAAAAACGACGAGGTGGCGAAGGCCAGCAACTTGTAGCGAAACAGGTCCACCCCGATCACCTGGGCGGCGATGTCCTGGTCGCGAATGGCGACGAAGGCCCGCCCCACGCGGCTGCGGAAGAGGTTGCTGACAAAGATCGCCGTCACGATGAGACAGCCCACCGTGACCCAGTAGAAGGCGAAATCGGGGTTGCCGATCGCCGTCATGGAGATGCCGAAGATGGTGCTGGTTGCGCGGGGGATCGACAGCGACTCGCCGATGCCGAGCAGTTTGCCGTGGGTCAGCACCCAGGTGATGATCTCCTGCGCCGCCAGGGTGGCAATCGCCAGGTAGAGGCCCTTGAGGCGCAGCGAGGGCAGCCCGAAGAAGGCGCCCACCAGCGCCGTAAACAGGCTGGCGATCGGCACGGTGAGCCACATAGGCATATCGAGCCGGGCGGCCATCAACCCGGCGCTGAAGGCCCCCACCGCCAGGAAGCCGCCCTGCCCGATGCTGATCTGGCCGGTATAGCCAACCAGAATGTTCAGCCCGATGGCCCCGATCGCGGCGATGGCGATCGTATTGGCCAGACTGAGCCAGTAGCGGTCGGCGAACCAGGGAAAGACCAGCACGGCCGCCAGCACGAGGGCGATCCGCAGCCGTTGCGGCCAGTAGGGCCGCAGGGCCATATCCGCCGCGTAGGTGGTATGAAAGGTCCCGCTTTGCATAGGCGCGCGCCCCTCCTACACTCGCTCGATGAACCGCTGGCCGAAGAGCCCGTAGGGGCGCACGAGCAGGATCAGCAACAGAATAATGAACGGCACCACTTCGCCCATCCCCAGGTCGGGCGGGAGGTAGCCTCCGGCGTAGGATTGCAGCAAGCCGATGATCAGCCCGCCGATGATCGCCCCGGGGATGCTATCGAGGCCGCCCAGGATCACCACCGGGAAGACCAGCAACCCCACGCGGGCGATCGAGCCGGACACGCCGCCGAAGATGCTCATCAGCAGAATGCCGCCCACCGCGGCCGTCACCGCCGCGATGGCCCAGGCTACCGCCCAGACCCGCTTCACGCTGATGCCCATGCTCAGCGCGGCCTGCTGATCGTCGGCCACGGCGCGCATGGCGATGCCCTCGCGGCTGAAGCGGAAGAAGAGCGTCAGCACGCCAAACAGCACCAGGGCCAGGAAAATGGCCCAGACCTTGTCCACGCCCACACTGGCGCCGAAGATCGTCATCGTATCGCGGGGCAGAAACTGCGGCGCGGGGCGCGGCGTCACTCCCCAGATCGACCCGACGATCGCCCGGAGCAACGATGAGAGGCCGATGGTCACCATGATCACCGAAATGGCCGGCTCACCGATCAGCGGGCGCAGCACCAGGGTTTCGATCAACACGCCGACCACCGCGGCCAGCAGCACCGCCACGACCACCCCCGCGGGCCACCAGATGCCGATCTGCTCGACGGTCATGTAGGTCAGGTAGGCGCCGATCAGCAGCAGTTCACCCTGGGCGAAGTTGATCACGTCGCTGCTCTTGTAGATCAGCACGAAGCCCAGGGCCACCAGGGCGAAGATCGCCCCGTTGGCGACCCCGCTCATCGTGAGTTGGACGAGTTTCTCCATAGGCTCTTTCGCAGAACGGTCGTCCATGCGGCTACGCCGCACACCGACGGGATGAAAATAGGTTCTTCTTGGGAGGGCGTAGCCCACCCAAACCCTCCCACCGGGTGGGGGCCTGGAGAAACCAGGTTTCCCCAGACCGCTGCTCCACGCCAACGGGATGCACGTCGTTCTTGGGAGGGCTGCGCCCACCCAAACCCTCCTGCGGGCGGGGGTATGGGGGAACCTGGTTCCCCCATGTTCACGTTAGAGGCACGCGGTCGCCTCCCGGCGAGGAGGGGTAGAGGACCCGCGGTCCTCCGGCAGCGATCCTAGCCGATAGCCATCCGTGCCGGCTGACGCTCGCCGGCGGGCGCGGGGGGCGCCTCCAGCTCCTCGACCCGCAGCCGCGTCTTGATCAGCGCCGTGCGCCCGTCCTGGTAGGTAATGGTCGTCTCCAGTTCCAGTTCGCTCTGATCGCCATAGAGCGCGTCCACGATCTCTTCGTAACGCTGGGCGACCAGACGCCGGCGCACCTTGCGCGTGCGGGTCAGTTCGCCATCGTCGGCGTCAAGCTCTTTGTGCAGCAAGAGGAAGCGCCTGATCCGCGCTGCCGGGGGCAGATCGGCATTGGCGCGCTCGACGTCGCGGCGGATGAGGGCGTAGACCTGCGGCTTCTGGGCCAGGTCGGTGTAGGTGGTGTAGGAGATCTGCCGGCTTTCGGCCCACTTGCCCACGGTGCCGAAGTCGATGTTGATCATTGCCGTGACGAAGGGCCAGTCGCCGCCGAAGACCACCGCCTCCTTGATGAAGGGACTGAACTTCAGCTTGTTCTCGATGAACTGGGGCGAGAACTTCGTGCCGTCGTGGAGGGTCATCACGTCCCTGGCCCGGTCAATGACGATCAGTTGCCCGTCCTCGTCGAAGTAGCCTGCGTCGCCGCTGTGCAGCCAGCCATCAACCAGGGTCTCGGCGGTCGCCTCGGGGTTCTTGTAGTAGCCGATGAAGACCGAGGGACTCTTGACCAGGATCTCGCCGCTGTCGGCGATGCGGATCTCGGTATTGGGCAGCGGCGTGCCCACGGTCTGAAACTTGATCTGCCCGTCGCGGTGGATCACGCTCAGGCCGGAGCTCTCGGTCTGGCCGTAGACCTGCTTCAGGTTGACGCCGAGGGCGTGGTAGAAGCGGAACACATCGGGGCCGAGGGCCGCGCCGCCGGTGTAGGCCCGCTTGAGGAAGCGCAGCCCCAACTGATCCTTCAGCGGCTCGAAGACGCACAGGCGTGCCAGGCCGTACTGCAGGCGCAGCAGCGGGCCAGGCGACTTGCCGCTGAAGCGGGCGTCGGCCATAGCGTAGCCCTGGCGCATGGCCCACTCGTACATGGCCCGTTTGAGCCGCGTGGTATCCTGGATCTTCACCTGTACCTGCGAGAGCATATTCTCCCAGATACGCGGGGGCGAGAACATCACCCGCGGGCCGATTTCACGGATGTTCTCCTGCACCGTGCTGGACGATTCGGGGAAATTGATCGTGAACCCGCATTGCAGACCCGCGGCGACGGTGATCATCTGCTCGCCGACCCAGGCCAGGGGCAGGAAGCTCACGAACTCATCGTCGGGTCCGAGCGGATCGACCGCCAGCAGCCCGGCCCCCTGGCTGATCAGGTTACGGTGGGTCAGCATGGCCAGTTTGGGCGTGCCGGTGGTGCCCGAGGTCGTGGAGAGGATGGCCACATCGTCCGGCTGGCCCCGGGCCAGTTCGGCCTCGAACAGCCCCGGATGGGCGCTGTCGTAGGCCCGTCCAAGCTCCTCGATGTCGGGGAAATGGGCCAGGTAAGGTTCGCGGTAGCCCCGCATCCCCTTGGGCTCGTAGTAGATCACCTTGAGCACGTTGGACAGTTCGGGCCAGATCTCGATGATCTTATCAACCTGCTCCTGATCCTCGACCACGATCACCCGGGCCTCGGCGGCTGCCAGCACGTACTTCACCTCATTGGCCACCGAGTCCTGGTACACGCCCACCGAGGCCCCGCCGACGGCCTGGGCGGCCAGTTCGGCGTAGAGCCACTCGGGGCGATTATCGCCGATGATCGCCACCTTATCGCCCCGTTGCAGGCCGAGGGCCCGCAGGCCCATCGCGAACGCCCGCACGTGGTCGGCGAACTGGCGCCATGTCACGGTCTGCCAGATGCCGAAGTCCTTCTCGCGCAGGGCGACCTTGTCTCCCAGTGTTTCGGCCTTGTGCATCAACAGGCGGGGAAGGGTCCAATCACTCATACGAACCGCGCCTTTACGGTACTATACGAATAGCATCAGCCATCCATGCGGCTGCGCCGCACCCCGACGGGATGAACAAAGATTCTTCCTGGGAGGGCGCAGCCCTCCCAGACCCTCCCACCGGGTGGGGGTCCGGGGAAACCCGGTTTCCCCAGACCCCTGCGCACGGGCTGCGCCCTCCAAAACCCTCCCGGGGGCGGGGGTGTGGGGAAACCGGCTTTCCCCACACCCCTGCGCAAGGGCCGCGCCGATGCTGCAGCCTTGCTCACGCCGCGTGCTCGCGCCCCAGGTAGGCGTCAATCACCCTCGGGTTGGCCTTGACCTCGGCGGGTGTGCCGTAGGCGATCAACTGGCCGAACTCCAGCACAGCCACGTTGTCGCTGATATCCATCACCACCCCCATGTCGTGCTCGATGAGCACGATGGTGGTGCGCTGCTCTTCGCTGATGTCGAGGATAAAGCGGGCCATGTCCTCTTTTTCCTCGCTGTTCATGCCGGCCATCGGTTCGTCGAGCAGCAGCAGGCGCGGGGCCATGGCCAGCGCCCGCCCCAGTTCCACCCGCTTCTGGAGACCGTAGGGCAGCGCGCCGACGACCTTCTTGCGAATGGCCTGGATCTCCAGCAGGTCAATCACCTGCTCGACCGCCTCGCGGTGGACGATCTCCTCGCGCTGGGCGCGGCCCCAGTACAGGCCGCCGCTCAGCACGCCGCCCCGCATGTGCACATGGCGACCGAGCATCAGGTTGTCCACCACGGTCATGTGGCGGAAGAGTTCGATATTCTGGAACGAGCGGGCGATCCCCAGGCGGGCGATCTGGTGAGGGGCAAGGCCGATGAGGTTCCGGCCCTCGAAGCGGATCTGCCCCTGCTGCGGCTTATAGAGGCCGCTGATGCAGTTCAGCAGACTGGTCTTGCCGGCCCCGTTCGGGCCGATGATCGCCTGGATGGTGCCGGGATAGATATTGAAGCTAACATTGGTGAGCGCGCGAACCCCGCCAAAGCTCAGGCTCACGCCATCGATCTCCATCTGCGGATCCGGCAAGGTGGCTCCGTTGCTGCCTGCCATCATGCTGCTCCCGCCGCCCTGTCGCCGGGCGAGCCTGGTGTGGATGTCGTGGGGATTTGCTGTATTATAGCGGGGAAGGCCGTTTCTTGCAATCAGCCTGCGCAGTAACTGTGCACACCTGGGATGGTCTTTGAGAAATTAATCCGGCCGTGGGGCTGAAGCCCTCGGCTACGGGATGCGAAGCCCGCCTGCGCGGGCTAGAGCGGATGATGTATTCAAAGACCATCACACCTGGGGTAACACACGCGCCTGGGAGCGAGGGCGTCCCGCCCTCGTCGCGTCTATGCGGGCAAACTGCCCGTCGTGCTCCCAGGAACAAGGTGAACACGTATCTGGCGCAAGCCGTGGATGGCCCATCAGATCCGCCGCAATCGGGTATAATGCAACTTATTGGCTGCCGGTCGGAGCAAGGGAGCGCAACCAGGTTTCCCACCTGCCCAGGAGCTCTCAAGGGTAGGGTTTTTCGGTGGAGAGCATTCCAATGCGCAAAAAAGCGATTGGCGCCGAGGATGCCGGTTTCCGCTTCCAGATGCCGAGAGCGAGCCCACCGATTCAAAAACCCTACCCTTGAAAGCTGCCCAGGAGGAGGGCCGTGCAGCGCAAACTCATGTTTACCCCGGGCGCCGTCTTCGCCGCGCGAAACACATGAACGATCGCATCTACGTTGCCCTCGATGTCGAGACCACCGGCCTGGTCGCCGGGGTGGACGAGATCATCGAGGTTGCCGCCGTCCGCTTTCGGGGCGATGAGGTGCTGGAGACCTACAGCCAGTTCGTGCGCCCCCGCCAGTCGTTGCCCCTCAAGATCACCCGCCTGACCGGCATCACGCCCGAGCATCTGGCCCGCGCTCCACGCTTCAATGCCATCGGCGCCGACCTGGCCCGCTTTATCGGCAGCCATCCTATTGTTGGGCACTCGGTGAACTTCGACCTGGGCATGCTCCGCGCCCAGGGGATGAACTTCGCCCAGCCGGTCTACGATACGTTCGAACTGGCGACGCTGCTGGTGCCCCAGGCGCCGATCTACCGCCTCGGCGCCCTGGCCGATCACCTGGGCATCGCCCACCCTGAGGATCATCGCGCCCTCAACGACGCCCTGGTCGCGGCGCAGGTCTTTACTCACCTGCTCCAGCGCATCCTCGCCCTCGAGCTCGATGACCTCAGCGAGATCGTGCGCCTGACCCGGCAGGTGCCCTTCCCCATGCGCGATCTCTTTGTGGAGGCGCTGCGCGGACGCATGCAGCGGGCCTTCAGCGACGCGCCGCGCCGCGCCCGCCAGGAGCGCGGGGCCGCCGATGAGCCCGCGCCTCTCAAGCCCACCGGGAACGCGCGCCCGCTGGATCTCGCCCGGATCGCCGCCTTCTTCGCCCCCGATGGTCCCCTCGGCCAGCACTTCCCGGGCTACGAACCGCGCCCCTCCCAGGTCGAGATGGCCCGCGCCGTGGCGCGCGCCTTTAACCAGGGCGACGCGCTGCTGGTCGAGGCCGGCACTGGCACCGGCAAGAGCCTGGCCTACCTGGCCCCCGCGGCGCTCTTTGCCGCCGCCCGCGGCGAACGGGTGGTGATCTCAACCAATACGATCAATCTGCAGGATCAACTCTTCTTCAAGGACATCCCCACCTTGCAGCGGATCATGGCCGCCGGCGCCGACGCCCGCCATGATCCGCCCTTCACCGCGGCGCTGCTCAAGGGCCGGGGCAACTACCTGTGTCTCAAACGCTACCACGAACTGCGCCGCCATGAGAACCTCTCCCCCGACGAGGTGCGGGCGCTGCTCAAGGTGCAGCTCTGGCTGCCCACCACCAGCACCGGCGACCGTGCCGAACTGCTGCTGGTGGAACGCGAACACGCCGCCTGGGGCCGTGTCAATGTCACGCCCGAGACCTGCACCGGCCCCCGTTGCGCCCATTTCCGCGAGTGCTTCTTCTTCAAGGCCCGCCGCATAGCCGAGGCCGCGCACATCGTCGTGGTCAACCATGCCCTGTTGATCGCCGATCTGGCCGCCCAGACCAACGTGCTGCCACCCTACGACCACCTGATCATTGACGAGGCCCATAATCTGGAAGATGTCGCCACCGATCAACTCAGCTTCAGCGTTGACCAGGCCGTCCTGCTGGGCTTTCTCGACGCTATCTTTCTGGAAGGCGGGGCGCAACTGGTCAGCGGCTTGCTGGCCGACCTGCCCGCCCGCCTGCGCGAGGGCCTCGCCGATGAGCGCGTGCACCACCAGGTCGAGCAGATCGCGCTGCACCTGCGCCCGACTCTGGAGCGCGCCCGCGCCGCGGTCTACGATTGCTTCAATCGCCTGAGTGCCTTTATGGCCGGCGAAAGCAACGAGACCCAGTACGACCCGCGCCTGCGCATCACGCCGCAGGTGCGCCAGCGCTCCGTCTGGCAGGAGATCGAAGCCGCCTGGACCAATCTCACCGATGCGCTCACCGTCATCGGCGACGCGCTCGGCAAGCTCGAGAGCCTGCTGCGCGACATCGAACCTGAGGACCTGCCCGGCTACGATGAACTGCTCCTGCGGGCCGAGTACCTGCGCCGCTTCGCCACCGACGTCCGGGTGCGCACCGGCCATATCATATTCGGCGACGAGGAGAGCATCACCTGGCTCACTCACGAGCGCCTGCGCGACACCCTGACGCTCACCGCCGCGCCCCTCAGCGTCGCCGAGATCCTCCGGGCCCAACTGTTCGCTCAGAAGCAAACCAGCATCCTGGCCTCGGCGACCCTGACCATCGAGGGCTCCTTCGCCTTCGTGAGCAGCCGCATCGGGCTGCCCGAGGCCGAGGAACTGCTGCTCGAGTCGCCCTTCGACTACCAGCGCCAGGCCCTGGTGTACATCCCCGACGACATCCCCGAGCCGAACCAGCGCGGCTACCAGCAGGCGGTGGAGCAGGCGCTGATCGAGTTGTGCGTCGCCGCCGGCGGGCGCACCCTGGCGCTCTTCACCGCCAACGGGGCCCTCAAGCAGACCTATGCCGCCATCCAGGAGGCGCTGGAGGAGCATGAGATTGCCGTGCTCGGCCAGGGGATCGACGGCAGCCGGCGCGCCTTGCTCGAACGCTTCAAGGACTCGCCGCGCACCGTGTTGCTGGGAACAACCAGTTTCTGGGAAGGGGTGGACGTGGTCGGCGAGGCCCTCTCGGTGCTGGTGATTGCCAAATTGCCCTTCAGCGTGCCCAGCGACCCGATCTTCGCCGCGCGGAGCGAGCGTTGCGCCGACCCGTTCGGCGAGTACGCCGTGCCGCAGAGCATCCTGCGCTTCAAGCAGGGCTTCGGGCGCCTCATCCGCAGTGCCGAGGACCGGGGCATCGTCGTCTGCCTCGACCGGCGCCTGCTGACCAAGCGCTATGGCCAGCAGTTCCTCGCCTCGCTCCCCCACACCCGCGTCCGCACCGGCCCGCTGAAGCAACTGCCCGCCCTGGCGGCCCGCTTTCTGGACGCCGGATAACCCCGGTATCGTCTAGAGAACACGAATGCGGAGAGGCTATACCTCTCCGCATTCCTTGTGTTGTTCCGCCCGCGGCGTGGGTAAGGCCAAAGCGGCGGCGCAGCCGCTTCTTTGGCACTACTGGCGGCGAAACTCCTTCAGCAGCGCGTCCACGTCCACGCCGGCCTGCCGGGCCAGACGCGCCTGCTCGAGCAGGCGGGCCTCGGCCTCGGCGCGACGGGCCTCGGCCTCGGCCACACGCCGCCGATCCTCCTCCAGCGTCAGGAGCCGGTCCTCTTTCGCCTGTTCATTGGCCCACCGGAAGGCTTGCTCCCAGAAGAGACCGGCCTCGCGAAAGAACAGCGAAAAGATCCCGTTCGTATTGCCAACCGGCTGGTTACTCATGGCACGCTCCTTAGACAACGTCTGCGCACGGTTGAGCTCTTCCCACCAACTCAACCACCCTTCGTAGCCGGTGGTTGAGTTTCCTAACATGAACATAGGCTCTTGAAAGGGGTGTGGGGAAACCCGGTTTCCCCACACCCCCACCCGGTGGGAGGGTCTGGGAGGGCGTAGCCCTCCCAGGAAGTATGTTCATCCCGTCGGGGTGCGGCGCGAGCCGCATGGGGGTCTGTGGGGCAATCTGAACCCCTGTGGTATGACCACGCTATTGGTATTGTATGTGCTGAACGGAGAAAAGTCAACGCGGACGCTTGTAGCATTGCTTCATGTTGCATAACACTGCCCCGCGTGCTATACTCAAGGCTGTCACTGCGTGACATATATGCAAGGTTCGTTCCGGCGACGGCGTTCCTCCGCCGCCTGGGCTAGCGAGGAGTCTCGCATGCAGCCGTCGCGCTCCGCCAATCCATCGATGGCCACACACGAGCGATACATCGATCTGGGCGGGCAGGTAAGCCATATCTTCCATTTTGATGCGCCGCTGGATCTGGCCTACGAATACTTCCTCGATGTGCCGGCGGTCTTCCGGCTCTTGCCCGACGCCCTGGACTGCCGTGTCTACGGCCCCGAGCGCTACCGGCTGATCGTCGGCGCCACCGATGGCCACGGCCACAGCATGGCGGCGATCTTCGACCTGCAACTGCAGATCGATCCCGGGCGCATCATTCGCATCGTCCCCGCGCACGACGGCCCCCGCCACACGCTGTCGGGGCTGGTCTTTGCCGGCGCGCTTTGCGCCGAGGCCGTCTTCTTCCCCGAACCCAACGGCACTATGGTCGAATACACCGTTGACATCGAGATGAGCATCCCCATCCCCGGCGTGCTGCGACTCATGCCGCTGAGCTTCCTTCAGGCGCTCGGCGAGCGCTCGATGGAGTTCAAGATGACGCACATGATCAACGGTTTTACCCGCAACATCACCCGCGATTTCCATATCTGGGCCGCCGGCGAGGGGTAATTCGACGTTGGTGAAGCAGGCCGGTTGCTCCAACGGGAAGGGGGGTGGGGAACCCTGGGTTCCCACCCCCCCTTTTTAACGGTCAGGCCAGGTCAGGTGCGGAACCCGCCCCGACGTCCGGGTCATGGCATCAGCTACCCCAGGTAGGGGGCATCGCCAACCGCTCCTTTGCCTTTGCGGGGTTGCCTAATCGCGCCACCAGTCCTCGCGGCCCTGCGGCTCGGACCGCCCCTGGACAAGCGTCTCTCCCACGGCACGCTCAAACTCGCCGATTGCCGCCTTGAAGGTCGTGGCGCCCAGGGTGATCAGGCTACCGTGTTCCACCCGCTGCTGCCCGGTCACCGGCTGGCCATTGACGAAGATGGCCGCACGCGGATCCAGCGAGACGACGAACCAGCGTTCCAGGACGACGCGGAACTCGGCGTGACGGGGGAGGATCAGTCGATCCTGGAGCACCACCCCGCACTCCGGGTCGGTCCCGAGGATCGTGCTGCGCGCCGAGAAGACGATGGACTGGCCCACGCGGGAACCGGAGATCCCGATCAGGGAGAGTGACTTTGCCATCTATTTTTACCTCAGGATAATTGATGTTGCGTCTGTTGTAACACGCTTTACCCTGGTATGTCAAGTCGAGATTCGGATGATCTCAGGGCTTGAGCAAGGCCCGTCTTCGACGGTGGGGGGGCGGGCAGCACAGCCGCCCCGAACACGTTGCATCAGCCTCCCCACGATCCTACCCCTCGAGACCCGCGTGGACCGCCTCGCCGTCGTGGACGCAGAGCGGCGATTGTTGAGTATAATTGGGCGCGGCGGCGTCCTGAAACGCGACTGTCCAGACCCTTCCGCGGGCGGGGGCGTGGGTAACCCCGGTTTCCCCACACCCCTGCGTCTGGGCTGTGTCCGCCCAGACCCTTCCGCGGGCGGGGGCGTGGGGAACCCCGGTTTTCCCACACCCCTGCGTCTGGGCTGTGTCCGCCTAGACCCTTCCGCGGGCGGGGGCGTGGGGAACCCCGGTTTCCCCACACCCCTCTTCAAGAGCCTATGTTCACGTCAGTGCTGGATCATCCACGCATAGCAACCACATTCCTGAACAATGAGCAAAACATTCCTCATCACCGGCGGCGCGGGGTTCCTGGGCATCAACCTGGCGCGTTACCTCCTGGAACGCGGCCAGCGTGTCCGTTCCCTCGATATTGCCCCCTTCGACTACCCCGAACGCTCCCGCGTTGACGTACATACCGGCGACATCCGCGACCGCGCGGCGGTTGACCGGGCCATGCAAGGGGTGGACCAGGTTGTGCACACCGCGGCGGCCCTGCCGCTCTACAAACCGTCCGATATCTTCTCCACCGACATCGACGGCACCCGTAACGTGCTGCAGTCGGCCCTGGAGCATGGCGTCGAACGGTTCATCCACATCTCCACAACCGCCGTTTACGGCATTCCTGACCACCACCCTCTGCTCGAGACCGACCGGCTGGATGGGGTCGGTCCCTATGGCGAGGCCAAAGTGAAGGCCGAGGAACTGTGCCTCAGCTACCGCGCGCGGGGGATGTGCGTGCCGATCATCCGCCCCAAATCATTCATCGGCCCCGAACGTCTCGGCATCTTTGCCATGCTCTACGATTGGGCCAGGGACGGCAAAAACTTTCCTCTGCCCGGCAACGGCAAGAACCGCTACCAGTTGCTCGACGTCGAAGATCTCTGCGAGGCCATCTACCTCTGCGCCACCCTCGACCGTGAGCGGGTCAACGACACCTTCAACATCGGGGCCAAAGAGTTTACGACGATCAAAGAGGACTTCCAGGCCGTCCTCGACGCGGCGGGGTTCGGCAAGCGGATCATCACCTTTCCCGCCGCGCCGATGACCGCGGCCCTGGTGCTGCTGGAGCGGCTCAGACTCTCGCCAGTCTACAAGTGGGCCTATGGCACGGTCACCGAAGATTCCTTCGTCTCGGTAGAGAAGGCCGAGCGCGTGCTGGGGTTCAAGCCGAAGTATTCAAACAAAGAGGCCCTGGTGCGGAACTACCGCTGGTACATCGAACACCTCGACGAGTTCCAGCACGCCACCGGCGTCTCCCATCGGGTACCCTGGAACCAGGGGGTGCTGAAGCTGGCGAAGGTGTTTTTCTGAGACCTGGTTCACATCAGGCGTTGGAGCGGCACAGCCTCCCCGCGCCCCTCCAACGCCTAACGTGAAAATAAGCCCTCGGCGAGGGGTATGGGGAAACCGGGTTTCCCCATACCCCCGCGGACGCGGGCCGGAGGCCCGCGCACCCATGCCCCCGCCCGCGGGAGGGTTTGGGAGGGCGCAGCCCTCCCAAGAACAAACTTATTTTCATTGCGGCGTTGTGCGGCGGAACCGCATGGACGGCTGATGTCAACATAGGCTACGCGAGCCAATCCCTTCCGCCTCAGCGCATGCGGCGCCCCAGCCCCCCTCCCAACCTCCCCCCGCTGGGGGGAGGAGCCGGACTCCCTCCCCCAGCGGGGGAGGGCTGGGGAGGGGGCCGTCACCTTCGTTGCAACGGATTGCCGCTCGAGCAGGG